>Ga0116121_1000232_pt1 | contig 31681 bp, 32 predicted proteins | sample June2015DPH_13_1_FD_89725 | JGI IMG/M metagenome (GOLD analysis project Ga0116121, IMG submission 89725) | Peatland microbial communities from SPRUCE experiment site at the Marcell Experimental Forest, Minnesota, USA - June2015DPH_13_10 | ecosystem: Environmental > Terrestrial > Soil > Wetlands...
CCGCACCTACACACCCGTCAGCATTCCGCAGTGCTCTTGATAGTTGACCCCGCGGCTTTCCGCGCAAACAGAGTACCAGGCCAGCTAAGTCCTTTGTTTTGGCGGAAGCGAGTGTGAGTCGAACACACCGGCGACAGGAAACCTGCCGCCCGCCGGTTTTGAAGACCGGGACGATCACCGGACCGCATGCGCTTCCGAACGAACGGTTCGATCGCGGATTGAAGTTGGACTTTCAACCGCAGACTGCGAACCTGACACCACACTCGACACGAAAATGCGCGGACAAGAGTGTCCGCGACACACGGGCCACACACGGACAGGAATGTCCGCGCCACACAAGGAGACATCTTCGCTTGCAAAGACCGTTAACCTCGGCCTGCAAGGACTTCTACTTCGGTTGCGCTACGGTTCGCAGGTAGGGCTTGTGAGTCTTGAAGCCTCCAGGGTATTTCTGTTTCGCCTGCTCGTCGGAAACCGAGGTCGGAATAATGACGTCCTGGCCGGGCTTCCAGTTCACGGGCGTGGCGACGTTGTGTTTCGCCGTGAGTTGGAGCGAATCGAGGACGCGCAAGACTTCGTCGAAATTGCGGCCCGCGCTCATGGGATAGACCATCATCATTTTGATTTTCTTGTCGGGTCCAATGATGAAGACGGTGCGCACGGTGGCGTTATCGGCGGCGGTGCGGCCTTCGCAGGATTCTCCGGCTTCGGCGGGCAGCATGTCATAGAGCTTCGCGACTTTCAGTTGCGGGTCGCCGATCATCGGGTAATTTACCTTATGACCCTGCGTCTCTTCGATATCGGCAGCCCACTTGCCGTGGTTGGCCACGGGGTCGACGCTCAATCCGATGATTTTGGTATTACGCTTGGCGAATTCGGGCTGGAGGCCGGCCATGTAGCCGAGTTCGGTGGTGCAGACCGGGGTGAAATCCTTGGGGTGGGAAAACAGGACTGCCCAGCCGTCGCCGATCCACTGATGGAAGTCGATCGTGCCCTGCGTGGTTTCGATGGTGAAGTTAGGAGCTTCGGAGTTGATGCGGAGAGACATTATATTTTCCTCGGTTTACAAATTTATGCGAATGAAATGGGACGACGCGCAATTGCTTCCCTAACTTTCTTAAATAATATGATGTCCCGCCCTCAAAAAAGAACCGGCCGGCAATGTGGTTCGGGCATCCCACGAAAACTGTGAAACCAATTCAGGTCAGCGAATATCAGAGTTATATGTTATCGCATCCGCGACCACTCGCGGTCTGACTGCCGCATTACGGCTCGGAGGTTTTGGTTTATGACACGGAAGCTCTCGCTGGTGCAGGTTGATGTTTTCACGGACCGCGCCCTCGCGGGCAACGCTCTGGCCGTCGTTCTCGACGGACGCGGCTTGACCACCGAACAGATGCAGGCGCTGGCGCGCGAAACGAATCTCTCGGAAACGACCTTCATCCTTCCGGGAGATGCGGCGTCGGAAAAATCACGCGGCATTCGCGTACGGATCTTTACCGTGCAGGAAGAGCTGCCGTTCGCCGGGCATCCGACGCTTGGCACAGCATTTGTTTTGCATGGGCAGTCGGGAGCGGATGAGGTTCGCCTCGACCTGAATGTGGGAACGGTGCCAGTGAGCTTCACGCGATCCGCTTCTTCGGAAATTCCTTTCGGGGAGATGACACAAAAAGATCCGGAATTCGGGGCGATTCACGATGTTGCGGCGATTGCGGAGCTCACCGGGCTGAACGCCGGCGACTTCGACACTGCGGCTCCGATTCAAACTGTCTCTACCGGCATTCCCTTCACGATCGCCATGTTGCGTTCGCTCAAGACGCTGCAGGGTCTGCGGCTTGATGTGAATCGCGCAACCGAATACCTGAGCCGCAGCGGCGGGAAGTTCTTTTACTTCGTGTGCCGTGAAACGGTCAATCCCAAGGCTCGCCTGCATGCGCGCATGATTTTCTACAACGGAGATGACCCGGCGACAGGATCGGCCGCGGGATGTTGCGCGGCATGGATGGTTGCCCACGGAGTTGCGGCAAGCGACGAGCACGTCATGATCGAGCAAGGGCTCGAAGTGCACCGCCCGAGTAGCATTTTTGTGCGCGCCACCAGGCAGGATCAGCAGCAAGATAACCAAGTGATCAATGTGCGTGTCGGTGGAAATTGTGTGGAAGTTCTGCGCGGCGAAATTACTTTGAGAACTTAGCGAGCGAGTCGCTGCTGAAATCGCGGGTGACAGCATGTAGCACTCTCATGCCATCCACTCGCGTGCCATTGGCGAGCGCGGCACTTTACCCGCGCAACAATTCTATTTAGGATGCAACTCGCTCTTGCATCTCCAAAAAGAAAAGCGGCGACGATAGTCCCCCGGTTAGGTCCATGAAGCCCAAGAAAACAATTCTCTGCGTTGACGACAACGAGCAGGCGCTTTCCATTCGCAAAATCATGCTGGAAACCCGTGGCTATCGCGTGATCGCGTGCAACACGGGCGAGATGGCGCTCGAAGCTTTTCGGCGCGGAGGCGTCGACCTGGTGCTGACTGACCTGATCATGCCGGGCGTGGATGGTTCGCGACTGATCGAGGAGGTCAAAGCACTCTCGCCGCAAACTCCGGCAGTGCTCATCTCGGGACGCGTCAAAATCTACGAGCGCGATACGCTGGCCGACGTCTTCCTGCCCAAGGGAATGTACGAACCGGTTGACCTGCTGGAGAAAATCCGGCTGTTGCTGGTGCGCAAGCGTGGACCGAAGCGCCCAGTCGAGATGCAGGCCCGGGCCGCCGCGCACGCGACCGTCGCGTGATGAACCTCGGGAGCGCGCTCGGCGTGTGATATCGTTTTTACTGGATGTCCGCGTTCATTGAAGCCAAGGAACTCCGAAAGACCTACCGCATCGGCAAGATCGATGTGCCGGCGCTGCGCGGCATTTCTTTCAGCGTGCAAAAAGGCGAATTTGTTACCGTGGTCGGGCCCTCCGGCAGCGGCAAGTCGACGCTCTTTTATCTGCTCGGCGGACTGACCAAGGCGGATTCGGGAAGCGTGACCATTGACGGCGTGGATTTCGCTACGCTGTCGGACGCGGAGCGCACACGGTTGCGCAAGAGCAAGATTGGATTTGTCTTTCAGAAATTTAACCTGCTGCCAACGCTGAGCGCCAGGGCAAACATTGAGATCGCGGCGGACATCGCCGGTCTCGGCGCACCCGATTCATCGTTCCTGAAGAAGATCACCGAAATGCTTGGCATTGCGGGGCGGCTCGACCATCGTCCCAACGAGCTTTCGGGCGGCGAACAGCAGCGCGTGGCGCTGGCGCGAGCGCTCATCAACCGTCCGGCAATCGTCCTGGCCGACGAACCTACGGGTAATCTCGACTCAAAGAACTCAAGCGTAGTGCTTGACATGCTGCGCGCGTCGAACAAAGAACTCGGGCAGACGGTGCTGATGATTACGCATAATCCCGAGGCTGCGGAGTTTGGCGACCGCATCGTCCACATGCGTGACGGTGAAATTGTGACACCCGATAAAGACCCGCAATGGGCTCCGCATCATCCCGCCGAATTGCAGCCAGCCACCGGGCTAAAGCCCTAAATTATTCTGTTCGACTACGCGGCCCTAAATTGTTTCGGCAACCTGGTAGACGATTGCTGGCAACCATTTCCTCCCCGGCTAGCAACTAAACAATTAGTTACTTTTCCTGGCGTGAGACGTCTAACGTTGCAGGGAGGGCTGAAGTGCCGCCGAGACAGTCGGAAACTTTGACGGAAGCTGAACTGAGGGTGATGAAGGTCCTCTGGGTCAGGGGGTCGGGCACTGTTCAGCAAGTGCTTGATTCGATTGAAGAAAAGCCCACGCTTGCGTACAACTCCATCCTGACGACCATCCGCATCCTGGAACGCAAGGGCTACCTGAAGCATATAAAGGACGGGCGAGCCTACATCTATGCGCCGGTCGTCCAGCAGCAGGAAGCGACGCGCTCCGAGATCCGGCACCTGGTGGGGCGCTTTTTCAAGAACTCCCACGAAGACCTGGTGTTGAACATCCTTGAAGATCAAGGCATCACGCCGGAAGAACTGAGTCGCCTGCGCAAAATGCTGATTCGGAGCGAGGCGAAATGACTTTGCACTCCATAGCTCCCCAAGTCCTCGCATCTGGTCCAGACCTCCTACAGATCGAGGCTTGGGCGCGGGTAGCGATCGGGCGCGTGCTCAACTCGCTACCGGAGGGAGTGCTGATTGCGCTGTTCGCGTGGGCTATGCTGCGAGTTTTGCCGAAACAGAATTCGCGAACCCGCTTCGCGGTTTGGTTCCTGGCACTGCTGGGGGTCGCAATCGCGTGTTTTGGCGGGATGATGTTCACCGGCTTTCATAGCCGCGTGTTCGACTCGTCCACGCTGATTTCCTCAGGGATCTCTGCCATCAGCCTGCCCGCACATTGGGCTTATTACATTCTTATTGCGTGGCTTCTGGCCTCGATCAGCGGGATCATCCGGCTGGCGATTGGCATTTTTCGCCTGCGCAAGTTGCGCCAGAGTTGCGTGCCCGTAAGTCCAGACGATCTGGATCCGTCTGTTTGCCAGACCTTGGCCGAACTCAATGGCTCGAAGTCGTTTGCGGCCCGAACTGTGACGCTTACCACCTCGGAGCGCGTGCGCGTTCCCGCAGCTCTTGGGTTGGGGAAGCCGATAATTGCTCTGCCTGAATGGACGCTGGCCGAACTGCCTGCTGCGGATCTGAACATTATTGTGCGGCACGAATTTGCGCATTTGCAGCGGTGGGATGACTGGACGAACCTGCTGCAAAAATTTGCGCGCGCGGTTTTCTTTTTTCATCCGGCAGTCTGGTGGATCGAGAATCGGCTTTCGCTGGAGCGTGAAATGGCGTGTGACGACGTCGTGGTTGCCCAGACTGACAATCCGATGGGATACGCCAGTTGCCTGGTATCGCTCCTGGAAAGAAGTCTTGTGCAGCGAGGATGGACGATGGCGCAGGCCATTGTTCATCGCGCCCACGAGGCTTCCGACCGTCTGGCTCGGATTCTCGACAAGAATCGGCCGGCCGCATCCGGCATTTCGAAGCCTGCACTCGGCCTGGTCGGGACGTTCGTCGTGCTTTGCGTGGCGATGCTGCCGCAAACGCCGCAATTCGTCGCGTTTGAGGGGGCTCCGATGCCGGCTGTGGAGAGTAACGAATACTCTGCCGCGCTCGTGCATCCTGCGACATTTAATCTCGATGGGCAGACTTCAGTGCGTCCAGATGTCATTCCAGCAGACTTGAAGATCGGCCAGACAAGCCGGGAAGGGTTCCGCGCAGGTCCGATCGAAACTGGCCGGCAAGGGACCGCGCAGACGGCAATACAGAGCAACGCCAAATTTGCGCTGGCGCGCTCGAAGGCCGCTAGCAACGTTGTGAATCGTGGGACGGTGAGTCGTGGGACGGTGAATCGTGGGACGGTGAATCGCGAGGAGATCGCCGCGCATTCGTCACCGTTCCCTGAAGCATTGTTCGAAGTGAGCGCCGTGGCGGATCTGGATTTCCATCCCATGATAGAGACTCTCGTGTTCGTCGAGACGGCGCAGTTCGTTCCGGCGCACGCCATGGATTCAGATTCGCTGGCAGCCGGGATGATCGCCCAGTGCCCGGCTTCTGCTGCGATGGTATGGAGGGTTCAGGTCTGGCAGATCACTTTGGTAAGCCCGATGTGGCAGCACCTGCGAGTGCCTGTCGCCAACAAGATTTAGCCCGGAAGTCAGGGGCAAAAAAATTTCCAGGTATCAACTAGATATTTAGTTGCACAAGGAGAATAGCAATGCAGATGTGGGTAGAAAACTTGAAGACGAAATTCCTGACGTCAGCAAAGAAGTCGGCGGTAGCCCGCCGTCTCGGTGTTGCGGTGCTTGCGATCGCCGTCATGGGATCGCTGGCAACGTTCACCTTAACCAAGTCGGTCACCGCAGCCACTCCGGCTCCGGCCGCAGCCGCGCTCGATGATAACAGCGTCGCGGCGCTGCTCACGCTCGACCGCGCCATGGAAACGCTCGCAGCTCGCGTCACTCCGGCGGTCGTCAATGTAACGGTCGCGTCGAAGGCCAAGATGGCTTCCGGCAACGACCAGGGTATGCCGGATATGCAGCAGTTCTTTGGTCCGGATGGTCCCTTTGGCCAGCAAGGCCAGCAGTTCGGACATCAGTTCCGCTTCCGCGGTCAGCCGCAAGACCGCATGGAGCACGGGCTGGGCAGCGGCGTGATCATCTCGCCCGACGGATACATCGTCACCAACAATCACGTAATTGAAGGCGCCGTCGACATCCGCGTGACCATGAGCAACAAGGAAGTTTATTCGGCCAAGCTCGTGGGCGCTGATCCGCTGACAGATATTGCCGTGATCAAGATCAATGGCAGCAACTTCCCGAGCGTGCCTTTCGGCAACTCGGCCAGTCTCCGGCCAGGACAGACGGTGCTCGCCTTCGGTAATCCCTACGGATACCAGTTCACGGTCACACGGGGGATTATCAGCGCGCTCAACCGGCCGAATCCCGATCCGAGCGATCGCCGCAAACCTGGCGAGTTCATCCAGACCGATGCGGCCATTAATCCCGGCAACTCTGGCGGAGCGCTGGTTGATGCGCGCGGCGAATTGATCGGCATCAATACCTTCCTGATCTCGAACTCCGGTTCGTTCTCAGGGATGGGCTTTGCGATTCCGGCGCAGATCGTTCAACCGACGGTGCAGACGCTGATCCAGTACGGCAAAGTCACGCACGGTTTCATCGGAGTTCAGATCTCCGACATCACTCCCGATAACGCGAAGTTCTTCCACATGCAGAAAGCCGTGGGCGCGCTTGTCAGCGATGTTCAGCCTGACGGGCCGGGCGCGAAGGCTGGTCTCAAGACTGGAGACGTCATCACCGAACTGGACAGCAAACCGGTCGGCGATGCGGGCGAACTACAGATGCTGGTTGGTCAGAAACGTCCGGGCGACACCGTTCATCTGGGCGTGATGCGCGATGACCGCTCAACCGACATCGCGGTAACGCTGGCGGATCTGAGCAATCCGAACACCACCGAGACCGCGAATTCCGAACACGGCAACGGACGCTGGGGACTCAGCCTTGGCGACCTGAACCAGGATGCGCGCAATGAACTGCAGCAGCAGGGGCAAAATGCTCCGGCGAATGTTCACGGAGCAGTCGTCAATGATGTCGTTCCGGGCAGCCCGGCCGACAACGCCGGACTGCAGGGCGGAGACATCATCATGGAAGTGAACCGCCAGCCCATGAAGTCCGCGGCTGACGTCGCCCACGCGTTGCAGACGGTCGCCAGCGGTCAGGATGCGTTGGTGCTGGTGTGGTCCAACGGTGGGAGCACGTTCCGAGTGCTACATCCGTCGCAAGGGTGAAGAAGTGGTTCGTGGTCCCGCGCAGTTCGCGGATAGCCGCAATGCATAACGCCACGTTTTGCCGAGTTGAAGCGGTGAAACGTGGCGCTTTTTCTTGCTTCAGATTTTCTCGACCTGAATAGCGTAGTGTCCCAGAACTTCGCGGAGTAAGTCCGTTGCTCTTCTGAGGTGATAAGCCGCTTCCCTCAGGGGCTACAGCCCGTGTTTCTTCGGTTCTGATTACGGCGCGGCTGAAGCCGCGCCCTTTCAAAGCCTCGAACTTATGCCACGAACTTGCGGGACGCCACACTAGGCCTTGGCTTTCTTCACTTCTTCAATCAGAGGGGGGACGATGTCAAACAAATTTCCCACCACGGCGACATCGGCAATCTCGAAAATTGGGGCTTCCGAATCTTTGTTAATCGCGACAATGCTGCGCGAGCCTTTCATGCCGACGATGTGCTGAATGGCTCCCGAAATTCCCAATGCAAGATAAAGTTTGGGAGCGACGGTCTGCCCGGACGACCCGACCTGCCGATCCATCGGCAGCCAGCCGTTATCGCAAATGGGGCGCGATGCGGCAAGTTCGCCGCCCAGCGCGGTCGCCAACTGCTGCGCGAGATCGATATTCTTCTGCTCTTTGATTCCGCGCCCGACGGAAACGATAATCTCGGCCTGGGTCAGATCGACGGCTTGCTTTGCTTCCTTGAAAACTTCCTGCGGCTGGTTGCGGATTATGCCATCGGGCACTTCGACGTTGACGGTTTCGACCGGAGCGGGCGCGGCGCCAGCTTCCGCCTGATCGGCGCGAAACGAACCATTCTGGAAAGTCACGAAGCACGGTGCGTCGTTGGAACCAGCAAAGCTCACATCGGCGACAAATTTTCCCTGGAACATCTGCCGCGTGAAGAGCAGTTTACCGCCCTCATATTTGTATCCAATCACGTCGCTGATGGCCGTCGTGTTGAGAGACGTGGCCAGCTTCGGCACGAAGTCGCGCACCTGATAGGTGTGCGGCATGAGCACAAGCTTCGCAGAATGCTTCGCCAGAAATTCCTTCAGGGCTTGCGAGAACGCGTCAGAAGTGTAGGGCTCAAGCCTGGCAGACTCGACGTCGTACACCTTCGCGACTTTTTTCGCGGCGACTTCGCCCGCAATGGCCGCGACGCCCGAACCGACCACGGCGGCTTCCAGCGTCCATCCGGTTTGCGCGGCAATGGCCTGCCCAGCCGCAATCGTCTCCCAGGAGACGCGGTTTAATTTCCCTTCGCGCTGCTCGACCACTACCAGTATGTTCTCAGACATAAGAGTTCTCAGTTTCTCGGTTCTCGGCAGAGGCGCAGCTGGCTGCGTCTCTACGATGCGGGCCTCATCACCAGACCCACTTCGTCACAGTACTCTGAGTTCGTTCTTCAGCTTCTCCACCAGTTTCTTGGCCACTTCTGCCGGCGAGCCTTCCAGAAATTCGGTGTGCTTTGATTTCTGCGGAAGGTACATCTTCTCGATCTTCTGCAGATTCGGGCTCAGAGAGGCTTGGACTTCTTCCATCGTCACCTTGCGCATGGGCTTGTTCTTGGCCTGCTTGATGCCGATCAGGGTGGCATAGCGGAGCTTGTTGATGCCGGATTGAATGGTCAGCACAGCAGGCAGCGGCATATCCACGAACTGGAAGAAGCCGGCCTCGAGTTCGCGCTTCACGCGGATTCCGGTGTCACTTTTTTCAATCTGCATGATGATGGTGGCGTGCGGCCAGCCCAGAATCTCCGCAAGAATGACGCCGGTCTGCGCGTAGCCGTAATCGTCCGATTGCAGGCCGGTAAAAATGAGGTCGAACTGTTCGTCCTTGATGGCGGCAGCAATGGCGCGCGCAGTGTTGTAGGCATCGAGGCCGACGAAACCATCGCCTTCCAGATGAATGGCCCGGGTTGCGCCCTTGGCCAGCGCCTCTCGCAGTACCTGTTGCGCGCGTGCTGGACCTGCTGTTACCACCACAACTTCGCCGGAATGCTTTTCCTTCTGGCGCAAAGCCTCTTCCAACGCAAACGCATCGGGCTCGTTTGCCTCATAGGACACATCTTCTCGAATCCACGTTGCCGCCTCATTCAGCTTCAGCGGAGCGTCCTTTTGAGGCACCTGCTTCATGCAAACCAGTATCTTCACGATTTCGACTCCCATCCTTGATGGCCAAATGCCGTCAGGGCAAATATGAAAGTATAAACGTTTCTAATCATTTCTAGTCGTTCGCAGTGGAAACACCGGGGCGCAGTGGGAGCGCCGGGACGGGCCGACACGGAGCTCTTTACCCCAGGTCCGGATTCTCCGGTGGCGGAGGAATATCGCGGAAGTCGTTCTTGCGGCCCTGCCTTGGACGCGCCATGGACGCGGAGATACTAGTCGGCACAGTCGAAGGAGGAATCTTTCCGAAGCTTGTCGAAGAGGAGGGTCTGCGCTGGGCACTCATCTTGAAAATCCGCCGCAAAAATGAAGCGAGGACGAGCGCAAGAATTGCAAACCGAATCCACGATTCCATTGCGCGCTCTCCACCCCATTAGTCGAGAAATGCAACGCTCTGCACGCTGGTTATTTCGAAACGCTTGCGGCAGCGTATGTTTTTGCAGACCATCATGTCGTCGCGTCGCAGCATGTAAGACTGTGCTTTGGCGAACTTTGCCCGGTCGCGATCGTCGGCTCGCGGAGGCAGATTTTTCTTTTTCGTGCGAACCAGCCACTGAATTTCGTACTCGGCGGCCTGATGGCAGTGCGGGCAATTCAGGCTGGCCGGCTTTTTGTCCTGCCGCTCATCAAAAAAATCGCGCTCATCCATAATCGACAATTATTGCACTTTTGGCGGAGTGTGCGAAGATGCCAACATCGGCTCAAGTAGAAACGCAGCTTTGCTGCGTCTCAAGCCGAAAGAGCAGCCGAACTCAGTCATAATAGACCGGCGACTAACGCTATGGCTCGCAAGCGCAAGAAGAAGACATTCTCGGCAGCCACGGTCGTTCGAGAGATGGCGCGCGAGCGAGTGGGGTCGCCTAAACCATCGCGGCTGGTACCCGCCAAGACGACCAAGGCAGAGAAACACAAGCCCACGTTGGGCAAACTGCTAGCGGACGAGTAGCGGCAGGGTGGTGCACATTCTTATTAGAAAGATGCACCCACGGCGGTGCCGCCAGTGGGTATGGTAACCACGCAAGTATTTTGCCCCAATCCGCTGGGACAATTCTGCCATACAGGAACCGAACTCGCCGTAAGCAAAACCGAGGCCCCCACGTCGTAAGTCGCAATGCACGTCCCCCCGGTTGCCGTGCAACTGATGCCGGCGGGGAGACTCGTCACTAACCCGCTTCCGGAGACCCCGACGGATAATGTCCCGATCTTGCCGCCGCCCGGACAAAGTGCGTTGGCTGCATCGTTCACCGTGACGCTCGCTAGCGCGATCACTACATTGCCAGACCCGCCCGTACCCTCCGGAACACTTGCCGAGATATCCGCGACACCGCAAGGCCCTGGCGTGCCCGGTGGAGAGCCTGCCGGAGGAGGCGTCGCATTGAACAGGCCGGGAGACGATATCGTGGCCACGTCGTTATCAATTGTCCACGTCGCCTGACTAGTGACGTCCTTGGTGGCGGGAGGATGGATGTAAGTGGCAGTCGCCGTATACTGCTGCGTAGGGTTGGCAGGGGGTGGAGTGAAACCCGGGGACGCAAAAGTAGATGTTGTGGGCGTAATCGTAAGGCTGACCACCTTCTGATCGTGCCCGCAACTCGGCAAGCTCAACGCCCCACCCACCGCAATCACCGCGCCCAACGCCAACCCGACATATCTCCGCTTCATACCCACCACTCCTCGCAAGGCACTCCCGCCCAACCTCACCTGTCAGATTCCGGGAAACTTGAAATTTAGTAGAAGAACTTTGAAAAAGCAAGGACATAGCGCCCCTAACGAAGGACACGCCCTGGCGTTAGAGATGCTTCAGGATTTCGGCGCGCGGCTCAGTTCTTAGCTTGCCCTGAGCAACGGAGTGAAACGAAGTTGTCGAATGGGCCGCGCAAACGCCTCAACCTGTTTACTTCTGACTTCCGATGCCCGCCTTCGCGAGCATTTCCAAGAACTGTCCCTGCGTCCGCATGTCGATCGACTGCGCCACCAACTTTCCATCGCGGTCGTAAACGAAGGTCTTTGGAATTCCTTCGACGACAAACATTTCGTTTACCTTTCGTCCCGGATCGAGCAGCACCGGGAACGTCACCTTGCGTTGCGCGATAAATGGTTCCACCTTGGCGGCCTCTTCATCGGAGATTCCTAGAATGACTAATCCCTGCTGTGCGAAGCGCTCATAGAGCGACTCAAGGTCGGGCATTTCCTTGCGGCATGGAGGACACCACGTGGCCCAGAAATTCACGACGACGACCTTGCCTCGCAGGCCGGAAAATGTCCAGGTCTTCCCCGTCAAATCTTTCAAGGAGAACTCGGCGTGCTCGCGCTTGCGATCGTCAGCCTCAAGGCGGGCCATTGCCGCGCGATATTGTTCGTCATCGAGCGAGGCGTCCACATGCTCGTAACGAACCAGCGATGCCAGTTCGACATACGGACTTGCCGGCTCTCGGGTCGGAGGCGCGCCAGCGTCGCCCTTGGTTTCCGCCCAGGGCAGCGGATGCTCGCGAAGCGTCTGCGCCAAGGTGGTCGCCACTTCTTGCAAAGTGTCGTGCCCAAAATCGCCTTCCGTCGAGAGATTCGACAGCCCCACTGCCAGCCGCAGCTTATTTTCAGTTGCGGGCAATTGGCGGATCTTGATGGCTAGAGTCTTCGTAGTCGCCGCGCGTACGTCATCGGGAAGACTGCGCAGCCCGTGAATCTGTTCGGCGAGAGGCTTTTCTTCGGGGCTCCAGACGATTTCAGTCTTCTGTCCGAACGCGAATCCGAGCCACAACACGCTTGCCAGGACTACCACGACCCGCACTTTTGCACCCATGAGACCTCGGCTTTCCTTTTTTCCGTCACTTAGACCGGAGACCCAGACTTACGCGGCCCTGAAGGGCCGCTCTTCCACGGTGGCGCAAGCATTCGTGAGTTTTTCAGCAGCCTGTTGACCACTTATTGTGAAGTTTTGTCGTCCGGAATTGCCATCTCATTTCCAATATCCGACTGCCGCACCTGGAGTTCGCCGAGTGCACCATCCAACTTCTGTGCGATGCCGGCAAGCTGCGCGGCGTCGGCTGGCGGATGCCCTCCCCCAAGCGCTTTGTTCTCTTTTACGACTTCCGAATTCGCTTTTTCCAGTTTCTTCAGCTTTGCCTTCAATTCCGACTTCTGCACGCTGGTAAACATCCGGAGAAAATGGTCGCTATTCGCCTGGATTTCATCCACCGCGCTCGACAATGTATCCGCACTCTGCGACAAGTCAGGCTTGCCATCCTTCGACGCAAGTTGGGCGAGATCGTGCGCGGCTTTCCGGGCTGCCTGCGTGCTTGCAACCATCTTCTTGAACTCATCCGCCTGATCGGGAGAGGCCTGGAGCACCATGGCGCGCTTGAAGTCCCTGATCTCCTCGTTAGAAGCGTTGTTCGAGCGGGGTCTTCCCTGGCTTCCCGCCTGCTGCGCCTGCGCTGCGCACCCACACAGTAGTATGGCCACTCCACCGATAAAACATGTCCAACGATTCATGCCGGTCGCTCCCAAAATGAAGTTCTTGCCGGGAAAACTTATCCCTTCGCTAATGTCTGTGCCCGCCGTGCTCGTGCCCGGAATGCTGGTGAGGCAAATCCTGATCATGAGAATGAACATGTTCAGACTCATGTTCGTCCCGAACTGCAATCACACAAGCATGGGCGGTCTCGCACACCACATGCTCCAATTGAATGGTCGTGTGGTGGATTCCGAACGCCCGGCCAAGTTTTTCCTTGATCTCGCGCAAAATCGTGTCGCTCTCTGAAGTCGGCATGTCAGCAATCTTTACATGCGCCGAGAGCGCATGGTTCTCCGAGCCGATGCTCCACACATGCAGATCGTGCACGTCGCTGACGCCCGCGATGGTTCGCACCATCGTTTCCACGGCCTCCAGGCTCATTCCGCGCGGAGTGCCCTCGAGCAGAATGTTCAGGGTCTCGCGCACAATGCCGAAACTCGACCACAAAATCAGCGCACCGATCGCGAGCGATAGCGCTGGATCGATCCAGTACTGTCCCGTCCAAAGAATCGCCCAGCCGCCGACAATCACGGCCGCGGTTGAGATCGTGTCGCCCACTTCATGGAGCACGGCGCTGCGGACGTTCACATCACGAGCGGAGCGCCAGAGCAGCAGGGCGATCGCGCCATTCATGACCACGCCCGCAGCCGCGACCCAGATCATCAACCCGGCACGCACATGCTCGGGATGCTGGATGCGCCGGACCGCCTCGTAGAAGATAAAAAACGATACGAGCACGAGCGACAGCGAATTCACCAGCGCCGCGAGAACTCCGGCACGGCGATAGCCATAGGTCTTGGTGGCGCTTGGCGGACGCCCTTCCAGATAGACCGCCGCCAGCGACAACAGCAGCGCCAGAAAATCCGACAGGTTGTGTCCGGCTTCGGACAGCAGTGCCAGAGAATGCGCGCGAATCCCGGCCACAACAAGCAGGGCGATATAAAGAGCCGTCACGCCCAGCGAAATGCGCAGCACGCGGCCGGTTCCGTGAGAATGTGCGTGACCGCCATGGGCGTGCATGATTCAAGTGTAGCGCGGACCCTCCCGTCTGCGCAGGAGCGAAAAACCTGGGTAAGGAGCGACGTGCGCGGCAGCCGTTCCTGGCGCGAACCAGGTGGGGACGGCCGCTCTTGGCCGCCCAAGCTCGCAGATCACGGGTTGGTGTAGCGCACTTGCCCTCGCGCACGTTATCCTATGCAACGCCCTCGGAGGATGGCCACCATGAAACTCAGCAACTGTTCGCTCGTCTTGCTCTTGCTCGCCGCATCCGCAACCGCCCAAGTCAAGAACCCGGTCGCGACTGCGCTTAAAGATACGCTGCCCGGCCGCCAGAAAAACACGGTCGCCGCGGTCGAAGAAATGCCCGCCGACAAGTTCAGCTGGAAACCGAGCGCCGATCAGATGACGTTCGGACACCTGGTCGCGCACATGATCGAGGCCAACTACACGCTCTGTAGCGGCGCCTCGGCCGTTCCGGCTCCGAAAACGGACGAGGTGAAAGATACGGATGCGAAAGACAAGCTCGTGGCCGCGCTGAAAGCGTCGTTCGATTTTTGCGGTGATGCGATCGGCAAGTTGGACGATGCGAAGCTTGGCGAAATGACGGCGGGCGGACCGGGAGGCCAGCAAGTGACGCGCGCGCGATTTGCGCTCGGCATCGCCAGCAACTGGGCCGACCATTATGCCGAAGCCGCCATGTATCTGCGGCAAAACGGGCTGACGCCGCCGACGGCGAAGCATTGAGATTGGCTGCAACGGGTTACCGCTGTCATTTGCGGGCTGCATTCCGCTGTGCTGAAATTCAAGCCAGATGCAGGCTCCGATCAAATGTCCGACATGCGGGCTCGAACTGGGCCAGTTCGTCGAGACGCACTGCCCGCACTGCGGTATGAGCTTGGCGCCGAAACCTCCTATCACGGTGGGGATTCGGCTGCTGGACCTTACGATCGAGATTCTTGGGACTCTTTTTGTCCTAGGCTGCGTGTTCGGGTTGCCCCTCTACCTGAATTCCTCCTCGCAGGCGGAGCTTTATGCCGGGCAGCCATATCGCGCGACGATGTTGCGGGTCATTAGCGTGGAGTACCACCGGACGAACTCCGATCAAGGATTTCAAGTCTGGGCATATGGACTCGGCATGGTTGAAGGGAAAAAGGAGACGATGGATTTAATCCCCTACCTCGGCACACTTCCAACGTTCCACAACAGACTTCCGACGAACCAACACGAGCTGATGGACATGGTGCCTGAGGGCACGGCGATTCCGGTGTATCTGTTCCCGAATCTCACGGGGGCGAACCGCGTTCAGTTGATTCTGGCGAGGCCAACTGCTGAGAACTATCGCAGGCTGGCGGCGTGGACCTCGAATCGCGCGTTTCCGATGGCGCTGCTGTGTGGGATTATTGCAACGCTGCTTGGCTTTGCGCGTTATGGAATTTCGCGATCGGCTCGGCGCCGACTTGCTGCGGCCGATGGTATGCCCAGCTGGTAAGGGCTGAAGCCTCGCCTCATTACCCTGCCAGCTTCTCCATCTCCTCCTCGTCGATCACGCTGACTCCCAGTTCCCGCGCTTTATCCAGTTTCGATCCGGCGTCCGCGCCCGCCACCACGTAGTCCGTCTTCTTGCTCACCGATCCGGAGATGCGGCCGCCTGCGTCTTCAATCATCTTCTTCGCTTCGTCGCGGGTGTGGCGGGTCAGCGTGCCTGTAAGTACGAAAGTCTTGCCTGCCAGCTTTGTACCTTTTTCTTTTTTCTGTCCTGTGAATGTCAGCCCCGCCTTGCGCAGATCTCCGACCAGCTTGCGATTGTGCTCATCGGCGAAAAACTCCACGATGCTGACGGCGATCCGCGGCCCCACTTCGTTCACTTCTTCCAGTTCTTCGGCGCTGGCATTCATGATCGCGTCGAGCGAGCCAAAATGCTCGGCAAGAAACTGCGCGGTGCGTTCGCCTACAAAGCGGATGCCGAGGCCGTAGATGACCCGCTCCAGCGACAGTTTCTTGGAGGCTTCGATTTCGCGGAGTACATTGTCGGCTGACTTCTCGCCCATGCGATCGAGCAGCAGCAGATCGTCTTTTGTCAGCCGGTACAGGTCGGCGACGTTTTTGACCAGGCCGCGTTCGGTGAGCTGGTTTACGAGGGACTCGCCGAGGCCGTCGATATCCATGACGTGACGCGAAGCAAAGTGCAGAATCGTGCCCTGCAGCTTTGCCGGACAATTTGCATTCACGCAGCGATGATCGGCCTCGCCCTCGGTGCGGACGACGTTGCCGCCGCAGACGGGACAATGCTCCGGCATGTGGAATGTCTTGTGTCCGCGCGGATGGTCGTTGTCGTCGACGACCTTGACGACCTTTGGAATCACATCGCCGCCGCGCTCGACCTCGACCCAGTCGCCGATCTTGATGCCCAGTTCGTCGACGAAGTCTAAGTTATGGAGCGTAGCGCGGGAGACCATCGTGCCTCCGATGGGAACCGGCTTCAGCCATGCAACGGGGGTGAGTTTTCCGGTGCGGCCGACCTGCGGGACGATGTCTTCGACCAGCGTGACGGCTCCATGGGCCGCGAATTTATAGGCGATGGCCCAGCGCGGAGCTTTGCCGGTGAATCCCAGCTCATCCTGAAGCGCCGTGCGATCCACTTTTACGACGATGCCGTCTATCTCATAGGGCAGCGAGTCGCGCTTCCCTTCCCATCCCTGGATGAATTTCCAGACTTCGTCAAGACTCTTCGCCAGCTTGCGATTGGGATTCACCTTGAAGCCGGCCGCTTCGAGCGCGTCCATCGTTTTCGATTGGCGGTCAAAGTACGTGCGGCCATCTTTCAACAGCATGTAGGCGAAATAATCCATGCGGCGCTGCGCGGTGATGGATGGCTCGAGCTGCCGCACCGTCCCGGCCGTGAAATTTCGCGGGTTCGCAAACACGGCCAAGCCTTGCTTTTCACGCTCTTCATTGAGCTTGCGGAATGCCGCCAGCGGCATCAGCATTTCGCCGCGGGTTTCGAAATCCACGGGAATCCCCGCCTTCTTCAATTTGTCTTTTGGAATCGACAAAGGGACGGACCGAACCGTCCGCACATTCAATGTCACATCTTCACCCACCGTGCCGTCGCCGCGGGTGATGCCGCGTTCGAGGCGGCCGTCGCTGTAGATGAGCGCCAACGACATTCCATCGAGCTTCAACTCGCACATGTATTCGACATCGGTGCGGCCGCTCAGTTCATGGACGCGGCGCTCCCAGTTGCGCAGCTCTTCTTCGGAATAGGCATTATCGAGCGAAAGCATGGGCGAAGAATGTCTGGCTTTCACGAACCCTTCGCGTGGCTTGCCGCCAACCCGCTGTGTGGGCGAATCGGGCGTGATGAGTTCGGGATGCTCCGCTTCGAGTTTCTTAAGCTCGTTCATCAACACGTCAAACTGCGCGTCGGTGATTTCGGGATCGTCCAGCACGTAGTAGCGGTACTCATGGTGCCGGATCTTCTCGTGGAGGGATTCGATCTTCTTTTGGAGCGGGGAGGCCATCACGGAGGAAATTATAGTGCGCGGATTCGAGTTCTCAGTATGTGCACATAGATCGCGATTTCTAAATTTCAGCGGCAACCCAGGAACATCGCAAACAATCACCCAACTGGCAGCTGCCTTACTGTCTCATTCTCATTGCTTTCCGAATCCGCATCCCGCCGGCGACCACCTTGCCCACGCTGGAGGGAGGTTTTGGCATTCCGTCGATCAATTCCTTCAGCGCGGTCGCGTTGTTCCGCTCCTGCATGCGCGATGCGTACAGCAAGGTAACGTTCTTTTTCCCGCTCGCCAGCCCATGCAGCTTGTCGACCGCCGCGGTCGCCTTGGGGCTCACAAGTTCCTTCATATAGCGCTTGCGGAACTGCGGCCAGGCTTCGGGATTTGCATGGTACCACTGGCGCAACTCGTTCGAAGGCGCGACGTCCCGCAGCCAGAACTTCACCGCGGCTTCTTCTTTCGTCAATCCCCGCGGCCACAAACGATCGACCAGGACGCGGACGCCATCCTTCGGCGACGACGGTTCATACACACGTTTGACCCCTACCGCCATGACATTCGTATTATCCTACGTTTGGGTATTGGCAGGTAAGGCTTCCAGACTTATGGTTCATATCTCTAGTCGTTTTTTTCTGTGTCTTTGTGTCTCTGTGGTGTTCATGGCCTCGAGCGCTTGCGATGTCGAGCGCCGGAAATCCGACGCCGAACTCGGCCTCAATGCGCAACAGGCTGCCGGCAGAAAACTCTATGACAACCATTGCGACCGCTGCCATGAGCCCTATTCTTCGCGGGGCAAGAAAGGCCCCAGCATGAAAGGGGTCTTTCAGCGGCAGTACCTTGAACTCAGCGGACTGCCTGCCACTGACGAGCGCATCACCGACATCGTGAAGTACGGGCGCGCGAAGATGGAGGGCTTCAGCCAGGTCATGACAGATGAGCAAATCAAGGAGCTGATCGCCTACATGCACACGCTGTGAAATAATCGGCCACGATGTCGCCGAAGCTCAAATCCGTCCTCTTCCAGAGGCTGCCGTCGACGGACGACCTGCTCCAGCGGCCAGCGCTCCAGGCTTTCATCGCACGCGAAGGCCACACTTCGGTCGTGGAAAGCATCCGCGTGGTGATCTCCCGGCTGCGGCACGAAATTGCCAATGAGCGGCTTGACTCCGACTCGCTCGACCTGGCTCTCGATGGAATCGTTGCTGCCGTTGAGAGGCAACTAGGCCAGTCACTTCGTTACGAACTGCGTCCCGTCATCAATGCCACCGGCGTAATTCTCCACACCAATCTCGGACGCGCGCCGCTCGCCGCGGAAGCCCTCGAACACATGCGCGAGACGGCAACTTGTTATTCGAATCTCGAATTCGATCTCGCGACCGGCGAACGCGGCAAGCGTGACATTCACGTTGACCGGCTATTTCAGAAGTTGTTCGCGGAAAGCACGGGGCAAGGATCCATCTCGACCATCGTCGTCAATAACAACGCGGCCGCCGTGCTGCTCGCGCTCAATTCGATCGCTGAAGGCGGCGAGGTCATTGTCTCTCGAGGCGAGCTGGTGGAAATCGGCGGATCGTTCCGGATTCCCGATGTCATGTCGAAGTCACAGGCCACGCTGCGCGAAGTCGGAACCACGAATCGCACCAGACTCGCCGACTACGAGAGCGCGATCAACGAGCGCACCCGGCTGCTGCTCCGAGTGCACCGCTCGAACTTCGCCATTACCGGATTCACGGGACAACCCGGGCTCGATGAACTGGGGGCACTTGCCCGCCGCCGCAACATTCCCTTGATGGAAGACCTCGGCAGCGGCGCACTCTTCGACCTTCCCTCGATCGGGATCCACGAAGCCGGCGTTCTCGACAGCCTGCACGCCGGAGTTGACGTTGTCAGCTACAGCGGCGACAAGCTCTTAGGCGGCCCGCAAGCGGGACTGATCAGCGGCCGCGCCGATCTTGTCGCGCTCATGCGTTCGAATTCGCTTTTTCGCGCGCTGCGGGTGGACAAGCTAACGTACGCCGCACTCGAAGCCACGCTCCTCGCCTACGTCAAACGCGATCACGACACGGTTCCCGTGCTTCGCATGATGCGCCTCTCAAAAGACGAGATTGCTGCGCGCGCGGAAGCGCTTATATCGCAAACCAGCCTCGCTGCGAAAAACTCTGGCCAGCTGAAATCGGAAGTTGTCGACGGCGAATCCCTGCTCGGAGGAGGCGCAGCGCCCACGGCGGTTCTTGCCACGCGATTGATCGCCCTCACCCACCACAGCCTGAGCGCCGACGACCTGTGCGTGCGCCTCCGCGAGGCCGATCCGCCGGTGATTGCACGTGTCGAAGAGGACCGCGTGCTCCTGGATCTGCGGACCGTCTTTCCTTATCAGGACTCCCAGATCGCAACGATCCTGGGGCATATCGCGTGAAGAGGCGCCGCGATTTTTAGGGAATATCGGCCGGCGGTTACAAATTATCAATTGCCAATTACTATGTCTTCATGATCATTGGAACTGGGGTGGACATTGCCGAAGTTCCGCGCATTCGAGAATCGATCGAGCGCTATGGCGACCGGTTTCTGCACCGCATCTTTACCGAGGGTGAAATCCGCTACTGCGAGGCCAAGGCCAGCCGCTATGAAAGTTACGCGGCCCGTTTTGCGGCCAAGGAGGCGGGCATGAAAGCTCTCGGGACCGGATGGAGCAACGGCGTCCGTTGGCGCGACATCGAAGTCGTCCGCGCCAAAGGCCAGCGTCCGACGCTTCAATTCCACGGCCAGGCCGGTGCGATCGCCGCCAAACTTGGCTCGAGGAATATCGCCCTGTCGATCACCCATACCTCCGAGGAAGCACTCGCTCATGTCATTTTGGAAAACTAGCCGCCGGGCGCAGACAATGCGGTTGCTTGCAGCCACCGTGATGGCGATCTCCGCAACACCCTTGCTGGCCCAGAGCCCAAGCTCCGATTGGTGCAAAGCGCTTCCGCGCCCGGAATATCAGTCTCTTGAACGCGTGCCTAGCCCAGATTCGTGGTTTGAAGTCTATAAGGTTGCGGCGGGCGTTTTCGCCATTTACGAACCGCACCAGTCGGAAGAGACGATCAGCTATCTCATTCTTGGCAACAAGCGCGCCGTTTTGTTCGATACCGGTATGGGCATCAGCGACCTGAAGAGGCTGACAAGCAATCTCACATCGCTGCCGATCACGGTACTCAACTCCCATACACACAACGATCATGTTGGCGACAACTGGCAGTTTGACACCGTCTATGGCATGGACACGGACTTCACGCGCCAGAATGCGCGCGGCTCACGCGATGATGCGCAAGCGGAAATCGCGTCCGATCAGATTTGCGGGAACCTGCCGAAAGGATTCGATCCGACAACGTATGCGACTCGTCCCTGGAAGATCACGTCCTACATCCATGATGGCGACCACCTCGACCTGGGCGGGCGCACACTCGAAGTCATTGCCACGCCCGGCCATACGCCCGACTCCATCACGCTTCTCGATCGCGCCAACGGCTTACTCTTCACGGGGGACACGTACTATCCCGCCACACTCTGGCTGTACCGACCGGAGACCGATTTCGTGGCCTACGATGCCTCAATCCGCCGCCTGGCGGCAATGGTTCCCGAGATCAAGATCGTTCTTGGAGCCCACAACATTCCTGTCGCATCGCCGTCCGTGCTGCCCCGACTGGTCGTGGCTTTCGAAGCCGTTCGCGCCGGCAAGGTTCCGGCTGCGCCGGGAGACCCCGGGCAAGTGATCTATAAAGTGGATGGTTTCTCCTTCCGAATGCGCGCGCCCGAGACCAAGCATTAGTCGGCTGGAACGCGAAGGCAGAGAGCAGATTCCTCGCTACGCTGCAATGACAAGTTCAACCGCAGATTCTCGGCTGCGTCCGGATCGACAAGTTGAACTTCGGATGCTCGCTCACCGCGCTTCCGGCAGTGTGTAGCCAAATTCGTAATAGTGTTTTCCGCCGTCTTCGATCTTGATCGTCATGGTGCCCGCGATTCCCGCCAGTTCTTCGGTGCCAGAATCCGGCACGACCATGATGCTCATTTGCGGCACACCGCGCGTCATGGTTGCGAGGTGTTGAAGTACGAATGTCCCGTTCCGCCCGTGGAGCGTGCCGATCACCCGCTCCAGTGCGACATAACCGCCGGAACCATTGGCCACGCCCGAGGTCAGCATCTCGCCCTTGCTGGTCGCTTCCAATTCACCATGAAACTGCTTGTCGAGCGACATTCTTGTCAGGTTCGCGGCCTCGGCTTCTTTATTGTCCGGCTTCTGTGGAATCACTTTCACGTCAAAACTTCCCTTGGCATGCATCGTCATCGGCGCCTCTTTCTGCGTTGGAGTGGATGGCACTAAATTGGATTGACTCTGCGCGGCAACCTGCGGTTGTTTCTGAGCAAAGCCCACGGCGACGGACATCAGACACACCGCGGCCTTTTTACCAAGCGCCAGTTTGCGGACTAAGATTCTGCGTATTGGCGTTATGCGGATTCGGAATTCGTTCACGGGTGGCGATCCTCACTCGACAATGTAATCTGAGATCAATTTCAATGATTGGAAAAACGCGACAAAAAGCGGCACCAGAGAAAAGCGGCGCTGATCTCGAAGAGGTTTTCGATCCGGAAGTCGGCCAGGCGCGCGGCATGCTGCGGCGCACCATGACCGCCGGAAAAATGCGGCACGCTCGCCGCCAGCCGGCGCCGGAACTCACGCCCTGGATCGCTCATTACTGGATGATCCAGTGGGACCTCCGAGGATGCGAGCCCTACGTCGCCGAGAGTTTGCCTCATCCCAACGTCCATCTTATTTTCGAAAATGAAGCGGCGGTGGTCGCTGGTGTGCAAACCCACAAGTTTTGCCGCCTGCTGGAAGGCAAGTCCCGCGTCTTCGGCGTCAAGTTTCGCGCGGGCGGATTTCGCCCTTTCCTCGACGCACCTGTTTCGAAATTGGCCGACCGCATCATTCCTGCCAGTCGCATTTTTGGCAAAGACCTCGACCCGTTGGCCGAAATCGCTCTCTCTTCCTGCAAAGAGAGCGACAAGGTCCAAGCCGCCAATATTTTCTTTCGTGCGCGCATACGTAAAGAAGATCCCGCCATCGCGCAAGCGGGGGGACTCGTTGACCGCATTCTCCGCGATCCCGAAATCAAATCTGTCGACGATCTGGCCCGCAACGCGCGCATGGGCAAGCGCTCCTTGCAGCGGTTGTTCAGCGAATATGTTGGAGCCAGCCCGAAGTGGGTGATTCGCCGCTATCGTCTGCACGAGTTGATCGAAAAATTCAACTCGGGCGCCAGAATGGATTGGGCGCACTTAGCCCTCGACCTCGGCTACTTCGACCAAGCGCACCTTATCAACGACTTCAAGTCCATGGTCGGCCTCTCCCCCACGGAATACCAGAAGCTGCTATCGAACAAGGCGTAGAAACCGAACTTGCTCCATCGCCCCGCTCCCAGTTTCGCCTCCCTGCTTGCCCTAACCACCTCTTCGCGAATAGCTTACGGTCCCACAGCAACAACCGCGCCCAGCCCGTGTTTACATCCATGAGCTCGCAGTACGACAGTCTGAAGCCTTCAAAGTCGGAACGCCAGCAGCAGCAGGAGGCGGAAAAGGCCGAGCGCAAACAAGCGCAACAGGCCCAGAAAAAGCACAAAGAAGACGAGAAGAAAGGCCGGGACCGCTAACCAGCGGCCTGGACCCCGAAGTTGGGAATCCAGCAAGGCTTCCGCTTCCAACACGATTTGTGCGAAGCAGCGGGAGCCTTCTTTCTTGGCACCACCCCCTGCCCTTGAACGCCAAAAATCTCGAAGCCTGAAACTCCGCGTCGTTTGCTATTATGCTTCTTTCGGTTACCAGACACCTTGCCTAGCCAGAAGCAGCTCAAGTGGTCGCAGCTCCGAGTAGGACTCACCGTCCTGGTCGGGAGTGTTATCCTCGCGGTTCTCATTTTCATGATGAGCGGCACCGGTGGATGGCTCACGCGCAAGATCACTCTGACTTCTTACTTCGATAATGCCGGCGGCCTGCGGGTGGGAGCGCCCGTGCGCCTTGCTGGAGTGGACATCGGCAACGTAACGGGCATCCGCATCGTGCCCGGCAAACCGACCACTCCTGTCGAAGTCGTGATGAAGGTCAATACCAAATACTCTTTCGACCTGCGCAAGGATTCGATCACCACTCTCGCCACTGCCGGAATTCTCGGGGAAACGTTCGTCGACGTCGACAGCACCGTTGCCAAAGGACCCGAGGCCGGCGATGGGGACACACTGCCGGGCCGCGATCAGCCCGATGTGCAAGATGTGGTGCGCGCCAGTCAAGGCACGCTCCAGAACATGGACGCTCTTCTCAAGCGCCTCGACCGCATTCTCGCCTTCGTCGAAAGCGGCCAGGGTTCGATCGGCAAAGTCATCTATGATCCCGGTTTGTATGATCGTCTGAACGGTACGGTCTCCGAATTCAAAGGCCTGATGGATGACATCCAGAAGGGCAAAGGCTCGCTCGGTCCGCTGCTGACCAGCGATGAAGCCTACAAGAAAGCTATCGCCGCCATCGATAAGGTCAATCTTCTGATTGACGATTTGCAGGCCGGCAAAGGCTCGGCCGGAAAACTGCTCAAAGATCCCGAACTCTACCAGAACACCAACAAGACGATCGCCAATATTCGCCAGCTTACCGATGACATGAACGCCGGCAAGGGCGCTCTCGGTAAGTTCACGCACGATCAGGATTTCGCAAACAAACTGCAAGTCACCATGAACAATCTGGCCGCGCTCTCCGACCGCATGGAAAAAGGCGAGGGCAGCGTAGGCATGCTCTTCAAGGACCCGGCACTCTACAACAACAGCAACCAGATGCTGGTCGAGACCCGTGAACTGGTGAAGTCAATCCGCGAGAATCCGAAGAAGTATCTGACGTTCCACGTTAAGGTCTTCTGAAGAAGCACAGATCGTAATTGCAGAAGTGAAAACCGGAAAGTTTTTGGCATTCTGGCCTGGTTGACCGATTTAAGATCTATCCGTCCAACATAATGGCTTGGTGTGTTTTGAATCCTTTGCCACTGACCGCATTGCTTCGCCGCTTAAATCCCGATTCGAGGAAATTCATGCGCAACTGTAAGTCGTTTGCCATCGTGATCATGCTCATCCCCGCATTCTTGCTGCCTCTGTTGGGCCAGAACAAACCCGATTCTTCCGCGCCTGGAAAGACAACCAGCCTGCGTTTTTCCGCCGACATGCTGGATAAGGATGTCGACCCCTGCAACGACTTCTACGCCTACGCCTGCGGCAAATGGAAGACGGAAAATCCAATTCCTGCCGATCGTTCCGGGTGGGGCCGCTTCAACGAACTGCAGGAGCGCGGAGAATACATTGTTCGCGACATATTGGAAAAAGCGGCGGTCGAGCGCACCGGCCGCGCCCCCGCCGAGCAGAAGATTGGCGATTACTACGCGAGTTGCATGGATGAAAGCGCCATCGAGAAAGCGGGCCTCAAGCCGCTGGACTCCGACTTCGCGGCCATTCACTCATTGAGCTCGAAAAAGGATCTCCCCAAGGAAGTTGTCCGCCTGCAACGTGACGGCGCTGACGTGCTGTTCAGCTTTGATTCCGGCGCCGACTTCAAGAATGCCAGCCAGATCATCGGCCAACTCGACCAGGGGGGACTCGGTTTGCCCGACCGCGATTACTACTTCAAAGACGATCCCAAGTCGGTCGAGCTGCGCGAGAAATACGTAGCTCACGTGCAGAAAATGTTCCAGCTACTGGGCGACGATCCCAGCAAGGCTGCGGCGGAAGCAAGAATCGTAATGGAGATCGAAACGAGCCTCGCCAAGGGCGCGCTCGACCAGACCAGCCGCCGCGATCCCCAGAAGACTTATCACAAGATGTCGAATCAGGAACTGGCCGGGCTCAATTCCGAGTTCAACTGGACTACCTACTTCGAAGGCGCAGGAGCGCCGAAATTCGATTCGCTGAACGTGGTGGAACCGGAATTTATCAAGCAGATGCAGTCAGCGCTCGACACGCACTCCCTCGACGACTGGAAGATTTATCTGCGCTGGCACGTCGTACACGCCAGCGCGGCCATGCTGCCCACTGCCTTCGTTGATGAGAATTTTGAATTCTTCGGAAAGACGATGCAGGGGACAAAAGAACTTCGCCCGCGCTGGAAGCGTTGCGTGAGCTTTGCAGACGGCGATCTGGGCGAGGCCATCGGCCAGATCTATGTGCAGCAGAATTTCGGTGCCGATAGCAAGACTCGCATGTTGGCGCTAGTTGGCGCACTCGAAAAAGCTCTCGGCCAGGACATTCAGAGCGTCTCCTGGATGGGCGATGACACCAAGAAGCAGGCACTCGTAAAACTCGCCGCCATCACGAATCGCATCGGATATCCGGATAAGTGGCGCGATTACTCGGCGCTGGAAATCGTGCGCGGAAACGCCCTTGGAAATTCAGCGCGCGCCAATCAAAATGAGTTTCAGCGCCGCATGAATAAAATCGGCAAGGTGCTCGATAAACGCGAGTGGCCCTATCCGCCGATGACCGTCAACGCCAGCTATAACCCGACCGAGAATAACGTCACTTTCCCTGCGGGAATTCTGCAGCCTCCATTTTTCGATAACCATGCCGACGACGCTATGAACTTCGGGGCCATCGGAGCGGCCATCGGGCATGAGCTCACCCACGGCTTCGACGACCAGGGCAGCCAATTCGACGCGGAAGGCAACCTGCGCGACTGGTGGACGGCCGACGACAAAAAGAAATTTGAAGAGCGGACCAGTTGCATCCGCGACGAGTATGGCAGTTTCGTCGCGGTCGACGATGTGAAACTCAACGGCAAGCTGACGCTCGGTGAAAACACGGCTGACAACGGCGGCCTGCGGGTTGCTTATGCGGCGCTTCTCAATACGCTGGGTGGCAAGAATCCGGCCCCGGTCGACGGCCTCACCACTCAACAACGCTTCTTTCTTGGATTCGCCAATGTCTGGTGCACGAACCGTACCGATGCGCTCAGTCGCATGTTGGCGAACATCGATCCGCACTCACCGGGGAGATTCCGCGTGAATGGCACAGTCTCAAACATGCCCGCGTTCCGCGAAGCCTTCCACTGCGCCGCGAATGCTCCCATGGTGAGTCAAAACGCGTGCAGGGTCTGGTAGGGACGTCGTTGGTGGGTGGTCGTCGGAAAATGCAGATTCCTCAGAAATGCGGGGATGGGGATGATAGCGGGAACTACGAAGGGTCGGTCTGACAATGAACGAACGCCGACTAACGACTATTTTGGCGTCCGAGCGGCAACATCCGCCTGCTCATGCGCGTGGTAGCTCGACCGCACCAGCGGCCCCGACTCCACGTGACGGAACCCAAACTTCAGGGCCTCTTCCTTCAAGAAGGCGAACTCGACCGGGGTGTAGAACCGCGTCATCGGCAGATGATCTTTGGAAGGCCGCAAATACTGGCCAATCGTCAAAATGTCGACCCCTCGTTCGCCCAGGTCGCGGAAGACTTCAATCAGTTCCTCTTGGGATTCTCCGATGCCGGCCATCACCCCGCTTTTGGTAACCGTCGAGGGATCCCACTTCTTGGCATTCGACAGCAAATCGAGTGTGCGCTGGTAGCGCGCCCCCGAACGCACCGCGCGATAAAGACGCGGCACCGTCTCGGTATTGTGATTCAGGACATCGGGCTTGGCTTCGAGCACGATGCGCAGCGGCTCTTCCAGTCCCTGGAAATCGGGAATCAGCACTTCCACCCGGCAGCCCGGCGTCAGTTCCTTGATCAGCCGGATCGTCTCCGCAAAAATCTTTGCGCCGCCCACGTTATCGTCATCGCGATTCACGCTTGTCACCACCGCATGACGGAGGCCGAGAGCAGCCACCGCTTCCGCCACGCGTCGCGGCTCATCCCAGTCAATCGGCTCCGGACGCCCCTTGGGTACGGCGCAAAATCCGCAGCGCCGCGTGCAGATATCGCCCAGCAGCATGAACGTCGCCGTCTTATGGTTCCAGCACTCCCCAATATTCGGGCACTGCGCCGACTCGCAAACCGTATGCAATTCAAGCCCGCGCGCGAGCTTTTTCAGATCGTGAAAATTGTCGCCAACCGGAGCCTTAGCCCGCAGCCACGAGGGCTTTGGAGTAGAGATCTTTGGGCCAATATCGATCTGGACGAGTTGAGAAGAGGCAGACATCGCTATTTAGATTCTAGCAAACCAAACCAGAAGCCTTTCGGCCCTCAGCAACCTGACCTCTGCGGTCTGACCTCAGGCCTCAAAACCTCGTTTTTACTTCTGCATTCTGACTTGAGGTTTTCACCTCTGCAATCTGACCTCGAACCTCTGACCTCCCTTACAATCTCCCTGTGCTGCAAGAGCGCCTCGATTTTCGCCCGCACCAAGACGCCGAGTTCTTCTCTGCGATCCCTGCCGCCCCAGCCGTCTTCCTTCTTCGCGGCGCCGAGTCGGCTTCCCAGCCGTACGTCTCGAAGACCGCGAACCTGCGCCGCCGCCTTGAACGTCTGCTCTCGCCGCCGGAAGAACGCAGCAAGCGGCTGAATCTGCGCGCTCGCGTCCGCGTCATCGAATACTCCCGCACTGGATCGGACTTTGAATCCGGATTTCTCCTTTACCGACTCCTCCGCGAGTCGTTTCCCGACGCTTACGAAAAACGCCTGCGCCTGCGCTTTGCCCCGCTCGTCAAACTGCATCTCGAAAATGAATATCCGCGTGCATCGATCACCACTCGCCTCAGCCGCCTGACTGGCAAGAACATATACTACGGCCCGTTCCCTTCACGCACGGCCGCGGAAAAATTCATGAACGACGCGCTCGACTTTTTCAAAATGCGCCGCTGCGTCGAAGACCTTCATCCCGATCCCAAATTCGCGGGGTGCGTTTATTCCGAAATGAAGATGTGCCTCGCCCCCTGCTTCAGAGGCTGTACCGACGACGAATACCGCACCGAAGTCGTGCGCGTGGAAGACTTCTTCAATACCGGCGGCGAGTCTCTGAAGCGCCAGCTCTCGCACGAACGCGACCATGCCTCCGAATCTCTGGCGTTCGAAGAGGCAGCCGCGCTGCACACGCACCTCGAAAAGCTGGCACCCGCCCTGCAACAATTGCCCGACCCGGTTCATCGCCTCGACCAGATGCACGCGCTCATCGTGCAGCCATCGGCCCTTCCCGAGAGCGTTGCTTTCTTCCGCGTTGATTCCGCTGCCATCGCTGGCCCGCTTAGCTTTCCCATCTCTGCTCCTGAACACACGAAAACACAGTCGATGGAAGCCCGCATCCAATCCGCGCTAGAGGACTTTCCCGTCGGCAATCCGCGTGCGGCCATTGAGCGCATGGAGCATCTCGCCATTCTCAAACGCTGGTGCTATCGCGGAACCCGCAAGGGAGAAATCTTCTTCGCCGACGCAAAGGGAGAACTCCCGATGCGCCGGATCGTGCGCGGTATTGGCCGTGTCTATAAAGGCGAAGCGCCAGACGCTCCTGCATCCGCGACGCCCCAAGCGTCTCCGCCGGAAACGCAATAAAATATTGTGATTCCGAGAAGCACACGCGACGAGCAATCTCGGACAAGAGGAACTATGCCCAAGAAGAAAAAGGCAGCCAGCAAGAAAATTGCGACCATCAAGAAAAGGACCACAAAGAAAACTGCCCCGGCCACACAGTCTCCCGACAAATCTTTGCGCAAACATTTGCTCGAACTGCTGAAGGGAAAGAGCGCTCACGCCGACTTCGATGCCGCCATGGGCGACTGGCCCGCACAGCTTGCCGGTGTCAAAGTGGCCAACTTCCCTCACACGGCCTGGATGCTGCTCGAGCACCTGCGCATCGCGCAATGGGACATCCTCGAATTCAGCCGCAACCCAAAGCACAAATCGCCGCCCTGGCCCGAAGGCTATTGGCCGGAGTCAGAAATGCCCCCGACTCAGCAAGCGTGGGTGACGGCAATGAACGATTTCAAGAAAGATCTGCGGGCCGTTGAGAAACTGGTGGCGGATCCGAAAGCGGACCTCCACGCGAAATTGCCTTGGGGAGACGGCCAGACCATCCTGCGCGAAGCCCTGCTCGTCGCCGATCACAATGCATATCATCTCGGACAGTTGGTGATGCTGCGGAAATGCATCGGGATCTGAGCATCGGGTCATCGGGATCGGGCCATCCGAAACCAGCGTTTACTTAGATTTGGGATCATCCGATGCCACGATCGCCCGATGACCGATTGTTGATCTTCACGCCGGAATTGCTTCCACCGCCTGAGGGTGCGCGGATCTTTTCCGGAACACGACTCGCAACTTCTCCCGCCATCGCTCGTCGATCCCTAACATTTCCCACTCAATCTCCGGCGAGAAATAACGCAGAATCGTATCTGTCGAGGGATGCACGTGCAGCGCCGGAGCCACCAGCATCAGCAGTGGCTTCTCCGGCGAAATCTCGCGGCCCGGGAAATAGCCGAACTTCGCAAACTCGTCCCGGCCCTGGTGCCACGCCACGCGCGACCAGTAATCCAATCCTTGCAGCGGCAAGTGGATGTCTTCATCCGCCTTGAGCTCGATCACCGCCAGCCTCCCGTCTCGAGTCGCGGCCAGAATGTCAATCATCGCGCGGTCGGCCGCAGAAAATGCCGGTACTTGCCGGTAGACCTGATCCGTCCGCAACCGTCCGTCGAGCGCGGCGACATTTATACCGGCGAGTGATTCCAGCCATCGTTCCGGATGCATCCGCCACAGCGCATGATTTTTCGGGCCATCTTTATGCCGTACGGTCGCCGCCAGCCGCACCAGATCGGCGAACTGCATCTCGTTCCTCGCCTCGAGCAGTCGTTCCTCCGCCCCCAAACCAAAAACAATTTCTTCTCCAATCTGAAAATTTCGCGGATCATGCGCCACCCGGGCCTGCGCGAATTCCAACCCGCAGCGCCGGAATGAAACGAGCGCCGGAGAGAGCACCTCGATTTCGGTCTCGGGCAGTATGCCGCGAATTTGAGCGATCGATTTTGCAAAACGATCGAGCGCCTGCCGCTCATCCACGGCCCGCAGCAGCCGCGTATTCAAGTTTCCGCGGTCCGCAATCTCCATACGAACCAGCGTGTCTTCGCGCTGGTTGAATTCGTTCAAATGCCATTGCGCTGCCGTCGGATGCAGGTGCGCCAGGCGCTGCGCTGTTGTTGTGGCCGCGCCTTTGGGGACCACCAGCACCAAACCTTCCACCACGCGCCGATCAGCCTGCGCCAGACGGCACTCCTCCAGCCAGAGGATCCCGCATGTCAGCGCGCCATCGATCGTCGACTGCGTTTCCTGGTCGTTCACTCCGACAATTGCAAGTGCGCGCTGGCCTTGACGCATCCATCCCCGCAAATAAGCCGGCCCAAAAGACCGTTCCAGATCCATGCCGGTCGTCAGCCGCACGACGCTCCATCCGAGAAAATTCCGTTCTAACGCCCGCCGCAGCCAAGGCTCATAGGCCGCACGCGCCGCACGCCGCGCCGCCGGAGAACGCTGGTCCCGATCGCGGCAGATATCGAGCCGCGTCGGACGACTCTGCCCCATCCGTTGCACCTGCAACCGCAGGGTCGGACCTTTGACCTCCGCATCGAGCACCCGCCGCACCACGTTGCGCTCGTTCGACCACAGGTGGACCAGGCACTTTTCGTACTCCCCCGAAATCGAATACTTCGCGTCCGCCAGATCAAACACAACCCCACCGTCTTCGACCACGACAGCCGCCCGCGATCCCGCAAGAAAGTCCGAGAGCGTTTCGCCCAGCGATTCGGGAGTCATAGGGAAATTGTTCGCCGAGCGGCCCCCGCAAGCAGTGACCCGCGCACCTTCAATTTGTGTCGAATCCGCCTTGCACCACTGACAGCCGTAATCGGGCAAGTCTTCGCCGCCGCTCCTCTCGCGATCCCTCTTCGTGGGATAATGGTTCATAGGCCTCGCGAGTCGTTTTCCCGGACAAAGGCATCCAAATATGGTGACCGCCCAACAATCGCATTTCTTCTTTGAGCATTACGGCCTTACGAATCAGGATCTTGAGCGCTATCTCGGGGCTGCCCTCTCGGCCGGGGGCGACTATGCCGACATCTACTTCGAATACCTGAC
>Ga0116121_1000233_pt1 | contig 31664 bp, 28 predicted proteins | sample June2015DPH_13_1_FD_89725 | JGI IMG/M metagenome (GOLD analysis project Ga0116121, IMG submission 89725) | Peatland microbial communities from SPRUCE experiment site at the Marcell Experimental Forest, Minnesota, USA - June2015DPH_13_10 | ecosystem: Environmental > Terrestrial > Soil > Wetlands...
CCGACCGATTCGCGCGCGCAGTTCCGCATCTCCCAGCAAGGCCTGCAGCCCGCGCACGAGCTCCTCCAGACCGTCGATGGGAATCAGCCATCCATTGCTGCCGTGATCGATGACCTCATCGATGCCTTGCCCCCGGCACGCAATCACGGGCTTGCCGCTAGCCATCGCTTCCAGATAGACACATCCGAGGCCTTCGAATCGGCTGGGCAGAACAAAAACCGTGCAGTTGCGCATGGCTTCCGCCACGTCGGAGCGGCTTCGCCGTCCCAGAAAATAAACTTGGTCGCTTATGCCCAGATCTCGGGCCAGAGCGGCGAAACGGTTTCGATCCGCGCCTTCCCCGATCATGCGGCATTGCAGGCCGGGATGTGAATCCTTCACTTGGGCAAACGCTCTGAGTACCAGCTCGTGGCCTTTTCCCGCTAGCAGATTTCCGACAACCAAAATTGTCGGCGTCTGCTCTGACGTAGCACCAAGCGCAAACAGGTTGGGATCAGTGCCGTTGTAGACGACCTCAGCGGCAACCGTTGAGCCCATCCCGTCGGTCAGCAATCTCCGCACCTTGTCGCTGATACAGATCACCTTGCGCGCGCGCTCATAGACATTCACGGAAGCTTCCCGTCGCCATCCCGCGGCAATCCCATCCTGGAAGCACCGGTTGAAGACGTCCAGGCCATGAATAGTAACAACAAACGGAATGCCCAGACGCCGCGAAACAAATGCCGCGGCCTGTCCGCAAGGCAGCGCGGCATGAGCGTGGATCACATGAATCGGCGATTGCCGATGAAGTTGCCGGACCCTGTTAAAAAGAACCGCACCCAAAAACTTCCCCGCACTCGACAAACCGAAGTTCCCGGGCAGTTGCGGATAGCGGATCCACTGCGCGGGAGACTCGGGGCTTGCCCGTCTGCGGGAATGATAAATGGAATCGACGCCAATCACCGATGACGACACGCCATATTGAGTGAGCTGTCGAAGACTCTCAGCGACAAAGCAGCCGCTCACTTCGTCCCCATCGGAGGGGTAAAAGGGTGAGAGCGTCAGAACATGCAGCTTCGCGGTTATGTCGTTCTCCACTACGTTCCAGGTTCGAGCTGAGGTGGGATGCGCAACGTTCGAAATTACCTGCTCTCACTGGTCTCGGTCGAGCGCTGCAAAATCAGCTCGGTAAGGCCTGCAATGGTTACAAAGCGCGGATCCTGCAAATCGCGATCGGAAAACTGTATGCCAAAACGCTGTTCAATGTCGGTAACAAACTCGACGACTTCCATGGACGTGAGCCATCCCGCCTCGAAGTAGTCGACGTTAAGTAGAGATTCGCGCACTTGCTTGCCGATCTTCGCCCTGCTCACGAACCAATCTGTAAGCCACTCCCGAACCACTTCGCTCAAACTCTTCCCTCGCTTCAACTTTAGTCTGCTTATTTTTCAATCGCCACACAACGCGCCGGCGAGCCGTCACAACCTTTCAATTTTAGCGGCATCACGATGAGATCCACTTCCGGAGCCGTTAAGGCTTTGAGGTTGGCGAGGTACTCCACCAGCACAACTCCTGCTCCCAGCAGCACTTTGTGATTGGGAGAATCTTTGGGAGTTCCCCGCGAGTGGGCTGGGTTATCCGGTGAAGGCGTGTCCATGGCGATGAGCCGCACGCCTTTTTCCAACAGCCATTGCGCGGCGTTTTCGGAAAGAAAAGGATACTCGTTGTAGAACTTCATGTTTCCAAAATATTCGGACCAACCGGTGCGCAGAATTAAGCGTGCCGGCACTTTCTCGCCCAGTCTTTGCTTGAGATCCGTAACGTCGATCTCCTGCAACGGCCGGCAGCCGGTAAAATCCGCCACTGTCGCCGGACCGATCAGCACGTCCAAAGGAACTTCATCGATGGTCCTGCCGCCTGGAATAAAATGCCGCGGAGCATCCGCATGAGTGCCAATGTGCGTTCCCAGGACGAGCTTTCGAGTCTCGCGGCCTTCGATCCCGTGGCGGCCGAGAATCGTGATCTCAACCACGGGATGCCAATGCGTGGGAAACGTCATCATGCCTTCTTCAATGGGCAATGAGAGGTCGATGATTTTCATGCGTCTATTCTTCCGGAATTTCGTGTGATCTTTGGTACAGAACAATCAGCGCGTCACCACTGAGTTCTCCGTGGCTTGGGTCCGGGAAGTCGGGGTCGAACCTACTTGCAGCTTCTCCGCCACCAGTTCGCGAATGCGAGCCTTCTGCACTTTACCGTTCGCAGTTCTGGGAAGTTCATCAATCGCGATGTATCGGGCAGGCTGCTGATGTTGCGCCAGATTTCGCTTCGCGTGCGCGACTACCGAATCCAGCATGGATTCGAGTTCCACGCCGGCCTCAAGTTTCAAGACAGCCACAATGTCCTCGCCGTAGAGCTCGTGAGGAATACTCACCACGGCCACGTCCGCGATTCCGGGTACGTGCATTAGTTCCTCTTCGATAGCCGCAGGGCTGATATTCACGCCTCCGCGAATGATGAGGTCTTTCTTGCGTCCGGTAATGAAGAGGGATCCGTGGTCGTCAAGATGGCCGACGTCACCGGTCGGAAACCAACCCGCAGCATTCATTCCCAACAGGGCTCCGTCGGCATCGAGGTAGCCGGCCATCAGGTCAGGCGTCAGGATTTCTACTTCGCCGTCCGTGCCAGAGGGCGCGGGTTCTTCCTGATCGCTTACCACTCGAAGTGCAACTCCCGGCAACGCCTCTCCAACGTAACCACTTGCTCCGAAATCGCCTCGCGAACGGGCGGTGACAAACAGAGTCTCGGACAGACCGTAATTCTCAATCACGCGCACTCCATACCGGGCTTCAAACTCATCCTTCACCTTTAACGGCAGCGGAGCAAAGCCGACAAACGTGTGCCGTACTGAGCTGCGGCAAAACTCCTCGCCGGTGCGGCCGCGATCCATTCTCAACAGAATCGACAAGACCGTCGGAGCCAGCCACAGAGTATTCACGTGGTTGTTCTTCGCCTTGTCCCAGAAATGCAGGCTTGATCGAGCATCGAACACGTGATCCACGACAATGCTTGCGCCGCAGAGAAACGGCAAAACTAGCAGGTTGTAGAAGCCACCCATGTAGGCCATCGAAAGCGTCAGGTAAAACCGTGAATCCTGGTCGATGTGTTGAGCACCCGCGAACGCGGTGGCATTGCGGAACATGCGTCCCAGCTTGTGCGCCAAGCCTTTGGGTTTCGCGGACGTGCCGGACGTGTACATGATCACAACCAGGTCTTCGCCGTCCGCTGTTTCGAGCGGAACGAATTCCTTCGATTCCGCGAGAACATCGATTCTGATCTGGTCGAGCCCGCGCGAGTCCGATTCTTGCGCCGTTACCACCCGCAACACCTTCGTCTGAAAGCCCGCAACGGCGTCTGCATTGGTTGCGCTCGTCACAATGAGCGCAGGCTTGCAACTCCCCACAATGAATTGGACGTCGCCCTTGCTCAGTGAGGGATTGATGGGGACGATGACCGCGCCGAGATAAATGCAAGCGAAATACAGGACTGCAAGCTCGCAGCAGTTCGGAACCATCACGCCGATGCGGTCGCCCTTCTGCACACCCCGCCGGCGGAGCTCCGCAGCCAAGGCGCAGGCTTGCCGGTGAAACTCGCCGTAGGTGATTTCCCGACTGGTGATGGCGTCCACCAGGAAGACCTGCTCCTGGCGGCGGGCCACAACGTCTGTAATCATTTCGCGGATCGTCATTTTGCGGGCCGTCGTTGCATCATTGCATCGCCAATGGACTGGGTTGAGCCAATTTCAGGAGATTTGAGATAGCCACCCAGCGGTCGATCTGGCCCCGATAAGCCTGGTTGGGATCGAGCCGCAGAACTGCCCGGCCTGGAGTATCCATCTCGAAGCGGGGAAAGTGGCCAGCCGTGATTACGACTCCCTCCGGCAACAGGAGCTGATCAATCGAAGTCGAGTCCGCTCCGCTCGGTGGACAAAGAAGCAGCGCGACACCAATCCCCAAGTCGAAATGCATGCGGTCGGAAAAATCCGCCATCTGCCAACAGTTTGCTGGCGCCTCCGGGGGCAACTCTCCATGCACCACAACGTTGCTGAAAGTCTCACAGCAATGTCGTAGCAAGGCGCTGCTCGGACTTCCGTAGATCATCAGGCAGAAGTCGCCATAGCGCTGGGCCGTAGTCATCACAACCTCTTCCATGTAGCTGGCAAACAGGCGCTTCGAACGCACCGGCAGGATTCTCTCGGCACCCACGATATCTTTCAACGACGCAGGCCACTCCGCCGCCCACGACCCCCCATCCTTGTCGTTCAGATAGAGCGGCACGCTGTTGCCGGTCATTCTCAAGACCTGTTCCAAAACTTCGAACGATCCGTAGACCACTCTGCCAAGCACGACTGGACCTTCGGCGAGCACCAGGTCCGCCAAGACCAGATCTGGAGAAGGCGATTCCGAGGCAACCAATTCCAGCGCAGGGCGGGCGCGTCGCTTGGCACACGTAACATTCATTCCGTCGACCAACGACTGCACCGCCGAGAGCGAACTGCTGATGCTGTGCGCGGAAATGCCGGGCACAGAAAACGAAGTCAGCATCTCGCGCGCTTTCCCCGGCGTCGCTTTCGGAAGGCTGGCAGCTACGCGGTTCAGATTCTCTTCATCAAGATTGACAGGGTCGAGTTTGCCCATGGCAACGACTAACCTGCGCAGCTCGACTCCATGCTTGCGCGCGGCCGCCGTGACCTTGGGCAGGAATGAAGAATGAAACTGGCTGCATCCCATGGCCACCGACATCATGTCGTAAAGCTGCATTTGCGACATCAGCGGGCCCATGAATTCTTCCGCAGCGTCCATCACGTCAAAGAGATCGATTCCAGTTTCAATCCCAAGATTATTGAAAACCGCCACGGCGATTTCGGTGGGAACGTTGCCGGCGCTTCGGCCCAATCCATAGAGTGTGGTATCGATGAAGGTCGCGCCGCAACGAACCGCTTCCACGCTGTTGGCAACGGCGAACTGCAGGTTGCTGTGTCCGTGGAAACCCAATTGGCAGTCACAACGATCGCGCGCGGCATTGAAATATTTGCTCACGTCCTCCGGGAGCATGCTGCCCGCGGAGTCGACGCAGTAAACAACCTCCGCTCCGGCGGCCGCGCCCGCTCTGGCCTTCTCGCCGAACGCGTCGGGCGAGATGCCGTAGGTCTTCATAAAATTCAGGCACGGCTTCAGTCCTAATTCCTTGGCCAGAGTTAAGTAGGGGAAAGCATCTTCAATTTCCGGGGCATTGTAGCCGATGCGGACGAAATCAAGGCCCGCTGCGCGGGCGGACTTTAGTTGGTCGGCGGTGCCGATGCCAGGAATGAAAAAACATCCAATCTGGGCGTTGGGCGCGGCCCGCTTCGCGGCTTCAATCAATCGTTCATCCGAGGTCGGCATCGTGCCTTTGCCAGCCTTCGCCGCGCCTAGTCCCACTCCGTGACCCACTTCAATCCAGCGAAAGCCAAGCCGCCCCAGAACACCCGCCAGGATCAAGGTATCGTTCTCAGTGAACTTGAAGTCGACCGCGTAGCTTCCATCCCGCAGCGTGCACTCCAGGATCTCCACTCGCCGGCCAGAAAGCCCTTGAGGCGTTAGCTCCTCTTTGGTTTGCGACTCTAGTCGATCCGCCATGCTGAGTTCTCCGAGATCCTGCACGCACATTCAGTCTTCGCTGATTCTGATGGAGCCAGTATAGTACGTTCCAACCCTGTGGACGGCGTCTACTATTCCTTCAGCCCAGGCTGCTGGAGAGTACGCCTCCACGCGCTTCCGGCTTTTGGCGCCCATTTCCGTGCGCAAACCGGAATCTGCCGCCAAACGCGCCATGGCTGCGGAAAGTTGCGACGGGTCACCGGGTGGAACCACAAACCCGTTCCAGCCATCTTGGACCAGATCCAATGCACATCCGGCAACACTTGTCACAATCACCGGCAAACTGCACGCCATCGCTTCGTTCACCACCAGACCCCAAGGGTCGCTATGAGTGGGGAAAATCAACCCGTCTGCCAGTGCGTAAAGCTCCGGCAATTCCTCACGATGCACAAATCCAAGGATTTGGATGGTCCCGGGCGCGATTCTCGACGCTCGCTCCGCAAGCGCCTCATGATTGGGACCATCCCCGGCGATTACTAAACCGATTTCTGAGCGGATCTCAGACTCCAGCCGAGCATAGGCTTCCACCAGCTCGAAAACTCCCTTGGCATGCACCAACCGGCCTACATAGAGGAAGTATCGCGAAGGGAGAGCACGGCGGCTGCGCTCCTGAACCCTGCCGTGGCGCGCTGTCTCCGCCAACCGCGAAAAGAGTGAAGTGTCAACCGCATTGGGTGCTGTGAAAATTCTCCGCTCAGCAATCCCAAGATCCTTCAAGTAGTTTAACGACGATCTTCCGGGCACGACGAACGCAGTGCACAGACTCAGAAAGCGCGTCTTTATGAATTCCACAAAGCGATAGCTGCGTCGCCGGTCGAACGCGGTACTCTCGGTCCAAAGCAGCAAAGGCACGCGATGAACTCTTGCCCAGTAAGCGGCTTGCCAAGAGGCCAGATAGTTGTATCCGCCGGACAATACAACGTCAGGCTTGATGCGGTTCAGGGCTGAACGCACTCCACGATTGATGAGGATGTTGTATCCGCCGAGGCGCTGCCGCCAGGATGGAAGCACGTGATACTGGAACTTGATCTCGTCTTTGTAGACTCGCCACTGGCGCAGGGCGGGATCGTTCTCCGACAGAAAAACAACATGCAGATCAATCTCCGGCCGCTGCGCCAAAGCATTGAAAACAGGAATCCGGTACGGCGCAATGATCTCGGTAACGATTACCAGCTTAGTGGTCAAATAACCGACTCCAGGCAGAACTCACTGCGGTACGCTACGGCGCAAAGCTCCGGAACGAAATGATAGGAAAACTTTTCAGCCCGCTGTCGATTCAAGACCGCGAGACCTGCCGCTGCGCGAGCGTAAGACGCACAAAAATTGTTTCCCACTGGCGGGTAATCAAATCCCAACTGAAACGACCGACGTGAGAGCGCCCTGACGCTCCCAGTCTTCGACGCAGATCAGGATCCGCGAGGAGTTGCGCCAAACGGGCCATCATCTCATCATCTTCACTTACCAGGAAGCCGGTTTTTCCGTCGATCACAGATTCCGGTTCGTAATCCTTGCGCGCAATCACCGGCAAACCGCTGGCCGCCGCCTCCAGTAAAACTCTGGGCGATCCTTCCCAGCGGGAAGGAAACATAAAAACATCCGCCCTGCGATATTCCTCACGAAGCGCGATTCGCCCCAGCGAGCCACGCATCTCGAGGTTCGGCAGCGATTTGGCGCGCTCACGCAATTCTTCCCCCATGACGCCATCTCCCACCACAATAAAATCCGCCTGGGGGTAGCATCGCGCAGCTTCGACGACCACTTGTGGTCCTTTGAAGACACGAAGTGCCCCGACAAAGAGCACGCGTGGTCTAGGATTTGGCGGTCGGTCCCAGTTAGGTGTAAAGAAATCGGTATCGACCCCCGTAGGAACTATCTCGCTCGGCAGGCCGTAATTCGCTTCCAGACTTCGCTTGACCTTAGCCGAGTTGCTGAACAGGTAGTCACAGCGCAGCATGGTCTCCTCGAGGAGCCGAATCGTCTGCGGAGTAATCGTCTCATCACGCCAGTCGGTCTGCGATTCGATGGTGCCCACGACCACGCACCGGCTGTGCCGACGCGACCGCAGTTTCAAATACCATCGACTGGCCGGAGAAGCTTTCAGATAAAACAGAATATCCTGCCGCCCGAACAGGAATTGCGCAAGCAAGGGTATCGTCTGCAGCCGTTGTGGAAGTTGAATCAAGCGGGTATTCGGCCGACGGAGGATTTCCGGGGCGGGCGGCCCCTGCACAAACATGGTCACGGAGAATTGATCGGAGTCCAGCCGGCTGACGATTTCCCGCGCGTTGATCATCTGGGCATTAGTGAGGCCCTCGTCCGCAAAAGAGTCGACCAATATGTTGACCGGCTTCATTCGATTGTTTCAGTCCAACCGGCTCGGCTTCGATTAGCTGGCTGCACGCGTACCAGCGTTCGGCCCAGAGCTCATCAGATTCAGGCCAATCTCACGCAAACGGGATCGCAAGTAAGACTCCGAACTGCGATGGCTGATGGACCTTGTCAGGTGCTGGAGCGCAGTTTCAAGTAAACGACGCCGCTCCGGCCTTCCGGCTTCGCGCGGCAAAGGCTTCTGTTCTCCGGGATCTGCCTCGAGATCGAACAAATCCTCGGCGTGGGTGTCGAAATTCAGCAGCAGTTTGTATCGCGATTCGCGAACCGCGAGCAGCCGAGCCCCGCGACGAAGATCGGGGCGAAAGCGACTTCTGCGGCCCGCAGCACACTCGGCAATCGCAGGTTCACTCCATTCTGTCCCGTCGCGGATGTGCGTCCAGTGACTTTGTCCTTGAAATTCCGCAGGAATTGGCGACTCGGCAGCCGCGAGCAGCGTCGGCGCGAGATGGAGGAAGCTGAAGGGATTGCCGGAGACCGTTCGTTTTGCGGCTCCCGGCACACGAAGGAGCAGCGGGACGTGGATCAATTCTTCCACCAATGAGGGCTCGTGGAACCGGTCCCCGTGTTCCAGAAATTCTTCGCCATGATCCGCAGTAAAGGCGAAAACGCAATTCTCCCAAAGTTTGGATTGACGCAACGTCTCGATCAATCGTGCAAGCTGCACATCCACCCAACGAATCCCAGAGTCGTACAAGGCAACGATTTCGTTGCGATAAGGGCGCAGACGTTCACTCCCGACGTCAGATCGATTCCAGTATGCGTTCAGGTAACGGGCACGGGCAGCCGTCAGCCGGCCCTCTCCGAGCATCTGCAACCCCTTGTCCGTCGGATAGTAAGGGGCATGGGGATCCATCAAATGAAGCCACAGAAAGAAAGGACCCTCACCCACCGAGGCCAGCCACGTTTGCGCATGATCAACGATCACATCGGCCGCCGGAAAGCGACGCAGCATATCAAACGACTTAGGCACGCGGGCTGCGGAGCGCAGGCAGTATTGAAAGTAAAGTTCATCGTAGGCCGCACCCATCCCCGGAATTCTATGACTGACTTTTTCTAAAGTGCGGTTTAAAGTCCCTGCCCAGCCACCTCGCCCGGGCGAGGTATTGCCAGAATCGGATAAGGGAGCAAGGTCATCATCCAGAAAATCTCGGAATATATCAAAGCCAAAATCGTAGCCAAACCGCGCCGATATATATGGGTTCCCCGCACCGAAAAACGCCGTCGCATATCCATCTTCTTTCAAGGCGGAAGCCAGACAGGTTTGTTCGACCGCAAGGCCCAGCACCTCGCGTCCCAGATCGAGCGGATAACGCGATGCCAGAATGGCGGGAAACGAGTAAGGCGTGGGAACGCCTGCCACAATGGCCGTGGGGAAGACAAAGCTTTCGCCAGCCAGGCCATCGAGAAAAGGCGTGGTGGGGCGGCCGTATCCCATGAAGCCACAATGATCGGCGCGCAGGCAATCCACGGTGACGAGCACCAGTGATTTTCGAGTTGCCATTTACGCTCTCCGCCCTGGAGCAAGCGCGTCGGCTGTGAACATCCGTTTCGTCACCGGAACGCGCATCGTGGATTGCATCGACTGAAACGCCCCTTTCTCCACCAAGTCGTATAGATCCTCATCGCGAACATACAAGAGATCCGGGTGCTTCGATTCAAGCGCAGCCAGAAACTCATCGAGCAGGCTAAGTGTGCGGCTGCGAAAGTCCTTTAGCGTGGAGTGGAAGTTGATGGAGTGAAGCGAAACGATGGCAGGCAGACCGCGAGCGAAACAACGCTCCGCCAATCGCAAACAGGCATCCACGGAAAACTCCTGCCCCACGGCCGGCTCGAAATCCATCGAGCGGTACAGATGCAAAATGCCGTGTGCGTCAAAGTGGGGTGGGAGCCCGCTCCCGGGTCCATTCTGCGACACATGAACACCATGCTTCGCCCATGCATTATGCGTATTGTCGTTAGCGCGATAGCCTGGAGCGCACGCCGAGCGTGGAGCCTGGGAGAAAAATCGCGTAAACGTCTTTACCGCATCATCGATCAACACTTCTTGCGCTTCCGAACTTAGGAATTCCTCCCGCCCGTGTTGTCCAGGATCTGAGTATTCAAATCCAATCCAGGGCATGCGCCAGTGGATATAAGGGACGCCTGCCTTCCACAAGGTTCGCAGAAGAACTCCTTGCTCGCCGGGATCGTCCAAGCGGCGTTCCACGGCTGGCCGACAGAAATGTGTGGTTCCGTGCACAGCCGGCGCCAATACGCTCGCCGAAATCCCGGCGTGGTAGGCCTCGAACAGGCCCGGACGATTCCAGCCGTCCGGCAGACCCTCGGTCAAGGCGCGAAGATGGATCTGGCGAAAGTTGCCGGCGTTGACTTTGGCGAAGTCGACGTTGGCTACGATGAAGTTCATCCCCAGACAGGGTGGGCGTCCCACCGAGTCGCGGTGGCGATTGAGCAGCGCAGATAGGGCCGCGACATCTTCAGCCGTCTCGAGACTGTAGAAATCGTAGCTGCGTTCGCCGAGGCTCACTCCCAGATCCCGCAATTGTTCCCAGCCCTCCCGGTCCCGCACCCCGACTCTTCCCCAGTCATCGCTCTGCAGAACAACCAACGGCCGGCTAAAGGCGAAGCCCTCCACGGGAACAAGCGAACGCGCACGCCGCCACACTCTACGCAAGATATTCAGCATGAGGCTTTCCGGTTCGTGATTCCTGATTCGTCGATGGAATTAATTCTCACTTGTCCGCCCGGTTCGCCGATGCGCTTCCCGGAAGCAGAACTCGCTCTGGCCTGCGAATCGCTGGCGAACGCCTGCTTAGCTCTCTCATCTGAAAGACGACCTTGAACAAGCGATAGCAGCCTCTTCGAATCACCCTGCGATGAGGCGGGACAAAGCGTACCGCCGTGCCTCCGAAGCCAGCCTTAAACCATGCCGGGCCGGACGTTGCGCCTGGCGTGTAGCCTCCGAAATCGTACTCGCTGCAGCCATGGGATTTCGCCCAAAGCAGGGCTCTCCATTGCAGGATATGGCCGACGTTGAAGTGTTCATGCTTCTCGGCCGCTCCCCAAACATACCAACATCGCTTCCCCGCGCGCCCAATCACAGCTCCGCCATAAACCCGGTTCTCGTAGCGGGCCAGCAGCAGGGCACCACGAGCGCCGGCACTCGCCAACCAGCGGATGGCTCCGCGCAAATCGCCGGGAGCCTCCGCCTGGAAGCCCTTGCGGGCCGCCACCCGGGCATGCAGGATCAAGAATTCCTCCATCTCCTCATCCCCCGAAGCTGGAAGCACCGAAACTCCGAGCCGTTCCGCGCGCCGCACCTCGTATCGTGAATTCTTACGGAATTTCGAGAAGATTTCATCCTCGTTCTCGGCAAGGTCGAGACGAAGGGAGGCACGTTCACCGCGCAGTTGTTCCCACCCTGAATTCCTCAAACTATTTTCTCTGTTCCCATCCGGTGTTTCTATCCAGTCAGGAGAAGCGTCAAAATAAGTAAGCCGCTCCTGTCTCATCTGCTCGATGAATTCCTGGGTCGCCGCCTGCCACAACCGGTAGTCATCGCAAACTGGTCCTCGATTGGCGATGACGGCTCGCATCCAGGGTAAAGAAGATCCCAAAGGAGAATGCAACCCAAAGGTGCTGAACCACCGAACCTCTTCGTGGTCTCGCAGCAGCGCAACTCTTGCCCCCGAAACATGCCACTGCGGGAACTGGAAAAGATGGGCTGTGTCCTGGCTGTCGAGAAAACGTGCGATCTCGCTGGTCAGGGAGGAAGAGAGATCGCTGGTCGTGTAGAACTCCAAGTCCATTTTGCTAAGAATCCCGCCTCATTCGGAGCCACTCCGGAAACGTCGCCGGCGCGGGGTTCGGCGAAGCAACGTGCAAGGATACCGGGCGCAGTCTCAAAGGTATCCCAAATCCCTAAGCCTCTGCTCCACCGCCGCCTGGTCAGCCTGATCCAGATCGAGGGTATCGCCACGCACAAGCTCTCGCAACAAGAAGACGACGAGTTCGTCCACGCTGCCGAACGTGCTGCCAAATCTTTGTTCCGCGGCAACGCACAAATCCGCCGGAAGCCGGACTTCACGCAGTTCGCTCATGATTGACCTGGCCTCATTGTCCAAAAACTCCCCGCACTCGCGTCCAGACCGCATTGGCGATCAAACGATCGTCGGCGTCCAAACCCATGGCAAAGGCCACGGCGCAAAACGCCCCGTAGGCGAGCAATAGGGCAACGACGACCAGTATCCAATCCGCCCGCATAAGCAGCGCAGCCTTGCTCACCAGAAGCGCGATCAATAAAGCGCTTCCAGTCGGAGGCAGCAACTTCAGATAGCTGCGATTGTACGGGGACAACTTGAGCGCCAATCGCACTTCCACAAGATTCCAGGCATTCACGCCGGCGTTGGTAATGGCCGCGGCAACAGCGGCTCCCCATGCCCCCCAAAGCGGGACAAGCCAGACGCTCAAGACCACCATCACGGCCGCCATCGCGGCCTGCACGCGAATCAGGCGGTGCTGATTGCCCGACATCGCCAACAGCGTGCCCACCGATCCGACACCACAGTTTACCAACTGACCGCAGGTTCCGATCACCAGGATGGACCAGCCCGCCTCGAAATCGTGCCCGAAGATGCGCATGATGGGGCGCGCATACGCAATCATCACGATCGCCAAGGGAACCGTCAACCCCAGCATCCATTTGGTGAGTGTCTGGAACAAACGGCCCAGCAGTACATATTCTCCGCGCGTGTGAAGATCCGCGATTACAGGTGCGAAGATTTGATTCACCGACTGCATAATGATGGTTTCGTACGCAATGAGTGCGCCTGCCGTCGCATAAACTCCAACGTCGTGAACTCCGCGGTACACACCAAGAGTAATCCGGTCCGTCTGCCCCATAAAGAATTCCAGCAGTCCGATGCCAAACATGGCTGCGGAAAATGACCAGACTTCCGGCTCGATCCAAAGCTTTCTAACGTCAAGCGACCTGGCCACAACCGGCGTGAGACGCCATACCAGGGAGATGAGGAGGGTCATCACCACAATCGCACTGACGATCTGCGCCACCAGGTATCCCCACAGCCCGCCCCCCAGAGCAATCAACACTACCGCCACCGCCATGGTGACTGGGCTGGCTACGAACCTCGTGACCATGGTGCGACGGCCAACTTCTTTGTAGCCTCCCAGAACTTTGCTAAAGAAGGTAGTGAGTGCGCCCGTAATCATGAGGAGCGCGAAGAGCGGAAGATAACGTATGAGTTGAGGCGAATGATAAAAGCTCGTAGCTACCCAAGGCCCAACTTTGAGCAATAAGGCGGTAAAAGCCAGGTTGGTGGCCAGCAGCATCCACGAGCCATTCCACAGCAGCGAGCGCAGCGCTCCGAATTTCCCGGAGGCGGAGTACAGCGCTACAAATCGCACCGCCGCATCTGGCAGGCCCAGGGTATTGACGATGCCCAGGAAACTGATGATCGTCAGGCCCAGGGCATACATCCCGAGAGCATCCGCACCCAGGACACGAGCCAGATAAACCCGGAAGACGTAACCGAAGACTGCGGTGAAAATGGTCCCCGCGAAGACTATTCCAGATTGCCGGGAAATGCGGCCCATCTCGGTCTGAAAGCTCACCTTCCCCGGTGCAGCGGAGACAATCTCAAGACCTGACTCATCGGCAGGCATCGCCCCTGTCGAGCGTGTCGCGTCAGCCTGTAAGTCTGAAGACAAATAATCCCTCAACCCCTCCCACGGTCCACGGACGCGCGGACGCAAACCCACCTCGCAGCGCATTCGAGTCCGCCGAAAACCGGGAATTGCGATTCATCAGTCTAAATGCTTTTTCACTCCCGGTGTGGCGCTCTGCGCGGCCACAGTCGGCTCAGCACACCGCGGACCAACGACTCCACTTCCGGCGAGCGTTTTAGCAAGCTGGCGGCGCGATACCTCACCATTTCTCGCAGATGGCGGAACCAGGAACTCGTCAGGGTGACGTAAAGCGTCTGGCGCGTGCTGTTTCCAAAACGTTCTTTATAGCCTTCCGCACCGAGACCGAGATCGACCACGTTCATTCCGCCCATGTCACAGGCTTCGATGACAATCCTTGAGAGCAGGCAGTAGCCCGGAGACTGCTCCTCCCAGCGGCTGTCGAATGTTGGCTGATACCAAAACCAGCTCCCGTGGAATTGAAACCCATAATTCCACGCCACTGGGCGGTCCCCAATCATCAGCAAGCTCAAAGTCACCACGCTCGTACCGGAGAATCGCCTTGCCAGTTCCTCCAGAAAGAACCGCCGCTCGGCTGTAGCGAGACTGCTGACGCGCCCCGTGGCCTGGAAGCGCGCCACGTGGGCAGCGGCGAATCCAGGAAAGGCTGCCAGTATCTGTTCCCCAGACTGCAGGTGAGCGAACGTCACCGGGCCTTCACGCTCCATCGCACGCAGATAGCGGCGAAGCTTTTTCTTGCTTACCAGAGAAGCCTTCAATTCCTGGCGTTGGTCTCCGGAGCCCAACTCCACTTGGGCGCACAAGTATGCGGGCCGGATGTAAACGTGGAAGCCATACTTTCTCGCCGCGCTCCGGAGCGCGTCCGGGGTCTGGGAATCGGCGGGAAGATTCGCGAGCGTCATCCCTGCCGCGCTGGTCTTGCGCAGCTCCGCGAAAACGGCATCGACGAACTCAGGCCGCCTTTGCGGCGGAGACAGAAATTCGCAATAGTCTGCGGTAGTTGTGGCCAGAAAACTTATGTTTTGCGCGGCGGGGTCCATAGCCAGAGAGGCCACGCCAACCAGATCGTCACCCTCATAACCCAAGAGCAGCAAGGGCTTCAAAGAAGTCCGATAAGCAGACTGCACGGCCAGCGCCCACTCGCAGGTGTAAAACACTTCTGGGCGCTCCACCTGCAACGCTACGTCATTCCACTGACGCTGCAGCCGGGGATCGTCGGGAATTTCCCTGTGCAGGACGATGCGCAGACTCACTGCTCTCCAGTCACTCCAGTTTTCGAGAACACATAGTAATACCAATCAGTAATGTAAGGCCGGCTTACTCGCGGGTAGTCGTCCCCCAGCATGCGCAGCATCCGGTACCCCAATCCGCCGAGTTCGCGTTCGACCTTCCTGGGAACCGCAAGGTGAGTCTTCAGGCCGCCGTGCGCGGGATCCATCCAATAGCCTTGCCCTTGCCAAAACATTCGGGTGGGCAGCCTCCTCGCCGTCCGGCCGAGCGAGCGCAGCACGGCCTGCAAACCCGCGAGTATCACTCGCGCAGCCGTTAAAGACCACAGGCATGGTCGAAAGAAAACGGAATCGATCCCCACAATCTTCTCCGCGATGCCTCGCACCCGCTGAGGGTTCCACGATGCGCGCACCCAGATCGAGCGTGGGTTGTGAGAGGAGAAAATCAGAATTCCCTCGGGCTTGAGCACGCGGCGAATTTCTCTTAACGCGCGGAGCCGGGATTCATCTGGAACCAACATGTCTATCCCGTTGAAGGCCATCACAGCAGCGTCAAAGCTCGACGAGGTAAGGCTCGACAAGTCGGCAGCATTGGCAACTTGAAACTCAAGCTTAGGAAACTTCTTCCGGCATGCCGCAATCATCTCCGGCGCATAATCTACCCCTACGTAGCGGCCTGCAACCGACGAAAGGTAAGGAGTCGTTCTTCCCCCTCCCACCCCAAGGTCAAGAATCGCCATGCCTGATCGCACATACTGGTCGAACAACAGACGTTCGCAGGTCGTCAGATAGTCGAGCGCCGCATAGTACTCCGCCACCGCCGGCGCGTTGTAAGTCAGAATGTTCGGATCGGGCTGGGAATCGGGCTGGGTGTCGACCATCGCGGATCAGGTCCGATTCTACTCGCGGTCTTTAGGGCGCGTCTCCGGACAGGCGCGATCGGAAGTCGCGGTGAAAGCCCGAGACATGCGCCTCGAATTCAGACAAGTTCATCTCCGCCGTCACGTGAACTCTGGGCAGCGCGAATCTAGGTAACTGTGCGCCGAAGCCTCCGCCAATGTTCATGAACGCACATTGGAAGCCCGCTTGCTCGGCCATTTGTATTTCTCTGGTAGTCACCGAGTCCGGATCGCCAAACGGGTAAGCCAGCGCCCAAACTGGTTTTCCGATGGCGTTCTCCAGCAAGCTGCGGCTTTCGGAAATCTCCCGCCAGGCCAAGTCGGAGCTCTGTTGCGAAAGGATGGGATGGTTCAGCGTGTGGGATCCGACGCTCATGCCCTGAGCTACAAGTTGCCGCAAATCGTCTGCGTTGAGCAGGGAAAAGCGGCGGCGTTGCCCCTCGTCGTCGTGGCACCCTGCGTTCCAGCGCTCAGGCAACCCGAAGTTGATTCGTGATGCTTCGATAAAACCGGCTCTGGTCGCCTGATCGTATCGTGACAACTTCTTCAGCAGATTCCACCACGCCGACCTTCTCTGCGCCCGGTCTCCCAACTCAACATTCATTCCCAGCGCATCAAGGGAATAGCTCCCCGCGGGCGCCGCCAGCAACAAAAGATAGAGTTCTTCGTACCACAGCATCTGGGTGGTCTGCTCGACGGAGGCGCCCAACACGAAGAAAAGGCAGGACAGCTGTTCTTCCAGCAGGATCGGCGCCATATCGGTAAGGGCATTCCGCAGACCATCGTCGCAAGTGAGAAGGATGGCCAGTTCGGGCAGGTCTTTCCCATCGACGATCCAGTCCCTTACCTGCTCGGGCGACACAACGTGATAACACTCCTTCAGCAGGCGAAGCTGGCTGCGAAAGTTGTCCGCGCTGACCAGACTGCCGTCCTGTTGGGGGTCGGAAACTTGATAGGACTCGGGCAGAACACCGTGATAAGTAACGACACAAAAACTCCCGCCATCCGCACGCCGGCGAAGGTATCCGGAGTTGGCTAACCACGGATACACCACACGCTTCAGAATCGGGCTCACAACCAGCACCTCATCATCGGACCACAAACTCCCAGCGCAGAGGAGTACCACGCTTGATCCCCCGCGCTGCGCTTTTACCCAACACTTCCGTTAGATGCCGCGGGTGCAGCCCGTGTCCGGGCCGAATTGAGCGGACGTTTGCCACCGTGAATGCTTCGCCCTGCTTCACATCCTCCACCACAAACAGGGACCGGCGAAACACCCGGCTCGCTTCTTCCTTAGCACTCAAGCCAAAGTGGATTTCACCAAGAGCTTTTTCGGCAATCCGTACTGCATCCACCATCGCTTTGAATTCCTGCGGCTCCAGTGAGAACGCGCTATCCGGCCCGGGAGTTGAGCGCGACAATGTCAGATGCTTTTCGATGATGCACGCGCCCAACGCAACTGCGGCTACGGGAACTGCGATTCCCAGGGTGTGGTCCGATAAGCCCACCGGGACACCGAACCGCCGCGCCATCTCCGGAATCGTGCGCAGATTCATGTCCTCGGCTGGCGCCGGATAAGCGCTGGTGCACTTCAACAATGCGATCTGCGACGCGCCCGCCTCGCGAGCGCTCTGCAACGCCTCCTCAATCTCCTCCACCGTAGCCATGCCCGTGGACATGATCAGGGGTTTGCCGGTGCGCGCCATCTTCTGAACGAGAGGAATATCGACCAGTTCCAACGAAGCGACCTTGTGAGCGGGAACGTCCATCTCCTCAAGGAAGTCCACTGCCGTCGGATCAAAGGCGCTCGAGAAACAATCCATTCCCAGTTCTTCCGCCAGCTTCTTGAGTCTCGGTTGCCATTCCCAGGGCATGTAGGCTTCGCGGTAAAGATCGTGCAGGTTGCGTCCATCCCAGATCGTGCCGCCGCCGATGCGGAATTCCTCGCGATCGCTGGCGATAGTGATCGTGTCCGGCGTGTAGGTTTGCAGCTTGACGGCGTCGGCTCCGGCATCTTTGGCCGCGCGGATGATCTGTTCTGCTTCGTCGAACGAGCCATGATGATTGGCTGACACCTCGGCCACGATGTACGCGGGAGTCCCCACCTCGATGCATCTGGTCCCAATCCGGATCGCTTGCGAAATGGCTTGGCTTCTCATCGTCGATCACTATGCTGCATCGGGAAGCTTGAAGAGCACGATCGCCTCACCCTTCAAAACGACTTCACCGCGCTGGTTGGTACACACCGTCTCCAACGTGGCGATGGGCTTGCCGTCCTTAATGGTCAGCACTTGAGCTCTTGCTTCAAGCGTGTCTCCGATAAAGACCGGCGCAACGAACTGGAGCGACTGGCTCAGGTAAACCGTTCCCGGTCCCGGCAAGTCGTTGCCTAAAACGGCGGAAATCAGGGAAGCAGCGATCATGCCGTGTGCGATCCTCTGTCCAAAACGGCTATGCTTCGCAAAGTCCTCGTCTAAGTGAATCGGATTCCGGTCACCCAGGAGTTCCGCGAAACCTCGGACAATCTCATCCCGCACGCACAACGATCGTGTCGCTACCTGTCCAACTGTCAGCATTTGCACCTCACGCCAGTCAATCGATCGCAAACCTTGAGGGAATCGTCATACCCCAGGGACTTCCTCCTTCTCACTAAGCAGCACTTCAGCCGCCGGTAGCGGCGCCTTCCGCCCACTTCGCATGATGTCCCCGGATTCGGGCCCCTTGTTGAATAGTAGATCCACTGCCGAAGCGTACGGCAAGAAAGGTGGAAAGCGCTGTTCGTATTCCGGGCAGCTATAATTGTGAAAGTACACTGCAATGCCCTCTTCGGCAAACATACTTAGATCATTAAGCAGATAGGTCGCCGATCGCGGCGAGAGATAATCCGTCGCCCCCAACCGTTCACACGTCGCCACCAGATGTCCAGAACGATGTCCTTCCAAATGCAAGGTTGAAGATCGCACCATCGGAGTTTTTATCGAAAGCTCAACGGCGAGCCACTGTACGAGAGCCAGATTGAGATCAATGAGCCTTTCTCCGGGACCGTACTTCTCCAGAATTTCCCTGAATCGCGGAAAATAGTGCTTAAAGTATCGCGCCCTCCCGTAGTTCACCTCAACGCTGCGCAGGTGCTTCTGCCGGAATCGTGGCTCCCGGATCTTCACCTCGCAAAGCGGCTGCCGCGGGCACCCGCGAAAAACGACCGGCACTGTCAGCCATTGCAGACCGGTCCCAGTCGAGGACTTGATCCGATTCCGTTGGTGCCACGACTGCTTCACAAACTGAGCATCATCCAGCAGGACAAACTGATCCACCTGGTCGATCAGGTCAAAGAACCCGGTCCACGGAAGATACCCTGGTTGTGAGATCGCAATCTTCACTTTTTCGCTTGCGCCAATCTGTAACGCTCGCTCACCTCCTGCGGCACAAATTCGCAATCACGCACACAGCAAGCTTCATGTAATTTGCCGATCCGGATATGAATGAGCTCCGTCATGGGAACATGGCCCTTTCCAAAACGAAGTGGATGCCATCCTGTCCCTCGACCACTTCCGACGGAAATCGCTGAAAACCGGCGCTCGCAAACAACTTCAACGAAACCTCGTTTGTCGGCTTGACGTAAGCATCGATGAAATCGATTTCGCTGTCCTGGAAAATTCTTTCGGTGCCGACTGCGAGGATCTTCCCTCCCCATCCGCTCCCCCGAAACCTCGCACCCAAACTGACCGACAACACCGCACGCTTGCCTTTGATCTGATAGCGAATCTCCCCAACTGGCAGACCATCTTTGTTCGCCGCTGTGTAGAACACCGCTTCGGGATCACCCAGCTTCCCTCGAAACCATTTCGCATGGTCCTCCCACGAGATCATCTTGCCGTTAAAAGACGCAGCTCGCGCCTCCGGATCGTTGGCCCATTCCCAGAAAATCTCGCAATCGGACTCAACCGTCCGCCGCAGCTGCAAATCTGAAAGAAACGTAACCACCCGGTTCGCGCCCCGTCCGTCGACAAGTTTCCGCCCTTTCTCGGACTGGCTCTTCCTCGTTTCGCCCGAGTTGAGCAGTTGCGTCAGCTTTTCGGCCAGTGCGCATGCACTCACGTCGGCTCCGTTTCCCAAGCTCCAGGCAACCCCCATTTTTCCCGCCGCCGCGGCTACACCTCGCTGATTCTCCGCCACAACCAGAAGAATGCCAGGCAATCCTAGAAAGCACGTCTCCCAGAAAGTTGTGCCAGCACCAATAACAGCGACATCCGCCCAAGCCATGAGTTCAGAAACGCAGGTCGAATCGGTAATCAGACGCATTGACTCGTTCTGAATCAAACCCTCCACCGATCGAAGGTGGGGATTGCTGCCCCCAACCAGAACCATCGTCTCCAGGCTCAGGCCGGAAAGCTTCTGAATTGCTTCGATCGCTTTCGCTGTGAGATTGTCCGGATCGCTGCCTCCCATGGTGATCAGAACTTTCCGCCCGGCTGCGGGAATTTCACGCCGCATGTTACGCCACGAACGAAACTCCCGTCGCAGCATGGCGTAGCGCGGCCCTAACAGCAACTGCGTGGAAGAATCACGATTGGAGTAAAGGTCCGGACTCGCCTGCACGTTCTGGTTCAGCACCAGATCGGCGCTGTAAGTCTCAGCGTGCACATAGTCGTCGATGAACAGCAATTTGAATCCGGCAGTTTTGATGGCTGACTGGTGAACCGAGCCGAACTGGTAGCCGTCCAGGACGATCCACTTCGCGTTCTTCTTGCTGGCAATATGCAGCGTCTCTTGCGCATCTTCTGCCGTTCCCGCTCGGGCCGTCAGCTGCTCTATTTCAATTCCTTCGACTTTCAGCCGCGTCTCAATTGCAGGAGTTGAGCCGGCCATGGCAAATACCGACTTGCCTCCCGAATCCTGCCAGGCTTGCGCCAAGGCCAGACATCTCATGACATGCCCCGTGCCCATGGCGACGCTGGCATCTGCCCGGATTAGAAGCGTTCCCTCACCCACAACGTTACTCCGTGACCGTTCAGCTTCAACTCAACGCATCGTCGTCGCGCGTTCTTTGTGCGACGAGGACAACAACTCCCGCAAGCGTCCCGCAGCAGCGGGCTGCCAGCAATTCTCACGAACGTCCGCTCTCACCGGATGCTGTTGCAGATACTCCGGAAAAGCTTTCCTCGGGAAAGGCGTTCGCATACCCGATGCCAGTTCGCGAGACATTGATGTACGCGGTGGGAAGCACGACCACAGGCCGCGCGGAGGGCGAGCGTCTTCTTGTCAGCCGTGCCCGGAACTGGTATCCGGAATCGTATTTGTCCCAGAAAACATCGATCAGTTGCGATGTGGAGAGTTGGTTGGAGACGCGGACGTAATGCCCCAGCCCGCCTCTTTGAGCTCCCCGCCGTAAAGGGAAAACTTTCGCACTGGGATGAAGACAATGCAAAAGACTGGCATGGAGACCAGGCCGCGAAACCCACACCTCATCGCCCGAGCCAACCGTCTGCACCCAGCGTTGCAGTAGGATCAGCGCCTCCAATTCTCCATGCAGCAGCAACGACATGATCTCCCACCAATCCAGTCCATGTTGGTCGATCAGCCGTCCGCATCCCGCGCCCAGCAACTCGCGCACTCGGCGAAAAGTATCGAAACCATTGCGCAGGGAATCCAGTGTTGTCACTGGACACTGGAACTGACTGGTCCAGCGCGCATAGGTATTCTTCCCGCCCATTCCAAGGTCCACGATGCGATCCCAGCGCTGCCCGGCCCAGGCGCCGGCATCCGCAGTATCGTGAGGATCGATTAGAAGGACTCTCATGGAATTCACCAGGCGGTCAGTCCGCCATCCACCACCAGGCATTGCCCAGTGATGTATGAAGCTTCGTCGGACGCGAGAAATGCGGCCGCGCTGGCCACTTCTTCAGCGGTGGCCATTCGCCGAAGCATGGTCTTCTCGGAGTACCGCTTTACAAATTCTTCGGATTGTCGCTGCGTCGATGCCACTCCGCCGGGGACGAGAGCGTTCACACGCACCCCGCGCTCACCCCACATGGCCGCCAACCATCGCGTCGCACCCTCGGCCGCGGCCTTCACCGCCGCGTACTGCACCGGCGTTGGCAGCATTCCTTCTGGATAAATGCGGTGATCCACTCCGGCCTGCCCGTAGATGGAGGACAGAAAGACTATGCTCGCGGGCTGGCCCGCCAGGCGATTTACGCCGTTCCGCAACAGCAGAATATGTCCCGCAATGTCGACTGCAAACAGGTTCGTAAAGGAATCGTGCGTAAGCTTTTCAAACGGTACACCCACACCTTCCCGTAGGGACGCGTTTGCGACAACGATGGTGGGTACGCCGGCTTGATCCACGATGTGATCCAGACAACTCCGAATACTCTCCTCGTCGCCCAAATCGAGCTGCACGGGAATGTAGTTCCCGCTTATATTCTCCTCGCGTTCCACCCATTGCCTGGCTTTCGAAAGGTCGCGAGAAGCGACGACTACGGTGGCTTGCTCCGCAGCCAGACGCGTCGCGATCGCGCTCCCTAGCAAGCCAGTGGCTCCGGTGACCAGCGCGACTCGGCCCTTCAGTCCCTTCATGCGGCTCGCTCCGCCAGGATCATCTCGCAGAGTTTGAGGTCGAATTCTAAGGCTACATGCACCGACCGCTCCGGCGGCGTCTCAACCACTCCCATGCGTTCTCCGAAAAAGTGGCCAACCTGCGCCAGCGCCGGCAGCCGGGCAATCTTGATGGAACCGTTGGGGCGAAATACCGGGGGCAACAGCGGACGTTCCTTCAAATATTTGTTGCCGAAGTACATGTGCCAGTAATCGCCGTCGCTATCCGGCATTACCGCCCAATGGAAGTCGTGCGGGTCTACCGGCGTTACGCTCACCAGGAAATCGAAGTCATCGCTCTGAAACTTGTTCACGGCGCTTGTTAAGTCATCGACGCTGCGCAGCGGAGATGACGGTTGAAGGCATACTAACGTATCGGTAGAAATTCCGATCCCGGCGAGATGTGCCGCCATGTGCTGACAAGGGATGTGCGAGGCGACGAGATCGCCGCACAACTCTTCCGGCATCAAAATTGGCACACTCGCGCCACAAGCCCGCGCGATTTCCGCTATTTCGTTATCTTCGGTGCAAACATACACACTCTCAAAAAGTCCACTCCGGCGCGCAACCTCTATGGTGTACGCGATGAGCGGCTTCCCCGCCAGAGCGCGCAGATTCTTTCCGGGCAGGCGTTTGCTTCCTCCGCGCGCCGGGATGGTACAAAGCATCGGTTTAGGCACTCAACCTCCCCGGCACGTAAGCATCGTGCTTTACGCTCTCCAGCGGAGATACGCCGTCTCGCACCGTCAATCCATGCACCAGCAATTCCGCGAGTTTGAGGTCTTCTTCGTCATCAATGTCGATTCCACGATTCGGATCCATCGGGGCGAGATGAAACGGGGATCCGTAGAACGCATTCTGCGCAAGGAACTCCCTGGTCCTCGCCCACCAGATCGCACCCGTGGGGCAGAATGTGCGCGGCAGTTCCTGGCTCCTGACCAGGCTCCGTTCCCCGAAGAGCCAGCGTCCACCCTGCAATTCATCAGAAACCACGGCCCACTGCGGATACACGCCTCGATAGGGGATCACAGAAATCTGAAAAAGACGGTCATGACTTTTGAACCTACGCCAATGCTCGACAATGTCTGCGCTGCGCACCAGTGGACAGTTCGGCATGCACTGGCAAATGGCCTCGGGTTCCGTCCCTTGACTGCGCAGTACGCCAAGAACGTGCCGAGCCACGTCGACAAGCTGCGCAGAGTCACTGGCGAGTTCCGGGGGGCGCAACACGAAAACGGCTCCATACCACTCGGCGATGCGGCCTATGGCGGGGTCATCGGACGACACAATCACCGTGGCAAACAGTCCGCTGTTCAAAGCCGCCGAAACCGAATACGCCAGCATAGGATGCCCAAAGAACGGCCGCACATTCTTTCCCGGAAGCCGCTTCGACCCGCCGCGCGCGGGGATGATCGCGATGGGATTACTGCTCAAAGCTCACCCACTTCCGCTCCGCGGCCGAGGTCAGCGCGCCCAATGCAACTCGTAAAGTCAATTCCGATTCGGCCAAACCGCGGTTAGCTGTCGTGCGGCGATGGACAGAGGAAAAAAACTCTTCCACCTCCGCGATGTACATCTGATTGGCCTCGAAGTTGTACTTTATGAATTCAGGCGCGCCTTCGGATCGAATAATTCTGACCTGATTCTCAGCATGAACCCACTCCAGCCGGGCAGCATCTCCTGCCAGCACACACGAGCGGGACGCGGTTCTCTGAGCAAAATCCATGTGTATGTCGGCCTGGGCACCGGAACGTAACCGGATCAGGATGGTCGCGCAGTCCTCCACGTTCACCTCCAACCCACTGACCTGACCCGCCATGCACGTAAGTTCTCGCGGCGGACCGAGCAGCCACAGCATGTAGTCGATCTCATGGGACGCATCCAGAATGATGCCGCCGCCTAGCTCGCGCCGCGCTGTATAGCTTTGCCGATAATCCTGCAAGGGACGCCAATCGGGCAGGTATTGAGCCACTTCGGCGCGTGCCCACAAAATGCGGCCGGCAACGCCTTCCTCCATTAAGCGCTTGAGTGTCTGTATTCCCGGATTAAAGCGCAGATTATATCCAACCTGCGCTACCCGCCCGCGCTCGGCAGCTTCAGCTTTGAGTGCGCTTATGCCGTCCAGACGGTTGCTAAGCGGCTTTTCGATAAAGACATCGGCGCCGCTGCGCAGGGCGCGGAGTGCGTGCTCCACGTGACAAACGGGAGGTGTACAAACGAAAACCACATCTGGCTTGAAAGTGCGGAGCGCTACGTCCAAATCCGCGAAGCCCTCAACGCCTAGGTCGTCCACTACTGGCTGCAGCCGCGCTGCATCGGGATCGGTGGCTGCTAGATTGCGCGTCCCCAGCTGCCGGAGATTAGCCATGTGGCGACGTCCAATGGACCCCGCACCTGCCACCAGCACCGAATATTGAGCAAAGGGGATCGACGTCGAATTCATACGGCGAATGCTACCGCGATCTTCTTTACCGCGGTGACCACGTCTTCCACGTCCTGATCGCTCATCCCGTGAAACATCGGGAGACTGATCAGACGCTCATACGCGTCCTCCGCAATGGGATACTCGCCGCCGCGATATCCGAAGCGATCGCGGTAATAGGGATGGCGATGCACGGGAATGTAGTGAACGTTGACCCCAATGTTCTCCGCCCGCAACGCCCGGAAAACCTGAGCCCGGTCCGCGGTCAACTTCTCAAGATTGAGCCGGATGGGGTAAAGATGCCACGCCGGATTCACATCTGCTCGAACCGCGGGCAGCGTCACGCCCGCCAGACCGGCAAACACGGTTGAATAGCGTTCCGCGATCTCTCGCCTGCGCATCAGATTTGCCTTCAGCTTTTTCAGTTGCGACAATCCCAGAGCGCAGGCCATGTCGGTGAGCCGGTAATTGAACCCAAGAAGCACCATCTCGTAGTGCCATTGCCCGGCGGTCTGACGTTGCCGTGCCTCGCTCGAGATGCCATGATTGCGAAACCGCCGGAGTGCCTCGGCGCAATCCGCGCGGTCAGTCGTCACCATGCCGCCTTCTCCAGTCGCAAGGTGTTTCACGGGGTGAAAACTGAAGACGGTCATGTGGGCGATGCCGCCGGTGCGCCGCTGCCGATATTCCGCACCTAGAGCGTGCGAGGCATCTTCAATCACAATCAATCCGTGGCGCGCAGCGAGTTCCAGGATCGCGTCCATCTCTGCCGGATGACCCGCATAATCCACGGGAAGTACCGCCCGCGTGCGCGCCGTGATTCGCGCCGCGACTTGCTCCGGATCAAGGTTGAGCGTGTCGGTGCTCACGTCCGCAAACACCGGAGTCGCTCCCTGGTAGAGCACGCAGTTCGCCGTAGCCGCGAACGTCATGGGAGTAGTGATGGCTTCGTCGCCCGGCTTCAGCCCTGCGGCGAAGGCCGCGCCATGCAACGCGGCCGTACCGGAACTGAAGCTGACCGCATGCTTAGCTCCCACCCAGGCCGCGAACGATTCCTCGAACTCTGCCACTTTCGGGCCGGTGGTGAGCCAGTCGGAGCGCAGCACGTCCACCACCGCCTGAATGTCATCTTCTCCAATGGATTGGCGCCCGTAAGGAAGAAGCGTCTTCCGCACGGGCGTTCCGCCATCCACCGCGAGTAATTCTTGTTTGCTGGATATCGATATCATGGGCATCGCGCTAGTCTGGAAGGCCTAAGACTGCCTTACTACCTGAGACCCCGAAGCAGCGGCATCTAAGCCGGCACCGGCGACTTGGCAACGGCGCTGGGTTCAATCAGTTCCTGGAGTTGCTCGTGGTTCAGCCACTGTTTATTACTGTCGCTGGTATAGCGGAAACCCGGCGGCAATTCCCTTCCATGAACCCAGTTCCCTTTCTTCCACCAAGGGTGCGAAGGTTGGACGATATACATGTCGTCCAATTCCACGGCAGTGCGCGCTTCATCTTCGGAAAGCAGCACCTCGTGCAATTTCTCCCCCGGCCGAATGCCGATGTATTCCACCTCGCATCCCGGAGCGACCGCCTCGGCCAGATCGACTAATCGCATGCTTGGAATCTTGGGCACGAAGATTTCACCGCCATGCATCTGCTCAATCGAGCGCACCACAAATCGCACTCCGTGTTCCAGAGTAAGCCAGAACCGGGTCATGCGCGGATCAGTGATCGTGATCCTGCCGCGTTTGCGCTGTTCCAGAAACACCGGAATGACGCTGCCCCGGCTGCCCACAACGTTTCCATACCGGGCGCAGCTGAAACGAGTTTCCTGCGCTCCCGCATAGGCGTTGGCCTGCACAAATACTTTTTCGGCGCACAGCTTCGTAGCTCCATATAGGTTGACCGGATTCACGGCTTTGTCGGTGCTGAGAGCCAGGATGCGCTGGACGCCCCGGTCGATGGCCGCATCGATCACATTGCGGCCGCCCATGATGTTGGTCTGAATCGCCTCGAACGGATTGTATTCGCAGGCTGGAACCTGCTTCAGCGCGGCCGCGTGCACCACCACCGTGATCCCGGCAAACGCGCGCTGCAGGCGGCCCGGGTCGCGCACGTCCCCGATGAAGTAGCGCAGGCTGGCGTCCTCGAAGCCGGAGGCCCGCATGTCGTGCTGCTTTAATTCGTCCCGGCTGAAAATTACAAGTCGCTTGGGGTGATATTCCCGCAGCATGATTTCGACGAACTTCTTCCCGAACGAACCGGTCCCGCCAGTGACCAACACTTCCTGTTCCGCCCAATTCATCAAACCTGCCTCAGCCATGTTTTCCTTGCGTTGATACCCGCCTGGAGCGCGGGCTTAAGGTTCGGAAGGGGATCAGTCCGGGCCGGACATCGGTTTGGAGCCGGCTCATTTCAGCCAATCCCTACCATTCTTCGTTTGGATAAATAAAGAATAAGAAAACAAACGCGTCCCTCTCGGGCTGGGGTTATTGATTGCAAGGTAGTATAGCGGAGTTTTTCGCATCCGCGCGAACCATGCCTCCGGGCAGCGCCAATTCACCAAGAGGCCGGGTTCCGATTCGCCAATTGTTTTCCCGGCAGGCAGTGCTAGAATATCGACTAAACCGCTACATCACTGTGTGAGAGAATGCACGGGCGTGGAGTCAGCCTCGATGACCAGCCATCGAGTAGCTTGGCTCTTTCTTGGGGTGCAGGTGCGGGTCTGACCTGAGAGCTCTGGGAATTAGAAAACTTGTTGAGGAGAATGCATGGATTCCGGACCGCTGGTGCAGGCCAATACTCCAACCCTTCGTGAAATGCCGCCAAGCGCGGACCTGGGGAGAAACATTGGCCCGCGCGTTTACCCCGAACTTCTTTCTCAGGAATCGGCCCTCGGCGAATATATTCGCATTTTGATGAAGCGCAAGTGGACGGTTCTGGCCTGCCTCCTAGCCATCTTCTCCATCGTCGCCATCGCCAGTCTCAAGATGACGCCGGTTTATGAAGCCAGCGGCAGCATTGAAATCAACAAGCCGGATTCCGGCCTGGTCAACTTCAGCAATTCTCCAACCTTCAACGTTGATTATTACGATCCAAGCGAACTGGAAACCGAGGTAATGATTCTCCAAAGCGACCTTCTGGCGCTGCAAGTAGTGAAGGAACTCGGGCTGGACCGCAGGCCGGAGTTCGGCGGAAAGACGGCGGCTCTGCCCTCTTCGCTCGATCTGGCCCCGGATCCGCTGCAGGCCGACGCCGGTCGAACCTCCGGTCTGCTGTCCAGTTTCCGCGGCAATTTGAAGGTGACACTGTCTCCCAACAGTCACATCATCAAGGTGTCGTTCCGCAGTCCCGACAAGGATTTAACCGCCAACGTGGTCAACACGCTGATGAGCACCTACACGGAGAATAACTTTAAGTCCCGCTTCGACTCGACCATGCAGGCCTCCGACTGGCTTTCCAAACAACTCGTGGACTTGCAGATGAAGGTGGAAACCTCCCAGGAAAAACTGGTGCGCTATCAGAAAGAGCATGAAATTCTGGGGATCGACGAAAAGCAGAATATTACTACCGCAAAACTGGATGAGTTGAACAAAGCGCTGACCGCGGCCGAATCCGAGCGCATGGACAAAGAATCCGTCTACCGCCTGGTTCAAGCCGGGGATGCCGATACCATCGCTTCCGCGGCCGGTGCGCTGGACGCCGCCGGTGCCGGGAACCAATCGGGTGGACTGCTGGAAAGTCTGCGCACCAAGGAAGCCGATCTGAAGATTCAAGCCGCCGAACTCAGCACGCAGTTTGGGCCGTCCTACCCGAAACTGGCGCAACTGGAGAACCAGCTTAAGGAAATCGATGCGCAACTTCTGGCGGAAACTAAGAAGGTCGGGGGCAAGATCCGGGGACAGTACATGGCCGCCCTGCAGCGGGAGAACATGCTGCACGACGCTCTTGAAAAGCAAAAGCAGGAAGCGAACAAGCTCAACGAGAGCGCCATCGAGTACAGTCTGCTGAAGCGGGATCTCGATACCAACCGCCAACTCTATGAAGGACTCCTGGAGAAACTGAAGGAGGCCGGAGTTTCCGCGGGACTTCGCTCCAACAACTTCCGCATTGTCGACGTCGCCCGCGTGCCCACCGCGCCCGTCGAGCCCAACATCCCGCGCAACCTGGCTTTCGCTTTCATGTTGGGCTTGACCTCGGGCGTGGGACTTGCCTTCCTGCTCGAAGGATTGGATAGCACGGTGCGCACCACCGAACAAGCGCAAATGATTTCCGGCCTGCCTCCCTTGGGCATGATTCCACTGGGGTCGAGGACGGCGCGCGAAGGCGCAAACCCAAAGCGGTTGGTAATCGCCACCTCCAAGGAGGCGGTGGAATTGATTACCCAGGTTCGGCCCCAGTCGCAGATGGCGGAATCCTATCGTGCCCTGCGAACCTCGCTGCTGCTGTCGAACCTGGGAGCACCGCCCAAAGTGATCATGGTGACCAGCGCGCTTCCTCAGGAAGGAAAAACGACGACCAGCATCAACTGCGCGGTGGTCTTGGCCCAGAAAGGCATTCGCGTGCTGCTGATCGACGCTGATCTCCGGCGGCCCAGCATCCATAAGACACTGGGCATGGGTCCCCGTAGCGGGCTCAGCAATGTTCTGACCGGAAGCGCAACTTTGCAACAGGCGATCACACGCTCTCCCACGCTGCCCAACCTGGATGTATTGCCCGCGGGCACTCCTCCGCCGAATCCCGCTGAACTACTGGCTTCCTCGAATATGCGGGACGTTTTGCAGGAATTGCGCGGGCAGTATGATCACATCGTTGTGGATACTCCTCCCACCCTGTCGGTCACCGACGCCGTTGTGCTGTCGCCGCGAGCCGACGCCATCGTCCTGGTCATCCGTTCCGGACAAACCACCAAGCAGGCGCTGCGCCGCTCCCGTGACATTCTGATGCAAGTGAATGCGAAGGTTTCGGGCGTGCTGTTGAACGCCGTCGATCTGAGTTCGCCCGATTATTACTACTATTACGAATACCAGGGCAAGTACGCGCGCTATTATCGCGATGATGGGTCGCGCTCCGACGAGGATGATGACTCCGACGAGACCGCCGAAGCATCCCCCAACAGCGCGTAGTCAGGAACACGGCGGATTCGTAATTGCGCTTCCAACGCAACCATATATGGAAATACTCCTCAATTCTGCTGGGCGGAAAAGACTCGTCATTGCCGTGGCGGCAGCGCTGTGTCTGATCTATCTTTTCTGGGCGGGACGGCTGCTCGTCGCCTCGTTTTTCGGGGAGAGGCCGGAACTTGCGAGTCTGCAGCGGGCGGCTCGCCTCGACCCTTGGAACGCAGACTACCGCAATCATCTGGGACGTTATTACGCGCTCGTGGCCAGAGATCCGGGGGCGGCTATCGAGCCTTACCGCGCCGCCGTGCAACTCGATCCGCATTCGGCCCGTTACTGGTTCGATCTGGCCTCGGCCTACCAGGTGCTGGGAGACGTTTCAAGTCAGACTATGGCCCTGGAACGCGCTATCGAGGCCGATCCGACTACACCCGACGTCGCTTGGGAAGCCGCGAACTTTTATCTGGTACAAGGCGAAGAAGCGAAGGCTTTGCGCGAATTCCGCGTGGTATTGGAGAATGAGCCGACGCTGGCCGATCCCGCCATTCAATTCTGCTGGCGCATCAACCCGGATGTGGATGCGCTTTTGCGCAACGTCGTTCCCGCCCGTTCCGAGGCCTATCTCGCCTTTCTCAATCTGCTGATGCAGAAACAGGAAACGGCGGCAACCGCCAAGGTGTGGGCCGCTCTTGTGTCATCCCAGCAAACCTTCGAACTCCGCTACGTCTACGAGTATCTCCAGTACTTGTTCAACCATAAAGACGTGGATCAAGCGCGTTTAGTTTGGCAGCAAGCCGCGCCGCGGTTCGGACTTTCCGCCTATTTGCCTTCGGGACGTAATCTGATTGTGAATGGAGATTTCGGCCTGGATGTCCTGAACGGCGGCTTCGACTGGCAGTATCAGAAACAGCAGAGCGTCACTCTCACCTTGGACCCCAGTGATTTTCATGGCGGCCATCGTTCGCTGCTGATCGCTTTTGACGGACCGGGAGTAGAAGATGCTGGGATTCGGCAGTTCATCGCCGTGCAGCCCGATACGCTCTACGAGTTTTCCGCGTACTACAAGAATGGAGAAATCGAAGGGGCGGGTGGCCCGCATCTTACCGTTCAGGATGCTTACACCCAGGCCGTCTTGTATGACAGCGACGAACTGAAAGAAGCGGGATTCTGGAAATCTGCAACTGGCGAATTCAGCACCGGACCCGATACCAGACTGCTGGTGCTGCATATTCGGCGACTGCCAGCGGGGAGTCCGATCCGTGGTAAGCTCTGGGTCGACGATTTCCGCCTGGCGCCAAAGCGGCAGTAACTCTTCGAACCGGATGTATTCAATCTCATGAGCGCGACCCGCATTACGGCAATCGATCGTCGAGAACGCTCGGCGCAAGCCGACTCAATCCTGTTATACGGGATCTTTGGTCTCCTCCTGTTTGGACCGGTCGCCTTCGGTGCGGTGGAACCATGGTCGATCTTTGTGGTGGAAGCGGGCGCGACGGCATTGTTTCTGCTCTGGATCAGCAAGCAGGTCCTGGACGGCGGAATGAAGATCAGGGGGAATCCTCTGTTCCTTCCCATGGCAGCGTTCGGCCTTCTCATCGTTTCGCAACTTGTTTTCC
>Ga0116121_1000237_pt1 | contig 31271 bp, 20 predicted proteins | sample June2015DPH_13_1_FD_89725 | JGI IMG/M metagenome (GOLD analysis project Ga0116121, IMG submission 89725) | Peatland microbial communities from SPRUCE experiment site at the Marcell Experimental Forest, Minnesota, USA - June2015DPH_13_10 | ecosystem: Environmental > Terrestrial > Soil > Wetlands...
CGGCGATGAAAGACGGTTTCCCACTGCAAGCGGCGTTGCGTGGGGAACATCCGCATTTCGAGTGGGGCCAAACGGATTACATCGTGGCAGCTACCCCGCTCCACAACGGCGCGGTGCTGGTGGCCATGCCTCTGCCGCCAAAATTTGCTGAAACGGCCAAGCAGATTCAGGAGAGCCAGCAACGCTACATCGAACTGGCTGCAAAAAGAAAACTCTTCCGCCGGACCTATATTGGATTCCTGCTGCTGCTGACCGTGGTGGTGTTGTTCGCTTCGACCTGGCTGGCGCTTTTGCTGTCGAAACTCGTCAACCGGCCGGTGGCGGCGCTGGCGGCGGGTACGGAGGCGATCTCAAAAGGGCAACTGGACTATCGCGTCGATATCCGCGCCACCGACGAACTAGCCGAACTGGTGCAGTCGTTCAACAGCATGGCGGAGCAACTCGAATCCAGCCGAGCGCAGATTGAAGCTTCCACCCGCGATGTGGGTATCGCGAATGAAGCGCTCGAGAGGAGACGCCAGTTCATCGAAACCGTCCTCGAAAGTATTCCGACGGGAGTGATTTCCATTGACGGGGCACGGCGTGTGACATTGGCAAACGCCGCGTTCTCGCGCATGTTCTATCTCGATCGGAACGAGTATCTGAGCCCCGCTGCACTGGTGAAGCGGCCGCTGCGCGATGTGATTCCCGCCGATGTACTGGCGGATCTGGAACCGCTGCTGCGGCGCGCCGATCGCATGGGCATCACGGCGGCTAACATGGAACTTGCCCTGCCGCGAGCACAATTGAACGTCGCTGTGACCGTATCGGCGCTGCGGCAGGACGCCGAGGGTTTGGGATACGTGCTCGTATTCGAAGATCTGTCGGATTTGCTGCGCGCGCAGAAACAGGCGGCCTGGCGCGAGGTGGCGCGGCGCGTGGCGCATGAGATCAAGAACCCGCTGACGCCGATTGCGCTTTCCGCCGAGCGCATTCATCGCCATTTGATGCGCGGCACGGTGCCCGATGCGGCTTCGCTCGAGGTGATCCGCACCTGCTCCGAAACCATCCGCAATGCCGTGGAAACGGTGCGCACGCTGGTGGACGAATTTTCCGCGCTGGCGCGTTTTCCGGCTTCCCGCCCGCAACCGGCGAGCTTGAATCACGTGGTGGAAACGGCGCTGCTGATGTTCAATGGACGGTTGGAGGGCATTCGCGTGCGCACCGAACTGGCGCAGGATTTGCCGGAAGTGCTGGCCGATCCGGAAGCGATCAAGCGCGCGGTCGCGAATCTGGTGGATAACGCCGCGGAAGCGATGCAGGATGCGATTCTGAAAGAGATCACGATTTCAACGGCGCTTGTGGGCAGCCGCGACGCCGTTGAATTGGCGGTCTCCGACACCGGGCAGGGAATTTCGCGCGACGTGAAGGAACGATTGTTCCTGCCGTATTTTTCGACCAAGCAACGCGGCACGGGATTGGGGCTGGCGATTGTGAGCAGAATTGTGGAAGACCACCACGGTTCAATCCGGGTGGAAGAGAACAAACCGGTCGGCAGCCGGTTCGTGATCGAGCTGCCGGTGGCGGCGGAAAAGGTCGGGGCTCCGGCGGCAAGCTAGGAGAAAGTCGGTCGTTGAGTCGTTGGTCGTTCGCGATTCTCCTTGTCCCGCGGGAGGCAAAGCGCACGCCTGCCAATGACCAACGACTAGCGACCGGCGACAGTTAAGTTAAACCATGACACACATCCTCATTGTCGACGACGAATCCAGCATCCGCGAATCCTTGCAGGGGATTTTGGAGGATGAGGGATACAAAACCAGCGTGAGCCCGAGCGGTGAACATTGCCTTGAGCTGCTGCGCAAGACCAGCTTCGACCTGATCCTGCTGGATGTATGGCTGACCGGCATCGACGGGCTCGAAGTTCTAGAGAAGATCCGCGAGATGGAGGATCCGCCGGAGGTCATCATGATCTCGGGCCACGGGACGATCGAAACGGCCGTGCGCGCCACGAAGCTCGGCGCCTACGACTTCGCGGAAAAGCCGTTATCGCTTGAAAAGACGCTCATCCTGATAAAGAACGCGATCGAAGCTCGCCGCCTGCGCCACGAGAATCTCGATCTGCGGAAGCAACTGCAGACCAAGAGCGTGATTGTTGGGGACAGCGTCCCCATGAAGGCGTTGCGGCAGCAGATTGGGTTGATGGCTCCGACCAATGGGCGCGTGCTGATCTACGGCGAATCGGGTACCGGCAAGGAACTGGTGGCGCATGCCATCCACATGCAGAGCCTGCGCAAAGACGAAATGTTTGTGGAGATGAATTGCGCCGCGATTCCCGAAGATCTGATTGACAGCGAACTGTTCGGCCATCGCAAATCGTCGTTTCCGGGAGCGACGGCTGACAAAGAAGGCAAATTTCAGAAGGCCGACCGCGGCACTTTGTTCTTGGATGAAGTCGGCGACATGAGCTTGAAGACGCAGTCGAAAGTTTTGCGCACTCTGGAGCAGCAGCGATTTATTCCGGTGGGCAGCGACGACCCGGTCACGGTGGACGTGCGCGTGATTGCTTCCACGAATAAGGACTTGGAAGAGGAAATCGCGAAAGGCAACTTCCGCGAAGATCTCTTTTATCGGTTGAATGTGGTTCCGTTTGTGGTGCCGCCGCTGCGTGAACGCAAGGAGGACATTCCGCTATTTGCGCGGCACTTTCTGAAAGAGTTTGCCTCGGCCTACGGCCGTCGTCCAAGAGAGATCACCGATGATGCCATCGACGCCCTGATGCGCTACGCCTGGCCCGGAAACGTCCGCGAGTTGCGCAATGTGATCGAGCGCATCGTGATCATGAATCCGACCACGTCGCGCTTTGAACGCAAGCATCTTCCGCCGCTGGTGCATCGCGATGGCAGCCGCCGAGTCGCGGGCACCGAGGGATCCACGCTGCACCAGGCGCGAGCCGCCTATGAGCGCGACTACATTCTGAAGAAGCTCGACGAGAACCATGGCAACGTCAGCCGCACGGCGGAAGTGCTCGGCCTGGAGCGCAGCCACCTGTATCGCAAAATGAAGAGCTTAGGGATTCCGGCAAAAGAGTAGAGACGGTCTCGGGCGTCATCGAGTAACCTCGTGCGAGTGACTGGCCGGGCGACTGGCATAGAGCCGTGTCCTAAAGTCTTGGACGCAGTGTGCCGATAGGTTAGACAACCGGGAGTGACGCCCGCTTCCGAGCCATGGGAACTGAAAGGGAACTATGCAAGTTGGTGCGATTTCCGCCGCAGGTCTCAGTCAGTACGTTCTCTCCTCCAGCAACTCAACTCAGTTGCAGCAGGCATTGCAGACCTTGCAAAGCAGCCTTTCCTCGGGTGATCTGAATGGCGCCCAGGCGGCATTCGGGACTTTGCAGCAGCTGAATCAAAGCCTGGCAACTGCCAGTGGAAACAGTTTGTCCAGCAATTCCCAACTCTCCACCGATTTGACGGCGCTCGGCAGCGCGCTGACCGCTGGGGATCTATCCACCGCTCAATCCGCTTTTGCGACGGTGCAGAGCGATCTGAAAAGTAGTAACTCGCCGTCCCAGACAAACGAGATCGCGGCGGCATCGCAATCCGTGCAAATGGTTGCCGAGCTTCTCGGCACGCTGAACCCGAGTGTTGCTTCCGCCAGCACCTCCGACAGCACCGCCTCCTTATTAGAGAGTGTCTATGGCAGCTCGGGCGGGCTTAACGTAATGGGCTAGCGAGCGCTTCGGAGCGCATGAGTTGGCAGGCTCGCTCATGCCGCTTTATCAGCCTGCCATCCTGCGGGGGCGTGCAGGCAATCCCGGTTGTTAGCGGGAGCGCGGTTTCTGTGCTTCTTCCACCAACGCCTTCATGGCGCGACTTTCGTTGGTGTCGAGTTTCGCCAGTCCCTCGATCACGCCTTTGCGTTCTTCCTCGGTTCGGTTCTGGCTCACCTTCCATTTGCCTTCGAGGCGCCGGATGGGCATTTCCAGTCCGACAATCCCGTGCAAGAGCGACTGAATAAAATCCGCGGGCGCGTCGCTCACCTTCCACGGAACCGGCGACGACGCTTCATGAATATCGGTCAGACGATTCAAGAACGCCAAGAGCCACTGCTCATCCTCGATCGCCTTGAGGGAGCCATAGGCGTGCACCACGGCGTAATTCCAGGTGGGCACTTCTTTGCCGTGCTCGATTTTACCCGGATACCAATTCGGCGAGATGTAGTGTTGATGGCCGGAGAAAATGGCGAGCGCATCCACGGTTGGCACGAAGTCATGCCACTGCGCGTTACCGCGGGAGATGTGACCCTTCAGCAAGCCAAACTCCGAGCCGTCGTCCTCGAAGATCATCGGAATGTGCGACGCAAAAAGGCCAGAGGCTCCCAGTGTCACAAGTGTTGCCAGCGGTTGCGAAACCATCAGCGCCTGCATCACCGAAACACGGTTCTCTTCGTTCGCCTTTGGAATATACATTTTCAGCCCGACTACATCATATAGCTGGCTGCTGCGCCTGTTCCATGGCAATTGCTCGCGGAAACAGGATGTTATTTTCGAGGTGAATGTGCTGGTGCAGATCGGCCTCGAATTCCGCCAGAGCCCGGTAGCGAGCCCGATAGCGCATGCCATTGGAAAACGGAACTTTCCCGCCGAACTCAAGAGCGTGGATCTATTGCAGCAGACTGTTTGGAGACGCAGGAACGGTGAGAAGAGCTGAGCGAGTGGATTAAATGGTAGGCACGAGGAGATTCGGAACCTCCGGCGTGCCCGTCAGCGTCTAAAACCTCTGGTTCAGGATGGACTGAGAACTGACTGGCGAGCATGGGTAATTCCAGTCCGAAATCGTATATACTGCGTGCACTGCGAAGTCCCCGCAGGCGCTCTCTCGGGTGCATTCGATGGGGTCTGATTTCGTTCCTCTCGGGGGCCCGTCTGTAAATTGCAACATGGATGATCCCAGCACACCTCCGGACGAGAAATCTGTCAACAAAAAGCCAGCGCCACGCGGCATCGGGACTCCGTTTGCCGGTGAGAGTTCCGGCGGCAATGTCCCCGCTTCTCCTCACGACGAGGCCACGGTCGTGGATGCCATGCCGTTTCAACACGATCCCGACGCCACCATCGTCGATGTAGGACCGCGATTGGATCCCGAAGCCACGATGGTGGACGCCGACGCTACGATCGCTCCGGGAGTTCCGTATCGGAAGCCATCGGCGCCGCCGTCCAGTCGGCGTTCCGGTTCAAATGCCCAAGCCAGCGCGGCGGTATTGGAGATCGGCGACCTGCTGGGCGGGCGATACGAAATTTTGCAACTGCTCGGCGAAGGCGGCATGGGCGCGGTGTACAAGGCCTCGGACCGGGAACTGGATCGGTTTGTCGCGTTAAAAGTCATCCGTCCCGAGCTGGCTTCCAACCCGTCGATCCTGGCCCGTTTTAAGCAAGAGTTGTTGCTCGCTCACCAGGTCACGCACCGCAACGTGATTCGCATTTACGACCTCGGTGAAGCCGAGGGCGTGAAGTTCATCACGATGGAGTTCATCGAAGGGAAAGATCTGCGGTCCGTCATCCGCGAGAAGCAGAAATTTCCTCCCGAAGAAGCCGTGGAGGTGATTCAACAGGTTTGCCAGGCACTGGACGCCGCGCACAGCGTTGGCGTGATTCACCGCGACCTCAAACCGCAAAACATCATGCAGGACCCCGCCGGCCGAATCCTGGTGATGGATTTCGGCCTGGCCCGCACCCTGGAAGGCGACGGGATGACCCAAACCGGGGCCATCGTCGGCACCATGGAGTACATGTCGCCGGAACAGGCTCTGGCCAAAGATCTGGATCAACGCTCGGACCTCTTTGCGCTCGGTCTGATCTTGTACGAGATGCTGACGGGCAAACAACCCTTTTTCGCCGACAGCGCTCTGGCCAGCCTCATCAAGCGGACGCAGGAGCGGGCGATTCCAGTCTCGGATATCGACAATCAGATTCCCGGGGCGTTGAGCGGGATCGTCAGTAAGTGCCTGGAACGCGATTTGGACGAGCGCTACCAGAGCGCTTCGGCCATTCTTGCCGATCTCAACACTTGGAAAGACAAGAGAGCCGCCGGCACCATCCGGCTCGATGCCGCCGTTAAACCGCTGGGGCGGACTGTTCCCTGGCCGCTCATTACAGGAATTGTGACCGCCCTGGCGCTGGCGATTACCGGCTTCCTGCTGCGCGGGAAGCTCTTTGCCCCGAGCGCGAAGACGCCAACCGCCCCGGCGGCGGTCTCGCTGGCCATTCTGCCTTTTCGCAACGCGTCCGGCGATCCCAGTATCGATTGGCTGGGGCCGAGTCTTGCCGATATGTTAAGCACGGATGTGGGCCAATCCGCGCGTTTGCGTACCATCTCTCCCGACCGCCTTCATCAGGTCCTTTCCGATTTGCATGTCACACCCGGAACCTCGATCGATCCGACCATGATTGGCCGCATTGCCACATTCAGCAACGCCGACATGATGGTCTGGGGACAGTTTGCGAAGTTTGGCGGCCAGATCCGCATCGACGCCACGTTGCAAGACTTGAAGCACGATCGCCTCGTCCCCATCAAAATCGAGGGAGTCGATGAAAAGGATATTCCCGGCGCGGTCGACCGCTTGGCGGCTTCGATCCGCAACAATCTCGCGTTCTCGCCGGACGTAGTGAACGAACTCAAGGCTAGCTCCTTCCAGCCATCTTCAAAATCCATTCCCGCGCTCCGCGATTTCAGTCAGGGTGTGCAACTGCTGCGTGAAGGCAAGAATATGGAGGCAATCAAAGTACTCCAAACCGCCATTCAGGAGGACCCGCAGTTTGCCCTGGCCTATTCGCGGCTGGCCGAAGCCGACTCGGCGCTCGGCTATGACACCCAGGCGGAGCAGTCCTCCCGCAAAGCTCTCGAACTCAGCCAGCAGCTTCCATTGGCGGAGAGATACCTCATCGAAGCCAACCACGCGTACCTCATGAAAGACAACAAGAAGGCCATCGCGGCTTTCGAGAACCTGGCCAAGACTCTTCCCGATAGCACGGACGTGGAGTACACGCTGGGGAGCCTCTACCTGGCCAACGGCGATTTTGACAAGGCGCGCGCGCAGTTCACGGCCATCTTGAAAGCGGATCCCAAGAACATCAAGGCCCTCTGGCAAATGGGAACCTTGGAATACCAGCAGGAGAACTTCGAGGCCGCCCTGGAGCCGCTCAACAAGGGGCTGAGCCTGGCGGTCCAGGCCGACAATCCCGAGCAGAAGGCGCTGATTCTGCAAGCTCTCGGCATTTCCTATCGTCTGATGAATAAGCCGGATGAAGCCATCAAGAGCATCCAGGATTCGATGGAAATCACCCGCAAGATGGGTATGAAGCGCCTGCTGGCGGCCAACCTCGCGGAATTGGCGGCGAATCAGATCACCATCGGCAAGCCCGATGCCGCTTTGACCAATTTCAATCAGTCGCTGCAAATTCTGCGCGAGATCGGGATGCAAAAAGATCTCGGCAACATCCTGCTCAATCGCGGCGTGCTCTACCAGGCACGCGGCGACCTGGATAAGGCGCTCCAAGACTATAAGGACGCGTTGCAAATCGAGCGCGATACGGCGGACATTAATTTGCAGGCATTGTGTCTCAGCGATATCGGCGCCGTGTATTTCGAGAAGAACGATACCGACAACGCGATCACTTACTACCAGCAATCCCTCCAACTGCGCCAAAAGGTGGATGATCCCGTGTACCTTGCCGTGACCCTGAGCTCGCTCGGCGATGTGTACGCGGCTATGGGCGATTACGATAAAGCCCTCGAGAACCTCATGAAGGCGCTCGACACCTCCCGCAAAGCGAATGACGCCAATGGGGCCGCAAGTGCGTCGGAATCCATTGGCAGGATCTTTATGAACCAGGGGCGTCTGGGAGCTGCCGTGGGCGCCATGCAGGATTCCGTGAACGGATACCGCTCCGCAAAGAACAAGAGTGTGGACTTGGCCGAGTCTTTGAATGACTTGGCCGATACCCTCACCCTGGCAGGCAGGGGCGACGAGTCCGGCAAACTATTGGAAGAGGCGACCAAAGTCGCGAGCGAACTCAAGAATGAAGGGGTTCGCAGTGACATTCTGAACACGCAGGGAGATGCGGCCTTCTATCGTGGAGACTATAAGGCGGCGCGCAGCGCTTATGAACAGGCTGCCTTGGCTGCGGCCAAAGCCAAGGATCGCGAAAAGATGCTGATCCCCAAGATGAATCTCGCGCGCGTCTCGATCGCCGAAGGGCGGGCGCAAGCCGCCATCCCGGATTTACGCGCTGCCATCCAACAGGCCGATAGTCTCCATCTGAAATATTATTGGCTCCGAGGTTCGGTCGATCTGGCGGAAGCGATGATCAAAAGCAAGGATTACGCCCACGCACGGCAGGCCCTGGACCAAACCCTGAACACCAGCGAGAAGCTGGGCACACGGCTGCAGACTGCCATCATTCATTTCCAACTTGGAAACCTTCTCAAGCAGACCGGCGACGCCTCGGGATCCGCCGGGCAATACGGCGAAGCGGCCACGCTGCTGGACGAAATCAAGAAAGAGCAGGGGGCCGAGCACATCCTGGACCGCGCCGACCTGAAAGCAATCTACAACGACTCGACCCAGGGCGCCCAGAAAGCGCAGAACTAGAGCGCACACCCACGGTAGTAAGTGGCGCAGTTTCACGATTGACCGGCGGAAACTAAGGCGCCGGGCAAGGACACAAGTATCACCAAGCTCGAGCCCGCGGCATTCCTCAGGTCAACGACTCGCTCAGCGCCTTGGGCCTTTCCATCCCTATCATTTTCCTGACAGGTAGACGATTTGCGTACTGACCTTGTTCGGGTTCGCAATCGTCACCGCATTGTCCGTAATGGTCACGCTGCCGATCACAGTCTGCGAACCCGACGCCGGCTTCGTGAAGGTCACGTAGAACGCACAACTGGAGCCAGCGGGAACGCTTAGGCCGTTCGTGCAATTCGGAACGCCGCCGTCGGTGCCAGCGCCCAGTTCGAAGTACTTGCCGGTAACCTTGATGGAATTCGTATTTCCGAGAATCAGCGTGGTCGGTCCATTATTGGTCAGCGTAAACGTCGTCGTGCCTGATGTCGATCCGAAGCTGTAAGGAGAAGAGGACGAGGTCGTCGGCGACAGGGACACCGTCGGATCCTCGGCTTTTCCTGTCAGCGTCGAATAGGCAAGGACTGCCTTTGCCTTACCGGTCACTTGCAAATAAGCTAGGCTGCCGCCGGCTGCATAGAGCGCGAGATCGTCGCCGTCGGGAGTAAAAGTCACAGTGACATTGCAAGTCTTCCCTCCGGCGAGCGAACTCGGGCAACCGTTGGTTGTAATCGCGAAGTCATCGGGGTCAATCTCCCCTGATTGGCCCCCGCCCTCTCCACCACCCGCTCCGGGGATAGCCACCTTAATCGTGGTCAAGGTAGGAGAGGGGTTTTGCACAACAAAACTACACGAGGAGCTCTGCTTCAAAGACAATGTGCCGAAGAAAGGACAAGGCGACGAAGACGTCGCCGTGACCGTCCACGGGCCAATGATCACTTGGAAGCTTTGGGACACGGGCGGGGCGGCAGAGAAGTCGGCATCGCCCCCCTGCGACGCCGTGATCATGCAGAGACCAGCGTTAATGTAGGACACGGTAGTTCCGGAGACCGCGCAGACCGTCGGTGTACCGGAAGAGAAGCTCACCGTCAGGCCGGAGCTGGCGGTCGCGCTCAGTGTGATCGGCGGGTTGATATAAAACTGGTTCGAGAGCGGCCCGAAGGTGATGGTTTGCGGCGCGGGGAGCACCGAGAAACCGACCGAGGCGGGCGTTGCCGACAAGCCGACATTGTCGGTTGCGGTTACTGTGAAATTGCCGCCGTTCACGGGGGCGGTGTTGGGAATGGTACCGGTACAGGTGACCGTCTCGCCGGGAGCCGTGCAGCCGGTGAGAACGAAGCCAGGCGCGTTGGTGGTGCTGCCGCTACAGCTGGCAATCCCGGAACCAACTCCATCAGAGCAGCTGAACTGCACGGAGATCGCCGGTCCATAATTGACGTAGTAAGGTCCAGCGCTCAAAGTGAGCCCAGTGATCGTTGGGGGCGTCCTGTCGATCTGGAAAGAGTACGGACCGGACGGAGTAGAAGAATTACCCGCTAAGTCGGTGACTTGCAGGGGTCCAATGGCGTCGACGCATGTACTGCCAGGGCCGCATGCAGTTGTCTGGCTAATGCTCGTAGTCGAGCTTCCTTGGAGGACTGTGTTGTTTGTGTTGGGCACAGGCGTTCCAGGAGCAAATCCAGATTCATTGTCGGTGCCGTTGCAACTTACCGTTACGTTGCTGTTGTACCAGCTGCCGCTGCCGCCCGTATAGGCAGGGGACGGCGTCGTTGAGCACGAAAGCGTCGGCGCGACTGTGTCCACGCCAAATGGCAGGTTCGGGAAACTCGCCCAGTTGGCTGACGCGTTGGTAAGCTGACCGCCCTGCGGGTTAAAGAGCAGCCCTTCCGTGAAGGCGCAGTCTGTCGTGAAGTAGTGGAGATAGTAGATTCCCCCTTCGCTCAGGACCAGTCCGTTGGGCAGGTTGTTGAAGTAGCCGGGCAGCGTAGCCAACGTACTATAGGGCGCCATCGGCGCAAACGTAAGCGGCGCGCCGTTGCAGAACGGAGCCGTCGGGGTCGTGTTCGAGTTGTAGATCGCCGTGTCCCCCGGTACAGGGTAGGTCGTATCCGGAAGCGGCCAAGCTGAAACGCCGTAGGTCAAGCTGTAAGGGGCCGCTGGATTGAAACCATTTGCCGGAGGATTCGCGGCGCTCGGCGGATAGTTCGCCGCAACCGAAGTGAAGGCTGCGGTAGCGGCCGAGAGGGAGTTGATCCAGCCGTTATTGCTCGTCGGGATCGCCGCTGTGGCGGACGGCAGGGGCATGTTTACAACCGGGATGTACAGCGAGTTTCCGGTTGGGGGAGCAGCGCCATGTTTCCCATCCGATGCTCCCTGGAACGAGGTCAGGACGTTAAGCGGGCACGGAGCGCCGTACAGGTTACCGGTGCTTGTGAACAAGCAGTTGACGTTCGAATATGTAGCGGGAGAGGTCGGCGTTGTAGTGGTGACCGGGGGCGGAGTGCAGCCCGGCGACCCGCACAACCAGTAATCGCTCCCCATCAACATGCCCGGTCCTGTGCCTGGCGCGCAGGCGATCGCTCCCCCACCCGCGTTGACTCCGCCGGGCCCCGATTCTAGGCAGGCGTTCACGCCGTCGTTGGTCCAGACCAGGCTCGCTCCATCAGAGGTCGTGCCACCCACGGTATCGGGACTAAAGTTGGGGATGGAACTAGATGAAGTACCTGCTGTGGTGACCTGCTGAACGTAGCCACCTGGATCGACGATTGTTTGCCCAAGTGTGTACGGAGTACTCGCCGCCCAAGGCTGAGTGGTAAGAAAGTTGTAGCCAGACGGCTCATCCGGCGAGGTAAATTGCGCGGCGTAAATCAGATATCGGAACGAGGCCGCAGTCTCCGCGTTGGTGCAGTTATCGCCCGTGGTGGTGGTGATGCCAGTGTCTGGATCCGTATATCGGCATTGCAGCAGATAGCCCGCGCACATCGGCGCGGGGGGAGTGACGGAAAGATCCGCTTCGCCGGTCAACCGAACGCAAACGGCAGAAGCAGTGGATGTGCCAGCAACAAGCTGAGAGAAAAGCTGCTGAGGTATCGCGAAATTGGTAACGATCGGGACGATTCCGGAATTCACGATTCCAGAATTTTGTTCAATCGCAACCGACGTGCTGGTCGTGAAGGAGATGTTCTGGCTCGGAGAACTATCCAGAGTGGCAGTTTGAGTTTGCGACGCACTATTGGTCTTGATGATCGGATCGAGGGTCACGTTCGCTCCCGACACGACCCCCGGCGAGGTGCAGTTTGTGACCAGGAAAAGCGTGGAGTTGTCGTAGGCGTCACTCCCAAGTTCTTGAAGCGTGAACGCAGCCTGAAGGAAGGGAGGAGTCGCGCCAATGGTATTTGGAAAGAAAGTATGGATGTCGAGCGCTGGAACGCCGCCGTCGGAGTTGTGGGCTACCGGTGGCAGCACCGCATTGGAATTCGTGAACGTATCAGGATCGAGTCCGTTCAATGCGGCGAAGTTCTCTTCCACGAAATCCTGGTAGGCGGCGGTGGAGCAGTTGCTGTAATTTTGTCCGCCGACGTAAGGCTCTGGGCCACCACTGCATACGTTTCCAGCAGGAGAATTGTTGCTACCAACCGTTGTGCCATTCACCGCAGTGCCGTTGATAGACAACAAGATATAACTGTCCACGAGAACGTTGCCCAAACCGTCGGGAGTATTCGAAAGTTTAGCCGTGGGCGTGGCTCCGCAGCTCAAGTTCAATTCCGTGGTTGCAATCGTGTACAACCCGTATGGGTTCGTCCCGGTGACCAAAGAGGTTGTGCTCGCGACGCTTGTTTCGTCGAACAGCTTGATTGCCCCATAGGCTCCGCTCAAGGGCACTGACAAAGCACCGGCAGTGTTGGAAATTACCAGAGTGTCGGTGACAAGGGCGGTCGAAGACGTAGTCAGGGTGACGCTGACTTCGCACGTCGTCGGAGATGTAAACGTTATCGGCTGACTTGAGGGTGTGAGGCATGACGTGCCCGTGACCGTGAACGGCGAACTGGGACTAACAGCAACGCTCGAAATCGTCACGGACCCGCTCCCCGGGACGACGTTGACTGTCACGACCCCCGGCGCGCTCGTTGGTGCGGTCACTGGCGGTGGGGTTGCCGCAGGAATCCCGAAGGAGAGCGAAGCCGGCGAAACTGATACCGTCTGTGCCAAAGAGTCTTGAGGAGCACAGGCGAGCACCAACAGGACTAGTGCGACGAAGGACATCAGGCGAAAACTAGTATCGAGAGACTTCATGGCGTGTTCCTCCGGTCTGAGCATCTAGGTGGAGTAGTCCCTAATTCAAGCGACTTGAACCGGACATTGCGCCGACTCTATTTTTTCCCCAGATGCTTCTTTGGCGCACGCTCTTGGACGATTGGGGGAATTACTATCCAGGTTGGCGCAGCCCGACCCACACAATCACGCAATTCTGCGCTTCGCCGACTAGCCTGTCAAGAATTGCCGTCAGAATTCAGCATGGGGCATCCTGTGCTCTAGCCGTTCGAATTAGGCCATTTGGAGCATTCTTCTGATCATCGGAGGTAGCCCTTACCTGTCAATGACTTGGCCTAAGGTCCGATGCACGCTTTGGGGGTGTCGAGGGCCCCAGGATGAAACCGGGCCAGCGACCTGACGTATGCGCAATTACGGGCTGGAAAATTTCGGGGATTCTCTCAATCCCTGGAAAATATGGTAGGCACGAGGAGACTCGAACTCCTGACCTCTACCGTGTCAAGGTAGCGCTCTAACCAACTGAGCTACGCGCCTACAGTGAGCCGTTCAGTAGTTTACTAGACTTTCGCTGACGGCCGCAGACGGAAATCACCTGTAAAACGTCACCTATAAACTCAGTTTACCGCGTTCGAACCGTTTCGCAAAATCGCGCTCGGCCAGAGTCGATGAACGGAACCCATGATGTGTCATTCAGAATCGGTTCAGGACCGTATGTGATCCGCTGGTTGATGGGGAGACCACTGCGGGTCTTCCTCGGGCGTCACGATTTGGCCATCGCGCATGTGCACGATGCGGTCGCCATACGCGGCGGCTTCGGGATTGTGCGTAATCATCAGCACGGTCTGCCCCAGATTCTGGTTCGATTGGCGCAACATGTCGAGAACGATGTTCGAGCTTTTCGAATCCAGGTTGCCGGTGGGCTCGTCGGCGAGCACGATCGCGGGGCGGTTGATAAGAGCGCGGGCCAGCGCGACTCGCTGCTGCTCGCCGCCGGAGAGTTCGTTCGGCCTGTGCTCCAGCCGTTCGGCGATGCCCAGCATCCCGGTGATCTTCTTCAGGAACGCGGGATCGGGCGCTCCCAGGCCGGCAATGTCGCCGGCAATCTCGATGTTCGAGCGCGCGCTGAGTGTGGGCAGAAGATTAAATTTCTGGAAAACGAAACCGATCTTGCTTTTGCGCAATCGCGTGCGCTCGCCATCGGAAAGTGTGGCAAAATCCACGCCATCGATGGTGACGCTTCCCGAGTCGGCGCGGGTCAATCCGCCCAATAGATAAAAGAGCGTCGACTTGCCGCTGCCCGAAGGGCCCACGACCGTGACGAACTCTCCTTTTTGCACGCTGAAGGAAATGCCGCGAAGAGCCGGCACATCCACCTTGCCAACCCGATAGGTTTTTCGCAGTTCCCTAGCTTCGATGAAGGCTGACATCCACTGAAAACGATATCACACGAGGCCGCGACGTTCGCCGAGGTTGGACCAGAGGCGATGACGCCGCTCACGCCACCGTTGCATGCTCCACTTCTGCGGGACAGACACGAAGCGCAACCGACCGCTTGGGGCCGCGCTTGCGCACCAGCAGCAGACGGATGCGTTCCAGCAGGTCGGCGGGTTCGTACATTCCCTTGGATAGAAAAACATCGGCCAGCGTTTCGCGCTCGAAAATCTTGGTTCGACTCGAAATCAGCACGGCCGGAGTCTGCGGCGAAACGCGTTTCACTTCTTCAATCAGGCGCGAACCATCCACGCCCGGCATCATCAGGTCGGTGAGCACCAGGTCCACGCCGCCGCGACGAAAAGCTTCGAGCGCCTGATCGCCGCTGTTGCACGCGACGACACGGTAGCCTCGCGTTTCCAGGAAGATCTTACGAATTGAAAGGGTCTGCTGATTGTCGTCCACACAAAGAATTGTTTTCTTGGGCTTCATCGATCTGACCGGGAGACTGTCATCACAAATTTCTTTCTGCGTTCTTTTTTGGGAATCGCGAGCGAGGTGCAATGCTAAATAGAATTGCTGCGCTGGGAAAGTGCCGCGCTCGCCAATGGCGCCTGCGTGTGGGGCAAAATTGCGGGATGCGCCGAGCGCCGCGACTGTCGCAGCGTTTCACCCTTCTAGATCGCGATCGCGACCTCGCCGCGGAGAACTTCTACACAATTTCCACCGACGCGCACATTGACAACATAGTTATGCCCGACGTCATGTCCGACGGCATCCTTGCTCTTCAAGTCTCGCGTGGCGCGAACAAAAATGCTGCTGGGACGGTGCATTTCGAGACCTTGCTCGATCAGAACCCGCTCGTCGCTCGCGGCCACGCCATGGGCAACCATCCAGGCAGCGCAGCATCCCGCCGCCGACCCGGTCGCCGGATCGTCTCCGTTATAAAAAATCATGCGCGCGTGAAGTCGCGCTTCGGGATCGACGGTCTCGCGGCAAACGAAGTAAAAGAACTTTCCGCCCGTTCGCGCCAGAGATTCGCTGGCGCCGTCGAGATCGAGGCGGAGTCTCTGCACCGTTCGCAGCGAGCGCAGCGGCACAATCGTGAAAGGCACGCCGGTGGAGACAGTTTGGATGGGTGCGCACTCGTCGAAGTCGGCCGGGCTCAAGCCCGTCAGTCGCGCCACGTCCGCTGCGTTGTGAATCGCGCCGAACTCGGGATTCTTCTGCGTCATCTCGCCAAAGACGGGTTTTCCGGGTTCTTGCGAAAAGCGCACCGGCACGCTTCCGGCGTTGAGATCCAGCACGATCTCGCCCGCTCCGGTCTGACCGCGCAGAACGAAAGCCGTGCCCAGCGTGGGATGTCCGGCGAAGGGCAGTTCTTCCTGTACGGTGAAGATGCGCACACGCACGCTGCGGGTGTGGGCCGCTGCGGCATCCCCGGGCAGAACGAAGGTAGTTTCGGAGAGATTCATCTCCAGCGCCAGAGCCTGCATCTGCTCGGTGCTGAGGCCGCGGCCGTCGAGAAATACCGCCAGTGAGTTGCCGGTGAGGGGGCGGTCGGTGAAGACATCGACCTGCACCATGGAGAGATGTCGTACAGAGGCAGTCATGCAGATATCCTATCGCGGCGTCAGGAGGGAATAACTTGCCGAGCACTTCTCGCTGGGGCGAAGTAGCGAACGCTATAGGCAACCGGCAGTCCGAAGACTAAAATTTTCACGCCTAGGCCATAGAGTGTAACGGGTTCCGTGCCATGCAGTCCGGAATGCGGCAGCACGACGAGGAGCATAAACAATTGGACCCAAACGCCGAAATTCACGCCGCAGATGAACGGATGCTCCGTGAGGAATGGGAGTTTGCGGCTGGCAAGGTAATAAACCGCCGCCCAAATGCAAGCGATGAAGAAGTGCAGGGCGAGGCCAAGGACCCAGGTACCGACTCCGCCGTGGACGGCCTGCCGGCCGAGCAACCCGGCGGCAATGTAGAGAGGAATATCCCAGCCCTCCTGGATGCAGACCCACAGGATGTTCACAGTCCCTCCAACGAACGCACCAACGGCAACTGCCAGAACAACGTTCCTTTTCACAGTTGGACGTTCGACTGCGGCGCTCATCGATTCCGATGCTGAGATCACGGGTGGTCTCCCATCTGCTCGGAAGATAGACGGACCATTTTTCAGAACGTTAGCGGCTTCACCGGATCAAACTCGACGGTTCGGGGTGGTCGTAAACTGGTTGTCGCTAGCCCGATTGACGAGCTAGGGGCCGGTGGATATTCTATCTCCACTAATGTAGTTGTGTTTAAGCCATCGATTCACTTCAAACTCACGAGGAATAACCATGCCTCTACGCATCAATTCGGAAGCTCCCAACTTCACCGCCGAAACCACGCAGGGCACGATCAATTTTCACGAATGGATAGGCAATGGCTGGGCCATCCTGTTTTCGCACCCCAAGGATTTCACTCCGGTATGCACCACCGAATTGGGATACATGGCCGGCTTGCAGCCGGAGTTCGCCAAGCGGAACACGAAAATTATCGGCCTGAGCGTCGACCCGGTGACCAGTCACGGCAAGTGGGCAGCCGACATTGAAGAGACGCAGGGCCACAAAGTGACCTATCCGATGATCGGAGATCCCGAACTCAAGGTGGCTAAGCTCTATGACATGCTGCCCGCCGAGTCTGGAACCACCAGCGATGGCCGCACGGCCGCAGACAACGCCACCGTGCGAACGGTGTTCGTTATTGGTCCGGACAAGAAGATCAAGCTGATGCTGATCTATCCGATGAGCAGCGGACGCAATTTCGATGAGGTGCTGCGCGTGCTCGATTCCATCCAACTCTCCGCGAAATATAACGTGGCCACGCCGGTGAACTGGAAGCCGGGCGATGACGTAATCATTCCAACCTCTGTGTCGGATGAGCAGGCCAAACAGAAATATCCCGGCGGTTTTAAGACGCTGAAACCTTATCTGCGAGTAGTCGCGCAGCCGAAGTAGATGGGATCACGTTCCCAACGGCTTCTTAGCAAACGTTTGCACGGACATTTCCAGGGACTATGGAAGCGCATGCGGTCCGGTGATCGTCCCGGTCTTCAAAACCGGCGGGCGGCATCTTCGATGTTGCCGGTGTGTTCGACTCACACACGCTTCCGCCAATTGTTTTCAGCGATTTGCGCGAATCTTGCGTGGTTGCCGATCCCGTCGCCTGCCGAATGGCCGGGTTGTGGGGCAATGAATTGTCACGAAATGCGCCCGTGCAGTAGAATAGCAAAGCGGGCGGGAGTAACTCAGTGGTAGAGTGCGACCTTGCCAAGGTCGAAGTCGCGGGTTCAAATCCCGTCTCCCGCTCCAGTCTTGAAGCCCTGCCCCGGCGAGGGCTTTTCGTTTTAGCTGTCGTTTTCATGAAGTGGCTGGCGCGGTAGCCAAGTGGTAAGGCCGAGGTCTGCAAAACCTCCATCGTGAGTTCGATTCTCACCCGCGCCTCCAACATCTCGGTCTGCAAATGGGGGATGAGATCCCTCGTTGCGCTCGAGACTTCCCTTCGGGCTCCCGCTTCTCCAACCGTCACCCAAAAGCGCGCGCCGGGTAACCCGGGCTTCGCTCACGCCCGAAAACCGGCTCAAGTTGTACGATAGCTGGGAGTATTTCATCCCTACGGAGCGTGCCATGATCCCAGCACTGACGAACCTGCAACCGGAACCGGTATGGAAGCACTTTGACAAGTTGGCGGCGATTCCTCGCGCCTCGACGAAAGAGGCCGCCGCGCGCGATTACGTCCGGACGGTCGCCACCAAGCTCGGCCTCGAATCGGTGCAGGACAAAGTCGGCAACCTCGTCGTCCGCAAACCCGCGCGGCCCGGACGCGAGGCAGCGCCCATGGCCCTGTTGCAGGGCCACCTCGACATGGTCTGTGAGAAGAACGAGGGGACAGTTCACAACTTCGACGTCGATCCGATCAAAATAATCCGAGTCGGCGAGTGGCTGAAAGCGGATGGCACGACCCTGGGCTCCGACAACGGAGTCGGCGTCGCCGCCGCCTTGGCTGTAATGGAGAGCGATAACATTGCGCACGGCCCGCTGGAATTTGTCTTCACCATCGACGAAGAGACCGGGCTAACGGGTGCGGCGGAATTCCCCGGCGGCTTGCTGAAGTCCAAATATTTTCTCAACCTCGATAACGAAGAGATCGGCACCATCTGTATCGGTTGTTCCGGCGGCATCAAGACGATGGCGCGACGGAAAGTTGGACTTCATCCCGCCGGCGCAGGATCAGCCTGGCGCATCAAGGTGTCGGGCCTGAAGGGCGGCCACTCCGGGGTCGATATCCATCAAGGCCGCGGCAATGCCCTGCGAATCTTGGGTGGGGTTCTTCAGGTCTTGCTGGATCGCCTTCCGGTCGAAGTCGCCGAAATCAATGGCGGAAGCGCGCAGAATGCCATTCCGCGCGAAGCTGCAGCCGTGGTACTGCTGGACCCCTCTCGCGAAAGCGACCTGAAATCGCAGGTCGCCGCCGCCGAAGCTGGATACAAAGCGGACTTGGGAGGCTTCGATTCCGGATTGCAGATCACAGTTGAGAAGGCCGAACGCCCAACCAGAGTTTTCGACGCGAATGACGCGAAACAAACCGTGGCGCTGCTCGCGAGCCTGCATCACGGCGTTCTCGCGATGAGCCCCGACGTTGCCGAGTTGGTCCAAACCTCCACCAATCTTGCCGTGGTCACCACCAAAGGCGATGCAGTCGAGATTGTGACCAGCCAGCGCAGCGCCATCGAGAGCAGCATGTTGGCTGCCGCCCGCATGGTGGCTACCGTGTGCAAAATGGCGGGCTTTGAAGTGGAACACGCCGGGAAATACCCCGGCTGGAAACCGGAGCCCAACAGCGACATCGTGCGCAAACTCCAGGAAGTCCACAAGAAGCTCTTCGGCGAACCGGCAAAGCTGATCGCCATGCACGCTGGCCTGGAGTGCGGCGTCATTGGCGAGAAATATCCCGGCATGCAGATGGCGTCGTTCGGTCCGACCATCGAAAGTCCTCACAGCCCGAACGAGCGAGTGCAGATCGCGTCGGTGGAAAAGTTCTGGAACTACCTCAAGCTGGTGCTCGAGAACCTGTGAGCCGGGAGCGGACCAGCTAGGGAAACTCCGATTAGGTTCCCGGTTTCCTCCGTGCACCCCCGTGTACCCCGTGGTTTATGCTTTCTGCCGACACTTAATCAGAGTCTCCCTAGCGGTGATTCCAGAACAATGTCGATCCCCGCTCAGGTCGTGGCTCGCTTTGACGATGCGACGCCAAGAAATTCAGAACCACGAAGGACACGAAGCGCCGCGAAGGTTCTTGTTTTCTTGCTTTACCTTCGTGTACCTTCGTGCCCTTTGTGGTGGATGTTTTGGCAAAAGGAGGCACTGCCCCTGCTCACCAAAACTTGGCAAAGACGTCTACTACCGGTTACAGTACTGTAATCCCAGGGGTCTCAAGTCCCAACCGATTAGGAGTCTGCTCGATGCGTCACACCTTGATTGTGCTGATTGCTGTCTGCTGCTTCGCTGCATTTTCTTTCTCCCAGACCGCCGACGAACTCATTGCCAAGAACATTCAGGCCCGCGGCGGGATGGAGAAAATGAAGGCCATCAAAAACTTCCGCATGACGGGCAGGTTCGAGGGCGGCGGAGGTTTTACTGCGTCGGTGGGCCAGGAGTCGGCGCGGCCGAATCTGATTCGGCAGACCTTCACCCTGCAGGGGATGACGGCGATCCAGGCGTATGACGGCGCCACCGGTTGGCAAATCCAGCCCTTTGGAGGCAAGAAGGATCCAGAGTTGATGGGCGAGGATGACATGCGCGACCTGCTGCTGGCCGCCGATTTTGACGGACCTCTGGTGGACTACAAAGAGAAAGGCAGCACGGTCGAGTACCTCGGGCACGACGTAGTCGATGGAGACGACGCGTTGCGGCTGAAGGTAACGCTGAAAAACGGCGACATCATCTACGACTACCTCGATCCGGATACCTTCATCGAGATCCGCAAGGAAATCCAGCAGTTTGTCCGGGGCTCTGTGCGGGATCGCGTGGAGGGATTCGGCTCCTATAAACCGGTGGCGGGAGTGATGTGTCCCTTCTCGATTTCGAGCGGGTCGAAGAATCATCCTGATGCGCAAACCAGCACCGTACAGAAGATGGAAGTGAACGTGACCATCGATAACGCTGACTTCGCGCTTCCTGCATCCTTGAAGACCGGGGCCGCCGCCGACAAGAAGTAACGCCCTCGGGAACGACTGCAACGACGAGTTGGAAACGAAATTTTTCTCTGAAAAAGGATTTCTAAACATGAAAGCACGCGTTGGTTGTTCACGATTTCTTCCGCAGTTGAGTGTTTGGCTCGTTGGCGCTGCCTTGCTCTGCGGAGGCTTGCAGGCCGAGGCGCAAGCGCCGTACCGCTTCGACGCGGCGACCGTTTCCGGATTGCCGGCGCGCAACATCGGTTCGGCCACCATGAGCGGGCGAATTGCCGCGCTGGATGCGGTGGAAGAAGACGGCCGCATCACGGTCTTTGTGGGCGCGGCGAGCGGCGGAGTCTGGAAGTCGGTGAACGGCGGCACGACCTACAAGCCGGTCTTCGACCGCGAAGACGTGCAGTCGATTGGCGCTGTCGCGATCGATCCTTCGAATTCGAAGATCGTGTGGGTCGGCACGGGCGAAGCCTGGACTCGCAACAGCGTGTCGGTCGGCGACGGCGTGTTCAAGTCGACCGATGACGGCGAGAACTGGACCAACGTCGGCCTGAAGGACAGCGAGCACATCGCCAAGATCCTGGTGAATCCCAGCGACAGCAACGACGTGCTGGCCTGCGCCACCGGACATTTGTGGAACGACAACGACGAGCGCGGAGTCTTTCGCACGACGGACGGCGGCAAGACCTGGACGAAGGCTCTGGCCGGGGCGAATGGTTCGAGCGGATGCGCCATGATTGCGCGGAGCCAGCAGGATCCGAAGACCATCTATGCCGCGATGTGGGATTTCCGGCGGCAGGGTTGGACGTTCCGCTCGGGAGGCCCGGGCAGCGGGCTGTTTAAATCGACCGACGGCGGCGCTCACTGGAGCGAAGTCAACGACAGCAACGCCAAGGGACTGCCGGCGAAGCCCTGGGGCCGCGTCGCCGTGCAGGTGGCGCCGTCGAAACCGCAGGTGGTGTATGCCAACATCGAAGCGGAAAAGGGAAGAGGTCTCTACCGCTCCGACGACAGCGGCGCGACCTGGACCAAACTGGATGCCAGCAACTACATGGTGTGGCGTCCTTTCTATTTCGGCAACCTGATCGTCGACCCCAGGAATGAAAACAAGATTTTCAAACCCGATCTTATTCTGCTGCTGAGCAACGATGGCGGAAAAACCTTCAACATGGTTTCCGGCGGTGCGCACGGCGACTTCCACGACGTGTGGATCAACCCGAAGAATCCGAACGTGGTCATCGCCGGCGACGATGGCGGTTTGTGGCGCAGCGAGGACGGGGGCAACCTCTGGAAGCACCAGATGAACCTGCCGGTTTCGCAGTTTTATCACGTCAGCACCGACAATTCCGATCCCTATCACGTCTACGGCGGCTTGCAGGACAACAGTTCATGGGTCGGCGATAGTTCCTATCCGGGCGGCGTGACCAACTCGCGCTGGGAGAACATGTTTGGCGGCGATGGCTTCTGGATGTTCGAAGACACTTCCGATCCCGACTACATCTACGCCGAGGCCCAGGGTGGCGAGATTGGGCGGGTGAATCGCCACACGCATGAGATTCGCAGCCTCAAACCCTGGCCGAATTACGGCGAAAGGAAACTGCGCTTCAACTGGAACACGCCAATCCACATGAGTCCCAACGAGAAGGGGACAATTTATATCGGAGCGCAGTATCTTTTCCGCTCGCGCGATCATGGGCAGTCCTGGGACCGCATTTCTCCCGACCTGACGACGAACGATCCCGAGAAGCAGAAGCAGGAAGAATCGGGCGGCGTGACTGTCGACAACTCTTCGGCGGAGATGCACACCACGATCTATTCGATTTCGGAGTCTCCCAAGAACGGTCAGATCCTATGGGTCGGCACCGATGACGGAAATGTGCAGATCACACGCGATGGCGCCAAGACCTGGACGAACGTGGTAGGGAACATCGCCGGACTGGGGAAGAATTCGTGGGTTACGACCATCGAGGCTGGCCGCTTCGACGAAGGTACCGGGTATGCCACATTCGACCGGCATACCTTCGGCGATATGAAGCCCTATGTTTACAAGACGACGGACTACGGCCAGACGTGGACGGCGCTTCCCGCACAAGAGAGCGGCGTGCGCGGGTTCGCCCACGTGATTAAAGAAGACACGGTGAACCCAAACGTTCTTTTCCTGGGCACGGAGTTCGGGCTCTGGATTTCGGTGGATGGCGGGCAGCATTGGGCCCAATACAAAGGAACAGATTTTCCTGCGGTACCAGTGGACGATCTCGTGGTGCAGGCGCGCGAATCCGACCTAGTGGTGGCGACGCACGGGCGCGGCATCTGGATCGTGGACGATATTTCTCCGCTGCGCGCGCTCACGCCGGAAATGATGACCAAAGACGCGACCCTGCTTCCCGGTCGGCCATCGATCCAGTATTTTGAGGCGTCCGGAGGCTGGGCCGAAGGCGACGAGACCTTCCATGGGCGGAGTCGGCCCACGGATGCGCAAATCACGTATTACCAGAAGGGCCGGCACATCTTCGGCGACTTGAAGATCGAGATTTTCAACCAGGATGGCGAACTGGTGGACACCATAGCCGGAAGCAAGCATCGGGGCCTGAACCGCGCCGGATGGGGAATGCGCGTGAAGCCGCCGGCGGTTGCTCCCGCGGCGTCGGCTCTGTTTGAAGCGGCCCAGGGCCCGCGCGTCCTGCCGGGCACGTACACCGTGAAACTGACCAAGGGAGATCAGGTCTACACCGAGCAACTGAAGGTTGTGCTCGATCCGCGGGCCAAGTACTCGCTGGAGGAGCGCAAGGCGCAGTTCGCTCTTTCGATGAAGGTCTACAAGTTGCTGGAGCACATGACCTACGGGGTCGATGCGATCGAAGGAGTGCGGGACGCGGCCAAAGCCCGGGCCGCAAAGCTGCCCGAGAAAGATCCGCTGCGCAAGCAACTGGAGAAGCTCGCCGCCGATTGCGACGCGCTCCGTTCCAAGATCGTCGCCACCAAGGAAGGCGGAATGATCACCGGCGAAGAACGCATCCGCGAGTTGCTCGGACAGCTCTATAGCGCGGTGACGGGATACGACGGCAAGCCCACCGACTATCAGGTGGCGCGAACCGAGTCGTTGGGGCATGAGCTGGAAGATGTGATCGTCGACTTCCAGAAACTGACGCAGAAAGAATTGCCGGCAGTGAACGCCGCCTTGCAGAAGAAGAAACTGGGTACGATCCCCGTGCTGGCCGAAGCCGACTGGCAAAAGAAGAAGGCTGAGTCATCGGTTGCTGCCGGTGCAGGCATGCGGGCGGAACAGGAAGAGGGCCGCTGGCAGGAGAGGGATTAGGACGCGGGCTGCGGGACAGGCTTTGCAGCCTGCGTAAAAACTCCGCTTCGCATCCGTTTAGGGAAGGGCACGAGTTTCACTCGTGCCGTACTGCCGCAGAATCGACAGCGGCTTGCAGCCGCTGGGGGAGTGCTGCCCGGGGAAACACTGTTTCTGCAGCGTTTTCTTCCGAGGCCTCGCCAGAGTGATCGGCTCAGAAGCCTGCCGCCGCCGCTGCCGCCGTCGGGTGCAGGGCGACGATCTGATCCACGTTCGTCATCTTCAAGACCTGCTCCACGTGCCCGTTGGCGCCCGCAACGCGCAACTCGCCGCCGGTTTTTTTCATCTGGCCCGCCGACATCACCATGATCCCAATCCCTGTGCTGTCGACGTTGCTCACGGCGGCCAGATCGAAAATAACTTTCTTCCGGCCCTCCTTCACGAGGTTCTCGACCGCCCATTCCAGTTGTTTGCAGTCCCTGCCGATGGTGATTCTTCCCGTCAATTCGAGGACCACAATGTCCGGTTGCACGTGCTTCGTCTGGATTTCCAGCATAAGCCAAACTCCTTATCCGAGTGCGGCGATCGTCTTCTGCGCCAATCCGAGGTGCCATCTTATGAGGGTAGATAGTGCAAGTCAAATGATGCATCACGTAGTTAGGCTTCTGATCTCGTCGGCATAGGCAACACAATGGCTGCCCCATCCTTCGCGCACTTTGCGAAGAGCCTGCCCTGAGCGGAGCCGAAGGGGTGGGATTCCACGAGCGCTGCGAGTGTGGATTTCCACGGGTGCTTCCCGTTGCAGCCCAAGCATTGCCTTGGCATATATAATTGCGCGCACGCATGCCTCTGATTTCCGGCACGAAACTCGGTCCCTATGAAATCGTCGCTCCCATCGGCGCGGGCGGGATGGGCGAAGTCTATCGCGCCAAAGACACGCGCCTCGGACGCGACGTCGCGCTGAAAATTCTTCCCGGCTCTTTCTCCGCCGAACCCGACCGCCTGCGCCGGTTTGAACAGGAAGCGCGCGCCGTGGCCGCGCTCAATCATCCCAACATCCTCGCTATTCATGACATCGGCCAGCACGACGAAGGTCAGGGTAAAAACTCGCCGTTTCTGGTCTCTGAACTATTGGAAGGCGAAAGCCTGCGCGCAGCGCTGGATCGCGGCGCTCTACCGCAGCGCAAGGCGATCGACTATGGAGTGCAGATTGCGCACGGACTGGCGGCCGCACACGAAAAGGGAATTGTCCACCGCGACCTGAAACCCGAAAACATTTTCGTCACCAAAGACGGTCGCATCAAGATCCTCGATTTCGGCCTGGCGAAGCTGGTGCAGAAGGCGGGCGCAGAGCCGGACGGCGCTTCCGACGAAGTCACTCTCACCACCGAGAACACGGCGGCGGGCGTGGTCATGGGTACGGCGAGTTACATGGCGCCCGAGCAGGTGCGCGGCGAGGCGACCGATCCCCGCACTGACATCTTCGCGTTTGGCGCGGTCCTTTACGAAATGCTCTCCGGAGTGCGCGCTTTCCGCCGCGATACCACGGCCGAAACCATGACCGCGGTTTTGAAGGACGACCCGCCGGATTTGTCCACGCCGTCGTCCGATCGTTCGTCCGACCGTTCCTCCGGCGCCAGTCGCCTCGTTTCTCCCGCGCTCGAACGCATCGTGCGCCGCTGTCTGGAAAAGACCCCGGAGCAGCGCTTCCAGTCGGCAAGAGATCTGTCATTCGCACTGAGTTCGCTCTCGGGGACCGAAGCCAGTTCGGCGGTTCGAGCCGCTGCGACGGCTGCATCGCGTCGGACGCCGCTCTGGCCCTGGCTGGCAGCGGCCCTGGCGCTGGTGGCCGTCAGCGCTGCAACCTGGTTCATCGCGCGGCGTCCTCAGCCCACCACGCGCATGCAGTTCGCGCTGGCGATGCCCGACGAGCTGAGCATCAGCCACATGGCGTTGTCGCGCGACGGCTCCTTGCTCGTGTTCGTGTCGCCGGAAGAAAACTCGGCAATGCCCATGCTCTACTTGCAGCGCATCGGCTCCTCCAGCGTCACGCTTCTGCCCGGCACGCAGGGCGCGAGTTACCCCTTCTGGTCGCCCGATGACGCCTACGTTGGATTTTTCGCGAACGGCAAGTTGCAGAAGATCGCAATCGCCGGCGGCACGCCGCAGGTCCTTGCCACCGCATTGGCCGGACGCGGCGGCAGTTGGGGAAGCAAAGGCGTAATCATCTATACGCCGGACGCCGAAGGTTCGATCCAGCGCATCAATGCCGATGGCTCGGGAATGGTGGCCGTTACCCAAGGCATTAGGACCAAAGAGGATGAAACCCACCGCTGGCCCATGTTTCTGCCCGATGGTGATCATTTCCTGTTCTTAGCTGCTAAGTTCGGAAACCTCAAGGATGACCAGTCGAGCGGCATCTACTTTAGTTCTCTCGAAGGTAAGGAGAGAAAACTTGCTGCCCTCTGCAGATCGAGTTTTGGCTACGATGCCCACAATCTGTTTTATGCGGATGATCAAAGGCAGTTGGTGAGCGTTGCCTTTGACTCTTCCACCGGCACTGTCTCGGGGAGTCCAACCGTCCTTGCGAATGCGATTGGATACCAACCCTCCACTGTTTGGACGGCCCTCACCGTTGCGCAGAATGGGACGTTGATCTACAACACCGACGTCGGTGCGGCGGCGCGGTCCGCGCTTACCTGGATGGATCGGTCCGGCAAAGAACTGGGCCGCATCGGCGATCCCGCGATCATGGCGAATCCCACGCTTTCTCCCGACGGCGCCCGCGTAGCGGTCGATATCAGCGACCAGAAGGCGAATAACGTCGATATCTGGATCGAAAGCACCACTGGAGCCGGCAACTCGCGTTTCACCTTTGACCCAGCGGAAGAAGCAGTGGGCGTGTGGTCGCGAAATGGCGGCACGGTGGCGTATCGCAGTGACGCCGACGGCGCGAGTCTAAACCTGAAGTCGGCAACTGGCCTGGAGCCGGAGAGGAAGAGGTTCACCATACCCCCTTCCATCAACGACGACATTATTCCCAATTCCTGGTCTTTAGACGACCGTCAGATTCTGTTTACGCGTCAGGGTGCGTCCGGCAAACATCTGGAATTACTACCCGTGGCTGGCGGAGAGCCAACCCGGTTTCTCACCAGCAACAGCAGCGAGGACAACGGTCAGATTTCTCCCGATGGAAAATGGGTTGTATACGCTTCCGACGAGTCCGGTGTGTGGGAGATTTACGTCACCTCGTTCCCCGGTGCTGCCGGAAAATGGCAGGTATCCCGCGGCGGCGGCACCGAGCCCCGCTGGCGCGGAGACGGCAAGGAAATTTTCTACATCGCCCCCAACGGCATGCTGACGGCAGTTCCCGTCAACGGCGAAAATATTTTCGCCACCGGAACGCCCGTGCCTCTATTCCAAATCCACGGCCGCGCTCCGATTTCCTCCACCGATGTTTTCACTTACGACGTGGCCAAAGATGGCAATCGTTTCCTGGTCAACCGCTATGTCAAGCCCGAGCACGTCGCGCCATTGACTATCCTGCTGAACACTGCGGCTGGCAGTTCTTCGCCTTAGAATAACGAATTATTTGAACGGAATTTCCGTTTGCTTCGAGGTCCATCCGACGCTCGGCACCGAGCCCCAGAACATCCGCACCGATGGAACGTACTTGGTCATGGTCCCGGTCGGCGCCGTGCGAGTGAATACGTCGAAACGCCAGTTCAGCACGTCCGCGACGTAGATGGTTTGATCGGGTCCCATCGCCATGATCGTTCCGCACGCGTTGTTTTCCGGCTGACGACGCGTCGGCACGATATCATCTCATGTACCGGAAGTCGGAGTCCTGCAACACGGAGACGGACAAATGAAGAGAAAGGTTCTGCTGGCCGCAGCGTTTGTTCTGGTGGCGATGGTCTCGTTGCTTGCCGCTGGAGCAGACGATCAGAGTTCAGACAAGAGCTCAAGAGATCAAGCTTCCTGGCAGCGCGATCTGCTCGCCTGGCGCGCGCAGCGCGCCACCAACCTCCAGGCGCCGGAAGGCTGGCTTTCCCTGATCGCCCTCGGCTGGCTGCAGGAAGGCGACAACACCTTCGGTTCCGCCGAAGACAGCCGCGTTCAGATCGCGGGCAAAGCGCCGGCTCACATTGCAGTCGTGCACCTGGAAAAAGGCGCGCTGCGCTTGCTGCCTCCCGTCGGAGGTTTCCCCAAAGATCTCCTGTTAGACGGCCAACCCGCGAAGGAGCAGGTTCTGTTTGCCGACGATGCCGACAAGCCCTCGAAGCTCACGATCGGCACGATCACCATCATCGTGATCCATCGCGATGACCGCTTCGCCCTGCGCGTCAAGGACCTGCAAGCCCCGACCCGTACCGCTTTTCACGGCTTGCGCTGGTATGAGCCCAACCCCGCCTACCGCGTTCATGCGCGCTGGATTCCGTACAATCCGCCCAAAACGCTCGACATTCCGACCGTCCTCGGCACCACCACACACATGCCCGCCCCCGGCGCGGCCGAATTCACGATCGACGGAAAAGTGGTCCGTCTGGAGCCCGTGCTCGAAGATCCGAAAGCGACGGATTTGTTTTTCATTCTTCGCGACGCCACCAGCAAGACCACAACCTATGGCGCGGGACGTTTCCTCTACACCGATTTTCCCGACCATGGCTTGAATCAGCCCGGCGAACTCTGGCTCGACTTCAACCGATTGTACAACCCGCCATGCTCCTTCACACCGTACGCAACCTGCCCTCTGCCTCCGCCGCGGAACCGGCTCAGCGTGCCGATTCCAGCCGGTGAACAGCGCTACCACGATTGATCGGAGATAATGTCTGCTTAGGAATCGGTTAGCATTTCGATGAATCTGGGGAGTCCCACATGAGATGGCTTTTGATCCTGCTTGCGGTTTTCGGCATCGTCGTTTCTTCGCTCGCCTTGCGCGAGCATTACCGCACTGACCCTTCGCCGTGCAGCATCAACGAGAAGTGGGACTGCGGCATCGTCAATCACAGCCCCTACGCCACACTCCACGGAATTCCCGTTGCCGTGATCGGCATCGCCGGATACCTCCTGCTCGGCGCCCTGGCCTTCGGAAAGAAATACTCTTGGATGCTCCCGTTCGTCACAATCGCAACGGTCTTTGCCATCCATCTGGCGGATATCGAAGCCTTCGTCCTCGGAGTCTGGTGCATCTACTGCGCCGCGTCACTGGGTGTGATCACACTGATGACCGTTTTGGTCATCGGCAAAGTCATCGCCGATTCCACGCCGCGGGCGCGCTAGGGAAACTCTGAGTAAGTCCCGGTTTCCCCCGTGCACCCCTGTGTACCCTGTGGTTTATGCCTTTTGCCGCCACTTGATCGGAGTTTTCTAGGCCCTTATTGACCCGGTCCCATTTTCCACGCGATCTGCCGCATCATTCCCGTCAACACCACCGCGTCGTTGGCATTCAACTTCAAACGCCGCACCAGCCGCCGCAACTTTTCTTCCCCCGCCACCGCCTGCGGCTGGATGTACTCCGAGGTGCTCAGAACCTCAAACAGCAATTGCGTCAACCGCTCCACGTCGGCCGATTTCGCCGCAGCCTTTTCTTTCTGACCGGGCGCGGCTTTTGCCGCCGCCGTCTTCCGTCCGCGAATCAACTCATACAGGCAGACTGCAACTGCCTGCCCCAGATTCATCGAACCATGCTCTTCTCGCGTTGGAATCCGCATGGCCCAGTGGCAATGGCTCATCTCGTCGTTCGACAGCCCATATCGCTCCGAACCAAAAAGTAGAGCCACCGGCCCCGTCTTCAGTTGACGCTTGATCGCCCGCGCACCTTCTTCCAACCGCAGCAGCCGATGCTGCAAATCGCGCGGCCCGGCGGCGGTTGTCCCCACCACCAGCCGGCAGTCCGCGATCGCTTCGGCGACGGTCTCGAACTGTTCCGCCTTTGCCAGCAACCCCGCCGCGCCGACCGCCGAGCGCGCCTCCTGAAACGCCACTTCATAAGGATTCACGACGCGCAATCGCATCACTCCAAAATTGCTCATGGCGCGCGCCGCCGCACCAATGTTCAGCGGATTTCTCGCCGCGACCAGTACCACGCGAAGATGGTCAAGAACACCAGCCATGATTTGAGAATTCTAACGGCATTGAGTCATTGAGTCATTGAAACATTACCTCAATGTCTCAATGCCTCAATCCCCCCTGCGACCATCCGCTCTTGCCGAGCATCCAATTATCAGTGCTGGGTTGTCAGTGCTAGGATAGAAGTTCCGCCTTTGGAGACCAAACGGTCCACGGCGCGGGAGTTTATATTTCACTCAAAGTCTACTGAGAAAGCTGGAGGATGAATGGCAAGCAACGCCCTCGTCGAGGTCACCGACGCAAATTTCGATGCCGATGTGTTGAAGTCCGATAAGCCCGTGCTGGTCGATTTCTGGGCCGCCTGGTGTGGCCCCTGCCGCGCCATCGCTCCCATCGTCGAAGAGCTCGCCGGCGAATATCAAGGCAAAATCAAGGTCGGCAAAATGGACGTCGATCGCAACGCCGCCACCCCCATGCGCTACAAAGTCACCGGCATTCCCACCCTGCTGGTTTTCAAAAACGGCCAGGTCGTGGAACAGCTAGTCGGCTACCGCTCGAAAGACGACATTCAGAAGGCGCTCGACAAGGCCCTGCTCTAGGCTAAGCGGTCGTTTGGAGGTCAGAGGTATGAGGTCAGATTGCAGAGGTAAAAACCTGTGAATTCAGCCACGCGGTGTGCCAAAGGGTTTTAACCTCTGCAATCTGACCTCTGACCTCTGCAATCCGATCCACCTCGCAACGGTCGCCTCAGTACTTCCGCAGCACCCCAATCACCCGCCCCTGAATCTGTACCGAAGCCGCCGGCACGATGATCGGCTTCATCGCCGCATTCGAAGGCTGCAAGCGTATGTTCTCTCCCTCGCGAAAAAACCGCTTCAGCGTCGCGTCGGTCGATTCGATCAGCGCCACCACAATGTCTCCGTTGTGCGCCGTTTTCGTTTTCTCGACCAGCACGTAGTCGCCATTGAGAATCGCTTCGTCCTGCATCGATTCCCCGCGCACTTCGAGCACAAAAACTTCCTTCGAACGCACAAAATCCGCCAGCGAAATCGTCTCGTTGTGCTCGACCGCTTCAATCGGTTGCCCTGCCGCAATCCTCCCCACCAGTGGCAAAACCACCGCCGTATTCACCGCCATCGACACCTTCAGCTTGCCCTTGGGAGGCAGCAGATCAATCGACCGGCTGCGGTTGTAATCCCGCGTCAGCAGCCCCTTTTTCTCCAGATTGGTGACGTGCTTGTGAACCGTGGCCAGGGAAGTCAGCCCCATGCCCACCTTGATCTCTTCAAATGAAGGAGAGTACCCATTCTCCGCCACGAAGCGCGAAATAAAGTCATACAGCTCGCGTTGCCGCCGAGTGATCGCCATGCC
>Ga0116121_1000243_pt1 | contig 31023 bp, 20 predicted proteins | sample June2015DPH_13_1_FD_89725 | JGI IMG/M metagenome (GOLD analysis project Ga0116121, IMG submission 89725) | Peatland microbial communities from SPRUCE experiment site at the Marcell Experimental Forest, Minnesota, USA - June2015DPH_13_10 | ecosystem: Environmental > Terrestrial > Soil > Wetlands...
CGATGGGCACCCTTGCTGTTCGGCTAACACTTCCCCTTGCCGGGTGTGTAGAGGACTTTCACCTCCTAGTGAGTGCGCCCTGCCGGGCGCACCAAAAATAAGAGCCGCCCGAAGGGCGGCTCCGCAACTCTTAACCGAGCAATCAGCCAGCCACTTCTTCCAGTAGCTTTTGATCGATGTCAAAGTTGGAGTGGACGTTCTGCACGTCGTCCTGATCTTCCAACGCTTCCATCAGCCGGATCATGGTATTGGCCGCCTGACCTTCGACCTTGACGTAGTTCTGAGGAATCATGGCGACGCTCGAAGACGCAGGCTCAATGCCCGCCTTCTTCACGGCTTCGAGCACTGCCTCAAAAGCTGAGGGCTCAGTCAGGATTTCCCAATTCTCGCCATCGTCATTCAGATCCTCGCCGCCGGCCTCGAGGACGATGTTCATCAGGTCGTCTTCCTTCGCTGCGCTCTTGGGAATGATGATGTCGCCCTTCTTGTGGAACATCCAGGAGACGGCACCGGCTTCCGCCATGTTGCCACCGTTCTTGCCAAAGCAATGGCGGATTTCGCTAACGGTGCGGTTGCGGTTGTCGGTATTGATATCGAGAAGGATGGCTACGCCACCCGGGCCATAGCCCTCGAGGGAAAATTCTTCATAGGTGGCGCCGGGCAGTTCTCCGGTACCACGCTGAATCGCCCGCTTGATGTTATCGGCGGGCATATTTTCTGCCTTGGCCGCGACGATGGCGCCGCGCAGGCGAGGATTGGTATCAGGATCGCCGCCGCCGTTCTTCGCGGCAATACTGATTTCCTTGATGAGACGGGTAAAGATCTTGCCGCGCTTGGCGTCGAGCGCGCCCTTCTTGTGCTTGATTGTGGCCCATTTTGAATGGCCAGACATGGCTAGACCTCGTATCTAATGATCTGAATTGGCGCGGGATTCGCCCGTAGAGGGAATCACAGGCTGCCTCGATAAGTCTGCAGGCGAACCGGAATTATAGCACGACCTCGGATCCGTGGCTCGCGGACTGCTCTGATAATAAATGCGCAGAACCGCCCAGAGCAAGCTTTTGCGCGAGGGCTCCGGGGATTGCTTTCTAATTCCGTGATTGACTGCAATGCACGTGCACCCTAACATGCCAGCGGAGCGGGTTTCGACATGAATGGCCGGGTCATAGGGCACTATCGGATCATCGAGAAGATTGGGGCCGGAGCCATGGGAGAGGTTTTCCGGGCACGGGACGAGAGGCTGGGGCGCGACGTCGCCCTTAAGTTGATACGCCCAGCCTCCAGCAGCAACACCGACCATGTGCGACGCTTTGAGCTCGAAGCCCGCGCCGCGGCAGCGCTCAATCATCCCAACATCGTCGCCGTTTATGACGTCGGTCTTGACGACGGCTCTCCGTACATCGTTTGTGAATTGCTGGAAGGCAAAACCCTGCGCACACGACTGACCGCAGGTGCTTTGCCGGTCCGGCAAGCGGTCGACTATTCGCTGCAGATTGCACAGGGCCTGATTGCGGCTCACGATCGCCACATCATTCATCGCGACCTGAAGCCCGAAAATCTGTTTGTGACCACAGATGGTCGGGTCAAGATTCTCGATTTCGGAGTGGCCAAGTTGCAAGCTGCGCCGGACGAATCCGGTCGAACCGTGGAGGAACTCACCACCATAACCAAGTGCGGTTCGGTAGTCGGTACCGTAGCGTACATGGCTCCCGAGCAACTGCGGGGCAAGCCAGTAGATCATCGCAGCGATATCTTCAGCCTGGGAGCAATTCTTTACGAGATGCTCGCCGGTCGCCGGGCCTTTCGCGGTGAAACCGAAGTTGACACAATTACCGCCGTCTTGCGAGAGGATCCGCCGCAGATCGGTATGGAGCGATCAGGCATCCCCCTACCGTTCGAGCAGATCGTGCGCCATTGTCTGGAAAAGGAACCCAAAAGCCGCTTTCAATCGGCTCGCGATTTAGCGTTCGCCTTGGAAACGCTGGCAGAAACGTCTGGAGGGCGGGCAAACCTTAAAGGTCCGCCCAGGTTGAAGGCGAAGTTGCTTCCCTGGGCGGTTGCGGGAGTGCTTCTCATTGCAACGTTGTTGCTGGCGGGTCGACAGGCGCGACAGGTTACGTCGTCTCCCATATATCGGCGCCTGACCTTCGATGAGGGCACACTCTATTCGGCCCGGTTCACGCCCGACTATCGGTCTGTGGTCTACGGAGCAGCCTGGAACGGAAGACCGCTCCAACTTTTCTCCACCGTGGGCGATTCCCTATTAAGTCAACCACTCAACCTTGCAGATGCAAACTTGCTGGCGGTTTCCAGGTCCGGCGAATTGGCGCTGGTGCTTCACGGCGCTCACATGGCTCACCTTGAAATTGAACAAGGCACCTTGGCTCGTGCGCCTCTCGCCGGCGGCTCTCCGCGAGAGCTCCTAGAAGACGTTCGCTGGGCCGATTGGGGGCCGAACGGTGAGTTGGCTGTCGTTCACCACGCCGAGGGACGTGACCGCGTTGAGTACCCGCTCGGTCACATCCTGTACCAGAGCAACGGCTGGATCAGTCATATCCGGCTATCTCCGCAGGCCGATAAAATTGCTTTCATCAACCATCCGTCGATGTGGGATGATCGCGGACTTGTTTGCCTCATGGATCTTGCCGGAAACCTCAAGACACTCACTCAGGAGTGGGACTCCGCGGACGGGCTGGCGTGGAATTCCGACGGAAAGGAAATCTGGTTTACGGCCGCCGAAAATGGCTATACGCGCGCCTTGCTCGCCGTCGATCGCTCGGGAAAGGTTCGAATTATCCTCAAAATTCCTGCAGGAATGACCTTGCAGGACGCAGCACCGGATGGCCGAGTGCTGGTTAGCCTGGATTCCGAACGTCTCGCCATGGCCACTTCTACGAGCAAAGGCGAGACGGTGAATATTTCCTGGCACGACTGGGATGTTGCGAAAGATATCTCCAGTGACGGGCAATCGGTGCTTTTCGAGGACGCAAGCGAGGCCGCACCGACAGAGTATTCAGTGGCCATCCGTAGAATCGACGGAACACCACCCGTACAACTGGGGGACGGGAGCGCTGGCGGGCTTTCACCGGACGGCAAGTGGGCAATCTCAATTATTGCCGGCAGCCCTGGCCGAGTCACGCTCTACCCCATCGGTCCCGGCCAACCCCGCACGATCCCTGTCACTGGACTGGAACGCATCCACAATGGCTCTTCTCATTTTCTGGCGGACGGGAAACGAATCACGATCAATGGCAATGAACCCGGTCATGGAGTGCGCTGTTACCTCCTCGAGTTGGAAACAGGAAAACTTACACCGGTCACGCCCGAAGGGATTACGGGCGGTTTGGTTTCGCCCGATGGTCTCTCCATTGTTGCCAACAACGGCCTAACGCCCGCGCTATATTCCATCGGTGGGGGTTCGGGGCGACCCATCCCCGGTCTTGAGCCGGGCTTTATTCCGGTCGAGTGGTCAGAAGATACCTCTGCTATCTATGGATTTCGACCGGGCCAGGTTCCTACGAAGGTTTATAAAGTCAATTTAGTCACAGGGGAAAGGACTTTCATTCAGGACTTACAGCCCCAGACGTCGGTCGGCATCGTTTACATCGCTCCGGTGGTTGTGAATCGCGATGCTTCGCGTTTCGCATACAGCTACTACCAGGTCTTTTCTGTTCTTCATGTGATTTCCGGACTGCACTGAGTCGCCGGCTGGACTAGTCGAGCGAGCCGGCAAAATCCAAAGGAACGTAGTGGAAGAAAATGGAAGTAGATGTATATCCTTCGCCGAGCAGATCCCTGTAATGTGGAACCTTCGTACCCCGATAAATCAAGCCGTCGCCAAGCGCCTGATGAACCGTAACTGTGCCTTCACCGGTATCAAGACGAAGCGGCCAAGATGTTGCCATCTCCGGTTCGGGAGAAAAATCCAGGCATAGAGTTGCGCTGAATTCGCATTGCTGGCGATCCGTGTGCTTCTTCAATTCTGCTCCGCGCAAATAGGACGCCAGATAAACGTACGAAGGCTTGACCGGCTCTCCCACAATAGCGCTAACTGCATTCGCAATCTGATGGTGGAAGTAGCGGGCGACGGGCTCATTATGGGCTACGTAGCGACGGGAACTCTGTTCATCTCCCAGGCGGATCGCTCCCCGCCGAATTGCATACCGGTAGTAGCGCCGCAAAGCAGCCAGATTGAAAGGATGAATCAAGTCGCCGAGAGGAACAAAGCCCCGTTCTCGAAACGCCTGCGCACGGATTTTGACAATCTCAGACCACTCCGCCAGATGCCGCTCTGCCTGATCGGCTGGGGTCAAAATGCCCGCCTGCGCCAGCAAAAGGCGTACTTCGGAGGGAAGCGAGAGTGCCGGCTCTCCACTCCGGAGTCGCAAGACCGCTGGTTCAAGACGCGGTCCCAGCCAGAAGGGACACCGCGCGCCAGTCGCAGGATCCCGCACCCACGCCACGGTGCAGTGCAAGTTAAACCCCTCAAGCAAGTCTCGACGCGCTTGCAGTTCCTCCGGAATTGCCCCCGCCGGCAAGATCAGACATTGAGGATTAAGGAACAACTCTTGAGCCGCGTCAGCCTGCGAGGGTTTCCGATTAAGAAACCATTGCGGAATCAAGTGCAGCGGCAACTCGTCCAGGAGGCAGTGGTACTGGCGTGCTGGCAGCATCGCGGTCTGTCGTTGCCGCGATGCTGCTCCCATGAGGCCTGCAATCCACTCAAGCCATGCCGTGTCTTTTACCGATGCAGCCATCCGTTTACCGTGAAGCGACTATCGGCGAAAGCCCGCGACCGGCAATGCACAGGAGTGATTTCGTGCAATGTCGAGCACGGGAAAAATACGATCTGGTTCTGCTGCGGCACGATGGTCTGGTAGCGGCCAGTGCTGAGGGGCTGGTCTCCACCGTTCCGAGAATCGTGCAGCCGCAATTTTCCGCCTTCGAATTGGTTTGGTTCTCGAGGGAAAAAATAGACGAACGTCATCTGCCGGGATCCGATTATCTCTTGTGCATCATCGGCGTGTGGGTGGAAGAAATCTCCATCATTGCTTGCCGTAATCTGCACTTCGGTCCGCGTAACCGGGAATTCTTCGATCCCGAGTTGCTCCAAGACTCTGGGCAGTACACTCAGAACTCGATCCAGGATAATCTGCTCATGCGGGCCCAATTCCATCAGAACGCGCGAGCGCCGATGGCTGTAATCGGTGACACCCGGCTCACCACTGGGTGAAATCACTTCGCTGTTCCTGAACTCCGCTTCATGCAGCAGCGTATAGCGGATGAGTTCCTCCATCTCTTGCGGAGCCAGAAACTCGTCCAGTATTACGGACTGCGCACGCCCGATCGCGGGCGCCTGCAAGACAGCAACGGCCTCTCCCGAAGCGCAGTGGCCTTGCTGCACCTCTTGCCTTGCTGTCACGTCTTGCTGCCGCAGGCTGATGCTGGGCGGCTGTGGTCCGCTGGGAGGTTTCTGAGGCGGTTTGGGCACGGCATGCGGCCCTGGTCCGGATGGCGGCTGAGGTCCGGTGCTTGGAGGTTGAGGTCCGCCGAATACAGTTGCGGGAATGCTCTCTTCCGTGACAGCCGAACTTACGCCACGTGCCACGATTTGTTCTACGATACTGCTCCCTAGGAGCGCAAAAGCGCGTTGCGCTACGGTCTCGCCCACGGAGCGGGCAATTGCCGCGTTAACCGCGGATTGAGTTTCCTGATTGCTGGATGCGTCCTTCGCATTTTGCAGTAGGCTCATCAGCAATTCCCGCTCACGGGGGCTCAGGATGCGCTCATCCTGCATGAGCGTTTCGGAAAACGCATCAAGTATCTGTTTGGTTGTCATAAGACACACTCCTCCCTACATTTCCTCGAACCTTTTAAGTTCCAATGGGGCGAAAAGGGAAGCGTTCCGCGGAGACATTAACAGGAAATCGGAGGATTTTCAAACGGAATCTCTAGACAACGGAATCTCTGGCAAGTGGGACGGGTTCCGACAATTTGTCGGTCGATACTTTATCTAACAACCAACGCACCCACCATGGACTGAAAAATCTTCATTCCATCGGTACCGCCAAGTTCGGGTTCTGCGGACCGTTCGGGGTGAGGCATCATGCCCACCACATTCCCCCCAGCGCTGCAGATGCCGGCGATGTTGTCGAGAGAGCCGTTGGGATTCGCCGAAAGCGAGACCTCACCGCTGGAAGTGGAGTAACGAAACACAATGCGGTTGTTACGCCGCAATTCATCAAGTGTTTCCGTGTCGCAGAAATAGTTCCCTTCCATGTGACCAATCGGGATGGTCAACACGTCTCCCTGCGAACAGGCATTGGTGAATGGAGTCGCTGCGTTTTCAACTCGCACTTGTACTGGTTTGCAAACGTACTGCAGGCCGGTGTTCCGCATGAGTGCGCCCGGCAAGAGTCCCGACTCGCAAAGGATCTGGAAGCCATTGCAGATGCCTAGCACCAAGCCTCCACCATCAGCAAATCGGCGCACCGATTCCATCACTGGAGAGAACTTCGCAATCGCGCCAGTCCGCAGGTAATCTCCGTAAGCAAATCCCCCGGGGACGATGATGGCGTCGCAATTTTCCAGATCATGCGATTCATGCCAAAGAAAACACACCGGCTGTTTGGCGACCTGCTGGATGGTCCAGTGAGCATCGTGGTCGCAGTTCGACCCGGGAAAGGTGATGACGCCAAATTTCATCTGCAGTTCCTTTGATGAGGTTTGTGGTCAGTTTAACACGCGTGATCTAACTGGCCGCGCAGGTCGATCCGAAGTGCCATCAGTGAACGGCACCTTCCGGACTGGATGAAGACCGAGTCAGAGGCAAGGCCTGCGGGACCGTCGCGGTCGGTAAGGATGGAAGCTGGCCGGAAGCCGAGTCGGATTGCATTGGCGTCTTTGCTTCCGGCGGGGCCGGTGGCGGAACTCCCTTTGCTCTCACAATTGCCCAGTGCCATTCCTGGTCGGGGAAGAGGGCGAAATTTAGCTGAGTTCGAAAAAGCGCGGTTGCGGAAGGCGCTGCTGAGCCCTTCACTCGCAGCAGCAGTGTGACATCCGGCTGCTTCTGATCAGGGTCTTGCACCGGATGCGAGGAAGCGCCCGCCACCGCGGGCACAATTCGCGCTTGACCATAATACGAAGTCGCATCACTCGGCTCCGATCGCCTTATGATGGTGAGGCCAATTACGACTTCCCGTAATTGCCATGCCGATCCGTTGTGCACCGATACCTGCAACGAATCTCCGTCGATCATGGCTGGCCCTTCCAGCTTAGCCAGTTCGCTCCGCGGCATCTCGTCCAAGAGCGTGGGATCGGAGAGCAGCGAGCTGGTTTTCGCGCTAAAACTGAAGCTGCAGCTCACATCGGGTGACGAAACGTGAAAATTCTTTCCGCCCGGATCGAGCGAGAACACCATCGTAGAGCCGGTGGTGCGCCGGCTTTCGGCGTCCTCCACGACCTTCGAGAAATTGTCGTTATCAATGACTACTTCAGAGGAAGGGATCTTTTTTCTTAAACTTCGCGCCACATCTCCTAGGGGTGCGTCGTTCGCGTCGTCTTGCGCGCGAACCTGCCGCGGCAAGGCCAGCACGAGCACCCCCACCATCAGCAGAGCCCACGTCAAACGCTTTGATATAGGTGTTCGCACTAGGTATCTAAAGGACCGAAACCGTCCGCGCAATATGTCACCAAGCACGCTGGCTCTCGAACTACGAGAACGCGGTGAATCACCACGCGCCCCACCAGTCCTGCCACGATTGTAGTAAGAGTGAACGGCGAAGGAGAGATAACCCGGGCAAACCTTAGTACTAGACCTTCCGGTTGGCCCGGAAGATGGTTCGGAAAGACAATGGGCGCGCGTTGACGAAATGGAGGCGCAACGGAGCGCGCGCCCAAACCCTAGTCTGACACGTTGAACTTCTACAGAAGGCCCGAAGAACGCAAACGAGTGACGGGATCAGCTATTGGTTGTCGACGAAATATCCAGCGTGCCACCGCGAATCCTACTGCTGCGTAACACAGATGCATGAACCTCATAACACCCCCCGACTCAGCTACCACACCCCAGGGGAGGATCAGCATCACTATCGGCAAAATAGCAGCGAGCCTTAGGCTGCACAAGGCACCTCGGTGCCACCGGCGTGGCACGGAAGTAATACGTCGGTCACCAGGAAACCGTAAAGATTAATAGCTAATGAGCGTCTAAGTTTCCCGTGTAAACGATTCGGCCCGCAGGTGGAACCACGACAGTAGAAAGACGGCTTTCTGCAGTCAGCTTCTGAAATGCCGCCAAATCGCTCCGCTGCAGGTCGTCCCATCGGCTGAGCAACTCTCCGCTTTGGCGCTTCAGTTTTTCAAACTCAAGCTGTTCCGCCTCGGTGGGTGCCGCATCGGCGGTGCCCACATCGATGGCAAGGAACGCCCACTTGGTGTCGATCTGCGGCGGATAGGCGAGTGAATCTTCGTTCGCGCTAATCGTCAGATTGATCAGCTGGTCGCGCACGGCTACCAACTTCTTCTCCAGGTCGTCCGCGGAGGACGCAATGGCTTTCGTGCTGGCGTTTTCTGGCAACCGCCGTTTCAGGCCAGCCACCTGCGAGCGCACGTCCTGAATCTGATTCACCGCATCGTACACTTGGTTCAGACTCTCGTGAACCTGCGTCAGGAGGATGAATTGCGCCGCCAGATCCACTTCACTAACCTTCACTCGCGGATCCAACCTTACTTCCAACGGCGCTACCTGAGTCGCGCTGCCTGCCGTCAGTCGCACCTGATACTGACCCGGCACCGCCGCGGGTCCCTTCGCTCCGCCGTTGTATTCCCAGAGGTAATAACCGGGCACACGATGCGCTTCTTCATATCGCAAATCCCACAGCAAGCGATTCAAGCCGGCCTCCGGTTTGATTTCCTTTTCTGGCTTCTTGTCGTCCGGGCCCAGCGGCTCGTCTGGTTCCTCGGTTTCGGCGCTCGAATATTTCCGGATCACCTTTCCCGAAGCGTCAAGAATCTCCACCTTCGTCTCCGTTCCCGCTTTCGGAGCATCTTTCAGGTAGTAATAAACCACGGCGCCTGCCGGCGGATTCTGCCCCGTTCGCTTCGAGGGATGATGTTCCCAAGATTCTCCCGCTACTCCGGCCTGAATTCGGTAAGCCGGCCCCGGCGTGTAGAGGTGGACATCCTGCCTTGCTACGTCGTCGGTAAACTGACGCAAAGGCGTGATGTCATCGAGAATCCAGAAGGCCCTCCCGTGTGTCGCGACCACCAGATCGTTGTCCTTAACCACGAGATCGTGCACCGGGGTGGTCGGAAGATTCAGTTTGAGCGACCGCCACTCCGCTCCGTCATTGAACGAAACATAGATTCCGCATTCTGTTCCAGCGTAGAGCAGCCCTCGTTTCTTAGGGTCTTCGCGGACGGCTCGCACGAACGAACCTTCGGAGATTCCATTGACAAGCTTCGTCCAGGTCTGCCCGTAATCGCTCGTCTTGTATATGTAAGGCTTTAGGTCGTCGTTCTGATGCCGATCCACGGCGACATAAGCCGTACCTGCATCGTGCGGAGAGGCTTCGATCTGGCTGATGCGGCTCCACTCCGGCAAGTCCTTCGGCGTGATGTTCGTCCACGATTTTCCTTCATCGCGGGTCAGTTGGATCAGACCGTCGTCGGTCCCCACCCACAGCACACCCTTAGTGATCGGCGACTCAGCCAGTGCAAAGATGGTGTCGTAGTATTCCGTTCCGGAATCGTCCAGAGTGATGTCGCCACCAGAAACAATTTGCTTGCTCTTGTCGTCGCGCGTCAGGTCTGGACTGATCGCCTGCCAGTGCACCCCGCCGTCTGTAGTTTTAAACAGACGCTCGCCCGCGTGATACAGCGTGTTGGCATCGTGCGACGAAATCAGCACGGGAGCGGTCCACTGGAACCTGTGTTCCAGATTGGCGGCTCCGTGAGCATCGGAGAGTTCGGGCTGCTCCGTGATGGATTTCACCTGCCCAATGTGCCGGTCATAGCGTGTGATGGTCCCCTGATAGTCAGCGGCGTAGACGATGTTCGGGTCGGGTGGATAAGGTGCAATATAGCCAGCCTCACCTCCGCCCACGTCGTACCAGTCGGAGCGATCGATGGAGCCGTCATCGCTGCGGCTGGCGATGGCCACGGTTCCGCTATCCTGCTGCGAACCGTAGACACGATACGGCGTCGCCGGGTCCGTGATCACGTGGTAGAACTGCGCGGTCGGTTGATTGTCTTCGAGCGTCCAGTTCTTGCCGCCATCCAGAGTTACAGTGACCCCACCATCATTGGCCGCGATCATGCGCCCCGTATCTCTGGGATCAATCCACAGTCCGTGATTGTCGCCGTGTGGAACCCTGATTCGGTTGAACAGATGGCCGCCGTCCGTGGACTTGTACGCTTCCACGTCCATGATGTAGACCACGTTTTCATCTCTCGGATCGGCGATGATGTGCATGTAATACCAGGGACGCTGCCACAAGCTGTGGCTGGGATTGACGAAGTCCCAATTTTCCCCTCCATCGTCGGAGCGAAAAAGGCCACCATTGGGATCGTGCGCCTCGATAAGGGCGTAAACGCGGTCAGAGTTGGCGGCGACGGCGATCCCGATACGCCCATATGGCCCTTTCGGCAGTCCATGCTCTTCCAACCGTTTCCAGGTCGTGCCCCCGTCGTTCGAGCGGTAGAGTCCGCTTCCCGGACCGCCACTGGTCATGCTCCACGACGTGCGGCGCGCCTGCCAGAGCGCGGCAAATAAAATGTTGGGGTTGTGAGGATCGAAGGCTACGTCGATTCCTCCAGTGTTCTCATCCTTGTAGAGAACCTTGTCCCAGGTCTTTCCGCCATCCGTCGTGCGGAAAATACCGCGTTCCGTGTTCGTCCCGTATGGGTGACCAAGCGCCGCCACGAAAACAATGTCAGGATTATTTGGATTGATGACGACTTTGCCGATGGCCCGGCTGTCGTGCAGACCAATGTTCTTCCACGTCTTTCCGCCATCAAGCGATTTGTAGACTCCATCGCCGTGAGAAATGTTCCCCCGGATGCAGGCTTCGCCGGTGCCGACATAAATTGTGTTGTGATCGGAATTGGCGACCGCCAGGCTGCCGATAGAACCACTTCCCTCTTTATCGAAGACCGGCGACCAAGTCATTGCCCCATCCGTCGACTTCCAAACCCCGCCGCCCGTCGCACCGAAATAGTAAGTCGTGGGATCACCGGGAATTCCAGCCGCGGTCAGCGAGCGCCCGCCGCGGAAAGGACCGATCATGCGATACTTCATCCCTTTGAAAAGCTTTTCTTCCGGCTTAACAGAATCGCTTGCAGCTGGGGCGCTCTGGCCGGAGGCGTTTGTGGTGGATGGTGACGCCGGCTGTGTCGGCTTGGCGGCCTTCGATTGACGCTCGGGCTTTGTTTGCGCGAAAGCCATGCCGCGCGTCCCGAGCACGACGAATACCACAATTAACAGTAACCAGATGATCGAAATTTTCGCAAACTTGCTCCCGCAAAACGTGTCTTGACCAGCCATGTTCGGATATCTCCCCTGGAGAATGAACCTTAGTACGGATGGTTGCTATGGTAATGCCGCGCAAGAGGCGGTTGCAAAGCGCTTCTCCCGCGCAGATTGCAGCTCTCATTTTTTCAGGAGCAATTTCCGAGCTGCCTGAACTTCCTTGCGCTTCTGCGCGTCAACTTCGGGATAGGAAAGATTAAGGTCTTCCAGCGTTTCCACGATCGCTGCCGCGACCACCAGATGGGTAAACCACTTATTGTCCGCGGGAACCACATACCACGGGGCATGTTGGCTCGTGGTGTGGCGGATCATGTCCTCGTACGCGTCCTGATAATCATCCCAATAATCGCGCTCGCGAATATCCGCTTCGGAGAACTTCCAGTTTTTGTCAGGATCATCCAGTCGCGCCAGAAATCTTTTCTTCTGCTCTTTTTTGGAAAGATGAAGAAAGAACTTGCGAATGACCGTGCCGTTCCTTGTCATGTGCTGCTCAAAACAATGAATGTCCTCAAACCGTTCTTTCCAGATGTCCTTCGTGACCAAGGACGGTGGAACCTTCTGGTTTTCGATTAGGGGAGGATGCACTCGCACCACCAGCACTTCCTCGTAATAAGAGCGGTTGAAAATCCCGATGTGCCCGCGCTCCGGTAGATGTTCATTCGTGCGCCACAGAAAATCATGCTGCAGTTCGGTATCGGATGGCGTCTTGAATGAAGTGACCTGGCATCCCTCGGGATTCACCCCGGACATGACATGCTTGATCGTGCCGTCTTTACCGGCCGCATCCATCGCCTGAAAGATCAGCAACACGGCCCAGCGATCCTGCGCGTAAAGCTTGTCCTGCAAATCCTCCATGCGCGCAATGTCTTTTTGCAGTTGTTCTTTGGCCTGATCAACGGAGCGCCAGTGTCCGGTATCGGCCGGATCGTAGTCTTTTAGCTGGAAGTGTTTGCCATCATTAATGCGGTAGGACTTTGCCAGTTTGGAGATTTTCATTGCTTCTTCGCTCGGAGAATCTTTGTAGAAAGTCTACACTGCGGTAAGGATAGAGTGAGTTGCCCAGGAAGCACTTCGGCCGGCTAGACAACGACCGGCTTCTCGGCAACACTTGGAAGTTTCGCACCTTGCCAGGCCTCGAACCCTCCGACGACATTCACCACGTTGGGAAACCCAGCCCGCTGCAGTAGACTGCACGCGATCATGCTGCGGTAGCCTCCCTGGCAGTGCACCGCGATCGCAACGTCGCGATCGACTTCCGGAGGCGCCACCTTGAAATTATCCAGCGGCCACCACGAGGCGCCTTGGATGTGCCCAGCCTCCCACTCCTGCTCGCGCCGGACGTCCAGCACTTGCAACACGCCGCCTCGCAACTGCTCCGCAAGCGCATCCACGCTGATCTGCGGAAGTACCGGCAATGGCAGTCCAGCTTCGCTCCACGCCGAGACACCACCTTTCAGATATCCCCGCGCGTCCTCCAGGCCGATGCGCGCCAACCTCATTCGTGCTTCCGACACTTTCTCTGGCGACTCCGCGATCAAGACTGGACGGGCTGACAAACCCAGAAGGGCGCCTGCCCACGACGCAAATTGTCCCGACAATGCAATATTCACGGATCCCGGCACGTGCCCCGCCGCGAACAGCTCACCGGGACGAACATCCAGCGCCATTCCACCCTCCGCCAGCAGTGTTTTCAATTCCGCTGGTTCGACTGAGGACAACTGCGGCAGATCCGAGAGCGCCGCCGCTCCCGTGCGATTGATCTCAGCATCCTGCAAAAAATATTCAGGACGAGCCGGCAAGTTGCTAGTCAACTGTTCCACGAACTCTTCCCTGCTCTTGATCTGCAAGGCATAATTTGTCAGTCGTTCCGTGCCGATAGTGGACACCCTCTCGGCGCGCATGTTTCGCCCACACAAAGAACCCGCCCCGTGCGCTGGATACACCAGGACATTGTCCGCCAGCTTGAGAAGTTTGTTGTGCACGCTGTCATAAAGCATTCCTGCCAATTGCGCGGGGCTGTATTGCTTGGAGAGGTCGGGACGTCCCACATCTCCGAGAAACAGCGTGTCGCCAGTGAGAACCGCCCAGGGCTCGGCGAGTTTTTCTTGATCCGTAATTACCAGGCAGATGCTCTCTGGCGTGTGTCCAGGAGTTTCGAGAGCGTTGATGGAGATTCGCCCGACTTGCAGAGCGAATCCGTCCCGTACGGCGACGTGGGGAAACTGAGCCTCTGCCCGGGCTCCGATATAGATCTTCGCGCCGGTCCTAGCCGCCAGCTCTCGGTGGCCGGAAACGAAGTCGGCATGCAGGTGAGTCTCGAAAATGTGCCTGATGGAAGCCTTATTCGCCCCAGCGGCCTGCAGATAAATCTCTACATCGCGCTGCGGGTCGACCACGACTGCCTCACCGTCAGATGCCAGCATGTAAGACGCGTGCGCCAGACAACCCAGATAAAACTGTTCAAAGTGCATGGCTCTCCCTTACAGCTACGCGAGCAATTCTAGCCCCAAAGGATAGTCCAGCACAGCTTCTAGAGGAGGCTGGAAAGTGGGGAATCACGACGGTGACGTGGAAGAGAGCGGCCCGCCGGCGCCGCGTAAAGTATCCAAAATCGGTGCCGGCCTCAACCCCTGAGACCGTCGGCCCACCCCGGAAAGTCCCAAAAAGTAAGGAGACGAAAGCTAGTGGCCAGCAGCTAACCCTCCATCGTAGAGACGTCGCCCGCGTCCACGCCTGCTTCCCTCGCCTTCAAAAAGCGGCGCAGAATTTTCCCTGATCTGGTCTTGGGTAACGAAGCCACAAATTCCAGCGATGAAGGAGTTGCGATCGGGCCCAGTTCTCTCCGCACGTGTTCGATCAACGCCGCGGCCAGAGCGTCGGAAGCCACATGATCGCTACGAACCTGCACGAACACTTTGATGGTCTCCCCCTTCATCACGTCGGGGACGCCGATAGCCGCAGCCTCGGCGACCGCGGGATGCGAGACCAGCGCGCTTTCCACCTCGGCTGTGCCGATGCGGTGTCCGGCCACATTGAGCACGTCATCGTAGCGACCTAGCACGGCGATGTAACCGTCTTTATCTTTCATGGCGACGTCGCCGGTAACATAGCAACCGGGAATCACCTGCCAATCGCGCTCGTAGCGGGCTGGATCGCGCCATACGGTGCGCAGCATATGTGGAAACGGCCGCTTGAGCACCAGACGCCCTCCAACTCCCGGAGGCGCTGACTTGCCACTCTCATCCAAAACATCAGCCTCGGCCCCGGGCATGGTCACACCAACTTTTCCCGGACGCATTGCCATCGATGGCGGCGTCCCGAGAGTCGGCCCGCCCAACTCGGTTTGCCACCAGTTGTCGATGACGTATCCCCACTTTCCGTCGCCGGCTAGATGCGTCTGCGCCCAGCGCCAGGCCTCAGGATTCAGCGGTTCTCCCGCGCACGCGATCACGCGCAAGGTGGTCAAGTCATGCGCCGCCGGATAACTTTCGCCATAGCGCATGAACATCCTGAGAGCCGTGGGCGCGGTGAACATCTTGGTGACAGCGTAGCGCTCCACGATTTCCCATGCAGTCCCCGGATTCGGATAATCGATGGCTCCTTCGCGGAACAGCGTCGTAACTCCAGCACATAGTGGCGCATAGACGATATAGGAATGTCCCACAACCCAGCCGATATCTGACGTACACCAGAAAATATCGCGGTCGCCCACATCGTAGTAGTTCTCTAGATGGTAGGTCGTCCCCACCATATAACCGCCATGCACGTGTACCACGCCTTTGGGCTTGCCCGTCGAACCAGAGGTATAGAGCAAGAAGAGCGGATCCTCCGCATCCATTTCCTCAGCGGGGCAGTCCGGAGAAAACTTCAGCAGCTGGTCGAAGTCGATTTCCCGAGGAGGCGAGAGCTTAGCCCCAGCTCGCGAATACACCACAACCTTCTCCACGAACTCCAATTTCTCTACCGCCTCGTCGACGATGGCCTTGAGCGCCACCGTCTTTCCCCGCCGGAATCCGACATCTCCGACAATCACGACCTTCGCCTGGGCATCGACAATCCGGTCTTGCAGAGCAGTGTGCCCCAAACCTGCATAGACCACCGAATGAATGGCCCCGATCCGAGCGCATGCCAGCATGGCGACCGCGCCTTCGATGGTCAACGGCATATAAATGACCACGCGGTCCCCTTTCCCGACGCCCAGCGACTTCAAGCCGTTGGCGAAGCGGCAGACCATGCGGTGGAGCTGCCCATAGGTGACGATCCTCTCGCTGCCGTCTTCGCCGAGCCAAATAAAAGCTGCGCGATTGCGCCGGTCCGAATTCGCATGCCGGTCGAGCGCGTTGATGGTGATATTGGTCTTAGCGCCGGTGAACCACTTATGATGGACACCATCCCACTCCAGGACGCGGTTCCACTTGCAGGACCACTCAAACCGGCTGGCGTAGTCAGCCCAAAACACTTCGGGATATTTCTGCGCTCGCGCACACTCCCTCAGCCAATTCTTCTGGATGACGTTGCTGGCCACAATGCTCGGCGCCGCGTATTCCCCGTCCAGGGCTAGAAGGTTGGAGATGTTTTCTCGTTTTTCGACGCTTAGAACACTCATGCGAACCTCCGGAGAGAGCGCGATCGCTAGCAGACTGGCGTGGATTTTGCTCCGCAGATCAGACCCTCGCAGTGACCGAGATCACAACGCGGTGTGTCTTCAGACGCTAGAATGATGCCGCCAGCCAGGCAACGGGCAAGCGCCAGATCCCAATTCGGCACATCTTTTGTGTCTAATCACTGACACCAGTGATCCGTATCACAGCGGCATTTGACGTTCTACAGTACGGTTGCGCTCCATGTGCCCGGCTGCGCTCGAAGCCGGAAAACAGGAGCGTCCGTCCATGTCGACGATGAAGCAGTTCTCCTTAACGCCTTCTCGTCCTCGCCGTCACGACTTCGCCCGTCATGGTTGGAAATAACGCGCCAAATCGTACCGAATTCGGCTCCATTTTTGCTTCGTAGGAACGGGAGTCGTGATTGCAGGAAGGGCCGAGCTCCGGGTTCTCATTTCGCGGCCGGAAAAGGAGAAAAACAGTGGCTATAGCAAGCAATGAATCTACTCCGGATACCAGCGGAATTAATCGCTGGTGGCGTGTGGTCGGTGGACTCTCCATGAACGTTGCACTGGGCACTCTCTATGCCTGGAGCGTGTTCGTGGCCCCGCTGGAGAAAGAATTCGGTTGGAAACGGGCCGAGACGTCCAACGTATTCACCATCGCGGTCGTCGTCTTCGCGCTAACATTTGTCGCGGCGGGGCGCCTGCAAGACAAGTATGGCCCGTTGTGGGTTTCCCTGACCGGCGGCATATTGGTGAGCCTGGGTTTCTTCTTGTGTGCCTTCACCCACAGTCTGAATTACCTGTATGTCTGCTTCGGCGTGATTGGGGGGTTAGGAAACGGATTTGGCTACTCCACGCCCATCCCGGTAATGGCCAAATGGTTTCCCGACAAACGTGGCTTAGCCATTGGACTGGCGGTAGGCGGCTACGGAGCGGGCTCGGCGCTGTTCGGGCCGTTGGCCAACCTCAAGCTGATTCCTGCCTTTGGAGTGCACACGACGTTTATGATTCTGGGAGCCATTTTCCTGGTTATGACGGTTTTCGGTGCGTTCCTGCTGCGTAATCCGCCCGTTGGATATAAGCCCCCCAACTGGACACCTGTACCCGCCGCCAAGGCTTCCGCCACCACCTATGATTTCAGTCCGGGCGAGGTACTGCACACGCCCGCGTTCTACCTGATGTGGGTTGCCTACGCGCTCGGCACGTCGGCTGGACTGATGGTGATTAGCCAGTTGGTTCCGTTTGCGAAGAGCGTGGGTATTCCCGGCGCGGCGCTGATTACGATGAGCTTGGTTGTCGGTGCGGTTGGCAACGCCTCGGGTCGCATCTTGTCTGGTTGGATGTCGGATACACTCGGCCGGCTGAACACCTTGCGACTCATGATCGCCATCTCTATGATTTCCATGCCAATTCTTTACCACGTCGGTGGCAATGTGGCATTGCTATACGCAACCGTCTTCGTCGTGTACTGGTGCTATGGAACACAGCTTTCGGTAAATGGCGCGACGGCGGCGGATTTCTGGGGGACGAAGAACGCAGGCATTAACTACGGCATGCTATTCACTGCCTGGGGCGTGGCGGGTATCATCGGTCCCCGGATCGCCGGCGTGCTATTCGACAAGTACAAGAACTACCAGATGGCGTTCTACGCGGCGGCGGCCTTGGCGGCCGTGGCCCTGATGTTCGAATTAGCAGCCAAACGCCCCGTCATTCCGCAAAAGGAGTCGGTTGCAAAGAAGGTGCTGGCGGTCGCCTAGTTTGCAGACTTCGCTGCAGTTGATGTACAGATGTTCCACGATTTAAGCTTTGATCGGAGCGCGAGGTTGTTCCTTTCAAGCCGGGGTAAGCATTGGACAAATAATGCCGGAGTTGTATCGCAAAATTCAGCAATCAAAAGGAGCGGCCGACATGGCTCAGATTCCTCAGAAGAAGCAGGCAGTGAGCGAGACCAGCGAAGCTCAGATCGCAGTTCATTGGCGGGAGGAAGAATACTATTATCCTTCCCCCAAATTCGTTGGCCAGGCGAACCTAAGCGATCCCAGTGTTATGGAACGCTTCAGCGAGGAAAATTTCCCGGAATGCTTCCGGGAGTATGCTGACCTGTTGACTTGGGACAAGTATTGGGACAAGACCCTGGACACCAGCGATCCTCCGTTTTGGAAATGGTTCGTGGGCGGCAAGATCAACGCCTCCTACAACTGTGTTGACCGGCACCTCGCCAAGTACAAAAACAAGGCGGCGCTGATCTTTGTCCCCGAACCTGAAAACGAATCGCCGGTGTCCGTTACCTACCGCGAACTCTACGTCAGGGTGAATGAATTCGCCGCACTGCTGCGCGACTTCTGCGGCCTGAAGAGCGGAGACCGCGTCACCATTCACATGCCGATGGTCCCTGAGTTACCGGTCACCATGCTGGCGTGTGCTCGTTTGGGAGTGATTCACTCGGTGGTGTTTGGCGGCTTTAGCGGAGAGGCGTGCGGTATGCGCGCAGCCGATTCCGGCAGCCGCGTCCTGATCACCATGGATGGCTACTATCGTAATGGCAAGATGATCGACCATAAAGCGGGCGCCGACATCGCGGTGGACGTAGCCAAGAAGGAAGGTCAGGTGGTGGATAAGGTCCTGGTGTGGAGGCGACACCCGGGAAAGAATGCGTCCGCTTCGCCGTTTGTCAAAGGACGCGATGCCTTTGTTGACGAAGTGCTCCCCAATTTCGCGGGCCAACTAGTGCCTCCCGTTCCCATGGATGCGGAAGCGCCGCTCTTTCTCATGTACACCAGCGGCAGCACCGGAAAACCCAAAGGCTGTCAACACCGCACTGGCGGCTATCTCTCTTATGTAGCTGGAACCTCGAAATACATCCAGGACATTCATCCCGAGGATGTTTACTGGTGCATGGCCGACATCGGCTGGATCACGGGTCACTCCTATATTGTTTACGGTCCGCTGGCGTTGGCGGCCACCAGCGTGCTTTACGAAGGCGTACCCACTTTCCCCGACGCCGGCAGAGTATGGAGAATCGCCGAGCGCCTGGATGTCAACATCTTCCACACTTCGCCAACGGCCATTCGTATGTTGCGCAAGTCCGGTCCCGATGAGCCCACCAAGTACAACTATCACTTCAAGCACATGACCACCGTCGGAGAGCCTATCGAGCCTGAGGTTTGGCGCTGGTATCACGACGTTGTGGGCAAACGTGAGGCAGTAATCGTCGATACATGGTGGCAAACGGAAAATGGTGGATTCTTATGCAGCACCAAGCCGGCGATCGATCCCATGAAGCCGGGCAGTGCGGGTCCAGGAATGCCCGGCATCTATCCCATGATTTATGACGAAAACAACGAGCCCGTTCTGGCGGGTTCGGGGAAGGCAGGCAACATCTGCATCCGTAATCCATGGCCCGGAATCATGCAGACCATCTGGGGTGATCGCGAGCGCTTCGTCACCCAGTACTACCGGAAGTATTGCAAGGATGCCAACAGCAAGGACTGGCACGATTGGCCATATTTTGCGGCCGACGGAGCGGTGCTGGCCGTGGACGGCTATTTCCGCATACTGGGGCGCGTCGATGACGTCATCAACGTGGCTGGTCACCGCCTGGGGACAAAGGAGATCGAGTCTGCCTGCCTCACGGTCCCGGAAGTGGCGGAAGCGGCGGTGGTGCCGGTAGTAGATGAAATCAAAGGCCGCGTGCCCGAAGTCTACATTGCCCTGCAACCGGGCCTGCAGGCCAGTCAGGCGATTATCGACAAGGTCAACAAGGCCATTGAGACCATGATTGGCAAAATTGCCCGCCCGCGCCGGATCCTCATCGTTCCGGACATGCCAAAAACACGATCCGGCAAACTGATGCGCCGTGTTCTCGCAGCTCTCTCCAACAACATGAGCACTGGAGATATCACAACCTTGGCCAATCCCGACGTAGTGGAAAAGGTCCGGGAAATGGTCCAGGGCAAAGAGGCAGTGGCTCTGGCGGATGGACCCGAAGACTTGAAGAAATTCGGAACTGAGGAGTAAATGCTGAACTCAGGCACGAATCAAGCGAACATTCGCTTGGTCTTCGTTCACCAGAGCGAAACGTTTACGCGGACAAGGCAGACCCGATTAGGCTGTAGGCCAAAATCAGGAGCACGATCGACGCAACGATGACATAGAGGCGATCGTGCTCCTGCGCAAATCCGAAGATAGAAAATGCGACCCGCGCGACCGGAGTCGCGATAAGCAATAGCAGCCCGAGCTGGATAATACCCCGTCCTCGAAACGCGAGGGCTTCGCGGAAAATCCCGCCGACAGTGCGCAGGTTGGAAGGCTCACTTTGAAATGTGCGGTAACTGGTCGGAGAATGCCCGTGTCGAACCAGATACACGGCTGCGCCGATCGCGACCATGAGTGCAGAGGTCAACACCCCGGCGCGGAGAAGATTGCCAATAAATGTCTGCATCCGTTTATCGGTCCAATCTCGATCGATGGTTAGGTCTGATTCGGCCATCAAATCCTTCCAGAAATTCCCTTGTAGAGCATTTCAATTCCTAGCGCCACAATCACCAGACTGAACACGCGCCGCAACCACTTGGGATCCGCTTTGACTAGAACGCGCGTACCCAACAGCGATCCTCCAAGAACGCCCAGCATCACTGGCATGGAAAGTCCAGGGTCAATATATCCTCGCGATAGATAAATCCCCGCGCTTGCCGCGGCCGTGACTCCGATCATGAAATTGCTGGTCGTGGTCGAAACCTTGAATGGAATCTTCATGGCTTGGTCCATCGCCAGAACCTTCATCGCCCCCGAACCAATACCCAGTAGTCCAGACAAAGTCCCGGCGCCAAACATCAGCCCCCACCCCAGAGGCACGCGTTGCACATTGTAGTTTCGAAACCCGTTTCCCTCGGGAAAGCTCCCATTCAAGCGTAATTTCGTAGCCAGCGGGTCCGGTTTCGTGTCGCGTTGATTTCTTGCCGGTCGTTTCCAGGACAAGAATGCCGATGCTATCAGCACCAATCCAAAAGCGATAGAGATTGCGCTGCTGGAGATGTGCGTCGTCAAGGTTGCGCCAGCCAGCGCACCAAGCGTAGTAGCGATCTCCAGGAACATCCCGACCCGGATGTTCGAAATTCCCTCTCGGACATAAGCAGCTGCCGCTCCCGACGAAGTTGCGATCACCGAAACCAACGATGCGCCAATGGCATAGCGCACGTCCACTCCCAGAAGCAAAGTGAGCATTGGGACGAGAACCACACCACCGCCCAGCCCGGTCAGCGCTCCCAGAAAACCGGCGACCAGCGAACCGGCCCCCACGATCAAACTGAACTCAAGCACGGTCATAAAATTCGAAATATCCGCAGATTCGCGCAACCACCGTTGTTCCACGGTTATCTAACTAACTAACTAGTGGGCCAGGTACCAAGTAGGAGAGTCTAATGGAATTGAAATCGTCTAGGAATGTTTTTCTCAGCGCGCTTAGTTGCGTCGTCGCTTTCGCGCTGGTCGCAGGCTCGTTGCTGGCACTTCCGATTTGGGCACAGGACCAGCCACCGGAGCAGGCTCCTGCGCCACCGGCCCAAGGCCAACCCCCCACTGCGCCCTTGACCCCAGAACAGTTGCAACAACTGGTGGCTCCCATCGCTTTATATCCCGACGCTCTGGTGGCGCAGATTCTTGCCGCTTCCGCGTATCCCACTCAGATTGTGGAGGCGGAACGATTCCTGCAGCAGAACTCAGATTTGAAGGGCAAGGATTTGGCCGACGCGGTGGACAAGCAGGATTGGGATCCGAGCGTGAAGGCCCTCACGCAGTTCCCTACCGTGCTGGCGAATTTGGATAAGGATTTGTCTTGGACCTCTGAACTGGGCGATGCCAATTACAACCAACAGGCGGATGTAATGCAGGCTATCCAGTTCATGCGCCGGAAGGCGCAGGAGACGGGAAATCTGAAGACCACGCCGCAACAAACGGTGACTGACCAGGGACCCGACGTTACCATTCAGCCGGCGAGTCCGGACGTTGTCTACGTACCCGAGTACGATCCCGAATTGATCTATGGCTATCCAGTCGGGCTGTGGCCGGGATTTTATCCCTGGTGGGGGGTCGGGGGCCCTTATCTTTCTTTCGGCGTCGGTTTTGGCATTGGCCCCTTCTTCGGATTCGGTTGGGGCTGGCCAGCATGGGGCTTCGATTGGCATGGCAGGTTCCTGCGTTACGGTGGTGGCCCTTATGCCTTCCATAGTCATGCGTTCTATGACCGCAATGCTTACTTTCACGGCAACTACCGAGGTGGTGCACCTTTCGCGCGTGGCGACCGAGGCGCTCGTGGGTTTGGCGCGCCTGGCGCACGCGGTGGGGCGCGAGGTTTCTCCGGAACTCGCTCAGGTGCATTTAGCGGATTCAGCCGCGGCGGAGACGCGCGGGGCTTTTCCTCACGAGGAAGATCTAGTTTCGGGGGGGGAATGAACGGTGGGGGCGGCATGCGTGGCGGGGGTGGGGGCAGACGCTAGAGGGAGGCGCCGATAGCGAGGGCTCTCCCGCGTCGGCTCACGATAAGGATAAAGGATAAGGAGTAACACGTGGCTTCAAAAAGACGAAATTCTACGAGCTTTCCGTTTGTAGTTATCGCTCTGGCTTTAGGACTCGTTCCTACGCTGGCGGCGGCAGGAGCACAACAGCCCCCATCTGCAGGACAAGTAGCCCCAGACCAGAGGTCCAATGGGCCGCAGGCTGGGCAGGAGGTCTTTCCGTCGGCAGCGAAAGCGACCGAGGCGCTAGTCACCGCCATGCAGAACGATGTCGAGGCCTCATTGCTCAAGATTCTTGGACCGAATGCAAAGGACATTATTTCCTCTGGCGATGATGCCGAAGATAGGAGCGACCGGCATCAATTCGTCGAGAAATATCAGCAGATGCATCGCTTGGTGATGGAACCCGACGGCACAACCACGCTCTACATTGGCGCGGAGAACTGGCCGACACCAATCCCGCTTATGCATAAAGGCAGCTCGTGGTATTTCGATACTGCGGCCGGCAAGCAAGAGATTTTGTACCGGAGAGTGGGGAAAAACGAACTGACTGCGATCCAGGTGTGTCAGGAACTGGTGGATGCGGAGAAGGAGTATTACGCCCAGCCCCACGATGGCGACCAGAGTCCTCACTACGCCCAGAAGCTTTTCAGCGACCCCGGCAAACATAACGGGCTCTACTGGGAGACTTCTGCCGGAGAAACTCCGAGTCCAATCGGTCCGCTTGTCGCGTCAGCTGCGGATGACGCGGGTGGCAGATCTGCAGCTCAAGAACTCCAGCCGTTTCAGGGCTACTACTTTAGGATCCTGCAGGGCGGAGCAGCGAAGACGAGGGGACAGATGACGCAAGGGTTCGCTTTCGTAGCATATCCGGCGGAATATCGTTCCTCTGGAGTGATGACGTTCATCGTGGATCAAGATGGAATCGTCTATGAAAAAAATCTTGGCGCCAAGACCGCTGGGATGGCAAAGACAATGACGCGATATCACGTGGACGCAGGATGGCGCAAAGCAGATTGAATTAAGCGATTCAGGGTCACGGATATCCGGAGTCCATAGACCGTTCCTCGAGACAGCCTTCAGCATAGGCGCTGCTCTTGTAGGTCGCCAGCCCCCGGGCGATCCATTTTAATGGACTTTTCGGCAATTGATACCGCAGTCAACGTGGTTCTTGAGCATTGCCGTTCGACGGAGGCAGGCCGGATGGAGTGATCTGGGATGTATCCGGCCGTGGGTTTATGACTTCGCTGGAAAATCGAGCGGGCTGGGGACGATACCCATTCCGCGTGCGGAGCTTGTATTTCTTCAGACCGTCACCCACTAGTTTTACCGTGATCGCACGCCAGCCAGAGTTGGGATTAGGCTTTGGATAGTAGCTTAGAGAATAAAGGTGAGCTAAGTCGTCCCGGATGGCAGCAAAGGCGCGCTTTTCGTCCCTCCAGTTTTTGGCAAAGTAAGCCTTGCCACCCGTGGCCGCAGTCATGCGATCAAACACGACGGTGGAGACCGGCTCCAACTTGGCTTCTTGAGTACTGATCATGTAAATCGAGACGCCTGCGGACTGAGCAAACTCTGCGACATCCTCAGGAGGCACTACGCTGGAGTTGTCCGGGCCGTTGGAGAACACGACCACGACTTTCCTGCCTTGGTACTGGGTCGCATCCTTCACCGTGAGCAGCAGGGTGTTGTAGAGTGCTGCTTCGTCTCCGGCCACAGTCGAGCGCACGGCATGCAGAATCTGACTCCGGTCTGAGGTAAGAGGGGCAGCTCGAGAGAGATCCCGGTTGTAGGAATAGAAGGCAATTTTGTCCGCGCTTTCCAGCGAACGCACAAACTCGGCAATTGCATCTTGCGCGAAGACGAAGCCGCGGTACATGTAGTTGCTGGTATCAAACAGAACGAATACATTGGCACCGGCTAGCAACGAGTTGAGCGTGTGAGGCGAGTCCCCGGCATTAGAGACCATGGTCGAGCCACTGGCCGGGTTCCCAGGTGTTTCGACCTCTGCAGGCTCAACCACCCTAAGCACAGGTTCATTGCCTTCTGCAAAGGTGGCCACCTTCTCAGCAATCCCATCCTCAACGACAGTAAAATCTTTGGGACGCAACCCCGTAATATAGTTTCCATCCTTGTCGGTCACCGCGACATTGAGCTGTACCAAGTTAACTACCACGTGAACATCGGGGCTCTCCTGAGCTTCGACTCCGACGCATAGCCCAAGGCACAGACAAAGAAACCGAAGAGAGTTCGTCGACATAATGCGTACATTCCTACTCTGCGAGCCCCACCTACGTGGATCGCTGCTTTGCCGCCAGTGATGGCGGCAGGTACCTCACGGACCCGTCGCACCGGAAATCGAAAGTGAAGCGATCCTGCCCTTCTGAAAGTCTTCGCCCGTTTCGTGCATCGCGCGAAGCAGCGCTGGCCAGTCTTCAAAGTCGGTCGCGGAGATCTTTTCCACCATGCGTCGGGTCAACTGCGGTACCAGGTGGTTTAGCGTTACCGCTGATTGGCCGGTTTCATCGGCCAGACGTGCCCAGTAGAGATTGGGCGAATCCCAAGATTCCGCCAGAAAACGGCTGGGAGTTCCTTCGAACGCGGGCAGGAGTCCGACATTCAGCAGTTCACGGCCGTAGGTTTGAGCATAGCTAGGATGCGGCACACCAAAATCATGCGACAAACGCTTCCAGTTAACTTGTTCGGGATGCTCGCGCGACAGATCTTGCAGTTCCTGTGTCGCCGTTCCCCACGAACGAGTTTCTGCCGGGAATCTACGCTGAAACTCCGCTGTCAGATAGAACGTATCCGAGGGAGCCATGCGAGCGAGCACCTCCGATACGCGGCTCGCCCGCAGACCCTGTTCGATTTGCTCCGAGCGCTGGGGCGTCACACGATCCGATAGGATGGTTATGACTTTGCCCCGTAGTTCCTCGTCTTTTGCGGACGCGGTAAGCAGTTCCTCCCCAGTTCGCTGATATAGGGTGACCGCGTGAAGCTCGTTCTGGCTGACGTCCCACCAGCGCGGCAAGATCGCGTTGGTTAACAGACCCGGCGTTAATTCCTTCCAGATAAGAGCCTGGACATTCTCCGGCGAAATAAAGTCCTCTTCGAGATCAGCCAGGACATATGGCAGATCGGCAAGAGAGCCAACAAAATGAGCGCCTCCGCCGGCGGGGGTACCTTGGCCAAACAGTTGCGGTGCCTGCCACACCGTCTTTATGCCGCCGACGGTTTCTGCGGCGAAGTCGTGGGAGCGGACGAGGAGCGGGTTATTGTGGAGAGCCTGGGAGCCAGGTGGCTCGTAATAAGCGTAGTTCAAACCGACCAGCGTGTCCCTCAAGAAGGAAGCGAGCTGACCGCGAGCTTCTTCGAGTTGTGCCTGTGAAGGCGCAGGAGACTTGAGCACCTTTGCCACGTCGGTTCGCATCTGTAGTTCGGTGTGACGGTTGTTATAGATCCCGGCAGCCCATTCGCTTCTCTCGCCGCTGGTGAAAATCGGTCGCGGCATCTCGAATTCTCGCACCTCACCAGCCCGACGGATCGCGAATTGGTTCAGCATTTTCCCTTGCCCTTTTTCGGCCAAGGCATCGCCCAACACAAGCAGTGTGTCAAGGGAAACCAATCGTTGGTCGTCCAATACGGACCGGATTTTGATAGCAAGCTGCTGGTGGATCTTCATTCCTTCAGAATTGACCTGCCGAGGTCCTGCCAGCACCTCGATAATTCCGTCCTGAGAAACTCTCGCTTCCCCAGTGGCAAACCGAAACGCTTCTCCCAGGGAAGCTCGCCCCGCGTCATACAGCTGGGCCGCCGATCGGATTCCGCTGAATGGCTTGATCACCTGCTGCCACGAATCATTCAGTCGCAGGTTCGAAATCTGTCCCTGCCGAGCCAGGATCTGCCAGATTCCGACATTCGCCTGAAACGTACCGAGCGCGTTGCCACGCAATGGATTGGGGAGGTTGCTCAGCGCTTGAGCCGTGTCCAGGAACAGGACAATTGACGCGTCACTCAACTCCTGAAACTCAGAGAAGATCCGGTACTGATCACTAAACTCCTCGAACTTATGCGCTAACAGGCGCACTGTTGCGGGAGCCAAGCGATGTTGGGGAGTCCGTAGGCTCTCAAGTTCGCTGGTCGCAAGATATATCTGCACCGGGCCTTCATCGGTCGTCGCCCGGGAGAAGGCAAACATCGCCTGGATGAGCTGATCCGGGCTGGCCGGCCGGTTCATGCGCGTGCCCGGCCGGCGCGTCACGTTGTTGTGGCGAAGAATATCTTTCCACAGCTCCAGATTTCCAGGCACCAGCGGTTCACCGCTAGGCTCCAAGTGAAGCCGAGTGACCAAAAGCAGAAGGGCGGGGGCCGGCCTGAATATGCCGGTGGTCGCACTCGCTGAAGAAGAATCCGAACTCCGCAGGGCATCGTAGAAAAGCCGCAGGCGATGCGATTCAGTGAAATATAGCTGCTGATTTCCTCTCACCCGTGAAAGCACGTCAAAGTAAGCCATCAGCCAGCCCTTGTCCCGGGACAGCAATCTCTGGACGAAGACCTCAGGTGAGGCCGGGCCAGCCCCCACCAAATCCTTCCACGCAGATTCTGCCTCCGCCCCTCCTGGAACGATAACCCGGTCCGCGCGAACGCAGAGGTGGTTCCCGTAAAAATCGAGAACGGGGGCATAAGTCAGCAATTTCCTGATCCCAAACGATCGATACAAAAACTGATCGGTTTCCGAATCCAGCTTGGAAAGGGCCCAGTACAGGCGTGCCACCTCAGGATCGCTCAGGATCGTATCAAGCAGATCCTTGCTGGTTTCTTTGTAATTTTTGCTACTCGCCATTGTCCAATCGCCAGCGGCGAATATCACCGGCACCGCAGAAGCCATATAGGGGTACTCGAAAGCACTGCCTCCTTGCAGGGTGCGCTCTAGTTCGAGGAGCGGAAATCCGGAATCGATCGTCAGGAAAGCCCGGTCAGGATCCGCCGTCTGCAAGGAAGTTCCCCGCGTTCCACAGTCTGGCCGGGTGCGATAACCGAGGATGCGTAGAAGCGGTTTCGCATCATCACAATTTGAAACTCGAATCAGGCCTCCGTTCGCCAAGACTGACAGCTCTCTGGCTTGGACGACATAGCGGCTCAACAGGATGAGAAACTCCGTCTGTTTCTTGGAGCTGTCATACCCCTCCATAAAGACGTTTCGGCTCAGCAAGGGCAGCATTTGTTCGGGTGCAATCTTTTGACTGATACCCGCCATGCGTAGAAAAGAGCGCAGCGGCCCCGGGATCATGAATTCCGCCGCGGGGGCAACCGGTCCGTCTTCTGGAGGCGAAGTTGCAGCCGCCTCGGAGCCCGAAAGAGCTGAGTCAGCAGAGTCCGCTGCATTGACAGACAAACAACAAGAGAAGACTGAAGCAACTACAAGACTGGAGAGGCAAAGAGGGAATTTCACAGCTGGATTCCTCTTGGAGCCGGCCAAACCTAACTCAACCAGGAGTGCGTCGCGGAGAGCTAAGGATTGTCATTCATCCGCAAAACCAACTGGTTACCCAATATCGAGTTTGAGCTGCCCGACCCCTTTATTCCAAATTCCAATGTCGGCCAAAATAACCCATTTCTCTGGATTCGCCAAGTAGTTTCGTCAGTTTTCTTTCTCTAGCTCCCAATAATTTCCGATTCGCCCCCTAACACATTGACCTTGGAGGCCTCGAGGGAGGACCAGCAGGCCGGAAGGGAGCCGTCTGCGGCGCTAAATTGCGCAAAAAAGTCCGGCCTTGATCGAAACAGAACGATTGTGGCGTTTGTGCCAGCAAAACCAGAGTGGCCAAAAATTGACGTTAGTCGCTATTTTGTTATAGTTACTATCAAATTTTGCGAGAGATTGTGGTGAGGTACCGCAAGGGTTGCAGGAGGAAAGAACAAATGGCCAGTACGCTCGCGACACGGAAGTCGAGTGTAGAAGGAGTTGGAGAGCGGTCAGAGGTGGGGCTGCGGCAGCGGAAGAAGGCGCGCTTGCGGCAGCAGATTATCGAAACCTCGATCAAACTATTTCGTAAGCACGGATACGAGGAAACCCGGATCGACGATGTTGTGCAAGCGCTCGAAATCAGCCAGCCCACCTTCTTCCGATATTTCCCGAGCAAGGACGCAGTTCTACGAGAGGTGGGTGAACGCGGGTATGCCTGTATCTGCGAGCGACTGCGTTCGGAACTCTCCAGCAACGCAGCCACGGAGGAGCGTCTGCGTCGGCTCTACGTGACCATGGCAAGAGAGGTGGAAACCGACAGAAGACTCTGGCAGGCCGTGGTGTTGTCGGGCGCTATGGATCCGGTGCGATCCGCAGAATTGCGGGGGCATGAAGAGGCTGCTGCCAGCTTGTTGCGGGACATCCTCACGCAAGGGCAGAAGCGAGGCGAGGTGACGCGCGCATTTCCGGTCGTGCACCTGGCCGAATTCATGGAAGGACTTTACAACACGGTGGTGCGGCAGTGGGCAGTGGATTTAACTGGGCCGCACAAGCTCACGGAACGGGTGCGAAGCGCCGTGGAGTTTTTCTTGCGGGGCATTCGGTCGTAGGGGTTCTTCTCCGATCACCCGTATTTCTGGAAAGGAAAGCTCGATGAAGGCCGCTGTTTTACACGCATTCAAGACGCCCTTAGCTCTGGAGGAGATGCCTCAGCCGGAACCCAACGTGGACGAGGTCTTGATCGAAGTAGAGGTTTGCGGCGTCTGTCATTCCGATCTGCACTTGGCCGACGGTGACTGGCCGCAATTGGCCAGCATCGTAAAGAAGCCCCTGATTCTGGGGCACGAGATCGTAGGTCGGGTGGTGAAGCGAGGCTCGGCGGTCCAGAGTGTGCAGGTAGGCGAACGCGTCGGAGTGCCTTGGCTCCAGTGGACATGCGGTCAATGTGAGTTTTGCCGCGAAGGAAATGAGAATTTGTGCGTGCGTCAGCGCATCACGGGCGTCATGGTGGATGGCGGATATGCGGAATTTGCGAAGGCCCCCGCCAGTCACGTAACGAAGATTCCCGACGCGCTTCTCTCCGCGCAGGCAGCACCGCTGCTATGTGCAGGAGTCACGGTGCATCGCGCTCTCAAACAGGCCAAGATTCGAGCCCGGCAGCGATTGGCGGTTTTCGGCGTGGGCGGACTCGGCCACCTTGCCGTCCAGATTGGGCGGGCGGCCGGCGCGGAGGTGATTGCAATCGACGTAGCCGAAGAAAAACTTTCTTTGGCGAAGTCGCTGGGCGCTGCCCGCACCCTGAACGCAGCGAAGAGCGACGTGGTGAAGGAGTTGCGGGGCTCCGGCGGGGTGCACGTCGCCCTGGTCACCTCAGCGGCCAAGTCCGCATACGACATGGCGTTCTATTGCGTTCGACCCACGGGGACGCTACTGGCAGTAGGACTGCCTGCCCGTGAAATCTCGTTTCCGCCGATTCTGATGGCGGCTGGCGAGATCCAGATCAAGGCATCCGCCGTCGGAACACGGGAAGATCTGTGCGAGATCCTGGCGATGGGAGCAGCCGGGACCGTTCATTGCCAGGTGTCAACCCGCCCCCTGGCGGACGTTGGTGAGGTTCTGGAACAACTGAGCCGCGGCGAGATCGCAGGACGCGTGGTGCTCCGCTTACGGGACTAGTTCTCTTCCCCGTGGGGGCGGCAATCGGGGTCAACAAGAACCTATTGATGTTAGTAACTATAATATGTTATTAACTATCATTTTGTGGATTCCTCAATTCCAGGAAGGCCATCTCGGTGAATGTCAAACAGCTTTTCGATCTGACCGGACGCGCGGCTATTATTTCAGGCGGCTCGATAGGGCTGGGACGACAGATGGCTGAGGGTTTGGCGGAGATGGGAGCGAACCTGGTGCTCTGCGCCCGCAAGAAAGAACGCTGTGAGCAAGCGGCGGAAGAATTACGCTCCCGCGGCGTGCAGGCTCTTGCGCTGGGCTGCGATGTTAGAGACCGTGTGGCGATTCAAGAAGTCGTGGACGCGACGCTCGCAAAGTTCGGCCGGATCGACATTTTAGTCAACAACGCCGGAGTGTCGTGGGCGGCTTCAGTAGAAGAAATGACGCTGGAACAATGGGACAAAGTCCTCTCCACCAACTTGACGGGCACATTCCTTTTTTGTCAGGCAGCGGGGAAGGCCATGGTGGCGCAGCGGTCAGGCAAAATCATCAACCTGGCATCCGTGGCGGGATTGGGGGGAGCGTCAGCGGAACTGCCAGCGATCGGATACCACGCGAGCAAAGGCGGGGTGATTGCGTTCACCAAGGATCTGGCGTGTAAGTGGGCGCCGCACAACATCCAGGTGAATGCGATTGCCCCAGGATGGTTTCCCACGCATATGTCGGACTGGGTCATCCAGCACCG
>Ga0116121_1000244_pt1 | contig 30982 bp, 33 predicted proteins | sample June2015DPH_13_1_FD_89725 | JGI IMG/M metagenome (GOLD analysis project Ga0116121, IMG submission 89725) | Peatland microbial communities from SPRUCE experiment site at the Marcell Experimental Forest, Minnesota, USA - June2015DPH_13_10 | ecosystem: Environmental > Terrestrial > Soil > Wetlands...
AACGAGAACAAGGCAGCTGAGAATAAAGCAGCCGCAACCCGCTCGAACGAGAACAAGGCAGCTGAGAATAAAGCAGCCGCAACCCGCTCGAACGAGAACAAGGCAGCTGAGAATAAAGCAGCCGCAACCCGCTCGAACGAGAACAAGGCAGCTGAGAATAAAGCAGCGAAGCCCAGGGAGGCTCGTCCGACCAGTGAGTCCAAGCCGACTACAGCTCATGCGCAGCCGGCGCCTCGCCAACAGACTACACCCCGCGCTGAAGCCACACCGCATGCACCGCCTGCTTCGCATCCGGCAACTACAGCTCGTGCGCAGCCGGCCCCGCATCCTGCGAGAGAAGCGCCTAAAGCCGAAGAGCGCCCTCGGAATTAGCAGATTGACCGCGAGGCATTGCGTCAGTCTTTAGAGGCGTGAGAAAGTCGATTGACTCAGTATCGGCGCGGGTTCCATCCTTGGGCCCGCGTCATTCTTGTTTCCGGCTGCACAAAGCGAATCGAAGCGAAATAGGGTGTCGTGAAGATGCGATCCACCTGGTGCCATCTCCGCGTGCTTTCCCGAGACAGTTGATCGCCCTTTTGATCAATTTTTCTTCATTGAGCAGTTTTGACCATTAGAAATCCGGCGGAGCGCCTATATAGGGAAGCGGACTGCAAAAGGAGCAAAACATGCTTGGAACTATATTGATCGTGATCCTGGTTTTAGCACTGATCGGTGCGTTGCCACGCTGGTCGCACAGCCGGGAGTGGGGCTATGCCCCGACCGGAGGCTTAGGTCTAGTTCTTTTCGTCGTTGTCGTTCTTTTGGTTCTCGGCCGCATCTGAACCATGAGCCTCCAGCCAACATCAAACGGCGCCACAGCCAGAAGGTGGCGCCGGCTTTCTGTCCGCGCGACGTCACTTTTTCTCGTCGTTCTGATGTGCGGCGGTGGTTCGTCCGCATACTCCGTTCTCACGCACGAGGAGATTGTCGACCTGCTCTGGACCGACGAGATCCAGCCTCTGCTCCTCAAGCGATATCCGGGACTCTCGGAAGACCAGCTCAAACAGGCGCACGCCTATGCCTACGGAGGCGCGGTCATCCAGGATCTCGGCTACTACCCGTTCGGCAGTAAAGAATTCAGCAACCTGGTGCACTACGTGCGCAGCGGAGACTTTGTTCTAGAACTGCTGCTCGAAAACCAGGATGTCAACGAGTACGCCTTTGCGCTGGGCGCACTGTCGCATTATGCGGCAGATGTCGCCGGTCACCCGGCGGTCAACCAGTCCGTCGCGATCGAATACCCGAAGCTGCGGGCGAAGTACGGACAGTCCGTCCGGTACGCTCAGGACAAGACGGCGCATTTGAAGACCGAGTTTGGGTTCGACACAGTGCAGGTCGCGAAGAATCGATATGCGTCGCAGCAATACCACGATTTCATCGGATTCCAAGTGTCCGAGCCGCTGCTGGGGCGAGTCTTTCCCGTGGTGTACGGAGTTGAACTGAAGGAAGTGCTTAGCCACGAGGATCTAGCTGTGGGTTCGTATCGTTTCGCGGTCAGCCACATGATTCCGGAAATGACCCAGGTCGCGCTGCAAACCCATAAAAAGGATCTGATGCGCGAGACCCCGAATTTCACGAAACGGAAGTTCCTGTATCGTCTTTCGCGCTCTGACTACGAAAGGCAATGGGGAAAGGATTACGTAAAGCCAGGCGCAGGTACCCGGATTTTGTCAACGCTCTTGCGATACATGCCGAGAATCGGTCCCTTCAAAGGGCTGGCGTTCAATAACCCCACTCCCCAAACTGAGGATCTGTATTTCAAGAGCATTAACACGACCGTCGATCGGTACCGTGCGTTTCTCGAGGAAGTGCGCAGCGATTCACTGGTGCTTCCTAACTGTGACTTGGATAGCGGGAACGTAACCAGAGCTGCGGAATATTTGCTGACGGACGACACTTACGCAACCCTGTTAGCTCAGTTGTCGGAGCGTAAGTTCGATCGGACGTCGCCGGCGCTGCGCGACAACATCCTGCAGTTTTATTCCGACCTCTCGTTGCCGATCGAGACGAAGAAGGACGGGGTTCGCTGGCAAGCCGTGCTGACCGATCTGGACCAGTTGAAGGTCGTGGCTTCGGCGCCGACTGTCGCGGACAGCCCCGCACGGTAATCTGCCGTGCGCTTACTCCACTTCAGAAACGCCGCGGTCCATGTGGCCCGCGATATGGACAAGAATCACACCATGGCGTTTGCCGCGGCGTTGTCCTACTACTTCGTCGTTGCATTATTCCCCTTTCTGATCTTTCTTTCTGCGCTAGTCGCTTATTTGCCAGTTCCGGACTTCTTTAGCCAGGTCATGGGGCTGATCGCGCGGGTCGTTCCCGCCGCCAGCATGGGCCCGCTTAGAAATCTGATGAAGGGCACAATCCTTTCCAGGCACAGCCGTCTGCTTACCTTGGGCATTTTCCTCACGCTGTGGTCGGCATCGAGCGGTTTTACAGCTCTTATCGATGCGCTCAACACAGCCTACGATGTCTCCGAAACCAGGCGCTATTGGAAGACGCGCGGCCTCGCTATTCTCCTTACGTTCTCCGTTGGATGTTTGCTCGTCACTGCGCTGGGTCTCCTGCTTGTGGGGCCTGGCCTAAGCGCGTGGCTGGCCAAAACGTTCGGGATGAAGATGCTCTGGCCGTTTGTCCGCTGGGCCGTGGCGATTGGCTGCACAATTCTCGCGCTTGAGCTCCTCTACTTTGTCGCGCCGAATGTGAAACAACGATTCGTGAGCACGCTGCCCGGAGCGGTGATCGCAGTCGGCGGGTGGATCGGACTGTCTTACCTCCTCGGACTCTACTTCCAGGACTTCTCCGCGTATAGCAAAAGTTATGGCAGCTTGGGAATAGCGCTCGCATTCAGCATCTGGCTTTATTGGAGCGGCTTTGTGATCTTAGTCGGTGCCCAATTCAATGCAGAACTCCAACAGAAAACTAGAGGGAGATTGGGGGCCGAAGCAAAGCGACACGTGGAGCGCAACTTGGCCGCGTAATCGAGCAAATATGGAGGGCAAGGAATGGACCGTGAAGGAACGTGATCGAGGCCCTGAAAACGGTTCCCGTTAGACGCGAAGGTTTACTACGAGACCGGGCCAAAGACGATAATCATCAATTTGGCATTCGGCGGTTCGCTGTTTTGCGAATCAGATGATTTGCCTGACTCGCGTCACTAGTACACGTACCCAGTGACCAAACATTTTCTGGTTATTGCTGGGACACTCCAACACGCTTGGAGAGTAACAACAGGAAGTACGCCAGCCAGCATTGATTTGCACGCTCACCAAAAGGAACATGAAGATACTGATGGTGCTCACATCGCACGATCAACTCGGCAACACCGGTCGCAAGACCGGCTTCTGGCTTGAAGAATTCGCAGCCCCTTACTTTGTTTTCAGGGACGCCGGTATACAGTTGACCCTCGCCTCACCGAAAGGCGGGCAGCCGCCGATCGATCCGAAAAGCGATTTACCGGAAAATCAGACGCCCGCCATGGCGCGGTTCAAGCAGGACCAGACAGCGCAAACAGCGCTTTCCCGGGCGGTGAAGCTCGCCGATATGAAAGCAGAAGATTACGACACCGTATTCTATGCGGGCGGGCACGGTCCCATGTGGGGACCTCGCGGAAAGCACCGATTCCATAGCTTTGATCGGGTCCTTCTACAATTCCGGCAAGCCGGTGGCTTTGGTCTGCCATTCGCATAGTGTGCTTTCATCGGGTAACCTACAAGGGCGCGCCGATTGTGAAGGGTAAACGCGTGACTGGCTTTACCAACGACGAGGAGGGAGAGGTGCATCTCACCAATGTTGTGCCGTTCCTCGTCGAGGATGAGTTGAAGCGACTGGGAGGTATCTTTGAGAAAGTTTCCAACTGGCAGCCCTTTGCGATCATTGATGGCCGTCTCATTACAGGGCAGAATCCCGCATCCTCGACTGTCGCAGCCCAAGCGCTTCTAAGTTTGTCGCTGCGGAAAAAGCCGCTTAGGTTCCTACTCCAATTGACGAACGCAAAAGGTTCGTCATCGTCATCTATTTATGCCGGTCGAGGTGAAATCATTCCCGCCTTGGCCGCACCGTTACCGACTTTGGCCGAGAAACACTCCGAGTGTCTTGGCGTCCCCAGGGGATGATCTGGAAGTGTCGTCGAGCCAGTGACAGTCATGCCACATCCTTGGCGCATCTTGAGGTCTTCTGCGTTGCCGATTTCGTTAGGCTTGTCGACCGATACCATCGTCCAATTGTTTCGCCCCTGCGGTTCTGGTTTGCTGGTGCAAACGCTGGCTCCAATTCTTCAGGACAATTCCGCCGGCAACATTGGCATTCGCCTATATGCAATCGATCCAACAAAGCGAAGCAGTTGTGGAAATTGAGTGAGGAACTTGCGGGAGTGGAACTCCTGAGGACAAATTCAGAAGGAGAGATTAATCATGAAGCATCCAGACTCAATCGGGATGTCACGTCGTCGTCTCTTGACTATGGCCGGCGTTTCCGCAGGAGCGGCACTAATCGCCCAGCCTGCACTCTTCGCGCACCGTGGTTCGAGTGCGCCGGCAGTAGCCAATACAACAGCCGGCACTAAGAACACGTCGTTCGCGCCACTGAAGCAGATCGACGCCGGCCTCCTGAGCGTTGGCTACGCTGAGGCTGGCCCCGCCAATGGCCCTGCGGTAATTCTTTTGCAGGGCTGGCCCTACGACATCTACAGCTACGTCGATGTTGCGCCGTTGTTGGCATCGGCGGGCTACCGGGTAATCGTCCCCTATCTGCGGGGTTACGGCACGACGCGCTTTCTTTCCAGCGGAACGTTTCGGAATGGACAACAGTCGGTGGTTGCTCTCGACATCATCGCGCTGATGGATGCGCTCAAGATCGACAAGGCAATCCTCGCCGGCTTCGATTGGGGAGGGCGGACCGCCGACATCATGGCGGTGCTCTGGCCGGAGCGCTGCAAGGCGCTCGTCTCGGTGAGCGGTTATCTGATTCCCAGTCAGGCAGCTAACCGGGCGCCGCTGCCACCGAAGGCTGAGCTCCAATGGTGGTACCAGTTTTATTTCGCCACGGAACGCGGCCGGGACGGCTACGACAAATACCGGCACGATTTTGCCAAGCTTATCTGGCAGATCGCTTCGCCGAAGTGGAACTTCGATGATGCGACGTTCGATCGCAGTGCGGCGTCGTTCGACAATCCGGATCACGTTGCCATCGTGATCCATAGTTACCGCTGGCGGCTCGGCTTGGCTGAAGGCGAGCCGAAATATGACGATCTGGAAAAGCGCCTTGCCTTAGGTCCGGTCATCACCGTGCCGACCATCACTCTTGAAGGCGATGCCAACGGGGCCCCACATTATCCGGACCCCAGTGCCTTTGCCAAGAAATTCTCCGGCAAACATGCACACCGGACCATTACCGGAGGCGTCGGGCACAATCTGCCACAAGAAGCTCCGGAAGCTTTCGCCAAGGCTGTTGTCGAAGTCGACGGTTTTTGATACGAGTTGGGAATAGCGATCGACGTTAACCTGGGTGGGCGCTGCGGCCGTGACCAAGGTCGAACCAGACCTGTCGCAGATGCGGCGTGATCGTGTTGTGAAGAATACTGGTTCCCAAGTGAGAGCGATGTTCAAAGAACTCAAACATAGTCGCCGTAATCGCCCTTGCCTTCTTGGCATCGCGGTGGTCGTCATTGCTGCCGCCCCGCTCAGCGTCATCGGTTCTATGAGAGGGGGGGCAACACCTTCAGATCTTCGAATGGTCAAGCTTCGGATAGCGCCCGCAGCAATTCGATTACCGATAGAGGGTAAATTCCCTTCTCTCGTCGGCGCCACCGCCTGGCTGAATTCGCAGCCATTGACGCCAACCACTCTGCGTGGAAAAGTGGTCCTGATCGAGTTCTGGACCTATTCCTGCATCAACTGGCGGCGGCAGCTTCCATACGTCCGTGCATGGGCCGAGAAATACAAAAATCAAGGTTTGGTAGTGATTGGTACACACGCGCCCGAATTCTCGTTTGAGAAAAACATTGATAACGTCCGCTGGGCTGCGAAGGACATGCGAATCGATTATCCGATCGCGGTCGATAACGACCATGCGATGTGGCGCGCTTTCAACAACGAATATTGGCCTGCCCTTTATTTCATCGATGCGCAGGGGCGGATCCGACATCATCAGTTCGGCGAGGGTGACTACGAACAGTCGGAATTGATTATTCAACAGTTGCTGACCGAGGCCGGAACCGGCGGCTTCAGTCATGACCTGGTGTCGGTCGATCCCCAGGGTGCTGAAGTTGGCGCTGATTGGGACGACTTGAGATCTGCGGAAAACTATCTCGGCTATGAACGCACCGCAGACTTTGCGTCCGCCGGAGGTGCAAAACCAGACCAGCGTCACGACTATGCGCTGCCCGCGCGTCTGAAACTCAGTCACTGGGCACTCTCAGGCGATTGGACGATGGAGAGAGAAGGCATCGTGCTGAACAAGGCCAATGGGCACGTCGTGTACAGCTTTCACAGCCGCGATCTTCATCTCGTCATGGGACCGGCAGCGCCGGGAACGTCCGCGCGATTTCGCGTGCTCATCGATGGGCAACCGCCGGGCGCCGCTCACGGGGTTGACGTGGACGGACAAGGCAACGGCACGGTTACGGAGCCCCGGATGTATCAGCTGATCCGACAACCTAAGCCCATCGTTGATCGACAGTTTGAGATCGAATTTCTCGATCCTGGTGTGGAGGCCTTTTCGTTCACGTTCGGCTGATCCAAAGCAGCTGTCGCGTTTACCGATGTCGAAGTGGCCCGAGGAAAGGAACTATGTCAACTGCAACGACGGAAATCCGCTCTCCCTTGCCTCCGTTCACACGCGAAAGTGCGATTCAAAAAGTGCGACTCGCCGAAGATGGCTGGAACAGTCGCGACCCCGGAAAAGTAGCTCTGGCCTACACGGTCGATTCGCGATGGAGGAACCGCTCGGAGTTCATCAACGGACGAAACGAAATCATTGCCTTCCTTTCTCGCAAGTGGGCTAAGGAGTTGGATTACAGGCTCATCAAGGAACTGTGGGCGTTTACCGGGAATCACCTTGCGGTACGCTTCGCTTACGAGTGGCACGACAACTCGGGTCACTGGTATCGGTCCTATGGCAATGAGAACTGGGAATTCAATGACGACGGCCTTATGGCGTCACGGTTTGCATCCATCAACGACCTTCCCATCTCGGAATCAGATCGCAAGTATCACTGGCCGCTTGGTCACCGCCCGGAAGACCATCCAGGCCTGAGCGACTTGGGTTTATAGTCTTCCCGAATCTCGCAATCGGCCATACCGCGCCTGTCGCGCGACTGGCAAAAGCTGGGGCAGTGGTCATCCCGACAATCGGCAGATTTCTTACCGGGATTCTCCAAGAAAAACTCCGAGGGGCAGTCATCCGCTGGAGCTCGGAAAACAAGCGTGTGAACGCCGCTCCACGTTGTGTCAGCGTCAGGAGTGAGTTTGTCCTGCGCTGAAACTTGGGTCGTGGAGGAATGCCTATGGCGTTTATCAGATTGAGCTCATTCAAAGCCGCCGCAGAATTGGTTTCCAGCATTCTGAATTGGGTGTGCCCGGAATGTGAAGGGAGGATGGAAGGTCGCGGTAAGGAGTTCAAATGCCAGGGCAAGTGTGAGATGGACTAGCGTCAAGTATGGCTCATCACTCGGAGGCTGAAACTGTTGCCTACCTAACGGCTGTCTATGCTCAGGCTGGTGGTTTTGTGAAGGGCTGGCGCATTCTGATGCCTGACCAGCGGCCGGCACGATCTTTTCTTTCGCAAGCAAGAATCACCTCTGCAGGTCAGTTCATGGCAAGCGCTCTTGAACGATCACTGAGGGAGCAAAAAGTTGGCAACGCTGGTCCGCGAAACAAATAGAAATCTGCAGCTCACCTCGATAGAGCAACGAAAGCCCACCACAACCCTTCGCACTTGTTTCCGAAGCGCCGTCGGCGCAGAATGATCGAAACTACGTCCCGAGGGGCGTCATGGAGATAACACACCGCCAGCGGCATGGGTTCCGCTTGCCGGCAATACTGAGTGCGAAACAAGTAGTGCTCTGCGCTTTGATAATTGATTTGTTATCCGCCGCGTTGTTTGCACAAAGCCTCCAATATCCTTTACAAGTCAACGCCGGGTTACGGCTGCCCGCGACACCGAATGACCGCGTTGTCGTCGATAAAGGTGACGCACCACTGGGTGCCAACAAAGAAAAGCGATGCTCAATCAAGCCGTTTCCAGGAATGCCCAGCATTGCCAGCGTTACGAGCTTGCAGATTCCCCACAAAGGCTCAAAAAGAATATGAACACGCCTGCACAGCCCTAAAGAATAAGAAACTGCCGGAGGCTGAGCAGCACTTACGCAAAGCAACCGAAATCTACCCGAAATACGTTGCGGGATGGGTAATGCTGGGTCAGACTCTCGAAACCAGGCAGCAAACAGCAGAAGCGCGTAATGCTTGTTCGCGAGCGTCGAGCGCTGATCCAAAATACTTGCCCGCGTATCTTTGCCTGGCGGAGATCGCCGGACGCAAGCAGGAATGGAATGAGGTTTTGAACCTGACTAGTCGTGCACTTGAACTGGAAGCTGTAAACGACGCCTATGCCTATTTCTTCAGCGCGATTGCTTATTTCAATCTGAACCAGCTGCCGGAAGCGAAACAGAGAGCTTTGAAAGCCGAAGCAATTGACCGTGAGCACTACGAGCCGCTGTTGCAACTCTTACTGGCTCAAATTTACGAAGCCAACAACGACGCGACTGATGCCGCTTCTCACCTTCGGGAATATCTGAGACTTGCTCCGGAATCACAAGATTCGGACAATCTGAAAAAAGTTTTGGCCGAGGCACAGAGCCCGAAGTAGACATCCCCGCACCTTCGCAATCGGCTCAGCGAGTGTAATCGCCGGATAACGTCAACTATCAGCGCAATCGCACAATAATGCAGCAGCTCGATTGATCCCGCGATTATTGCAGCTTCGCGTACTCCGCTGGAGAAAGACCGCAATCTGCGCTATCAGGGTGTGGCCGATGCGGGCAGACCTATGCTGAACGCTTTTTGCTTCGACCTTTCGCATGAGCTCCGAGAGCGTCGTGCTGCACTCGGGATCGATCGTTTTCGACGGCGCTTTCGTCACGCTCATGCCGGCGATGTATCTGGGGTCAACTTACAATGGATAAGAGCTTTGTTCTCCAGAGATTTGCGGAGACAGCGGAGCGCGAGCGCGTGACGCACGTCATCATGGTGCCGTCACAGATCGTCGCGCTTCTGGGTTCGCCATACTTTTCCGCGGAGGCGCTGCAGTCCCTCGAAATGATCTGCACCATCGGCGCCCCACTGCACATGGAGCATAAAGAGAAGCTGAATCGCAGACTGCCCGGCAGATTTTATGAACTCTACGGGCTGACCGAAGGGTTCATTACCATTCGCAAGAAATGGGATCAAGCGAAGCAGTAGAATAATGCCAAAGCTTCGGAGTGGCGCCCCACCTCAGGCCCGATTTATGCACCCGGTCCGGCTGTGCTCAGGGCGAGGACTCGCCTGAGACGGAGTGACTACCAGGCGTCGTTTGTGCCCGCGGGTCGTTGAGTGCTGCGAAAGCCGCCAGCGCATCGTGTAGGCGATCGAAAAACCGCGCCGGGCCGATGACCTTCGTCAAGAGGTGCCGCTCTAAGTCCGCCTTCAGGGAGAAAGGCACGCGTGCGAGCACCAACATCACGCCGCAGTGAACCAGTTGCTTCTGCAGTTGTCGCACCATCCGAGCGGCCGTGTAATCCACATTTGTGATCGCTTCGGCGTCGACGACCAGCCAGCGCACGAGTGAAGGAGCTGGCCCAACCAAGCCGCGAACCTCCTCTGCAAACAGGGTAGCATTGGCGTAGAAGAGCGCTGCTCCGAAGCGATAGATCACCAACCCTGGTTTGGTTGCCGCGCCGGGAACGGCCGGAACTAACTGCCAGCCATCGCCTTCGCTTACGACGAAGACTCCGGTGTGAGGACGATAGCTGTGCCGCACAACCCGAAGCAGCGACAGCACCATGGCCAGCAGTATGCCCTGCTCAACGCCTACCAGCACCACGACTATCGCAGTAAACAAGGCCAGAGCGTATTCTTCGGGACTCTCGCGTCGAATCTCTCGCAAGCCGCGCAAGTCAATTAGACGGACAGCAATGAAAAATACGATGGCCCCCAGCACGCAACGTGGCAGGTATTGCAGAGGCTTGGTCAGAAAGAGCAGGACGAACGCGACCGTCATCGCGGTGGCCACCTGGGCAAGCTGGCTCTGACCTCCAGAGCTTTCGACCATCGCGGTTTGGGTAGGGCTTCCGTCCACAACAAACGTCCCGCTCAACGCCGCGGCGGCGTTGGCCGCAGACAGACCGACCAGGTCTGCGCTTCCGTCCCAGTGCTGGTGGTGGCGCCCCGCGTAGAAACGTGCGGTAGCCGCGCTCTGGGCGAGGATCGTTACAAAGCAAGAGCTGGACACGCCGAGCAGCGGCACGGCGTCCTTCCAGTGCACATCGGGCAATCCTAAATGCGGAAGGCCGCCAACGACCGGCCCGATGATCGTGATACCGCGCCCTGCGAAATCCCAGCCCGCGCTCGCGGCTATTGCGCAGGCCACCGCGATCAGCGAGCCGGGCACCTTGGGAGCAAACCAGCTGAAGGCAAAGACGCCGGTCACGACGACTGCCGAGATCAACACCGTCGGGAAGTGAGCCTCGGGCAGGCCGCGGAAGACCTCGAGGAGCTGTCCCACCGTCCTGTGGGAGTGCACTTCCAGGCCGACCATCTCGCCCAGCACAGCGACGCCCACCTGAAATCCCACTCCGGTGAGAAATCCTATCAGCACGGTCTGCGACAAGAAGTCGGCCAGGAAGCCGAGCTTGAGTACTCGAGCCAGCAGGAGAAATCCGGCGGTGAGCAGAGCGACCGTCGATGCCAGCGCCACATATCTCGCGCTTGCGACAGGCGCCATGCCCGCAAGCCTCCCGGCAAGAATGGCAGCGGTTGCTGAATCGGCAGCGACTACCAGGTAGCGCGAGGAACCAAACATCGCAAATGCCAGTAGCGGAAGCAGCAGCGTGTAAAAACCTGTGACTACTGGCATGCCGGCAATCTTGGTGTAGCCCAGCGCCTGCGGGATGTTCATCGCCGCCAATTGCAATCCGGCCACGGCATTGCGCGCTGCTCCCGCGCGAGTAACCGGTCTTATGCCTTGAAACAGACGCAGCCAACCGCCACTTCGCGCCTGCGGCGCGAGTTGACCGGACCGCAGGCGATCTGGTCCGGCCGGTGGTGTGGCTTGTACGCTCATGGTCACCGCAAGATCGTCTTCAGGACTTCGACCTCTTAGACGCTTTTAGCTGCATCACCCTGTCCTATTGAGCTTCCGCATAACGCTTTTGACGAATCCGACGGCGTTGGTGTTGGGCCAGTCGGGATGCTGCGTTTTGAGGTCGGCGCTGACTTGTTCCCGGCGTCGTCGGGCGATATGCCTTGGCGCTTGAGCGCGAGCGCTCGCGTGCGAATTTCGGAGATCAGGTTCAGTTCCGCCACCACGAGCGAACCATCGCCGGGAGCGCTATGGTCGGGCAAGACATGTACGGCGTTGAGGGCGGCTACCTTGTCCAGCACGGCAAGCCAGCTCGGGGGTGTGCGGCCGTCGCCGAAGATGTTGGGCATGGTCTTGTTCTGCACTACGTCGCCCGAGATCAACGTGCGGTCTGGTTCGACCAAGGTCAGCTCACCACCTTTGGTGTGGGCTCCGCCGAACCAGAGCAGGCGGGCCGTAACACCGCCAAGGTCGATCGTCGCTTCCTGGTTAAAAATCACCTCGGGCGAGCGCAATACCACGCCTGCGAGTAGGTCTTTATTCTGCGGCGAGCGCTGGCTGCACTTATCGATCATCTCCTGACCGTGCGTCTCCATTTCCTGCTGCTGCACCGCGTTGCGGATCAGGATGGTTCCGGGAGGAAAGCCGGGCTCAGCGGCAGCGTGCTCCGGATGGAAGTGCGTGGTGGTGAGGAAGAGCTTCGGGTTGTTGGGTGCGAGTTTCGCGGCCAAGCGCGCGGCGGTGGCTCCATTCTTCGAGCCCAAGCCGATATCGACGACGAGCATCGAGTGGCTACCGACGACGACGGCGTTGGGAACGTCCATGATCGTCCAGACGTGGTCGGAAATCTTTGTTGTGATCTCACTGACCATCGGCGGGCTCATCTGCGCTACTGCACTCGTGCCTGCCAGCACTGCCAGCGTCAGAAGTGCCGAAAGTGACTTCATGGCGTCCTTATTCTAAGATCATTGCCTATCTGTTATATCCGCGACAGCGACCTTGTTCACTCCACTGCATGCCAAATATAGCCGACCATCGGGAGTTGCTACCATGTTGCGAATAACGCCGCCTCCGGATGGGATCTGTTTCGTACTGAAGTTGTCCGCTCGGGGATCGAATCGGACCAGAGTATTGGGCTTCACACCCGACTCGCTATACCAGACCTCACCGTCATTCGTGATCGCGATGCCATAAGGTTCTGACTCCGAGCCGCCGGGCGACATCCATTCTTTCAACAACCTTCCGCTGGACGCATCAAAGTGTCCAAGAAAGCCGCGTGCGAAGTCCGTGTAATAAATTGTGCCATCGGGCGCCAGTGCGATCCGTCGCGGGCGAGCACCCGCTGCCGGCAAAATGTATTCGCGTATTTTCATCGTACTCGGGTCGATGCTGGCTAGCTTGTTGGTGCCGAACTCGCAGAAGAAGGGCGTGTTGTTCTGCAAGATCACGATGCCGTAAGGCACGGAGTGCGCAGTCGGCAATTTGGTCAAGGTCATCTTGCCGGCCTTCGGATCGAGACGGCCGATATAGTTGGTCTCTTCGTTGGTAAACCACAAAATGCCATCATGGTCGAATACGGGTGTGTGCGGATCGATCTTCGCGCCACCCGCCGCGCGATACTCGGCGATCTCGCCGGTCTTCGGATCTAGCTTGCCGACGTAACCGCCGGAGATTGCGGTGAACCAAATGTTTCCGTCCTTGTCGGCGACCAAACCGTGCGGACCAGAATCGGCAGTCTTCAAAGCAAATTCCTTGAATTCGCCAGTCTTCGGATTGAGGCGGCCCAGTTTATTTGCTCCCTGCCCGGTGTACCAAAGCGAGCCATCAGGCGCGAGTGCGGGATCGTGAGGCCGCGAGTTCGGCGTGGGCAGTTCGTATTCCTCGATCTGTACGTGCAGGGTACCCACCGTCTGGGAGCCAGCAAGCGCGGCGGCTAGCGTGAGCAAGCAGGGTGTAAGTAGAGACATGGACCCTCTCCTCAGCAGGAAAATTGTAGTCCCTGGTGTAGCGGCTCGGCGACAAGTGCGTAAACCAGGGGCGCACAGGCCACAGATCCGCGAAAGCACCGATCTTACACCGAACCCGGTGCCGGATGTTAAGCAGCTCGGCGATCACGGAGCTTCTTTTGGACCTCTGCCAAGTACTGCCTTGCCTGCTCGCGCGTCTTGATTGAACGCACCCGATGTAGGATAGCCGTCCGTTGCTTCGGCGACATTTCGAGATCCTGGCGCAGAGCTGAATGAAGAATCACTGGCAGTGTGCCCTGGTCGACCGTCGCATCTGGTCTGACGGCAACCATCGTACTCAAGTCCGGCACACTCATCTTCATTACACTCGTCGCGAACAGAGTGTTTGCGGGGAAAGACAGAGTTGTGGGAGTGTCGGCCCTTGGCGCATTCAAAGAAAGCAGCGCATCGAGCCGATTGGCTTTGGCATCGCGCTGCGTCAGAGGATTAACTGCAAACAAAGCTTCAATCGTAGCCGGTATTGAAGCATGGTCATACAACCGATGATCAACGACATTTTTCGGAATAAGCGGCGAGATGACAACTGCCGGGACACGAGGCCCATACTGCTGGAATGCAAAGCCGTACTGATTCCGGTTATCCTGCGGAGCTGTGTCACCTGGTGCTACCGCGCTAGGCGGAATGGCGTGATCGTAAAATCCGCCGTGTTCATCCCAGGTGATGATCAAAGCACTGCTAGTCCAATGCGGAGAGTTCCGGATCGCCTCATAGGTCTCCTTAATCAATCCCTCACCCAGCGTGATGTCGGTAAGCGGGTGCTGCGAACTGCTGTTCCTATAGTCGTTCAGGACATCGTAGCTTGGCTCGATGAAAACGTAACTGTATGGATAAGTCGGCTGACCAAGATCGGTGGAAAAATGGCCGTAGTGCCGGATGTCGAAGAGGCTGATGCCCTTCAATGCGGCAACCATCGGAAAATCGTCGCCGGCATACAGGCGGTGCGACACCGCCTTCTTCTTCAATGCATCGAAAATGCTACCCGCTTTGAACTGGAACCCACCGATCGTCTCCCATTCAACGATTTCTTGCGTAGTCGGACTGTGGTCAAGCCCGCCGGACGAGGCGGCATGAACAAACATCCGGTTCGGCCAGGTAGGGCCAGGCATGGATGCCTGCCAGTTATCACAAACGGCAAACTCCTGGGCCAAGGCAACCAGGACTGGAAGCTGCTCGGGTGCAAAACACTTCATCACCTCACCCGGGTCCGCAGCGTCGCTGCTGGCCCCATATGAGGCGACGAAGCCGGTGTTGTTGATGGCTGGATACGCGCCACCTGCTTGATAAGTCGTTCCCGGTCCGCAGAGCTGTTCCAGGACATTATTGAACTCGTGTCCTGGGTCAGCCGGCATCACGGCATCAGCGCCTCTGCTTACTTGGAACACGCCGCCATCGAAAGAATTGACCTCGCTTCCAGACAGTCCATTGATCTGTGTTGAACCGCCCTTCGCGGCATCGTTGCCTGTGATGCCCGAGAAACCGAGCATGTGATCGAACGCTCGGTTCTCCAACATGAGAACGAACACGTGTTCGATTTGATCAGCCATTTCGCCAACACGCTGCACGAGGATTTCACTATGCATTGTAACTGCGAAACCTGGGACGGCTGGCGTGCGCGGAGATCGGTGGTTGTGTGTTTCTGGAAGTTGCTCCGGCAGTTCACATTTGCAGTTGCTCGGGCAACCCGGAACTCAGCTGGGAACACTACGCAGCAGACATGACGGAGAAAAAGGTTCTGCTTGCGCCCTTAAGACGGCAGAGGGAATAGGCCACATAACAATCGATGTGCTCCAATGCGGGCTTTTTCGATACATCAGTCGAGCGCATCCGTCCGGACTTGGTTGTGAGTAAGTGATTGATTCAGAAGTTTGATTGCCAAGACCGTGCTGATGAGTGTGCCAACTTTGATCAGTTGTCCAAAGAGTGTTCGAATGCTTGCCGATTCACGTGCCGGTGAAGGCCGAGTGACCGTCAGACTCGAAAACTACGGTTCGTCATTATTGTGAATTAAGCTGTGGGGGACTGTGGAAAATTGAGCCGTCCATTCACTAAGCGCCAACAATTCAACAGATTGCAACCCCGGTGAACGCATTCGTCAAATTCAGAGTTTGCCCTGAAAAGCGGCATTGACAGCGGGGAAGTAAGTGTTTAGGGTGGCTTTCGTCGACGGCTGAAAGGATTGGCTTAATCAAACTTTTGCCACTCCGAAGTAGGCTGAGTGATCAGCTCTGCGGGGCAACCCGAAGAGCTGCCAGACCTGAAAAAACCGACGGCCCTGCGAGGGGCAGTTGGGGTTTGGAACCGCGAAAGCGGTGATCGCATCAAGGGCTGTGACGGTGCATGCGTCCACGCTGTTGGCTCCCTCGCAGGAGCTGGCGGCTAGAGCATAACCAATGTCACGGCCTTTACTTTTTCTTGCGTCCCCCGCCCAAACCTTGCAAAGGTCTTTGCCTGACAATTCTCCCTCCTCAATGAAGAATGAAGAAGGCCCCAAACCCGAATCTTCATCTCAGCGATCACATTTCGCGAGCGTTGAACAAAATTAGGAAACCAAGCACCGCCGGCGAGTTGCTCAATCTTGACCTGGCCCAAAGGGGCCGACCTTTCCAAGAGACAGACGTCGCGGAGTGGTTGCGAGACACCGAGGACGCAGCGTTGAAACTGTATTGGGCTAAGGCTCGCCCCGAAAGTAAGGACCCATCCTCGCAGGTGCCAGCCCGCCATACTCGACGACGCTGCGGGCCTGACCCGGGAGAGGGACCCGGGAGAGGGATGTCCAGCTCTTGCGTTCGCGCTGTACGATGGCTGGTAACTTTTTGATCCTACGGAGCGTGCAATGATATCCGCCCTCGCAAACCTGCAACCCCTCGCCGTATGGAACCACTTTGACAGACTGGCGGCGATTCCTCGCGCCTCCACAAAGGAAGCTGCAGCGAGGGAGTACGTCCTAGCGCTGGCTGCACAGCTGGGTCTGGAATCTGTACAGGACGATGTCGGCAATCTCGTGGTGCGGAAGCCTGCACTGCCGGGACGCGACGGAGCACCGATGGCTCTCCTACAGGGTCACCTCGACATGGTATGTGAGAAGAACGAAGGCACCATTCATAACTTCGATGTCGATCCCATCAAGGTGGTAAGAGATGGAGACTGGCTGAAAGCAGATGGTACGACCCTGGGCTCCGACAACGGAGTCGGCGTGTCCGCGGCACTGGCCGTAATGGAGAGCAATGACATTGCGCATGGTCCGTTGGAGTTCCTCTTCACCGTTGACGAGGAGAGCGGGCTCACCGGAGCTTCGGCGTTCCCGGGCGGCTTGCTGAAGGCCAAGTATTTTCTCAACCTCGACAACGAAGAAAAGGGCACCCTCTGCATCGGTTGTTCAGGTGGTGTCAAGACAACTGCTCGACGTAAAGTCGGGCTTCGTCACGCGGGTGCAGGATCAGCCTGGTGCGTCAAGGTGTGGGGCCTGAAGGGCGGCCACTCTGGTGTCGATATCCATCAAGGCCGGGGCAATGCCCTGCGAATCATGGGCGGGGTCCTTCAGAGATTGCTTGATCGCCTTCCGGTCGAAATCGCCGAAATCAACGGTGGCAGCGCGCAGAATGCAATTCCGCGTGAAGCGTCGGCCCTTGCGCTGGCGGGCACCGCTAGCGAAAGTGAACTGAAATCTCTCGTGGCCTCGGCCGAAGCTGGATATAAAGCCGATTTGGGAGGATTCGATTCCGGCTTGCAGATCACGGTCGAGAAAGCTGCGCTTCCGGGAACAGTGCTGGATGCGACTGACGCGAAACAAACGGTGGCGCTGCTCGCGAGCCTGCATCATGGTGTTCTGGCCATGAGCCCCGATGTTGCCGGCCTGGTCCAGACCTCCACGAACTTGGCGACTGTCAGCACCAAGGGCGAAGTGGTGGAGATAGTTACCAGTCAGCGAAGTGCGATCGAGAGCAGCATGCTGGCTGCTGCTCGCATGGTTGCGACGGTATGCGGGCTGGCGGGGTTTGAAGTGGAGCACGGAGGGATATACCCCGGCTGGAAACCTGAGCCCAACAGCGAGGTCGTGCACAAGCTTCAGGAGGTGCACAAGAAACTCTTCGGCGAACCGGCAAAGCTGATCGCGATGCATGCCGGCCTGGAGTGCGGTGTCATTGGCGAAAAATATCCGGGCATGCAGATGGTTTCTTTCGGGCCAACGATCGTAGACCCTCACAGCCCGAATGAGCGAGTGCAGATTTCGTCCGTGGAGAGTTTCTGGAACTACCTTAAGCTGGTGCTCGAGAGCTTGTGAGCAACGACCCCCTTAGTTAGGTCGTTGACGCTGGCATGCTAAGCACGATCGGCCGGCTGGAGGTCTAGCCTGCAGTGGGGCCGGTGCTCAGAGTTGTCCTCCCCCAACTTTGAAATAAGGTTTGGCTTCCGGAGTCCAGAGCCGGGCTCATCTTCGCGACCGAACCTTTAACCTCGCTCTCCCGTCTTTCTTCATACGATAGGGGAATTGATCTGTTGGAGGACTGTAAGCTCAAGCACCTTATAGTTCTTAGCGATTGCTCCCAGGGATCGCGACGCTGGTGTTTTGTCTGGCGAGGAGTTGTGGATCTGGAGCTCGGCCTCATCTTTGGTGTTTCGATGTTTCTGGGTGCGCTGCTTGGAGGACGCATCGCCCTGGTCTTGAGCACACTCTGGCTGCGGCGGATATTCGTTGCGGCAGTGCTGGGCCTGGCTGTGAAGCCGCTCTTGCCTCTGCACGCTAGGGAGGAGTCGAACAATTTGTACTTGTCTTCACAGCCTGCCGCTACTCACCGACCTGGGACTCCTCGCGAACAAACTTACGCAATCGTTCGGCAATTTGATCCCTTACCTTCCGAAAGACTCCGAGCTGCTTATCGGTTGGGGCAGCCGCTGGGTCCTCGAAGCTCTCGTGCAACTTTTTCCCAACACGCGGAAATACAGGGCACGATTCTTTGGCATTGTCGCAGACCGTGAAAACATAATCGAACCGTTGCCCGGCGAACTCGTCTACTGACTTTGAGCGACTCCCTGCAATGCCGATGCCGATCTCAGCCATTGCAGTCACGGCATTCGGGTTGAGACCGGCCGGACGTGTCCCGGCACTGAACACTTCGAAGCGGTCTCCAGCGAAGTCTCGTAAAAGCCCCTCTGCCATCTGACTGCGAGCTGAGTTACCGGTGCACAGAAATAACACACGTTGTTTCGCCATTTACGCCTCCGCCTTGGCTTCAGTCGGGAACCAGTGACGTGTCCGGTTGCACACCCCACACACTGAGAGCATTACTGGAACCTCGACCAACACACCGACCACCGTGGCCAGCGCTGCTCCTGATCCAGGCCCGAACAGCGCAATAGCAGTTGCCACTGCGAGTTCAAAGAAATTGCTCGCACCGATGAGGGCGCCAGGTGCTGCGACTGCGTGCGGAACCTTAAGGAGGCGCATGAGCCCATAGGCCAGAGTGGAGTTGAAGTAGACCTGAATCAATATGGGAATCGCGATCAAAAAGACGTGAATGTAGCGGCCAGTAATGTTGTCCGCCTGAAACGCAAATATGAACACGAGGGTAGCTAGCAGAGCTAGGATGGTCACGGGGCTGAACTTGGGGAGAAACAATTGCTCAAACCACTGCTTACCGTGTTGGCGGGTCATCCAAGCGCGCACCAAGACCCCAATCGTGAGAGGAATGACGATGAATGCAATCACGGAATAGAGCAGGACCGTGAATGGGACCGACAACGACGATGCTCCTCTGACCAGGAACCGGACGATGGGCGCAAAGAGAAACAGCATGATCAGGTCATTCACGGAAACCTGGACAAGGGTGTACGCGGGATCGCCATCCGTGAGGTAGCTCCACACAAACACCATCGCTGTGCAAGGAGCTGCTGCCAGGATGATTGTGCCTGCGATGTACTGATCAGCCAGAGCAGGTGAAATCCAGGCATTGAAAACGTGCCGGAAGAAAACCCAGGAGATCAGTGCCATGGAAAAGGGTTTCACCAGCCAGTTCACAAACAGGGTGACGAGTAATCCGCGTGGCTTCTTGCCCACCTCGCGAATGGCTCCAAAGTCGACTTTCATCATCATCGGGATGATCATCAGCCAGATGAGCACGGCGATTGGAATGTTGACCTGGCTCCCTTTGCCGAATTCCATGCCGCGCAGTGCATCGACGACGGGGGGAGCCCCCTTGCCGATGGCGAGACCGGCGACCATGCAGAGTCCGACCCATACGGTCAGGTAGCGCTCGAATACATTGAGCCGTTTGGGTTCCGTATTCTTGGGGAGAGTTTGGATCGTTGCTGCCATTCGTGGATTCCTTACGTGCTAGCTCCTTTTACCCTGCATCGGTTTCCCTGCACCCACTGCTGCATATGGCTTCCACTCGCTTACGGTGCACGAACCTTCTTGAATGGCCTCTCTCAACCGACGGGTGTCATCCTGTAGCTGTTCTTCGCTCTTGTAGGCGTCCCGCAGAAACTCGAATAGCTTCCTCTTTGCGCCCTGTTTCGCTTCGGACAGGCGATAGAAGATCCGGAGACCGTCTCGCCGATCGAGCACGAGCCCTGAGTTCTTCAAGTATGCGAGATGTCGCGACACAGTCGGCTGCGATGCCTCCAGGACAAACTGGATATCACAAACGCACAGTTCGCCGTGGAGCAGCAGGTTCAGTATGCGCAACCTGTTCGCATCCGCTAAAGCCTTGAAGTATTGTTCGAGTTCCTTCATGCGTCGAACCTCTGATTCATTTAGTTACGGTCTCCTCGAAGAGTTGCTGCAGTCCCTCCGCTCCGACAGGCGACGCGGACTGCCACGGAATCAAGGCCAGCCTTTGCGCGAGCTTGTCGCGCACTTCAGCAATGTAGCGCAATTCCAAGGCCCCCCGTTCAGCCAGAATAGGGTCATGCGTTCCAGTCGCACAGAAGCTCTGGTTTATAACCCACGCGTAGGGCGTGATTCCCGCTCGATTCAGGTCGTCTTGAAGCCGCGCCGCCTCGTGTACGGGTGTGGCTTCAGGCAAGGTCACAATGACAATCCGCGCAAAATCGAGGTCCCGCAATTGAGGCAGCAACCTGCGCACGCTGTCTGGAATGTAGCTGAGATTGCGTTCAACATCGGGGTGATAGGATTCAGCAGCGTCGAGCAGCAGTAAAGTATGTCCTGTCGGGGCAGTGTCTATCACCACGAAACCGTGATTCCCTTCGTCTACGCAGCGCGAAAAGGCACGAAATACCGCAATCTCCTCCGTGCAAGGGGAGCGCAGATCCTCTTCGAGCAATGCGCGGCCTTTTTCGTCGAGATCTCGCCCGGATTGCACCATCACTTCTTCCGTGTAGGCGCGTGTTTCAGAAACCGGGTCGATACGCGAAACATGAAGACCCGGTATGTCTGCTGTCAAAGCCGCCTGCAGGTGGGCAGCAGGATCGGTGGTGGTCAGATGGACGCTATGCCCGGAGCTTGCGAGCTCCACCGCTAACGCAGCAGCAATCGTGGTCTTTCCCACGCCACCCTTGCCCATCGTCATGATGACGCCTTTGCCCCGTGCGATCAGATCGGGCACCAGGGCGGCAAGCGACGGCGGAAGATTCACTTCAGCCGGTGGGTGGAGCACGGCATTTCCCGTATCAAAATGGCCTTTCGCAAACTGGCGTAGCGAGGCGACTCCGATAAGCGACTGCGCAACCAACGGCACGTCGATTCTGGGAAGCTCCTCTGGACCATTCGGCATGTCTGCCAGTGCCTCGCGTCCTCTTTTCTCCAGAGCAACCGCGACCGAATCGTCCTTCGCCGAGGCATGAAAAACGCCGTTCAGGATCAACTTCTGATTCTTTAAGCCGAGTGCATCAAGTTCGTTGCGGGTCCGATCCGCCTCCACCAGAGCGGAATGTTCCGGACGGCTGACAAGAAAGATGGTCGTTATCGTTGCGTCCGACAACGCCTGCAGTGTTTTTTCATAGAGTTCGCGCTGCGCCTGCAGACCGGCGAGCGGTCCGAGGCACGACGTTCCACCAACGTTCGCATCGATGAATCCTGACCACGCCGCCGGCAACCGCAGCAGGCGAAGCGTATGCCCGGTGGGAGCAGTATCGAAGATTACGTGGTCAAACTCCGTCGTTGCGTTTGCATCGCCTAGCAACTTGGCAAACTCGTGGAAGGCAGCGATTTCTACCGTGCATGCACCCGATAGCTGTTCCTCAATGCTCTTCACTGCCGATTCGGGAAGGAGCTCGCGGTATGGTCCAATTACTTTCTCCCGGTAGCGCCGGGCGGCCTCCTCAGGATCGACATTCATGGCGTAGAGGCCATTTACGTTCGCTACGAGAGTGGGCCGCATGCTGAGTCGTGTTTCTAACACTTCGTCGAGATTGGAGGCTGGATCCATACTTACCAGCAAGACGCGCTTGCCGTTTTCAGCCAGAAACACGGCAGTCCCGCAGGCAATTGACGTTTTGCCCACGCCACCTTTGCCCGTGAACATAAGATTTCTAGTTGGATTTCCGAGTGACTTCACGGTTTACCGTTTGCCGATCTTGCTCGGCCCACCGATCGATACCAGCGATGAGTGAACATTTTCTTCGGTGACGACTGGCTCGGGCTCATACTCCAGCCCAACGAAACCCGCCAACACTTTCCGGTCTGGATAGATGGCTTGGCTGACGATCACCCCATCCACCAGGACAAGAGGCAGGCATTTCGTCCCCTCGCTGTTTAGCGTCGTCTTAACATTAGGATTGCCAGTGAAGGCCCCAACCTCCTGAGCAAGGTTGTACCGCTGCACTTGGACACCTTTGCCCTTCAGCCACTCTAAATCAGCTGAGAACCTGGGCAGGACGGGGTCAACAGTGGGCCCACAAACGCCGGTAGAACAGCACATCGCGGGGTCAAACACTTCAAGTTTTATCATGGCAATTTCTACATTACTATATTCGTATAACCGTATCTACATATGATAGCATGGCCCGCACACGTGTGGTATATTCCTACCTCATGCTTGATCTTCGCTCTAAGGCGCGCCCGCAACTGCTGGCTTATTACTTCACAAACCGTACGGCCCGTTCCGCGCGGCCCGTGGACCGTACGATTCGGCTAAAAGTGGCTTCAGTTTCTGAATCGGTGAAGGTGAGCGGTCCGCCACGTTGGTCGATCCCTACCGCGCAGGTTCGGTGAATGAGATGGGTTTGGAGACGATTCAGAACCGACTGACCGCGCTGCCCGGCCGTTCCATGCAGGACCTGGTGAACTCTGAACCTGGCTGGCTCTATGAAGGCAATGCGGTTCTTCACCCACGCGGCTCCGAATATCAAACCCAATTTGTCGTCGACGGCATACCGCTCACTGACAACCGTTCGCCCAGCTTTGGCCCCGAGATCGAAGCCGATGACGTGGAATCCCTCGACATTTATATGCCGGCATTCCTGCGGAATCTTGCAGGAAGACGGGCGGCGTGGTTGAATTCAATACTCTCAAGAACGAAGATCCGGGATATCACGGGCAGCTCACTCTTTTCGGCGGCACCTATGACACGGCTGGGATCAATACCCAGAACCAATACACATGGAATAAGAACAATAGAATTTACGAATGTTGTCCCGATCTTGCCGCGGAACCAGAACCGACGAATGATTTCCAAAAATGACCTTTGCCATAATTCCTCCCCATCGTGATCCTCTTTAACTAGCTCACCGCTTGTCGTACTCATCGTGGCGACGCCACCAGTGCCCCGTCTCATTTCGCCCCTTGGGAGCGCGGTCGAGCCATTGCCACATGCCCCAAAGGGCGTCCACTCCGCGAGCATAGGTCGAATAGGTGTGGTAGACGACACCGTCCTCGAGAACGAAGGCGCTCATGCCCGGCCTTTCGCACACGAACGTGGCCCGATCGACTCCGGTACCCCAAACGTTCTGGTCAGAGGGGCTGGAAGGCTTCAACGCGTCCTCGCGATGATAGTTGTATTCGACGCCGCCCTCACGCTGCTGCTCCTCAGTGAAACCGACGCTGTAGTCAAAGTTGAAATCGCCGCCGAACGACGAGGCCCACGGGAAGGTCCAGCCCATCCGCCGCTTGTACCCCTGGAGTTTGGCGAGCGGCGCTCGCGATACCGCCCAGAGCATCACGTCGTGGTTGGTCAAATGAATCTGGAAGCCATTGAAGCCGTCCGCTATCGCCGAGCAGGACGGACAGGCGGCGGTGTAGTCGGGGCCGAACATCAGGTGGTAGATAAGCAGCTGCGAGCGCCCTCGAAAGAGGTCCAAAACAGAAGCCTTCCCCTCGTCGGTCTCAAATCGATAGTCTTTGTCAACCCGAACCCACGGCAACTCCTGCCGCGTCAGCGCCAGCTCGTCCCCGCGCCGCGTGTGTTCCTTTTCTGCCTTGAGCAGCTTGAGTCGAGCCGCGAGCCACTCCTCACGCGTTCCTACCTTATGCTTTTCAGTCTTCGAATTCTTCTTCATACCGATGTTCTCCTTGTTAGCAACTCGTGCGAGCGCCCGGAGCACGCCGCCTGACGTTGCGGTCGCGGCCACGATCGTTGCCAAACACACTGGACACACAGCGATCACCTCCCCTCTGTCGTTCTTCTTACTAACTCCTATGGCTCTTATCTGGTTTCGCCGGGGTGATAGCCCGTATTGGCGCTTGCCAACGGAAGTCGCTTCTCAGGCTGTTCCAGGAAATGTTTGATGATGGGGATCACCCTCTCTTGTTCCGAAGATAAGGCGAAGTGGCTCGCATCCGGGATCACCGCAAGCTCGGCGTGCGGGATAAGCTTGACTGTTTCAACTGAGTGATCGAGGCGAACAAAATCGTGATCTCCTTGAAGGATGAGAAACGGCACTATGACCGAAGCCAACTCTTCTTTCGAAAAGCCCTTCCACTGAATGCTGCCAACCTTCTCATAAATCTTGGGCCAGTAATTTGGATCGGGCGCCACTTTCTTGTAGCCTTCTCTTTGAAATTGGATGTCTCTGGTCTCAGCGGTAGGCGGTTGATCATAGTGCGTGGTCTCCCGATTTAAGGTGTCCGGAGGCGGGGCAAAAGTTGCAGAATAGGTCACCACACGACGGACGAGCTCGGGATAGCGAACTGCGATCACAGCCGCCGTGTCGCCACCGTAGCTTTCACCCAGGAAGTCGGCCTTCGAGATTTTAAGATATTTCAACAGTTCAACCACGTCTCTGGCGTATTGCTCGATGGAGATCGGGCGATTCGGGATATCCGCCGTGCGACCATTTCCTTGGAGATCGACCGTAATGACCGAATGATTTTGAACCAGCGCAGGGAATGATTCCCGCCCGGCAAATCCGAAAGCTGGCGGAATAAAAACGAGCGGGTCGCCGGTTCCCTCGATTTCGTAATACATCTTCAGTCCGTTGACTCGTGCGTATCCATTGATTTTCTTTGGATCGCCGTTGCGTGCGTTCATAACAGTTCCCTTCGATTTGGTCTGAGTCTGTGCTTGGTCGGGGCTATTTCCACCGATCGCTTGGGAAGCCACGAGCAGCGGCACCAGCATTGCGCCCAAGAATCGGCGGATTCCGCTTGCCTTGAGGTAGCTCATTTTTTCATTGCCTCTTTCGGATGAGCATCTTCCCAGCGGTATTCCTTGCGTGAGCCACTTCCAAATTGCTCACGAAAAATTCCCAGAAAGTAGTTCCAGCCTCGCTCATGGCCTCTCGCTTCGTCAGTGTCCGGAAGGTCGGAATGCACGAGGGTCATCAGGGTGTCTTCTCCCTGTTTCTTGAAGGTCACAGTAACCGTCGATTCTTGTCCCAATGTATTCGGCGATACCCAGGTATGCTGAATCCGCCCCGGTCGCTCTACTCTCGTGAATCGTCCGTAATGGGCTGCTCCTTTCAAGAGCCAGTAGAAGAGCCCGTCTACTTTTGGATCTAAAATAAACTTTTCGGCTGCATTCCAGGGATTGCCAGGGATCTTTGGATTGAGCCACCCATCGAACACCTCGTCCAGCGGAGCAAGGATTGTTCGTTCAACCTTAATTTCAATGGTCTTCGCCGATTTCTTCATTACTTCTTCTCCTTCTTCCGTTTGTCCTTAAAATACTGTTCAAACTTGTCGAGGCGCTGGTTCCAGAACCGCTCGTACTCATGAACCCATCCCGCCACCTGTCGAAGTGGTTCCCCTCGAAAAGATATGAAGACTTCCCGGCCCTGTTTCCTGCGTTCGATAAGCCCTGCTCTTTCGAGCAGCTTCAGGTGTTTCGTCACCGCGTTTAAAGCGGTGTCGAACGGCTTTGCGACATCCAGGAAACGAGCAGGCCCGTTTGCCAATTGCCCAATAATCGCCCGCCGGGTCGGGTGCGAAATCGCAGTCAATACATCTGTCAGTTGATCCATGTCAACATTACACCATAAGGTGTAATGTTATGCAAGCACAATTTTCGGGGGCGCGACGCGCAAGACTTTCGTGATTCAAGCGACCGCGATCCCGCTCCGCGAGCCGAAAGGCAGTTTCACGGTGCACGTGGACATCAGGAAGCACAACGGGCACTACTCGGACGAGACCCACTTCGAGTCAGGTGCGATTTTCTCGAGCGAGAATGTCGCGCTTGAGGCTGGTATCCAGATTGGCAAGCAGAAGATTGACGCGGGCTTCCAACCCAAGAGCATCGTAACCAATTTGGACAATGCTGTGGGCGTACAAGACTGACACGACGCCCAGACTGGAAGATTATATTTATGTAGTTCGTCGTCTCTACTTCAGCCCTTCGACCACATAGAGGTAAGAGAGGGTACGGGCGACGGTGTACAGGTAAAAGTTTCCATCCGGTGTTATGTGTCCCGAACCGACCCCGGCAACTCCGGCCAGATCGCCGGGCGCATGTTGATGGTGCAGGCGACGCTGACCGGTTTTCAAGTCCGCAACGTACACCTTGACTGGTGTCGAGGAAACATCGCCGATGTAGATGGATTTACTGTCGGCGGTCCATCCCGCGACCGCTTCACCGGCTCGAACGAAGGACAAAGGTTGAGGGGTCTGGTTCCCGACGAATGGAACCATCCAGTGGGCGCCGTCTTTGCGGCCCAGCACAAAGTTGCTGTCCGGAGAAACCAACGTGCCCCGGAAGCCTTCCGGCCCGAAGGGCTTCGGCGCGGAACCGTCCAGCATCAAGGTGTAGGTTCGGGGGGCCTTTCCTTTTTCGGTGGCAACCAAAATCAATCCCTTGCCGTCGGGCAGGAAGCGCAGGTTTGAAGTGTGGAACAGTTGACTATCGGCGAGGGTTATGGGTTGTCCGGCGCCGGCTGGCAGCAAGACGGTAGGCGCGGGCTGTTTCACGCTGGTTGACGCTACCCACTTATCGTCGGGCGATATGTCGAGTCCCATGCCGGAGCCTAGCCGGATAGCCGGCGAGCCATCCGTTTTTCGGAGAAAGACAGTGTAGTCTGGGCCTCCTCCTTCGCCGTCTTCTTCCAACACGGCCCATTGACCGTCCGCGGAGAGACTGCGTCCGAGCGTCCAATCGAACCAGGACAGGTCAACGTCTCTGTCCTGGCCCATGCGGTGGCCGTAGACCTCTTGCCGGGTGGCCTCGTTGGCGATCAAAACTTGCCCTTCCTTGCTGATATCGAACACGCGTAATCGGCCGGGAATGTGCAAGAGATCTCGTAACTGGCCACTGAGATTGACCGCATAGAGCGCGCTGTTGATCCCCGCGTCGCTGCCCGTAAACCAGATCTCGTCCCCGGAGCGGGACCATGCCAGTCCGGTAAGATCGCTCCATTCCTTGGTCAGCCGCGTCGCCTTGCCCGAGAGGTCCACCACGGCTACGTATCCGCGGGTATCGCCGGCATTGGGATGATCGAAGAACGCGATCCGCTTGCCGTCGGGAGAGACCGCAACATCCGAAATGTCGCCCGTGGAAGTGGCGTAGATGGTTTTTCCGACTGGATATTCCAGCCGGCACTCGGGACCAACAAAGTGCACCACCGCCAGAGATTCCCCGTCCCGGCTCCAGGAAGCTTGCAGCACATCCCCGAGCAGTTCACGGGGTGCCCCTCCCGTCAGCGGTACCACCGAGAGCATGCCGCGCGGCACAGCGCCATTGTCTGATTTCTGCCGCAGCGCCATTTCCCCTTTGGAGGAGATGCTCAAGACCTCGCTGTCCAGGAGGTCGATGGGGCGCGACATCAGCGCGTCGGTTCGAGTGGTGTAAACCTGCTCTTTCGGAGCGCCGTTCCAAGCGGCGCTGTACACGATGCTTTGCCCATCAGGAGCGAACTTTGCCCCATAAATCGACCCGCGCTGAAACGTAAGCTGGTGAAAGTGGGGTGTCAACACCGGCGCATTGTTCCTGGCTGCGTAGTAAGTCCCAGCCAACGCCAGCAGTATGATGAGGGCCCCGGCAGCTTGCTTCCAGTAAGACCTCCGCTGGTCGGTCACGGCCCGCAAACGGGAACCGGTGCCCGACTGGTTGGAAAGGGTTTCCAAATCAAACGCCACATCGCGTGCCGAGTGGAAGCGCTGCTCGGGATTCTTCTCGAGGCAATGTTGCACGACGCGCTCCAGCGCCGGAGAAACATTGCGATTGGTTTCGTTCAAATCCGGAGGATCTTCCTTCAGGATCGCGCTCATCGTATCCGCGGCCGTGTCGCCGTGAAAGGCACGTTTGCCGTAAAGCATCTCGTAGAGAATCGCCCCAAAGCTGAAAATGTCGGAGCGTGGATCCAGAGCAATGCCGCGCACTTGCTCAGGCGACATGTATCCCGCCGTTCCCATGACCACCCCTGCCTCGGTGCCGAGCGTCGCGGTCGGCAATGACGTGTGGGTGCCGGGCTCGTCCTGAGTCAGTTTGGCCAGCCCGAAGTCCAGAATCTTGACCCGGCCATCTTTCGTGACGAATAGATTCTCCGGCTTGAGGTCGCGATGAATGATCCCTTTTTCGTGAGCCGCGGCCAGTCCGTGCGCGATTTGCAAGGCGTAGTCCAACGCCTTGCGCACCGCAATTGATCCACTGCGCAGACGCTCCCGCAGGGTTTCTCCCTCAAGCAGTTCCGACACCACGTAAGGCGAGCCCTCGATCGTGCCGATGTCGAACACCGCCAGAATATTAGGATGGTTCAGGGCTGCAGTGGCGAGGGCCTCTTGCTCAAAACGGCGCAACCGGTCCGCGTCAAGCGAAAATGCCTGGGGCAACACCTTGATCGCCACTTCACGTTTGAGACGCGGGTCACGGGAGCGATAGACCTCGCCCATGCCGCCTGCGCCAAGTGGTGAAACAATTTCATACGGACCGAGTTTGGTGCCAGAGGTAAGGGCCATGCGTGCGCGTAATTATAATCTAGGCAGCACGTTTGCGGCGGCGCTGACCAAGGTAGTGCCCCCGCGGGTGGTAGCGCTCTCGTCGATGGGCGCGAATAGAACCAGCGGGCTGGGGATGATCACGGCCTTATCACTTTTGGAGCAAGGTTTTCGCAGCCTGCCATCTCCGGTCGCATTTGTGCGCGCAGGCGGCTTTTTCGAAAACTTTCTTTTCGGCTTACAGGCCGCCCAAGGCGGAACACTACCGGTCTTCTACAATCCTACAAACCGGAAATCAACCATGGTCGCGACAAACGACATCGGCGCAGAGGTGGCAAAGCTTCTGACCGGGCCGGCGTGGTCAGGGCATCGCGTTATCGAGCTCGGTTCGATGGTAAGCGCGGATGAAGTGGCGGAACAATTGGGTGAAGTCCTAAAACGCGACGTAAAGGCCTTTGCCGTCCCGCGTGCAGGGTGGGCGGAAGCGTTCGAGCAGTTCGGCGTCCCGAAGGGCCACACTGGACCTGCCGAAGAAATGTTTGAGAGCGTGAACGCGGGATGGATGGAGCTCGGAATCACGGGTACGGAGCACGTAGCGGGTACGACGTCCGCACGCGATGTATTCGCGGCTGCTCAGCAGGCCGTCAAGGCGAAAGGCCATTCCGTTTGAACGGCTGGGATGCCGTCAAATGAGACGATTTGGGAAATGGTTTCTCATCGCATTAGGTTCATTGGTCGTCCTGTTGGCTATCGTCATCACGTTGACCATCGGGTGGAGTCCGTTTTTCGGCCCCAAGGCGCGTGCTCTCACGAACCGCACATTCGAGCGCACGCCGCAACGGCTCGAGAGAGGTCGCTATATCACGACGGGCTTGAGCAGCTGCATCTATTGTCACAGCCCGCATGACTGGACCAGCCCGGGCACACCCATGGTGGCTGGCAAAGAAGCTTCCGGCGAGGTCATGCCCTACGCCGGTCTGCCCGGACGCATCGTGGCCCCGAACCTTACGCCCGATCCGGAAACCGGAGCGGGCAGTTGGACCGATGATCAACTAGCCCGTGCCATACGCGAAGGCGTCGGACACGATGGCCGCGCTCTTTTTCCCATCATGCCCTACCAACACTACCGCAATATGTCAGATGAAGATTTGGCATCCGTTGTGGTCTACCTGCGGTCCCTACCTGCTGTCCACAACCAGCTTCCGGCCACCGAAATCATTTTCCCCGTAAAGTACCTGATCCGCAGCGCTCCCGAGCCGATTGCCGCGCCAGTCGCCGACGTTGTCTCCTCCGACCAGCTCAAATACGGAACCCATCTTGCCGACCAGGCCGGTTGTATCGATTGCCATACACCTCAAGTACGGGGACAAAACGTTTCGGGCATGGACTTTGCCGGAGGCTTTCCCTTCACGGGCTCCTGGGGTACTATCGCGAGCGCGAATATCACGACCGATTCGTCTGGAATCCCCTATTACGACGAGGCTCTTTTCTTGAACGTGATGCGCAGCGGACAGGTCGGAGCCCGCGAGCTTAGCCCGATCATGCCCGTGATGGTTTATAAGAATCTAACCGATGACAACCTCAAGGCGATCTTCGCCTTTCTTCGCACAACAAAACCTGTGAAGCATCGCGTAGACAACTCGGAGGCGCCGACCGAATGCAAGCTCTGCAAACAGAAAAACGGCGGCGGTAGCGAAAACTAGCAGGGCGATCACGAGCGCTAGAAAACCTGAATATCGCGACTTCGATATTCGCTTTCCTGCTCAAGGACGGCTATCAGTACTCATTCTAGGGCGTCCGATATCTAAGGTTCCGCGTACCCTGGCACTTCAAAGATTTCTATTGTTGGATTCGCACCTCCCGATCCGTCATCGGTCTAGGCATGTCGCAGCAGTCAAAGAGGATAAGCAGATTCTAGGCGAACCCTTGAAATTCGTTCTCATCCTGAGTACAATTGTTCTCGGAATGAGTACACGCAGCGGTCTCGGAGACCTTCTGTTCGGACGCACGCGGGGCGCAATCCTCGCGTTGGTCTATGGCAGGGCCGATCAATCATTCTACACACGCCAAATTGCACGCGAAGTAGACGCCAGCGTTGGCGCGGTTCAACGGGAGCTTGAAAACCTCTCGAAAGTGGGACTTATCGTTCGCAGTTCAGTGGGCAGTCAGGTTTTTTATCAGGCGAACCGACACGCCCCCATATTTCAAGAGATGCAAGCCCTGGTGAACAAGACAATTGGCATCTTTAGCGTCTTGCGATCGGCATTGCATCCTTTGGCGAAGCGAGTCCTTGTGGCATTTGTGTACGGATCCGTCGCAC
>Ga0116121_1000245_pt1 | contig 30939 bp, 24 predicted proteins | sample June2015DPH_13_1_FD_89725 | JGI IMG/M metagenome (GOLD analysis project Ga0116121, IMG submission 89725) | Peatland microbial communities from SPRUCE experiment site at the Marcell Experimental Forest, Minnesota, USA - June2015DPH_13_10 | ecosystem: Environmental > Terrestrial > Soil > Wetlands...
AGTAGGGGACAGCGAGAATCTCGGTGACGCGCCGGTTCACCGTGCGCAGCGTGCCGTCGAGCGAGACGGCGAGAGCGACATCGTCGAGTGAATCGATCAGCTCTTTGAAATTGCGTTGCGAGCGGGAAATCAGTTGTCCCAGCTGGTCGAGTTGTTCTTCGGTTGGCGCTACGCCGGAGCGTTCTTCAAAGCCCTTTAGAATCTGCCGGAGGGCGGAAACTTCCTGCTTGCGCCCGAAGGCATAAGCGGCGAACAGGATCGAGAGTACAAAGAGGCCGGCCGGAATGGCCCAGAGCCGGTAGGGTAGATTCTGCAGTTGCTGCCACGACAGGTAACCGACGGCCGCGGCCAGCAAAACCACCAGCCCTAATGCCCATCGCCACAGCTGGCGCTCTTCGCCTTCCAGTCGCTTTGACGCCGGAGACGGACTTTTAGCAGTGCGGTTTTCTTCCGTCATTGGGGGACACCACCGCCGCGAAACGGGCTGGCAATACCAGCTTGTTCTCGGCTCGTAAGAACTAGCCTAGCACTCGACGTTTCCCATTGCATCCACGTTCGCTGATGAAGAGTTCCATCACTATAACGGGGTGATCCCAATCACAGAAAGAAAGCTCGCCGCCAGGCTATGATGACGCCAGCGATCTCCCATCCGCGCCGTCCTCCTTGTGTGTTCCAAGTGCGATCGGCTTTCTTATGCTCTATAAGACCCTGAGTGCCGCCGTCTACGGCGTCAACGCCAGCATTATCGAGGTTGAGGTCGATGTTTCAGGCATCAAGCAGAACGAAGACCGTTTCCATACCGTCGGCCTCCCCGACGCCGCCGTCCGCGAAAGCCGTGACCGGGTGCGGGCGGCGCTCAAGAATTGCGGCTACGACATTCCGCTGACCGATATCACCATCAACCTCGCTCCCGCCGACATCCGCAAGGAGGGTTCCGGCTTCGATCTGCCCATGGCATTGGGAATTCTGGGTGCATATGGGGGTTTGAATAAGAAAGAGATCGGGGACGCGCTGTTTGTCGGCGAGCTCTCGCTCGATGGCAGCCTGCGCGGCGTGCGCGGGGCCTTGCCGATTGCCCTCGAAGCGCGCTGCCGAAAGGTGAAGCGCCTGATCGTGCCCGAAGTCAACGCTCGCGAAGCGGCTATGGTGGGCGATGTTGAAGTCTACCCCGTCAAATCGCTCGTCGACGTCATCCACTACATTAATTCTGGCAACGGCATCTCGCGTCTGCAGGTCGATCGCGAGCGGCTGCTCAGCGAAGCGCAAAACTTCTTCGTGGATTTCAAGGATGTTCGCGGCCAGCAAACCGCCAAACGTGCGCTTGAGGTTGCTTGCGCCGGAAGCCATAACATCCTGATGATCGGCCCTCCCGGATCGGGTAAGACCATGCTCGCCAAGCGCATGCCCACAATCCTGCCCCCCCTCACGTTTGAGGAAGCGCTGGAGACCACGCGCATTCACAGCGTTGCGGGAGTGCTCGATGCGCACGCCGGGCTGGTTGGAGTGCGCCCGTTTCGTTCACCGCACCACACCATTTCAGACGCTGGCTTGATTGGCGGCGGGGCTATTCCGCGTCCGGGAGAAGTCTCGCTCGCGCACAACGGAGTTCTTTTCCTCGATGAACTGCCTGAATTCCCGCGCACCGTTCTTGAAGTGATGCGCCAGCCGCTCGAAGATGGCACGGTTTGCATTGCGCGAGCCGCGATGTCGCTGACCTTCCCAGCCCGTTTCATGCTCACGGCCGCGATGAACCCTTGTCCATGTGGTTTCCACAACGACCGCACGCGCGAATGCCACTGCACACCGCCCATGATCCAACGCTATATTTCGAAAATCTCGGGCCCGCTGCTCGACCGTATCGACATCCACATTGATGTTCCGGCCGTGAATTACAAAGAGATGCGCAGCACCAACGAGCCGGAAAGTTCCGCGAAGATTCTCGAACGCGTCGTCCGCGCCCGCCAGATCCAGCTCGAACGTTTTTCAAACTCGAAGGCAAAGCTGTATTGCAACGCGCAAATGTCATCGCAGAATATTCGCAAGTTCTGCCCGCTCTCCACCGACTGCGAGCATTTACTGGAACGCGCCATGACGCAGCAAGGATTGAGCGCAAGAGCGCACGACCGCATCCTGAAGGTGGCGAGGACAATTGCAGACCTGGAAGGAACTGCTCAACTGGAACCGAAGCACATCGCGGAGGCGATTCAGTATAGAACGCTCGACCGGACGTACTGGGCGTGAGGGGAAGTCAGAAGTAAGAAGTCAGATTGCAGAAGTAAGACCTTCCACGCTCGATCGCGGGCGACCGGATCTTCAACCTTGATGGCGACAACCTAGAGAAATGGCTCTCGAGGCGCTGCGTGTTTCTGCGGTAGAACCAGGATTCGGCTTAATCCGCGGCGGCGGTGGTTTTCGGCATCGCTTCTTCGGCCTGGCGGAGGCGGAGAGCGCGGTTCGAAGGCAATCCCGCATCCCGGATCTTATACAGCAACGCGCGATAGCTGATGCCCAAGGTTCGTGCCGACTGTTTGCGATTCCAGTGATGCTGTTGCAGCACCTTCAGGATGACCTTGCGCTCCAGTTCGCGCACTGCTTGCCGCGTCAGTTTCTTCAGCGAGATCGGCCCGTCAAATGAGATGTCGGGATTCAGGAAGTCCGGTTCGCGCTGTACCAGGTCGCTCGTGATCGCGTCTTCGTGCCCGAGGATCACGTAACGCTTGATAATGTTCTCCAGTTCGCGAATGTTGCCGGGCCAATGATATTTCTGCAGGACTGCGAGCACTTCCATCGAAAGCGGCCGCGCGCGGCAATTGAATTTCCGGTTGTAGTATTCCAGAAAATATTTCGAGAGATCTTCGATGTCGCCGCGCCGTTCCCGCAGCGCCGGCATGCGCAGGTTCACCACGTTGATGCGGTAGAACAGATCCTGGCGGAAGGTTCCGCTTTCAATCTCTGCCTGCAGGTCGCGGTTGGTTGCGCAGACTACGCGGACTTCAACTTTCTTATCCTCCTGCGCGCCGATGCGGCAAAACTGCCCGTCCTGTAAGAGCTGCAGCAGCTTCGATTGCAAGGACGGATCGAGCTCGGAAATCTCGTCGAGAAACAGGGTGCCCCGGTGCGCCATTTCCACGCGTCCCGGCTTCGCGCCGAACGCTCCCGTGAACGCGCCCTTTTCATAACCGAACAGTTCGCTTTCGAGCAGCGTGCCCGGAATCGCGGGACAATTCACTTTCACATACGGACCAACCTTCCAAGGAGAGAGTCCGTGAATGAGCCGGGCGATAATGTCTTTGCCGGTTCCGCTTTCTCCGGTAATCAGTACCGGAACATTCGCTGCGGCTACCCTGGCAAGCTGCGCTCGTATCGCCTGCACGGCTTCCGAGCGACCAAAAATAATGTTGTCAGGGGGAATCTCGCCCAGCGACTGCTGTAAAGAAGTGACCGAAAGTGTCGTCATAGATCCCTTTACCTATCGGGGTGATGTCACCCGCGTGCACTAAAAGTGCATCCGAAGCACCAAACGAGGGGAGGAGAAAAGAAACTCAAAAGGAAAGTCAGTTAACAGTGAACGCTGCTAGCCACTTACAGGGATCATAATCCTATAGCTGGAACTTGGTGCATGGCACGAAAGTGCCATGCCATGCGGGTTTACTGTGGGGAAAACATTTTCACACTGCGGCGACGGCTTTTCTCAATTGTCCAGCAGGAAGAGACTCTCCATCGGTCGTCAAAGGACGGGTAAACTTAAGACCCAGAAGGTGATAATCGTCCAAATGCTCTACCCAGACGGTCTTCGCCCGAATTACCCGCGAAGCATTCGGCAATCCGCTCGCCGGCCCAATTGGGGCGCTCGGAATTTCCAGGGAAACCAGGGCCGATTTCGGCAAAGATCGGCGCACAACCACCAAAGCTCCCCCGGCGGAAATATTGGTTGCCGTGGCAAATTCCAGTGAATCCTTGCCGTTTCCGTCTCGGGTCCGGACAAAAACAGGAATGGCCAAGTGTAAACGCGTCCACTTGCGCGCCTCCGTCTTTGATGTCCGGTACGCCACGCTCTTAACCCCCCAATACAAGCATCAACTGGCCCAATCCTCGCACCCTAGGGGCCAAACCTCATATGACTATAGCTCTTCAAAGTCGTTTGCTTTAAACCTCGCTCCCACCAATGAATCCGCCACAATGCTTTAACAGACAAGTACATATGTTCGTGACTCAGAGTCAATGCACTAAAGTGCAACGTTTTACCCATCCATGGCATCCAAACGCCCTGTTTTCTAATTGACAGTCTGTTGCACCTGCCTTAGCATGAGGCCATTCCCTCGTTCCGACGGTAGAGAGTTTCCTCCCCAGAACAATACTGTCGTTATTGATTCTTGATGCCTGTGACGCGCGAGACAAAACCAGCCATGTCTACTGGCGCTAGTTCGATGAAAGACGGGTTTCCGCCCACCCCCAGCGTGCAGGTTGCCGGTTCGCCTTCCGCTGAGGAGACCGCACGCGAACTCGATCAACTGCGCGATCGTCTCCAGAAAACTACCAACGCTCTGGCCTCTGCAGTCCACGATCTCAAAACGCCGTTGTCCATTCTGAACGGCTACATCGAGCTGTTGCAGAGCCAGAAGCTTGGACCGCTCAACGAACGCCAGCGCGAAGTGATGGCCGACATGTTTTCCAGCGGCCAGCGCCTGCAACACTTCATTCAGGATTTCCTGGCTTACACAGTGCTCGAAACCGGCGAACTGCGCATGCAGTACACCGAAGGCGACATGAATGCTTGCCTGTCCGAAGTTTGCCGCATCTGGTCAAACCGTTTTCAGGAACGTGGCCTGGCCCTCTACTTTCTGGCCAATGACAAGCTGACTCCTTTTCAATTCGATGGGCCCAAGATCCAGCGTGTCATCTCCAATCTTCTCGAAAACGCCTGCAAATACACACCCCAAGGTGGAACTGTCTGGCTCCATGCCGAACCCCATATGTGGGAGCGGCGAGCGGCCACGAAATCCAACGCCAACGGTGACCGTCGTCGCCAGGCCGTCAATTCGCCCAACGCTGTGAAGGTAAGCGTCTCCGATACTGGCCCGGGAATCCGACCCGAATTTCAACTTGAGATTTTCGATGACTTCTTTCGTTTGCCCGGCTCCGAATCGGCCGAAGGCATGGGCCTCGGACTGGCCATCGCGCGCCGTCTGCTCCAAGGGATGAGCGGCAAGATCTGGGTTGAGAGCGAGATGGGCGCCGGCAGCAAATTCTCTTTCATCATCCCCCTGAAACCTATTCTTAGCAGTTCGCCTCGAGGGTCGAGTCAATGAGCCAAATCGCCAACATCCTGCTCGTCGATGACGAACCGGGAATGCTGCGCTACATCCGTACGCTGCTCGAAGTCGATGAGCATAAGGTCCAGACCGCGACTACTGGCGAGGAAGCGGTTGCCCAGGTCCAGAAAGGGCTCAGTCCGGATCTCGTCCTGCTCGATCTGCTCATGCCCGGGATCGACGGGTTGCAGACTCTTGAACAGCTTCGCCAGCTCAAGCCCGGCCTGAAAGTCGTGATGCTCTCCTGCGTGAGCGACACGCGCAAGGTGGTGCAGGCCATGCGCCTGGGCGCGACCGCCTACCTCACTAAGCCTTTTCAGAAATCCGAACTCGACTCCGTGATCAGCCAGTGTGTCGGCAGCGCCAAAGGCGAGAGCTATGCCGGTGAAGTGGAAGAACTATGCGACGATGTTTTCTTCGTGGCTGCCAGTCCCGCCATGAAAAAGATTCGTTCCCAGGCTGCGCTCGTCGCCAATGTCGACATTCCGGTTTTGCTACTTGGTGAAAGCGGCACCGGTAAGGAAGTTCTTGCTCGCCTGATCCACAAGCTTTCTCCGCGGGCACACCGCACGTTCCTCAAAGTGAACTGCGCGGCCGTTCCAGCCGACCTGCTGGAGAGCGAACTTTTCGGTTACGAAGCTGGAGCCTTCACCGGCGCTAATCACGCCAAGCCCGGCAAGTTTGAAATTTGCAACAAGGGCACGATCCTGCTCGACGAAATCGGTGAGATGCCGCCGTTGCTCCAGGCAAAATTGCTGCATGTGCTGCAGGACCAGACATTTTCACGCCTCGGCAGCCGCAACGTAATCAAAGTGGACGTTCGGATCCTGGCCGCTACCAACATCGACATCCCCGAAGCGATTGCCACCAAGCGCCTGCGCGAAGATCTTTACTACCGCCTGAACGCCTTCACCCTCTCGCTGCCGCCGCTGCGGGACCGCAAGGAAGAAATCCCCATCCTGCTCAAGCATTTCATGTCGCGCATGTCGGAGTCGTACGCGCGCCCGCCCTTGCCGATGGGACCTCAACTCATGGAAGCATGCTTACGTCACTCCTGGCCCGGCAACCTGCGCGAACTGAGCAACTTCATCAAGCGCTACCTTGTCCTAGGAGATGAGCATCTCGCCACATCAGAATTACAGCCCCGTCCGGACGGCGGTGGTGGGCTGAATGTGGATTCCGAAGGAAAAGCCGCGGTCGCAGCCGCCGAAGGAGTGGGTGGACTGAAATCGCTGGCGCGCACCGCCAAAGATGGAGCCGAAGCAGAAGCCATCGCGCGTGCTCTCGAAGAGACGAACTGGAATCGCAAGCAGGCGGCGGCGATTCTGAAGATCAGCTACAAAGCCCTGCTCTACAAGATTCGCCAGTACGGCATCGCGCAAACCCGAAGCACGCACCGTCTGTCAGCGGGGGCCTGATGAAGACGCGCGGTGGCGCTCTCGTATTCATGTCCTGCGTTTTGCTGGCAATGTGCTTTTCCGGTCCGGTAATTGAACAGGTTGATCGGATCCTCAGTCGACACCCAATTCACTCCGCGGTACCGGCAGTCGTGCTGGCTCCGATTGGGCTGATGTGGTTTCTGGACTACGCATTCGGCGTCGGCATTGCCGCAATTCTTTCGGTCTGCGTCTTATTTGTGGTGTTCAGGCGCGGCGTTCAGGCGTGGAAGAAACTGCTGCTCTTGCTGGCAAGCGCGGCCGTCTGGCCGATCCTGCTCCCATGGATCGAGCGATCAAACCACCTGTGGTGAACTGGCCTAGCTGAGAACAGACCGGCGGGATGAGAAAGAGTTCTTTGGTGCGGATAAGAGGACTCGAACCTCCACGACCTTGCGATCACTAGGACCTGAACCTAGCGCGTCTGCCAGTTCCGCCATATCCGCACAAAAAATCGGCAGGCCCTTTTTGAAGAGGACTACATCTAATATCTAATGGCTGCCGCCCGCCTGTCAATTAAAGTAGACTGTGCGCGAGCGTCGTCTGATTGGACAACACCAGCCCAGCAAGCGACGAACGACTGACGAACGACCAACATGTCCACTCCCGACGACAAGATCCCGGCCGAGATAGCGCGTGAGCTTCGTACCCTGGCTCACGATCTCAGCAATGCGCTCGAAACGATCGTGCAAGCCACCTACCTGATCACACAAGCCGGGCCGCCGGAATCTTCCCGCCGCTGGATGGAGATGATCGATCAAGCGTCGCAGGAAGCGGTCAAGATCAACAATAAACTGCGAGAAATCATGCGCGCCCACAGCTAACCACATTTCGAGGGTGCCCCAGGTTCGCGCCCGTTCTGTGGGCGCGAAACCTGGGTTGACCCTACCCCAACTTTGCATTCATCGTGATCTTTGCGTTCAGTACCTTCGACACCGGACACCCTGCCTTCGCATTCTGTGCTGCCGTGTTGAACGCTTCTGCCGATGCCCCCGGCACTTTTGCCACGACATCCAGATTCACGGCCGTAATCGTCCAACCCGCTTCGAGCTTTTCCATCGTCAAAGTCGCTGACGTGCTGATGCTCTCCGGCGTAAGATTCGCGCCGCCCAGCTGCGCCGATAACGCCATCGAGAAGCACGCCGCATGTGCCGCTGCAATCAGCTCTTCCGGGTTCGTCCCCGGAGTATTCTCAAAACGCGTGGTAAACGAATAAGGAGTGTTCGCCAGCACTCCGCTCGCCGATGACACCACGCCTTTGCCATCCTTCAAACCACCCTTCCAAACCGCACTCGCTTTTCGTTCCATTCGAATCTCCTGTTGCCAGAAATTTTTCAGAGTTGATAGATCAAGCCAATCCTATTGTAGAAGGAGCGAGCAAAAGTGTGTTGAGCCACAATCGGGGGCGTGTCGGAAGTCTGTACCAAAAGAGGGCGCGCCGAAAGAGGAGATGGCCGGAACCCGAACGCTCCCCCCGCTCAGAGTGAGACTACAAGGGACTATGTTTGAGATCGTACGCTTATTCGACCGGGGGCCGCACATTTTTGCGGAGCGCAACATTCTCAAATGGCGGGGCTCACGACTGAAGCGTTTCAAGCTTGATTACCTCGCTGCGGCGCAAGCGCATTGATTGTTTTCGAAGCTCTCGATTTGAGTGATCGACCGGGGCGCGATCGATAATGTGCTTGCGCCGTCTACGATTGCTCCTCGTAGTGCTGCAAACGAAAGCGCTAGAGCTGCAATGTGTTTCACACTGTTTTGAAAACCGGAATGGGTTTAGACTTGGTGCGGTTCTTGAGGCCAGGATGGATTGTTCTGGCCTGAATGGCACCAGTCTCCCCCTTCTTCATCTGAATAATGCCTGGTTGAACCGGAACTAGTTTCCGGCGATTGTCGTGTGGATCAGGAAAAACAAGGCTGTCTTCCAGAGGTGTCACGTTCAAAGGAGAAACAAAAAATGATTCGAAGATTCAGCACCATACTTCTTGCACTGATCGTCATCGTGTCGGTCATGAGTATCGTCTCCGAGGCGCAGTCGCAATCATTCTTGACCCGTCAAGTAAGCGCAGCAGGCCTGAATGGCCAAGCCGCGCTGGTTGGCCGGCTCCCCGCAACCCAGTCCTTGCGCTTCGACATCGTCCTGGCGTTGCGCCATCCAACGGAGCTGCAAAATTTCCTGCAAGAAGTCTACGATCCTACCAGCCCGTCGTACCGGCACTTCGTCACGGTGCCGCAATTTACCGAGAGATTTGGTCCCAGCCTGGAAGACTATGACGCGCTGGTTCAATTCGCAAGAGCCAATGGCTTTAAGGTGACCGGAGGGTCTCGCGACGCGATGGATGTGCACCTTAAGGGCACGGTCGGGGCGATTGAGAAAACCTTCCATGTCTCCATGGGCCTCTATCAGCACCCAACCGAGAATCGTACTTTCTACGCTCCCGACCGCGCGCCCACGGTGGATCTGCCGTTCCAACTCTGGCATATCTCGGGTCTGGACAACTATTCCATCCCGCGTCCCACATTTGTGCGCCGGGAAAGCAAAGCAAGACCCGCCAGCCAGAATGGATCTGGCCCGAGCCAGTCCTTCCTCGGCAGCGATATGCGCGCTGCTTACTACGGAACAGGACCTCTCACCGGGGCAGGCCAGACGATCGGTTTGTTGGAATACCAGGGAACCGATTTGGCTGACGTGACGACTTACTACAAGAATGTTGGCCAATCGCTGAATACTCCGATCACTCTCTATTCGGTCGATGGGACGGGCACGACCTGCTACGGATCGCAGGGCTGTGACGACACCGAACCAACCATCGATATCACGCAAGCGCTCGGCATGGCTCCGTACCTGTCCAGCCTGGTGATGTTCATTGGATCAACCGACACCGCGCTTCTGGGTTCGATGTCTTCGTACTCACCGCTTCCCGCGCAACTGAGCGCTTCGTGGATTTGGGGCACCGACCCGGCCACGGACAATCCGTACTTCGAGAAGATGGCCGCGCAGGGCCAAAACTACTTCAATGCATCCGGCGACGACGGTGCTTTTAATTCCAGCTATCCGACGTGGCCATGCGATGCCGACTATGTCACGTCCGTCGGCGGCACGGACTTGAACGCGCAGAGCCCGGGTGGTCCGTGGGGCTCGGAAACAGCCTGGTCGAATAGCGGCGGTGGTTACTGGACGCCGGACGATATTCCATTTCCTTCCTGGCAGGCCGGCGCAATCAACGCGCAGAACCAGGGATCGACGACCTATCGCAACGCGCCTGATGTTGCCGCGAATGCGAACTGGTCGTTCTACGTCTGCGCTGACCAATCCGGCTGCTCCGCTAACGGAGTTGGCGGAACCAGTTTTGCCGCGCCCATGTGGGCGGGCTACCTGGCTCTGGCTAACCAGCAGGGCGAAGCGAACGGCAATCCGCCGCTCGGTTTCATCAATCCTGCTCTCTATCAAATTGGATTGGGATCGAACTACACCAGCAACTTCCACGACATCACGAGTGGAAACAACGATTGCTGCGGTCAGTCGCAGTATTGGAATTCGGTCACGGGCTATGATCTGGTGACCGGATGGGGCAGTCCGAACGGAGCTACGCTTATCAATGCGCTGTCCGGACCGGCTGGCCCCAGCTTCAGTCTTGGTGCGAACCCGTACTCACTCAACATTGTGCAGGGAGCAACCGGATCAACCACCATCACTGTCACTGACTATGACGGCTTCAGCGGCAGCGTTACTTTGTCTTTGTCGGGTCTGCCCAGCGGAGTCACAGCCGTATTCGGCACGAATCCCACAACCTCAACCAGCGGTTTGACTTTCACGGTCTCACCGAGCGCTGCGCCCGGAACGTCAAATCTGACCATTAGCGGTGTTTCTGGAAGCTTGACCGGTGAAGTAGGCGTCCAGCTCACCGTTGCGGCGGCTCCGCTCGTCACTCTCAAGCCGACCTCGTTGAAGTTTGCTAAAGAGGTCGTGGGCGTGACGTCGGCGCAAAAGAGCGTTACCGTCCAGAACACCGGCGCGGCGTTGCTGAAGTTCACGAGCATCACCGCCAGCGGCGACTTCGCGATCGCGAAGAGCTACTGCGGCAGCCAACTCGCAATTGGGGGCCAGTGCGTGGTGGAAGTGACGTTTACGCCGACGCAAGTTGGAGCGCGTACGGGCTCTCTGACCTTCACTGACAATGCACCCAACAGTCCGCAGACTGTACCGCTCTCGGGTACGGGCCTTGCCCCCGTCGAGTTGACGCCGGCTAGTGCGAAGTTCCCCGCTACAACGGTGGGGAGCACCAGCGCGGCCAAGACGTTCAAGCTCGAAAATAAACAGGCGGTAGCTCTAACCGGAATCTCGATCGCAACGACTGGCGACTTCAGCGTTTCGACGACGACCTGTTCGAGCAGCCTGGCGGCCGATTCTACCTGCACGATCAGCGTGGTCTTCAAGCCAACGCAGACCGGGACGAGAACTGGTGCGCTGCAAGTGAGCGACAGCGCTGCCGGCAGCCCGCAGACTTCAAGTCTGACGGGAACCGGTAAGTAACCCTAATCAACAACTGAACAAGCAGGCGGGACTTCGGTCCCGCCTTTTTTATGGTTCGTGCATTTGCATTATTCGCTTGTTAGCAGCGCGGCGACCACTGCCGGCTCAATGCGAGAAAGCCGCCCACGCAATGGTTCCGCGAATGCGGCCCGTCTCTTTCCGAAGTTACTTTAGTGGGCCGCTCGTCACATATTTCACACGCTTACGTGCGCTACCTGTTGACAATACCAAGGAGCCTTCCTCGTTGCCATGCAAACCCTGTTCAGGTGGGTTCCTACGCCCTGAGAGTGGTTCGCTTGAACTTTTCAGCGGCGAAGGCAGGAGATTCGATGCGATTGGCCGAGTCAGTCAGAAATGTGCTGGAGAGGAGTGATCGCCTGCGGGCGATCTACGATTTCGCCGGCAGCTTTCCGCTATACCGGCGGCTGGTAGCTTCGAGAATCACAAAAAGGATTGCTGAGATCGAAGCCACACGCGCGTACAACGTGATGATCGAATTGAGCAGCGCGTGCAACGCCAAGTGCCACTTCTGTCCTTCGCCCACTTTAGAGCGCAAGAAGCAGATCATGCCCGACGAAGTTTTTGAGGTCGTGCTTAACAAATTACAAGGCGACGGTATCAAACCTCCGGTGATCGATTTGTCTACCGTGGGCGAGCCGCTGCTCGACCGCGCGCTCTTTACCAGAATTCGACGGTTGAAAGAGGTTTTCCCGCAATCCAAGGTTCGGTTCACGAGCAACTTTTCGATCGCTACCGAAGATCACATCTCGCAAGTCTTTTCCTGCGGTCTGGACAGCATCCACATCAGCCTCAATGCGGCCAAGGCTGAGAGCTACGCCAAGATCATGAAATTGAATTTTGACACAACGATCCGGAACGTGAACAGCTTGCTGGAGCAGCGGAAGACGAGAAGCAGCCCGCTCAATGTTCTGGTCTCGATGGTTCTGTGCCCGGAAAACTCCGGCGAAGAGCCCGCGTTTATTCGAATGTGGAAGGGAAGGGTAGATTCGATACGCCTGCAGCGAGCCGTCGATTGGGGAGGCGAGGTCGAGGTACGAACTCCCTATCGTCCGACAGCCACGTTATATCCATGTATTGATCTGTTTGAGAGGATCGTGATCCTCAGCAATGGTGAAGTTGCCCTTTGCTGCCAGGACGCCGAAGGCATCATTCACCAAAACGTCCGCGACGAGTCGCCATTCAAGATCTTTCATTCCTCGAAATTTAAGGCTTTTCGCGACCAGCACCTGCACGGGGAAATCGGAAAGTCGCCAATGTGCCGGAATTGCTATGCCGTTCACTCCAACGGGGCGAACTGGATGTTTCGAAACTTTAACTGAGGAATTCCGAGGGCACCAGCAAGGCTGGATTGCAAAACGTTAGAAGCCGCTTGACCTGATGAGCTCACGCGCCTCAATTCGAAGATTCTCCGCTGACTCCGAACGCGTTTCAGGTTCGAGTCCTCTTCTGACGGTTCGGCTGCTGCTGGCGCTCGCCCGCTTGGTTGAGAGTCATGCGTGGGCTGCGTTCGCTGCCGTTTCACTCGCCTGCGGGTGGGGACATGTGCAGACTCTGGTCTCGCGCAACCTGGACTATGACGAACTCTTTACGTTCTATATCGCGCAGGCCCCAACTCTGGGGCGGTTATTCGAATTTGCGCGCACCATCGATTTTCATCCGCCGCTTTCCTACCTTCTAGTTCGCGCATCCTTTGCGATCTTCGGAGCCAACACCTGGGCCTGCCGCGTACCCTTCTTGCTCACCTTCTTCGTCGCGTCGGCGCTCCTGTTTTGGCTGGTGAGACGGCTTCTGTCTGCTCTCTATGGGCTCATCGCGGTCCTGACAATGTGGAGTATTCCTTTCACTTATTTGTCCGTGGAGGCGCGCCCGTATGCCTTACTTTTGTGTTTCACCATGCTCATGCTGGTGGGTTGGTACGCAGCAACCGATGGAAATAAGTCGAGCGATCGTCGCTGGGCGCTCGCCGCCCTTGCAACCGGCGGAGCCGGATTGTTGTTCTCGCATGTTTTGGGAGTGCTCTGCTATGGCACTTTTTTCGCCGCAGAGATCGTGAGCTTCTGGATTCGCCGCAAAGCCGACTGGCGCCTATGGGCAGCGCTTGCAGTTCCCCTGCCCGCGACACTTATTGATCTGCCTCTGATCCGAAACCACACAGCCATGCAGTTTGCGCAGGCGTTTCGCATCACGCCGCTGCGCATGTTCGGTTTTTATTTTGAGTCGATGCGCTATATCGTTACTCCACTTGTGCTGGTTGCCTTACTGAGCCTGCTCTGGCCACTCTTCTCGAAGAAGCGACCTACGGCGGCCCGGCCGAACCTGCCGTCGGTGGGCGTGCCCTTTGGATTTCTTCTGGTATCGTTCTCATTGATCCCGCTCGCCATCGGCATTTTCTTCGCCCGTACGGGGGCCTACTTCTTTGACCGCTATGGAATCGTGTGGCTCATTCCCCTCACGCTGGTTCCAGTGTTGGTTCTCGGCTACCGGACCGATCGAAATGAGCTGGCTGGGTGCGCTGTCGCCCTGCTGCTGTGGATCACCTTATTCTTCAACACCGGCGGAAAGGCCTGGCTGCTGGAGCAGATAGCAAATCTCGCCCCTCCGAATCTCGCGTCAAAATTGCTCTACGTTGTTGCGCTTCCTCCGATCCATCCTCCACTCAATTACCCGCCCGTTCCTTCTTATATAAGTGCTGAAATTGGGAAGGCGCCAACCGTCACCCGTTTCGATACCTTCGAGCCCAGCCTGCCTTTGGTCGCGCACACTGCTTTGACCTTCCTCGAACTGGATCGCCGCGAGCCCTCGCAGGTACAGCGACGCCTGTATCTTTTGAGCGACGAGCAAGCCGCAGCCACGATCGCGCACGATACCGTCTTTGCCCACTTTGAACGAGCGACGGAAGTATTTCCGATTCACGGCAAAGTCGAACCTTATTGCAGCTTCGTGGCGGCACATAGCCGATTTCTGGTGGTGGGAGCCTACAACCATCCGATCGGATGGCTGCTCAGAAAGCTCGACCAGGATGGAGCGGAGCTCCGGGTAGTGGGAGTTTGCAGTGCGAATACGGAGGACTGCCAGATTTACGAAGTGAATGTACGCAACGCCCAGTGCCAGGCGAGCGCTCCTAACATGGCCAATCCGGCTGCGGAATAGCGTCATGGCGTACGCCGCTCCACATGCCCGAAAGCTGATCGAAACTCGTCCAACTCATTTCTTTCCTTGACCCTGCGGATGTCTAATCATCCCTCAGTGAATCAGACCAAACCTTCGTAGGGTGTTCTGCTGAATCTCTTGATTCCAGAAGATCGCGCTCGCCGCCAGAAACTCTCTTGTCTACACCGGGTTCATGCAAACGATGTCCAAAAGAGTGCAATTTATGAGCGCACACAACGGCCAAAAGGTTTTAAGCTTCCAAGTGCATGCCCCTTCTTCACCACATGACGTTCCGGACATGGATTTGAAATTCAAAAGGGATTCCGCACCCGAATCGCGGTAAGCCCACATATCGAGATGACCCTATTATGAAAAAGCTCAGCAATCTACTACGTTGGACACTCACGTTGTCAGTGGCCGCTCTCGTGAGCTTCACGCTTTCCGAGAGGCTGGTCGCGCAAGATCAACCCGATCAAGATGATCCTCCGACGCGCGTCGCGCGCCTCGGGGAAATTGCAGGTTCCGTTTCCTTTCAGCCCGCTGGACAATCGGACTGGGTCGAAGCCGCTTGGAATCGCCCCATGACAACAGGCGATCAGGTCTGGGTGGATCGTGACTCACACGCCGAACTCGGACTTGGATCGGCTGTGATCGAACTGGATCACCACACTGGCCTTTCTTTCCTCAACCTCGACGATCACACCATTCAAATCCAGTTGACCGCTGGCGCGATCAACATCCGCGTGCGCCGTCTGGGCCGCGACGACGTCTTCGAGGTTGACACGCCGAATATTGCCTTCTCCATCTTCGAAACCGGCTTCTACCGCATCGATGCCGGGCAGGATGGAAGCTACACGATTGTCCGCGTGCGCGAGGGTGAAGGCGAAGCGACCGGCTCCGGTCAGTCTTACAGCCTCGAATCCGGACAGCGCGCCACTTTCTCAGGCACCGATTCGCTTAACGCCGAGATGCAGGAGATGGGCGGGCTCGACGACTTCGATCGCTGGAGCTACGACCGTGATCACCGCTATGAAAATTCCATATCGGCGCGATATGTCTCTCATGACGTTGTCGGCTATGAGGACCTGGATGCAAATGGCGACTGGCGTCCAGCGATGGGCTACGGCAATGTATGGTTCCCGCGCGTCCAGGCAGGCTGGGCTCCGTATCGCGAAGGGCATTGGGCCTGGATTGATCCGTGGGGATGGACTTGGGTAGACGATGAGCCTTGGGGCTACGCTCCGTTCCACTATGGACGCTGGGTCTCGGTTGAAGGACGCTGGGGTTGGATGCCTGGCCCAATAGAAGTCGCGCCCGTCTATGCGCCTGCGCTAGTCGTGTTCATTGGCGGAGGTCCGGGAGGATTCGGCGGCAACGTGGGATGGTTCCCGCTCGGTCCTCGTGAAGTCTACGTTCCGTCGTACCCTGTGAGCCGCGCCTATGTCGAGCGCGTCAACATCAGCAATACCACGGTCAACACCACCGTCATCAACAACGTCTATAACACGACGATCATCAACAAGACCACGAACATCACCAACATCACATACGCGAACCGAGGCGTTGCCGGTGCAGTGACAGCAGTGCCGCAACAGGCCTTCGTCAGCGCTCAGCCGGTTGCTCGCGCAGCCGTTGCAGTGAATGCGAAGGAAGTCGCCTCGATGCAGGTGAGTTCCAGAGCCGCCCTCGCGCCGACCGCGAACAGCGTGCTCGGAGCGCACGCCAATACTGCCGGTCGAGCTCCAGCTCCGCCAGCCGCGATCGCGCACCTCGCAGTCGTAGCGAAAACGCCGCCCGCGCCCGCGCCCGTGCCATTCGCGGCTCGGCAGCAGGCGCTCGAGGCTCATCCGGGTCAGCCCATCGCAAGACAGGAGATGCGGCAGATCCAGCAATCGCATCCGGTCGCAGCCGCAGCGCGTCCGCAAATCCGGCAGGCTCCTCCGAGCAAACCCGCGACTCCGATCACGGCGGCTCCGGCCAACCGGCCTGGAAGCGCGCCGGCGAATCAGCCGATGAATCGCCCAGGCAATGCTCCAGCCGCGAACCAGCCCATGAATCGTCCGGGAAATGAGCCGAATCAACCGACGGATCGTCCCGCGAATGAACCGGCTTATCGTCCGGGAAATCCGCCTGCGCAGAATGAGCGTCCAGTTCCTCAACCGAACAACCGGCCCGCGCCGGCTCCGCCGCAGGACCAGCGTCCGGAAGCGAATCGGCCACAAAATCCACCGGCGCAGAACAATCGCCCGGTGGAACCGCCGGCCCGTCAGGCTCAACCGAACAATCGTCCGGCCGAACCGCCCGCGCGGACCGACCGTCCGCCTGCTGCTCCGCCGCAGAACCGTCCGGAAGCGGAACGCCCGGCGCCTCCGCCGCAACGCAACGAACCGGTAGCCCGTCCTGCGCCGCCAGCTCACCAGCCAACGCCTGCCGAAAAGAAAAAGCAGGAAGAGGACAAGAAAAAGGAGAAACCGCCGCAGGGCTAATGATGCCCGAAGCGGTTTTCATTGATCAAAAGCAGTCGAATCGGGGCGTTCAGATCTTTCTGGACGCCTCAATTTTGTTGCGGGGAGTGCGCGCTACTGGTTCTCAATAAAAATCGGAGCAGCTTAGATAGTATCCACACTTCTTGCATATCGCCTTGCAGCGATGGCCGCGCAGTTCCGTTGAGCAGTTGGGGCAGAACATGGACGGGTCGGCAGCGGGCTTTGCAACTTGCGCACCTGTCGCAGTCCCAATTGCCGCGGATAAATGAGAGGTTACCGTGACCGCGATGTCGCCGGCGTTTTGTGGAGGAGCGGGGCGAACGAAATTCATGATTCGGCGTTTTTACCACAGATCTCGCTTTGGAAAAAGATAGTTGTTGTGCACACCGCGTCCCCCAGAAATCGCGGATAATATCTGTTCGAGAATTTCAAATTTCATTTGAATCGATCATTTCAACCGATCGAGGGAGTGATCCATGAGATGGGTTCTGGTTCTGCTTGCATTGGCCGGCATCGTCGTTTCCGCGCTGGCATTGCGCGAACACTACCGCACCGATGCGTCGCCCTGCAGCATCAATGAGAAATGGGATTGCGGGATCGTGAATCACAGTCCCTACGCTATGCTCCACGGAATTCCTGTGGCCGTGCTGGGCCTGGCTGGATACCTGTTGCTGGGCGTGCTTGCCTCCCGAAAAGCCTATGCGTGGATGCTGCCATTCGTGACCGTTGCCTTCGCGTTTGCAATTCATCTTGCGGACGTGGAAGCCTTTGTCTTAGGCGTCTGGTGCATCTACTGCGTGATCTCGCTCGGGATCATCAGCCTGTTAACACTTCTGGTCATCGGCACTGTTATCGTTAACTCGATGAACCGGTCGCGACAAGCCTATTCGTAGGCTAGCGTGCAACGGAGTCTCACCGTTCTCCTGCCTCCGCCATCTGCAGATCCAAGCTGATGCGCTCGCCGTTGATCAGGATCGCTCCCTGATCGATCAACTGCTGTCCGGTGCAGTCGTAGGTTTCGTAGCAGCGCAGGGCGTCGAACGGGAAGAAGAACTCCACCGCTTCGCTTCCTTGCGCGGCGGCGAGCTTGTCGCCCTGATGAATCGTAGTGCTGAAGGCAATGCCGTCAAAATCGAGGTCTCCCTTGAAGTAGGCCATCAGGGGTCGCACCAGGTGCGAGATGTGATCATCGAAAGCGAGCGCCGCCATTTTGTAACGGCTCCCGTTCACAGACGCAGGCAGCGTGGTTGCGACGGAGAATTCCAGATATGCATTTTTTCGGAACGCAATCATGGCCGGCGGCGCGTAAGACACAAAATGCGCCTGCGCATCCAGTTCCTTGGTGACCAGGTCAATCATCTTCTGATCGGCCGCCTGAATCTTAGCCAGGGCTTCAGGCGCCGTATCCCGCGGAGGCGCAGCCGGCGCCGAATGTGCTTTGCGCGCCGATCCGGATGAACCAGATCCGGTGCCGGTTTTGCCTGATCCCGCATCCTTGGGCCGCGTCTCGGCATCTGCGCGATCCAGTTGCTTGGCCGCTTCCTGCGCGGCTTGGTCGCTCAGATAAAGGACGAACGGCTCGCCATTGAAGTAGAAATGTCCGTCGAGAAGTGCCGCCTGCCGGTCGCTTTCATTCTTCGCCGTCACCAGCCGAAGCGCTGCATCTTTCGGGAGCGCGAGCACCAGGTTCTCGGGCCGCTCCACGTCCAGGCCCATGGCTTTTCCGCGGATGTGATGCGAAATCTCCATGGCGAATCCTTCCACGTCAGGGTTGTCCTTGAAGGCTGGCACGGCGAGTTCCAAAATCGGCAGCATTACATCCTGAAACGTGCGCAGCGCGCGATGGCTTTTGCTGACCAGTTCGGTCGAGTACGCGCCAAAATAATTTCCGGTGAGTTCGATGACGGTCATGCCGCCATAATTGTCAAAGCGCAGCGAACGCTGGTCGGCGCGCTCCTGCTGCGCCCGCTCCAGATCAAGCACGCGGCTGAAGTAAAACGGGTAAGGAAAGATGTGGCCCTGAATTTCCGCGCCCACGGCCTGAAGTTGCTGGAAGTATTTTTCCTGCAGCGCCCGCAGCTCGGGACTCTTGATTTCGGCGGGGGTGAGGGCTTGTCCGGCAGCAAAACTCGCCAGGCCCATGATGACTACTGCGAGAAGAGCAGCAATCCATTCAGATTTACTTTTGCGCGTAAACAATCCCGGGAGCTCCATAGGGCGGATCGGAAACCATCCGAATATAAGCGATGAGCGCCTGAATTTCGGATTTTGACAAAGTATATCCGTAGGGAGCCATGAGTGGTGATTTGTTTAGCGCGGGACCGCCGTGCGAGATGATCGCGACCAGGTCGGCATCGCTCATCTTGTTGAGTGTGTCGCCTTCGGTGAACGGATGCGGCTTGGTTTCAAGATTGTCGTAGTTCGACACGCGCTCCGGCGACGATTCCTGGTTGTGACAGCGCGCGCAATACTGATCGTTCAACTGGCTGCCGAGTGTTTCCTGGTAGCCGAGCCCGATCTCCTCGATTTTCAGATCCACGTTCTTTCCAGCCTTGGTGGTTGTGCTCGCCGTGAGTTGGTAGCGTCCGGGGATTGTACCCAGCGATACGTTGGAAGTGAATTGTCCGCTCGAATCGGTGAGGCCGGACGCTGGATCGAGGAAAACGCCATTGGGTCCGCGCACGACCACGAGCGCACCCGTGACACCATTGCCTTGCTCATCGTTCACTTGAATGACAACAGGCTGCGGCAGTTGGGTGCCAACCGCAATCATTTGCTTGCCGCCGCTCGATTCGACGATGGCTGCGCCGTAAGCGGCCGGTTTCGGCAGCGAGTAAGTCTCGGTCTTGTGCGAACAGCCCACCGAAGCCGTAACCATCAGAAGGATTCCTATGCAGGCAGCGCTATTCATCGCTTCTTCGCCTCCTGTTTCTCGCCGCCCTTTTGGCTCATCAGGAAGGCGGTCAGCGCACGCGCATCCTCGTCGCTCATGTTGCGTTTGGGTTCCTGGGTTCCAGGCCGCAGGGTCGACGGATCTTTCAGCCACGCGTAGACCCAAGCCGCCGTCAGCCGCGAGCCAACGTGGGTTAAGGTCGGTCCGATGTAGCCTTTGTCCTGCTTCGAGTCGATGATGTGGCACGCCTGGCATCCGTATTTCGAGTAGTAGAGTTGTTTCCCCTGTTCGACCTCTATGGGTGTATAGCCTGACAGAGGCATTGCGTCGCGATCCACTTTTGGCGATTGGTACACGGTCAGGATGTAGTCCGAGAGCGTGTTGATCTCCGCGTCGGTCAGGTTGAACTTCGGCATGCGCCGAATCAGCGCCGGGCGCAGCGTATTCGGATTGCGGAAGAACTGCACCAGCCATTCGCGCTGCACCGAACTGCCTTCCCACGTGAGGTCGGGAGCCATGTCGCCGCCGCGTCCATTGATGGCGTGGCAGGAGAAGCAATTGAGGTCCGTGATCAGCTGTCCCGCTTTTCCTGCCGGCTCATAATGCGAGGGCGGAGTTGCGGGCACGGTTTTCGCCGCTGGTATCGTCAGAGCGCGCTCGTTGTGCGAGAGCAGCGCATTCACCAGCGCGTCGATCTGGGCTGGCGCGAACGTGTATTGCGGCATCTTCAGCGAAGGCCCAAACGCGCGCGGTTGCTTGATCTTCGCGCCGATATAGTCATACAGCGTGTGGGGCACTCCCGGCGCAATCGCCAGCTGATTGACCGGCTTGGAACCGATCTTCGTAAGCTCGGGCGCGAAATTCTCCGGGCGCTTGATGCCGTTGATCTCATGGCACGCCGCGCAGCCGTAGTCATTGACGAGTCGCTTGCCGTGGGCAATCTGATCGGGCGTTGCGGCGTCCAGATGAGCATTGGCGAGTAGATCGGCATCGGCTTTGCCCATCAGGAACCCGGCGAGCAGCCCAACTTCCTGATCGTTGAACCGGTAATGCGGCATGGCCGTCGGCGGATCGTAATCATGCGGATTGCGCACCCACGCTTGCAGCCACTCCGGCTTCGCCTTTGTGCCGATTTTCGTCAACTCTGGCCCAACATTGCCGCCGACCAGGTTCCCCGCGGCATTTGTTACTGCGTGACATGACGCGCAGAACGACTCACCATAGAGGCTGGCCGCTTTCGTCTGCAGCTCCGCATCATCTTTCACTTTCTTTGCCTGATCGAGGGAAGCTTGTACGACCTTCAGCGAAGCCGGTGTGCTCGACGAAATCAGAAACGCGGAAATGTCGCGCGCGGCGTCGTCAGTTAGCTTGAAGTTCGGCATAGTCGCAGTCACCGAGTAAGCCTGCGGATCCTTCAGCCATGCGAAAATCCATTCCCGCGACGTCTTGTCACCGATATGCGATAGAGACGGCGGATCGTCGGTTCCCGCGATTACGGTTCCATCCGGACGCTTCACTGTGTGGCAGTGAACGCATCCGTAGGCGCTGAGCATCTTGCGGCCCAGATTCAACTGCGGCGTGCCTTTCAGATCCTGCTGGTGACATTGGCCGCATGAAGACTCCAGGTATTTTGCCGGTAGCAGCGGCTCTTCCCATGCGAGCGTGCTCTGATGAGCATCTGCAACTGATGTCGCTGTGCCTTGTCCGCGATGGCAGATTGAGCATCCCATTTCTTCGGGCTTGTGCGGAATCGCCGGGTGATAGCGATATGGTTGGGTCGTCACATCTGCCAGCGTGGTTTCCTTGAGCGCGCTGTGACAGGTCGTGCAACGATCGACCACGCCCATCTCCGGCAGCCAAATCTGCTGAATGCCCGGCTCGAAATGGCGGCGCAATGTAACGGCATCGCTGCGCTTCGAAATCAGCCGCTCATAGCCGCGCTGGTAAACATGCCAATCGGCAAAGAAATCCTTGGCCGGAGCGATGGCCAGCAGAATGAGCAACAACAAGCTCATCCACGCAAAGCCCGTGATGGCGTCGCCGAAAAATTTCTTGCGGAGCTTTTCGAGAGGATCGGGAAGTTTCACTCTAGCTCCTCCAGGGCCAGACCCAGGCCCAGCCCGGTCCGCGGAAAAGGGTGCCGACCGTTGTCAGCACCGCGAGTTCAAACAGAAACCAGCTCATGATCCAGAAGGAAAGCGGCTTGGCCGCAAGAGACCGGCGAAATTTCGATTCCGAATTCGCCGGAGTTGCCGCCGCTACCGCCATCAGCGCGACCGTGATAAGCGTCGGAATCAGCGCGACGATTACGTCGAACGCCAATAGAAAAATGCAGAATGCAGAGGCGACGACCCAGAAAAGTCTCAGCCGCCTATCCCGGTCTTTGGTGAATAGTCCTGCCGCCTCGATGTTGATGTTGAAATACGGAATCACGATCAGCGCCAGCACAACCAGCGTAGGTACCAGCACTCCCGCCACAACCGGAGGAAAGTAATGCAGCAGTTCCTGCAGTCCCAGGAAGTACCAGGGTGCCTTGGCCGGGTTCGGGGTATGCGATGGATCGGCCAGTCCTTCCAGCGGCGCATTGAAGAACAGCGAGATCACTACCAACGTAGCCGCTAACACTTCGATCGCAATCGCTGCCCGGAACAGCAGTTCGGGAAAAGATTGCACCTTGCCTTCGTCATACGCCTTCACTTCGGCGGAAGTGCGGCGCGTGACGAATGCAACCCGCACCGGAGTTTTGCGCGCGTCCGAAGTCACGGCGGCGACGAACTCTCTTGAGTCGCTCATAGTGGTGGCCTCGCAGGAACCGTGGACATCGCGACGTCCGGCTCGCTATGCCGCGCGTACAACCCGCCGTCTTTGCGAATCCGCCAGAAGTGGATGGCAACGAAAAACAATGTGGTCAACGGCAGAATCATGCAGTGCAGCACATAAAAACGAAGCAGGGCATTGGCATTGACGAAGTGCCCGCCCAGCATGAGGAAACGCACCTTGCTGCCCATGATTGGCACCGCCGATGCGATGTTGGACCCGACTGTGATTGCCCAATATGCCAACTGGTCCCACGGTAGCAGGTAGCCGGTGTAGCTCAGCAGCAGCGTCATCAGCAGCAGCACCACGCCGATCACCCAGTTGAATTCCCGTGGCGGACGATAAGCTCCGCGATAGAACACGCGGAACATGTGCGCGAAAACCAGAAACACCATTGCGTGCGCCGACCAGCGATGCAGGTTGCGCAGGAACTGCCCAGAGGAAACCACGAACTGCAGGTCCTTGGTGTCAGCGTAAGCCTGCGGCGCGGAGGGATGGTAATAGAGCATCAGCAGAATGCCGGTAATCACCAGAATTCCGAACGTGCCCAGCGTCAGAGTGCCCAAGTACCAGGTCGCGTTGAATTCGAGCATCCGCGTGCGCACCTTCGTCGGAAGCAGGTGCAGGAAAACGTTGCGCTGGATCGCCATGGAATTGCGCAGCGTGCTCTTGCCCGTGCCGCCGCGAAAGACTGAGCGCCAGACGCGCGTTTCGCGCAACTCGTCGAAATATCGATTGAAAGTTGTGCTCATCCTTTAAACCCTCACGAACGTCAGCGGGCGAATCTCCTCGGCGCGATCCACAATCAGGTTGCCCTCATCGCTGACCGTCATCTTGAGCCAGGGAAGCGGCTTCGGAGCGGGGCCCTCAATCTTATCTCCCGGCTTCTTGCCCGGCGGCTGAAACACGGCGAACTTGCTGCCATGGCACGGGCAGGCAATGATGCCCAGATCCGGCTTCCACGCGGTCAGGCAGCCCAGGTGCGTGCACACTGCGTTCAGTGCGAAGAAGCCTTCCTGCGCATGAATCACAAAAATGCGCGCATCCACGTCCAGCGTCACCGAGTCGAGCTGATAACTCTCGGGCCTGCCCATGTTGACCACCGGCGACGGCTCGTACAAGACGTTCGGCGAGAGAAACTGGTAGGCGAACACTGCCGTTCCGGCAGCCGCCACACCCATCGAGCCGAGGCCGATGCGCAGGAAGAACTCCCGCCGGTCAATGCCGGAGTTCGCTGCGCTTTGAACTCTTTCCTTCTTTTCTTCTGCCATATTATTTCGCTGCACCCGCCAGCGCCGGTTGCGCGCGCAGGCGGGAATCAATCGCCTCAATTGAAATTAAGCCGGTCGGTTCAGCCGGCAGCAGGTTATAGGACTCCATCGTGATGGTGTTCACCGGACACCGCGCCGCGCACAGTCCGCAACGGATGCAGCGCGTCTCATCTTTCAACATCACCGACCCGGCGCCTTGACTCAGTTCCTCCGGCGACATGTCAGGCAACTCCGCTCCGTAGAGCGCGCGATTCACCGAAAGATGCTCGATGGTTTCAGCGCTGAATTCCACGCGATCCAGCGTCACCAGTTCAAGGCAGTTCTCCGGACAAACATCGACACAGCCTCCGCATAAAATGCAAAGCGACGCATCGTCGGAGTAGCCCTCGAAAATTGTGTTGACCCAGCAGTGCAGGCAGCGTTGCGCCTCAGCAACCGCCGCGGTTTCGTCGTACACTTCTTCGACCTCGGTCATGCCTGTGCGGCGATCCAGCGGCAGCATCGGGATCGGCTGCCTCACCAACTCCATGAACTCATCCGGCATGGCGTGCCGCTTCAGTTCGGTCACCTCAATGACTGGCTCAGGATGCTTGCCGCCGCGCAGATACTCGTCAATTCCCATCGCGGCCCGTTTGCCGTCGCCGACGCTGTCAATGATCAGGCGCGGCCCAAACACGCAATCGCCGCCGGCAAAGATCCCCTGCGCCGATGTCATCAGCGAATGCGGATTCACATTGATCAGCCCGCGCGGAGAAACTTCCACGCCATCGTCCGCCTGCAGGAAATCGAGGTTCGTGGTCTGGCCGATGGCCATGATGACCGTGTCACACTCGATCTCCGTCTCGCTGTTGTCGAAAAACACCGGCTTAAAGCGGCGCTGCTCGTCGAACACCGACTTCGTCTTCAGAACCTCCAGCGCTGTCACCTTGCCATCTTTGCCAACGAATCGCTTCGGCCCGAATCCCGGATGCAGAATGACACCTTCGGTTTCGGCCTCTTCAATCTCTTCCAGGGCCGCTGGCATCTCTTCGCGGTTTTCGAGACACACGACGTGCACTTCCTGCGCGCCCATCCGCAACGCCGAAAGCGAGATGTCGACCATTTCCTTTGTGGCGACGGCTGTCACGTTGTCTTGCGATGGTGCGAGTTCCTCCACGCCCGGGGTGTGCTGCCTTAATACTTCGCGTGCCGCCGAGCGTGCCACATCCATCGCGACATTGCCGCCGCCGATGACGAGCACGTTGCGCCCGATCGTGAACTTGTATCCCAGGTTGACGTTCAACAGGAAATCAACGCCACGGTGCACGCCGTCGAGATCAACGCCCGGAATCGTGAGGTCGCGGCTCCTGTGTGCCCCGATCGCCAGCAGAATCGCGTCGAAGTCCTGCCGCAGATCGGCGATCTGAAAGTCGCGTCCCGCTCGGTGATTGAGTTTCAGAGTGATGTCACCTGTTCCAAGAATCTCGCGCACCTGGGCTTCCACGACATCGCGCGGCAAACGGTATTCGGGAATGCCCAGATAGAGCATGCCTCCCGCGACCGGCGCCGCCTCGAAAATCGTCACCGAATATCCCATCAGCGCGAGGTCGTGCGCCGCCGATAGTCCGACCGGTCCGCCGCCAACCACTGCCACCTTGAACGGCAGTTTGGTCTTGACCGCATCGGCGTTTACATCGATGTGGTACTTGGATTCCGGCCCGTAGCGTTCAGTGAGAAACCGCTTCAATGCGCGAATCGAAATCGGCTTGTCAATTTGTGCACGCCGGCAGGCGGTTTCGCACGGATGAGCGCAGACGCGCCCGCAAATGCTGGCCAGCGGGTTCGGCCCGCGCGCGTACCTGTAGGCCTCTTCGAATCGCCCTTCGGCAATCAGTCCAACGTACCGCCCGGCATTAGTGTGCGCCGGACAAGCCATCATGCAGGGGAAGTTGGTGTGCAGCCAATCCTCATCCACCTTCTTCATTTGAAAACGCATCTGCATGAGAGAGCTTTCGACTGGTTTGTTGGAGACGACTGGATTTGAAGTAGAGGGAAGCGGAACACTCGCGCCGCTTCCCCAATTTCCTGCGATTTACTTGCTGACGGTCAAGTCGGCTTTGGTGTCGCCCGCCACCGTGACCGGTTTGGTCGAGTTCTTCGCGCCTTCATGCCATCCCACGACGTTGTATTGCCCGTCGGGAACGTTCTCGATCTTGTAACTGCCGGTCTTATCCGTCACTGCGAAATAAGGCGTTGGCACGACCACAATGTAGCCCGCCATCTCCGGATGCACGTTGCAAAGCAGCGACGCCACGCCTGCCTGATCGAACTTGAACGGACGCTTCTCGCCCATCGGCCACGTCCCCAGGTTCTTTCCGGGCAGCTTTTTCGAGCCCTGCATCAGCGAAGGCCAGAAAACGTTGTGCGCGACTTTATCGCTGTTCAGGAAGTCCACCGTGGTTCCAACCTGGACGACCATAATGTGTGGTTGGAACAGCAGGCCCTTCTGATCCATCACCGGATGCTCCGAAGGCGCAGGGAACGTTTTGCCCGCAACCGTGTCTACGTATACGACCGACTCGCCACTCACTCCGGAAACTTTCCCGCTGATGCTGCCCGCGCTCGCTGCCAGAGTTAGCGCCATCATTACCGCGAAAATTACTGCGACGTTGCCCTTCATGATTTCTCCTTGTTCAAAAAAGTTTTCTCTGCTCCGATCTTTTGGATCTAGTATACGAACTCCAACCCCGCCGTAGCCGTGTTCGTACGGAACGGGCTGACCGCGTTTCCGTTCTGGTCATAGGTGAGCGCCTGTTGCGGCCGGAACTGATATTCGAATGAAGCTTTGATGTTGGCGTGAATCAGGAACTGCACGCCCGGCGTAATGCGGTCCCGCGTGGTGCCCTCGGGCGAGTAATAGTTCCCACTGCCTGTCTCGTTCAGGAAATCGGCGGAAGACTGAACACGATCCCACCGCATGATCCCCATCACCCACGGGAGCATCAGGTAGTCTGCTTCCAGGAATCCGCCATTAAAGTTGGCGGCCGGCCCTGGCGTGAATCCCGTATATCCGCTATTGAGCAGCAGGTCGTTGTCGTGACCGTACATGTAAAGCCCGAAAAGGTTGAAGGTGCGGTAGTTGAAACTAAAATCCCCGCCGACGCGGTAGAACGGTTCGTGCGCGGTGATGATGGCTGGCGTTTCGCCATTCGATGTGTATCCCGAGAAGCGCTGCGCCGACCTCCCGTAGAAGTAAAAGGTTCCGACGCTCAGATAAGTGTGATCACGAGGCCCCGTCGGTCCGGCAGCCTGAATTTCGTTGCGGCTGGCAGGGTCCTTCTCCAGATTGAAGCGATAGGAGAAATTGGCATAAAGATCTTTGAAGTTGGAATCGGAAAAGAATCCCACTCCTCCCGACGAACTGCCCGTGGGCGATCCAACGTTGGCCGGGGAGGCCGTATTCCCGCTGGTGTTCTGATCGACGATCGCCAGCGAATAGTGATATCCCTTGTACTGGTGGCCGCCGCTGAATTCGACGCCGTGTCCCGCATCCTGCAGCGAAAATACGTTGTTCACATTTTGCGAACTGGTCCCGATGTTGGCCTCGGTGTAGATGTCATACGGGCTAATGTTGATGGAGCGAGCTTGGGTAAACGGTAAGTCCAATTCGAATTGACCTACCTTGAAACTGAGCGCGTCGGTTGGCAACTTCAGGAACCGGCCGATGTTGACAAATCGCAGATACCCATCACCCAGGCTGCCGTTGGCGTTTTCACCAGATACGCTCAAATCGTCGTCAACCCAGAAGGCGATATCGCTGCCGAAGTTCCCAGCCATGAAAATGCTGAAGAATCCCGGTTCGAAATCCGTCCGCGGAACGTTGGGCGATTGCGGTGTCCCGGGCGCTCCGACCGGCGTTTGATTGTAGTTGTTGGCGCTCTTCCCGGTGTATTGGAAAAACTGGTTGAAGCGCAAACCAACCTGCGGGATTCCCGGAATCGTGCCCGGCCAGATCACGTGCGGAAACATTTCCTTCTGTGCCGGAGCGCCCAGCATCACGGGCGGAACCTTGATGAAGTCCTCATCGTTCTTGGGAAATTTGAACCCCGCGTCCTTGAACGCCTTGCCAAAATCGTTCAGTTTGGGGAAATCAATGTGGCAAGTCGTGCACGAGGTGCCATACTGCCGCGAAAATGCCGGAATGGCGTAACTATAAGGGACTGCGAGTACTACGATTGCAAGAATGCAGAACCAGACCGCAAAAATCCTTATGCGCATGAGCCGCCTCCTCAGCACACCACTAGTGCCGATGCTTTATTTACCCCGAAACGATGGGCGCCATTGTCAAGTAGTTGTAAACATTGTGGCAGTGCTGTAACTCACACTGGAATGTGACACAGATCACAATGAGGCAGGAAAAGGCAGATTTCAGGCCCTTGCCGATTGTGTACCCCGCCAGAAAAAAATCTCTGAAAGACTACATTTAAATGGGATCCAGTCGTCTCAGGTTTGGGTAGCGGCGACTGAGGATCGCCGCGCTGCTAGATGGCGTCCTTCTCCTGTGCTGCCAGTTTCCATCCGATTTGCCGGAGCATGCCCAGCCAGAGTTCCGCATCGGACTCGTTCAGATTCAAGCGCCGTATCATCCGCCTGAGCTTTTCCTCTGTTGCTCGAGCAACTCGCGGCTTCACGTATCCGCTGGTTTGAAGAGTTTCAAACAGGAGTTGAGTCAATCTCTCCAGGTCGCCGGCGGTGGCGTTCATCTTCTCGTGAGGCGTATTGAGGCGCGCCGCGTTTTTCGGGGGCGCAGGACTTTCCTCGCGCACCAGTTCATACAGGCAAACCGCGACGGCCTGTCCCAGGTTCATCGACCCGTGCTCGGCTCGCGTCGGAATCCGCATCAGCCAATGGCAATGATCCAGATCTTCATTCGACAGGCCTCTTTTTTCCGATCCAAACAGCAAAGCCACCGGCCCCAGCCGCAGACCGCGGCTGATCGCTCGACCACTCTGATCGAGCCGACGCAGTTTGTGTTGCAATTCCCGCCGGCCCGCGGCCGTTGTTCCCACCACCAGCCTGCAGTCCGCGACCGCCTCGGCCAGCGTTTCAAACACTTCAGCATTCATCAGCACGTCCGCCGCGCCGACCGCCGACCGCGCCTCGCGAAACGCCAATTCATACGGACGCACCAGCCGCAGATGCGCCGCTCCGAAGTTGCTCAGGGCGCGCGCCGCCGCACCGATGTTCAGCGGATTCCGCGTCGCCACCAGCACCACACGCAGATTGAGATTGCTCGTCATGAGTGGCATTCCTTTGTACAGCATTATCTTCTTGGCGGCGAAGGCGGTCATGAAGCAAATTGCAGAGGTCAGAGGTCAGATTGCAGAGGTAAAACCACAAGGACCATGGAGGTGTCGCAATCATGGGCTTTAACCTCTGCAATCTGACCACTGCCCTCTGCAATGCCCCTGCGACTTCCGCTCTTGCCGAGCATCTAATCGACAGTGCTAGGATAGAGGGTTCATCCTGCGGAGGCCATCATGTCCACCGCGGGGAGCATACAACCTTTTCAACTCTGGAGGATGAATGGCAAGCAACGCCATCGTCGAGGTAACCGACGCTAATTTTGATTCTGATGTTCTGAAGTCCGATAAGCCCGTGCTGGTGGATTTCTGGGCCGCCTGGTGTGGTCCCTGCCGCGCGATCGCTCCCATCGTGGAAGAGCTTGCCGGTGAATACCACGGCAAAGTCACGGTCGGCAAAATGGACGTTGACCGCAATGGCGCCACGCCCATGCGCTACAAAGTCACCGGCATTCCCACTCTGCTGGTCTTCAAGAACGGGCAAGTCGTCGAGCAGCTCGTCGGCTACCGCTCGAAAGACGACATTCAGAAGGCGCTGGATAAGCACATCGGCTGAGCTTTCCGACGTCAACTCCCAGCGATAAGCTTCTCGAACTGCGATAGCCCGGGGTGCTACTCTGGTTTTTGTCGCCTTTGAGAAAGAAGCGATTTTACTGGCAACTGGGTAATGCGCTTCAGTACTTCCGCAACACCCCAATCACCCGTCCCTGAAGCTCGACCGCGGCCGCCGGAAACACCATCGGCTTCATCGTCGCGTTCGACGGCTGCAGGCGGATGTTATCGCCCTCGCGGAAGAAGCGCTTCAAGGTAGCGTCCGCGCCGTCGATCAGCGCGACCACAATGTCGCCGTTGTGCGCTGTTTTCGTCTTCTCGACCAGCACGTAGTCGCCATCCAGAATCGCCTCGTCCTGCATCGATTCGCCCCGCACTTCGAGTACAAACACTTCCTTCGAGCGCACAAAGTCCGCCAGCGAAATCGTCTCCGGATTCTCGACCGCCTCAATCGGACGCCCAGCCGCAATTCTTCCCAGGAGCGGCAAAACCATTCCCGTATTCACCGACATCGACTGTTTCAGTTTCCCCTTGGGAGGCACCAGATCAATCGACCGGCTGCGGTTGTAGTCGCGCGTCAACAATCCTTTTTTCTCGAGGTTGGTGACGTGTTTGTGCACGGTCGCCAGAGAATTCAGCCCCATCGCTTCCTTAATCTCTTCAAACGACGGAGAATATCCCTTTTCCTGCTGAAACCGCGACAGGAAATCGTAGAGCTCATGTTGACGCCGAGTGATCGCCATGCGCGCAGCATAGGCGAAGGTTTGGCGAATGTCAAGAAGGCGTAATCACTTCGGCACCTTTGCTGACTGGGGGGTACCCCTCAACCAGCAGTTTCTGCCTTGACCAACGCCAACCGAACAAGATAGGCTCGCCTGCGCACATCACTTCCCCCATCCCAAGGAGGCTCCCCATGGCTTTTCTGGCCGCTCTCTGGCTGCCGATTTTGCTTTCCGCAGTCATCGTTTTTGTCGCCAGTTCCATTCTGCACATGGTGCTGAAGTATCACCAGAGCGACTGCTTCCATTTGCCCAATGAGGAGCAGGTTCTCGGCGGGATGCGCGCTGCCGGAGTGAAGCCGGGCTACTATCATTTTCCTTACACCACGCATCAGGACATGAAGTC
>Ga0116121_1000250_pt1 | contig 30441 bp, 21 predicted proteins | sample June2015DPH_13_1_FD_89725 | JGI IMG/M metagenome (GOLD analysis project Ga0116121, IMG submission 89725) | Peatland microbial communities from SPRUCE experiment site at the Marcell Experimental Forest, Minnesota, USA - June2015DPH_13_10 | ecosystem: Environmental > Terrestrial > Soil > Wetlands...
CGCCTAACTAAGGCACAGCCCCCTTTGTTCTCAGGAGCAAGCCAAGCCGGTGCGACCCGACTTGTTCAAGATAAATTGGGGGCCCCGGGCGGAGTCGAACCGCCGACCAACGGTTTAGGAAACCGCTGCTCTATCCATCTGAGCTACGGGGCCGCTGTGCTCACAAATAAAAGATAACATGACTAGTTAGTTCGGTCGTCCACTCTTCGGTTCTCGGACTCCATCTCGCAAGTCTTGGCTGGTCGATCCAAATTGTTTGCCCGCCCGCCCAAGGAGCCAGTGTGACGCCGGCGGAAAAACCGTCTTGACTAATCGGTCGAAATACGAGACGCTTGCGCGCGATTGAGGATGAGGCCGGATCCCACAATTCCACAGCTTGTAGGGGCCGCCGATCAAGGCGACGCGGTTGCCGCTGACGCGCTTTTCAGTGCTCTTTATGCGGAGTTGCGCCAATTGGCCAAGCGCGAACTTGGGCGGCCTAGCGCCGCCGTCAGCCTCAGCGCCACAACCCTATTGCACGAGGCATACCTGGACATGGCGGCACGAGAGGGACCGTCGTTTCCCGACCGCGCGCGATTCATGGGATATGCGCGCGAGTGATGCGGGGATTGATCATTGATCATGCGCGAGAACGGCACGCCCAGAAGCGCGGGGGGCTTTTCGAGTTAACTTCGCTCGATGCAGACGCTATGGAGAATGCGGCAGGTCACACGGAACTAGCGCGGATCGGCGAGGTGTTGGACCAACTTGGCAGAGCGGAGCCTGCCCTGGCCAGGTTGTCGACTTGAAATTCTTCTGCGGATTTTCGTTCGGAGAAATTGCGATCATGCGGAACGTGTCGGAACGTACGGTAAAGCGGAACTGGGAGAAGGCGCGCATTTATCTCCATCGAAAAATCGCCGCGTATTTATCGCTGTGAGGATTTTATGCCCACACTGAGCCCAGATGAGTGGCCGGTCGTAAGTCCATACCTGGATCAGGCCCTCGCAATGCCTGAGGATGAGCGTGCAGTGTGGCTGCGCTCGCTTGGCCAGAAAAACCCCACATTGGTCGCGCAGTTGACAGAACTCCTCGACGAACACCGGGTGCTCGTGCAAGAGGGTTTTCTCGAGAAGGAACGGTTCGGACTACCGAACTCGGCGCGACTCGCAGGCCAGGCACTCGGGCCGTATACTCTGATCTCCCAGATCGGCCAAGGCGGAATGGGAAGCGTCTGGTTGGCCGAGCGCAACGACGGACGCTTTGAGCGTCGAGTGGCGGTGAAGTTCCTAAGCGTTGCTCTGGCCGGCCGCGGGGGCGAAGAGCGATTCAAACGCGAGGGCAGCATCCTTGGGCGGCTTACCCACGAGCATATTGCAGAGCTGGTGGACGCGGGTGTTTCTCCGACCGGACAACCGTATCTCGTTCTGGAATATGTCGAAGGCGAGCAGATCGATGAGTACTGCGACCGTCACATGCTGGATCTGCCAGCGCGCATTCGCCTGTTTCTCGATGTACTCGCAGCTGTGGCTTACGCGCACGCCAATCTGATCGTGCACCGAGACCTTAAGCCTTCGAACATCCTGGTTCGAAATGATGGACAGGTTAAGCTCCTGGACTTCGGAATAGCCAAGCTTTTGGAAGAGGGGTCCGATGCTGCAGCCGCGACACTGCTTACTCAGCAAGCAGGAGGGGTGCTGACACCGGCCTACGCGGCGCCCGAGCAAGTGACCGGAAGACCGGTAACCACTGGGACCGATGTCTATGCGCTGGGCGTAATGCTATATTTGCTTCTGACCGGTCAGCATCCCGCCGGCCCCGCCATCTCGTCCCCTGCTGAGCTGTTTAAGGCCATCGTAGATAGGGAACCACCACGTGCGTCGGAAGTCGTATGCTCTGCCCGAACGCGGAGCGAAATCACCACGAGCAATGCCGCGAAGCGGGCGTGCACACCGGACAGACTCTGTCGCTCATTATGCGGAGACTTAGACACAATCGTGGGCAAGGCACTGAAGAAGAATCCTCAGGAACGCTATCCATCGGTCACTGCTTTAGCCTCCGACTTGGAGAAATATCTCAGTCACGAACCCATCAGTGCCCGGCCAGACACGATCGCTTACCGCCTCCAAAAATACGTTCGTCGGCACCGCGTGGGAGTTGCACTGGCGGCCTTCGCTTTGCTGATGCTGGCTGGCTTTGTGGCAATGCAGGCCTTTCAGTTGCGCCGGATTACTCGGGAGCGCGATCGAGCAGATCGCATTGCAGAGTTCATGACGGGGATCTTCAAGGCTTCAGATCCAAACGAGAAGCTGGGCGGCACGATAACCGCGGGCGAACTTCTCGATCAGGCAGCAAAGGATATACAAACTGGCCTATCAAAGGACCCCGATCTTCAGGGGAGCATGATGCACGTGATAGGAAGAGCCTACATGTATCAGGGACTTTACCCTCGCGCGCAATCGCTGTTCGAGCATGGGATTAAGGTTAGCAGCTCGGTTGGTGAGCAAGAGAACAGGGAAACTCTGAACACCATGCACGACCTGGCGTGGGCATTGCTGCAACAAGGTCATCTTTCTGAGGCGGAAAACCTCGAACGGAAATTGCTCGACGCACAGCGCCGCGTGCTCGGGGGCGATCATCCAGACACCCTGGCGACCATTAGCGAGCTGGCTTTTACGCTATGCGAGGAACATAACTGTGCAGAGGGGGTGAAATTGAACAGTGAAGTGCTCCAGAAGCAGCAGCGCATCCTCGGCCCGGAGGCCCATTACACGCTTGTGACGATGGACAATCTCGCCATCATGTTGGCGGAAAATGGCCAACCTGCAGACGCGGAGAAGCTAGAACGGAAGGCACTGGACATTCACCTGAGAGTCGAGGGCCCGGAAAACCTGTCGACCATCCATTCCATGCTCAACCTGGCTGATTTTCAGCGGGATTTGCACCATGATGAGGAAGCCGAGAAGTCATTTCACCGTGTGTTGGATATTGCAGGACGCGTGCTTGGCCCCGATCAGCCGGAAACCGCTGCTGCGAACTATGACTTGGCAACTGTTCTTGTGCGCAAAGGGCAAGACGAGGAGGCGCTTTCGCTTCTACGCCAGTCTGTGGACCATGGATTGCCGCCGCGTATTGCTTCCGACATTGGAAACGACCCTTTGCTTGATTCGCTGCATGGAGATCCTCGTTTTGCCGCGTTAGTTACCTACGTTAAGGAGCGTGCTGCTACGCAAGCGGGAAAGTAACTTGTTCGCTTCGTACTTTAACAATCCAGAATTCTTGCCCTGCCCAGTACGTTCTATCGAAAGGATGCCTCCCTGCCTCCTGAGCAGCGTTACTACGATGGCGCTCCGCCGGACATCATGCGATTCGGGTCGGCTTGGCCCGGGGCGAACTTTCAACTCGTGGACAGAAACACCGAAATCGCTCCTGACATTCACCTCACTGCGTTGGTGTCGGACAAGCCGGGAACGCTTGAATTGCGTGAGTTGTCGCTAGCGATCAGTACACCCGAAGGCATTGTGATCGTGGTCGGCTGCTCACATCCTGGCATTGACAAAATCGTCGCAGCGGCGAGCACGATTAACCCCGCGTTCATCTGATTGCCGGAGGGTTTCATCTCGTGACGGCGGGTGACTCGGACCTTGATAGGATCGTTACAGCTCTCCATGACCAGTTCTAAGTGGACTACATCGCACCCGGCCACTGCACTGGGGAACCTGCGTTTACCGCACTCAGAAAGGCTTTCAGTGATCGATATCTCTATGCCGGCCTTGGTACCACCCTGTCTCTGAGCAAACTACCCAATTAAGAGTTGATCCTGATCGGTATTGGTTGGGCGGCCAACCGGAAGTAATCCCCACCGTCTTTGCGGCACTCCGGTTGTCGTCCGTGTTTGGGCTAGAACGTTTGACCAGATCATCTGCACAAATCCCTCTCAGCCTGTTGAAAGTCGCGCATTGACGGGACCCAGTGGGGCTTGCCCTCGGCCAGCATTTCGATCCTGCGCTCATCGATCCAGTCGAAAATGCGCAGTTGGTTTGCGATGCAGGCATGGTAGGTGGGGAGCAGTCGACAGAACTTGAGGTACGCGAGGAAGGTCGCGAGATTGTTTGGGCGCAGGGTTCTCCTCCGCGATGGACACTGAGGACTGGCGCTGTGCACGCGCTCGTACTGCGGCCGCGAACTCGTCACGCGTCGCATCGGCGGTCAGGCCACTGGAGGATTTGCCAGGCGGACAGCAAAGTAAGGTTCTCCGGAAGTTGGTGCCTGCCATGAATCTCGCATGTGGCGCGGTGCTCCACATCCACCAAACCGTATTCCTTCGGAGTCGCTACTTTGTGAGCAATTCAGCAAGAATCGCATCAAATTCTCGCCAGGATTCTTTCTCACTGTGTGGGCTGTGCCGCCCCACCTCGATGAAGCGTAACTCTGCACCCCTCACCGCTTCGTGCGCTCGCTCGATCTCTCCCGGCTCGGTTCTGGGATCTCCTTTTCCGTGGATAAATGTCACGGGCACGGTTAGCTGGCTCAATCGCCCGTCATACAAGTCATCGGCCAAGTCATCGACTGAAAGCTTGCTCTCAGCCGCGAGTTTCAGCCAGGCACAGCAATTTCGTTGAACGACCTTGCTCCATTGATCTTCGCCGTGATCGGCTATCAGCAATTTTTGCGTGTTCTCATTTAGTTCTTCTGGATGCGTCGCAAACTTCTTGAAAAAACTGCGCGAACTCGGTTTGTTCCGGCGGAACTGAAAGGCTTCCAGAATTAACCGCTCGCACCGTTGCGGCGCCGACAGTCCGATCATGGCGACAATCACCGCTCCATCACTGTGTCCCCAAAAGGTCGCTCGCTGGATTCCTAACTCATCCAGCACCAGAAGCGTCTCCTCCGCTGCCCGTTGATGAAAGTCGGTGGGCACGTCTCCTGACAATCGCGTCGAACGGCCATAGCCGGACCGATCCGGAATTATGAAGCGGAGTAGGTCTTCAAATTCTTTGGTTTGGCGGTTGACCGGATACACGCGATACCCCCAACCCCCATGCAGAAAAATAACTGTCCGCCCGCTTCCCACATCCCGGTAGTGGATCTTAACGGGCCGATTCCGGAGTGCGTGCGGTGAGGTTGGCAATTCCACAAAAGGCATTCGATTTATTCCGCCCCGCTGGTGAACTGGAAGAAGAGAAGTAAAGGTAATTTGTATCATTCGAAGGCGACAGATTCCCCCACGAGATTCAATGGCACGCCGGCAACCAAATAGCTGCAGCCGGGGCGGCCATAAAGCAGCTATAGATCTACTTGCCCACCCAACACGGTTGTCGCTTTCCCAAGAACGCGGAAATTCCTTCCTGCGCATCCGTGGCCAAAGAGTTCATACTCATCACTTCCTTGGCGTAGGCATAGGCCTTGGGCTGGTCCAGGTCTATTTGGGTGTAGAAGGCCTGCTTGCCAAGCGCCACGATCAACGAACTAGCCTCGGCGATGCGGATTGCGAGTTTTCTGGCGGCAGACGCGAGTTCCGACGCCGGAACCACCATGTTGATCAGACCCCAATCAGCGGCGGTGACGGCATCGACCATTTCACCGGTGAGAAGCATTTGCAGCGCTCGTTTCCGGCCAATTGCCCGGCTGAGCGCGACCATGGGTGTGGTGCAGAATAACCCTATTTTCACGCCTGGGGTGGCGAAGGCTGCCTCATCCGAGGCCACCGCCAAATCGCAGGTGGCAACCAGTTGGCATCCAGCGGCAGTCGCGATTCCCTGAACCTGGGCGATCACGGGCTGGGGTATGGATTGGATCTTCTCCATCAATTTGGAACATACGTCGAAAAGACGCCGGTATTCATTGAGGTCGCGGCCCACCATCTCGCTCAGATCGTGTCCCGAGGAAAACACCTTTCCGTTCGCCGCCAAAATCACCGCTCGCAAGGTTCGGCTTCTCCCGATCTGCTCCAGGCAGTCAATCAACTCCAGCATGAGGTCGAGGGAAAGAGCATTGCGCAGGTTCGGGCGGTTCAAGGTAATAACTGCAAGATCTCCTTCGGCGGCGAAGCTCAAATTTTCGTAGTTTTTCATTGTAGCGCTTAATATTCCGTCCTCCTTATGGACATGATCGAGCAAAGGCCACGCGTATCCTTCCCGCATCTGCCTACAGAACAATGCCAGGGGATTGCGAGACATGTCACGGTAAGACTTCCTGCTCTTTCTTGGAGCGGGCTTCAGCGCGCAGAACGTTCTTGCGGATCTTCCCGGTGGATGTTTTTGGCAGGCTCCGGAACTCAATGTATTTGGGGCACTTAAAATGGGCCATCCGGCTCCGGCAGAAGTCGATGATTTCTTTCTCCGTCGGGGAGAAACCGTCCCGCAGCGTTACATAAGCGAGCGGGACTTCACCCCACTTGGGATCGACAACCCCAACCACGCCGGCTTCCAATACTGCAGGGTGCTCGCAAAGCATTTTTTCTACTTCCACGGAAGAGATGTTTTCGCCGCCGGAGATGATGATGTCTTTGCTGCGGTCCCGCAGTTCGATATAGCCATTGGGGTGCATGACAGCCAGGTCGCCGGAGTGAAACCAGCCGCCGGCGAAGGCTTTGGCCGTGGCCTCTGGATCCTGAAAATATCCCGCCATCACGTTGTTGCCTCGCATTACTACTTCTCCGAGAATGTTTCCATCCGCGGCAACGTCGATCATGTCGGGATCCACCACGCGCAGATCGGTTCCGGCAACCACGTAGCCCACCCCTTGCCGCGCTCGCAGGGTGGCACGCTCGGCCAAAGGCAAGGCATCCCATTCATTCTGCCAGGCGCAGACGCTATGTGGCCCGTAAGTTTCCGTCAGGCCGTAGACGTGGTTGACTTCAGCTTCCATCTCCTCCACCGCGCGGATCACGGCTGGTGAAGGCGGCGCTCCCGCGGTAACGATCTTCAGGCGTTTGCCAAACCGGATACCTTGTTTGCGGCAATATTCCGTAAGCATCAATAGGACGGTCGGCGATCCACACAAGTGGGTGACGCCCTCCTGCTGGATAAGGTCGACCGCCCGCTTGGGATCGAAATCAGGAAGGCAAATGTGACGCCCGCCCACGGCCGTCACCGCCCAGGGAAAACACCAGCCATTGCAATGAAACATCGGGAGGGTCCACAGATAAATAGAAGAGTGTGATAGTCCGTGCTCGACCACCTCACCCAGCGCATTCATATAAGCCCCGCGGTGCGTGTACATGACTCCTTTGGGCGACCCTGTGGTGCCACTGGTGTAATTAATGGAGATAACATCGTTTTCTTCCGGTGCTTCCCCCTTAAACGATGAATCGCCGGTCTGCAGAAAGCTTTCATAATCGGGGATGATTCGCTTCAGATCCTTCAGTTCCTGCCTGACCGGCTCCAGAGAATTCAGCAAGTGGGGTTCGCCCAGCAACAGAGTGGCGCCACTATGGTTAAGAATCGTGACGATCTCCGCTGCTTGCAGTCGGGTATTCAGCATCACGAGCACGGCTCCGGCCAGCGGAACGCCGAAATGGCATTCGAGCGCCGCCAGACGGTTGCGACAAAGCACGGCAACGCGATCTCCCGGATTGATGCCTGCATGAACCAGCGACGAAGCCAGCCGGTGGACACGCGATTGAAGCTCTGCGTAGGACACGCGCCGTTCTTCGCCTAACGCGGCGTCCACTACTGCGACGTAATCGCGGTATACGGAGCCGCTGCGGGCCAGGAATTCCAAGGGAGTCAAAACGGAAATCATGAGCCACCTCGAGATGTTCTCAGCGTGGGATCAACGATGGGAATGTTTCACTAGTTCGCAAGAAAATGCAAGGTGCCTGATTGCGCGGCAGTGTAATGTAGGGACGACCAAATACAATGGCCCCTGTGGCTCAAAATCGGCTGGACCATCTGGGTGATGGTATGGGTCCCCGTTTATTGGAAGCAGTATGGCTTGTAGAACTTCCTGTTCTTCTGCGATCTGGGGAACATCCTTATTACGCTCGGACTGTGGTTGGAGAGCCCGCTAATTTTCTCTTGGCAGGCTAACCGGACTGCTGCTGTTCCAGACCCTCTACGCCATCGACTTAGCTGGAGCTTCGGGCCAAAAGCACCTCGGGGTAAAGAAGCCAACTGGCTCGCTACCGTGCCGGGCAGGGGATATTTTGCCATCCTCAGACTCTATGGTCCGACCGAGGCCGCGCTCAACAGGAGTTGGAAACCCGGCGACATCGAGAAGGTAAAGTAGGTCATCGCCTTGACTCGTGAACTGCGCGGGATGCTCGCGTGAACTGCCCCGCGCGGTGTCACTCTGCGTTCTGGTCGGATCGTCGGCAATCCTTACCTTACGATCAGGGAAGGTTTGCCGTCATCCGAGAGTTACATGCTGATCGGCTAATCCTGCGCGTAAGCGGGTCTCGTCGTTTAACACCAAAATATCAGATTGGCTTGCTCGTGGCGTCGGACAGAATCTCGAACAGGCATGCGAAATCAGCCTGACTTTTGCCCGCCTGGATCGCTCGCTCCATGAGGTTAAGGTACGCATCGGGGAATAGTGTGGTCCGAACCTCGATCTTGGCACCAGCTTACAAGCTGCTTGGTGACCACAGAATACGCTTCGAGCGAAGCTTGATCGCCGCTGTAATTTTTTAACGAACCTCTCCGCGACATGTCGGTGAAGACTGATTCCATGGTTGGCATCATTCCCTTGATCGTCTCCAGAAATCCTCCAGCGGGCAGGTTTTCACTCTCCCAAACAACCTGCCCTTGGAGAAAGCCCAACATCGCACTTACGCCGAAGGTTAGGACAGCAACATCGAATGCCGAGGCATGACCGATCTCATGCCCTACGAACAGCGTCCTATCGCCAAAGACCATCAGAACCGGCTTCGCGCGGTTGAAGACTTCCGCCGGCCCGGAATAGAAGATCGTGCAGGCTGGTGTTCCGATCCATCCCGGACTGCCCAGAATGGCGCCGTCAAGATACGATATTCCGCATCGGCGGGCCCAGGAGTCCATTTCCCTGGCTTCTTTGGGCGTGCCGCTGGTCAGTTGCACGACGATCTTGCCGCGGAGGGCGGTTTCAATGTCAGGTTGTCGCAACAACTGTCGCGTTGAACTGTAATCACTGACGCTAACAACAACGATATCCGCTTCTCGAACCGATTCCTCCACGCTCTGGGCTACGCTGAGACCGAGCCTTGACAAGACCTTCGTTTTCGCGCCAGTCCGGTTCCACACCGTCGTGGCAAATCCCTTATGGAACAGCGCCGTCGCAAGAGCGGATCCCATGCGTCCGGTGCCGATAACCGTCACCTTGTAGTTCATGCCGCGGGCCGACCTTTCCTCCACAATCTATTCCGGCGTTCACGCCCCGCTCCCGGCAGCACTGGCTTCGAATTGGGGAACGCCTTTCAATTCCCTCTCCGAAGCCAAAGGAAAACAACGATTGCACCGTTCGTCAGCGCAAGGCCGGCGCCGAATTCTGTGGTCACGTAGAGCGCCAACCCGGATTGAGTTTCATTCTAAATTAACATAGACAGAGCACGCATTATCGCCGGGTCGTTCACTACTTCGGCATCCGACTGACTTCAGCATAAGAGCCAAGGAGTTCAAACATGGAATCGGCCATTCCTGATCATCTGCAATGTCCCCGCACGCGTCACAGGCGGATTCCAGAGGATTACGCTCCGCCTTATCCAGCCGCTGTTGCGGGTTACAAACCAAATGTCAAACAGGTGGTGATGGCATACTTCGGCGCGCAATACCTCGGTGAGTCGCTCCCCAACCGGGCGGACAAGGCGTTGATGAGTATTGCCAGTGCGTTTGGGAATGACAAGGGCCCGGGCCATTGGGATCGGGCGCTGTACGTTGACGAAGCCGGCTTCACCAACATCATCTCCATCGGCTACTGGGACATTCCGGCCGAGTTCGATGCGTGGTTCGGGAACTCCGGTGCCGGTTGGACCAATACTGCGGTTGTAGGGAACCCTGGCGGCGTCTTCATCGAGGTACTCGGGCCCAATACCGAACGCTTTGAAACGCTGTTCTCGTCAGATGTTCCAGAAGGCGTGGCCTGCTTGGCTGAAGGCTTTAGCGACGCGGGTGGTGGAGAACGGATTGAACCAGGGCGTGATCCCGCATGAAAATATCTGCCTCATCCGCTCCGGCACAGGAAAATCAATTATCGGGCAGGCGCACCGTTCGTTGGGAGTGCTAGACCGTAAGGCGCTGCTAGGGCCGGTCGGGCGTTGGAGATTCGAGGCGCTTGCAACAGAAAGAATGTGTGGGATCAATAGGACTCCCTATCTATTTTCGGCGCACACTTCAGCGCGCAATGACTGCCGACTACCAGCCCTTTTCCCCATTTGTTGTGTGGGAATCCACTCGCAAGTGATTGATCCGCCGTAGGCGCAAGCCCGAGCACGCAAAGATAATAGGAAACCGTTGCTCTATCCAACTGAGTTACGGGGCCGCGCTTCGAGATCAGTTACTCGTAACTGATAAAGATACATCGAAGTCGCACAATCGCTACATCCAGCTTTGGAGGGCCTGCACGATCTGACAGCGAGTTTCTTGTAGGTGCTACGTCACGGCGATTGTAGACGGCGAGCTTGTCCGCGCGCAATTATCCGAAGGGCGACTCTTCCCGCAAAGCTTTTGATGAGGGCTACGAATCGGCAGGGGTGAGCTTGACTGAGCTGGCAGTGGTGGCGGAGATATGGGAGGAGCCTGCGCCTGCGGAAGCGCCGGCAGCGACACCGCTCGCCGCTGTAGCACCAGTCTCCGTGGTGGCCGAGGTTGAAGTTTTCGCGACAGCGGGGGCGCCGGCTGGAATCGGCGGTGGTTTGACGCCATCGACAATGTGATGGCTCAAGCAATAGAGCGCCAGTTCGAGCCGATCGGCGACGCCTAGCTTGTCATATACCTTGCGGAGGTAGTTCTTTACAACCTGTTCGGTGGTGCCCACCCGAACCGCAATCTCTTTATTCTTCATGCCCTGAGTGACGCAGGATACGATCAGAGTTTCCTTGGGCGTGAGCTGGACCTTGGGGCGTGCTCCGGAAGGCCGAAGATTGTGGCCGCGGAATGCTTCCATCACCCAATGCACTGCCTGGTTCTCCAGCCAGGGTTCGCCGGCGGCAACTTTGCGAAGACAGTCGACGAAAACTTCGGGCTCAACTTCGCGCGACAGAATGCCGTGCGCTCCGCGTCGGAAAAGATCGAGCGTAAGTTGTTCGTCCGACACGGGCGTGACCACAATAATTTTCAGCTGCGGCGCCTGGCGTAGCAGTTCCGTGACGGCTTCGACTGGATTAAGGACTAATGCCGATTCAAAGATGAGTACGTCGGCGGAAAACTTCGTTACCGCGGATTGGGTCTGAGGCAGCGTTTCGGCCTGGCCAACAACACGGATATCGTCTTCGAGAGCAAATATTTTGCGCAGGCCGGCGCGGAAGATGGCCTGAGTATCGGCAAGGATGACGCGGATCAACGGAGTAGATCCGCTGTCCTGGTGAACCCCGTGATTTTCGCCGACGCTGACCGTGCTGGCCATTATTTTTTCCCTACGCCTAAGCTCGCTCGAAATGGTACTCGTCAATCACTACGCCCACGCCTCGACGACCTTTGTCCTCGAAGCTGCGAACTACGCGGCCGCGGCAATCAATCTGAACATCCGAACGGGAACCCACGACATGGCCCGGAAGCAGGATGGTGAAATCGACAATCGAACCCACGGGAACATCGCGATCCATCGCAAAGAGCACGCCGTTGGCCGAGATGTTCTGAGTTTCCGCCAGACAGTCGCCACTCTGCGATTTCAGTTCCACGGGCAGATGCAGCGGAAAACGCGGAGCACTTTGCATGTCGGCATAGTTCTTCAGCGCAGTCTGCTGCTGCGGATCCGACGTTAACTCCTGCTCTGATGGTTCGCTTTGCACCGTTTCTGACGGACCTTCCTTCCGAGGGCACTCAACGCGTCCGGAATTCTCGGAAACTCTCTTTTGACGAACGTAAGGGCAGCGTACACCCGCAAATCAGGCTGGCAAAGTTACGGAAGTCATGGAACGGTGGGGCGTTAACTGCTTGAGGATGAGAGGATTACAACGAATCGGAGAGGAGTTTCCGAGGCTAGTTTCATGGGCGGCAGAGCTGCGACCGATTGGGTGCCTAAAACTTTGTGACTTCCGTGAAGTTAAAATCGCGGATCTTCATGGCAGGCACGACCATATCAAACGACTCCTCGCCACAGGAACGAACCGGCACACTCATAGCTTCCACGCTGGAGAGCATGTGGATGACACTTTGGTTGAAACGGAAATTGCGCACTCCTTGTCGGAGTCTCCCGTCTTGCACCAAGAAAGAGCCGTCGCGGGTCATGCCGGTGACAATTTTTTCGTAAGGATCGACTTCTCTGATGTACCAGAGTCGCGTAACCAGCACACCGCGTTCGGTAGAGGCGATCATCTGCGCGAGCGTTTGAGGATCCCGCGGCGTTGCGAAAACGATGTTGACCGGCATCTCGCCCATTTCGTTGGGCAGCGCAAAGCCGTGGCCGGTGGGCGCGATGGGGCCCACTTTATCCCTCTGTTCCGAACGTCTCATGCGCTCGGCGGTAGCTCGCGCGTAGACAACGCGCTCAATAATCCCGTCTTCGACCAGCGGTACTATCTGGCGCCGCATGCCTTCGCCATCGAACGGACACCCGGTTTGCAGAGGATGAGTGACGTCATCCCAAACAGTGATGTTCCCGCCGAACAGTTTGCTGCCGATGCGGCCGGTGAGAAAAGATCGCTGGTCGAGGATCGCCATACCGGAGTAATCCCAGAACATGAAGCCGACGATGTCGAGCACGGCTGCTGGTTCCAGAATTACGGTGTACTTCCCTGCTGGAATTTCCTTGGGGTGCGCAGAATCGATCGCCTTCCTGGCCGCAATTTCGGCCAGAGCATTGGGATCGAGGTTGGTTACGTTGGGCGAGTTGGCCTTTTGCCATCCCGAGGAATCCGCGGCCAGCATGGTGATGGAAACTTCCGCCAGAGTCTGGGTGTGCCATTTGCTCAGATCGCGCGAGTTGAAGATGCCCTCAACGGATTCTGAACTGGAAAAAATGCCGGCGGTAGCGAGTTTGTGCTTGTTAGCCACCTCCACGATTTTCTTCACGCCGTCGGCGCGAAGCTGGGGAGTGATCGCGGCGGTTTCGGGGAAGTAGCGGGAAGGAACTTGTGAAGCGCTCTGGTCCGCAGTGCCTTCAGCGTCCCTGGAGTCTGGCATCGATAAGAGGTCGGGATCAGGATGCTGCACCTTAGCAAGCGCTTCGGAAGATTCGACTACGCGGCGCAGACTCTCGTTGTCGAACTTGTTGGTGGTGGCCCGAGCGGTTCGCCCAGCGAAAACCGTGCGAACGGAGACTACGTGATTTTCGTCCTCAACATTCTGGTGGATGACGTTGTTGGCAAAGCGGGTGAGCGAGAATCTTCCGCCTGAGAAAACCACCTCGACCTCATCAGCGATCGATAGCTTTCTTATGCGGTCAAAGATGTCCCCAGCTTGATCTTTAGTAAGCAAGTCGTGCTCTTCTCTTTGCTCTGTGTCTCTGTGGTAAATTAACTTCCTTTGTAAGCGCTGCCCACTTTTATGTTCCGAAAGCGCGAAGGTGCTGCGCCGTGACCGGTGCCCATCACCTGTTGCGGTTGGCCTTTGCCGCAATTCGGAGTGCCCCAAAGTGTCCACTCATCGCGGGAGCAGATCGCATCGAGGGAATTCCAGAATTCTGTGGTGATGCCAGAGTAGGACGGATTCTTGATCATGCGCAGGCGCTTGCCATTCTTAATCTCCCAGCCGATTTCGCAGCCGAATTGAAAGTTGTAACGCTTGTCGTCGATGGACCAGGAACGGTTGGTCTGCATTAGGACGCCGTGATCAGTGGAGGCGATCAGTTGTTCGAGTGTCAGCGGCTTTTCGCCGGGCAGCAGACTGATATTCGTCATGCGAATCATGGGCAAGCGGTTCCAGCCTTCGGCGCGCATGGTTCCACCCGATCGATTTTCGTCGATGGTATGGGCTGTTTCGCGCGAGCTGAGATAGCCGGTAAATAATCCGTTGGCGATGATCGGGGTGCACTGCGCAGGAACGCCTTCGTCGTCGAAGCCGAAAGTTCCCAGGCCTGGGCCATGCTCCTGGCGCGCGTCGGCAACTACGTTTACCAGCTCGCTGCCGTAACGCAGTGTGCGCAGCTTGTCGAGCGTGAGGAACGAAGTGCCGGCGAAGTTCGCCTCCATTCCCAGCACGCGATCGAGTTCGATGGGATGCCCGATGGATTCGTGGATCTGTAGCCCTAGCTGAGAGCTGTCGAGAATGATGTCGAACGTGCCTTCGGGACACTGGTCGGCATGGTGCAGGGCGACGGCTTCTTCGGCGATGCGGCGGGCATTCTGCAGCAACTTCAAGTCTTCGATCAGTTCGTAACCTTTGTTCTGCCACTGTCCGCCATAGGAATTCGGATAAGACCGTTTCTGAATTTCGTTGCCGGCAAACGCATATGCGGTGTAGCCCGCACCGGCGGAATACTTGGTCTGATGGATGTCGCTGCCCTCCGACGATACGAACCACTGCTCCTCGCGATTGAAGTTGAGGTTGGTTTCCGCCAAGGTGATGCCGGCAACGGCGCGCAGTTCGGAGTCGATACTCAGCAGCAGCACGATGTTCTGCTCGACCGAAATCGAGAACGGGTCGATTATGTGGAGAGTGGTCCACTCGGCGGTGACGGGTTTTTCTGGAGCGAGGCGGACATCCTGCTGCTTCACTTGTGCCGAGGCCAGGCCAATTTCAACGGCACGCGCCGCGGTGGCTTGGACTCCGGAGCGGGAAAGATCTTCAGACGCAGCGAATCCCCACGCACCATCGGCCAGCACCCGCACGCTCATGCCGGTCGACTCCGAGTCGGAGGCGCTGCCGACTTTGCCGTTTTTCGTAGTGAGCGCGCGGCTTCTCTGGCTCACGATGCGCGCATCAGCATAGGTAGCGCCGCGCATCGCGGCTACATCTAAGGCCCAGTTGGCGATTTGCTTCATGGAGGAGATTCAAATTTACCACGGAGAAGGCCTTCGGTTGTGCTCAGGGCAGACTCCGTAACGGAGAGGCAAACCGGAATATTTACGGGGTAGCGCGCGCCACATCCAGAGCGTTCCTTACTGCAAGCAGTTCTTTCAACACCTCGCGCAACTTAGTGGACTCCAGCGCATTGGCTCCATCAGACTTCGCCACTCTGGGATTGTCGTGCACTTCCATGAAAATACCATCCACGCCGGCGGCGACCGCGGCACGCGCCAGAACCGGGATGAACTCGGGTTGGCCACCGCTGACCGCGGGACCGTGATCGTCGTTTTGCGCAGACGGAAGTTGGACGGAATGGGTTGCGTCGAACACAACCGGAGCGAACTTGCGCATGATTGGGAGCGAGCGCATGTCCACAACCAGATTGTTGTAGCCGAAACTGCTGCCGCGCTCGGTGAGAAAGACTTGCGTGTTCCCTGCCTCGCGGCATTTCTCAACCGCGTGCCGCATATCCCAAGGCGAAACGAATTGCCCTTTCTTGATATTCACTGCACGTCCGCTGAGAGCGGCCGCTACTACGAGGTCGGTTTGGCGGCACAGGAACGCGGGGATTTGCAAAACGTCAACGACCTCCGCAACCTTAGCGACATCCGTGACTTCGTGAACATCGGTGAGCACCGGAACCTGAATTTCATCTTTAATCTTTCTTAGGACGCGCAGGCCGTCCTTTATGCCGGGGCCGCGAAAACTACGAATCGAAGTGCGGTTGGCTTTGTCGTAGCTGGCTTTGAAGATGAACGGAAAACCGAGCGCTCGCGTGACGCCCTTGATGATCTCCGCCATGCGAATGGCGTGCTCTTCGCTCTCGATCACGCACGGACCGGCGATAAGGAAGAGATTCCCTGCACCGACACGGACATCGCCGACTTGGAACGAGGAGATCAGAATCAAAACCTCTCACCACCGAGAACGCAGAGAACGTCGAGGCCAAATCAGATAAAACCGTCTATCGGTGAGATACTTTTTCTGGCCGGTGAAACATCTCCAGGGCGGCAACTTCTTTCTCCGCCCGCCGCTTGGAACCGTGCTCATACGCGGCCGCAATAAATGTGCTGAACAGCGGATGCGGCTCCAAGGGCTTGGACTTAAACTCGGGATGGAATTGGCAACCGATGAAATGCGGATGGTCGGGCAATTCCACCATCTCAACATAGGTGCCGTCCGGCGTCGAGCCAGAGATTCGTAACCCGGCGGCCACCATTGGCTCTTCGTATTCGCGGTTGAATTCGTAGCGATGGCGATGGCGTTCGGAGACCTCGAGTTTGCCGTAGATCTTGTGGGCCAGCGTGCCGGGCTCAATCTTGCAGGTCCACGCGCCCAAACGCATGGTGCCACCAAGTTCTTCCACACCGCGCAACTCGCGGAGTTTGTAAATTACGCGATGTGGCGTCGCGGGATCGAACTCGCTCGAATTTGCCTCCGCCAAGCCGGCCACGTTGCGGGCGAACTCCACGCACGCTGTTTGCATTCCGAGACAGATCCCGAAGTAAGGAACTTTATTTTCGCGAGCGTAGCGAATCGCGATCAGCATACCCTCGATGCCGCGCTTCCCGAAACCGCCAGGAACCAGAATCCCGTCGTAATCTTCGAGTTGCGCGTCGTTACTATCGCTATTGCTCCGGTCGCCGGTTTCCAGCCCTTCAGCCTCAATCCAGTTCAGCTGCAGCTTCAGATTGTGCGCCAGAGCACCGTGCACCAGCGCTTCCTTCAGTGACTTGTAAGAATCTTCATACTCGACATATTTACCGACAATCCCAATCGTAACCGTATCTTTCGGGTTGTAAACGCGGTGCACAATGTCTTCCCACTTGGAGAGGTCGCGCTCTCTCGCTTCCATGCGCAAATATTTGAGGACCAGAGTATCCACACCTTCGTTCGCGAAGACGAGCGGCACTTCGTAGACCGAAGCCACATCCTTGGCCGTGATCACGGCTTCTTCCTTCACATTGCAAAAGAGTGCAATCTTCGACTTCAGTTCCTTCGCGAGAAAGCGGTCGGTGCGGCACAGAAGAATGTCCGGCTGAATTCCGATACTGAGCAGTTCCTTCACGGAATGCTGCGTGGGCTTGGTCTTCAGTTCCTGCGCGGCGGCGATAAACGGCACCAAAGTCACGTGCACGAACAGCGTGTCGTCGCGGCCGAGTTCCTGGCGCATCTGGCGGATCGCTTCCATGAATGGAAGTGACTCGATGTCGCCCACCGTGCCGCCAATTTCCACAATCGCTACGTCGACATCTTGCGCGACCTTCTTCATGGCCGCCTTGATTTCATTGGTGACGTGGGGAATGACCTGTACCGTCTTGCCCAGATAGTCGCCGCGGCGCTCTTTGGCAATGATCTGTTCGTAGAGACGGCCAGTGGTCCAGTTGTTGTCGCGAGAAAGTTTGGCGTGAGTGAAACGTTCGTAGTGGCCTAGGTCGAGATCGGTTTCGGCTCCATCGTCGGTCACGAAAACTTCGCCGTGCTGAAACGGCGACATTGTACCTGGATCGACGTTGAGATAAGGATCGAACTTCATCAGGTTGACTTTCAGCCCACGGCTCTCCAGGAGACAGCCAATGGAGGCCGCGGCCAATCCCTTGCCTAGAGAAGACACAACTCCGCCCGTTACAAAGATGTACTTCGCTGGCATCTCTTCCTCGCTTTAAATTGTGTTTGAAAAATGGTGCAGGTGGGGTGCACGATCAATTATGCCAGAAGAGTCCTGTGGAAGGAAATAGGAGAGTCCGCGACGGTTGACTGTCGTGTTCCCCTTCAGAATGATTAGTGGCACTCGGATAGAATGTCGAAATGCAAGTTCGTGATGGAACTTCCCTGTGCGCGCCAACTGGCGCGCCCGAGGAAAGAGTTGAGCCGGGAAGCCCGGACTCGTCTGGCCCTGGATGGATTGCTATCGTCGCAGCCGCAACATGGCCCGTGGCCCGCACTGCCGCCATTTCGGAATCAGCCGCCAGACTTTTACCGCGGGCGCCGCCGCTACGATTCCCAGCACCTAGCCACTCTGGAAGAGCGCTCCCACCGTCCCCATCGGCGGCGACGACGAGTCACCTGGTCGTCCTCTCTGGCCGATCGCGTCCTGGCCTTGCGCCTGCGCTACCCGCGCTGGAGCAAGGACAAACTCGCCATACTGCTCCGCCAGCAGAAGCTGACGGTCTCGACTTCCATGGTGGGCCGCGTCCTCACCCAACTGAAGCGGCCGGGCCAGCTGATCGAAGCGCCCCGTAGCGGCGTCCCCGGCAGTCGCCGCACCCTGCGCTCGTGTCCCTATGCCATCCGCAAACCTAAGCAGTACGCGGTTTCCCATCCCGGCGATCTGGTCCGAGTCGATACTTTGGAAGTCCATCCCTGCCCGGCGTGGTCTTCAAGCAGTTCACCGCCCGCGGTGTGGTCTCGAGCTGGGACGTGATCCAGGCCTACACTCGCGCCACCGCTGCCCAGTTCCTCGACACCTTGCTGCTCCGCATGCCCTTCCCCATTCGGGCGCCGCAAGTCGATGGCGAAAGCGAGTTCGCCGCAGAGTTCGAAGCCGCTTGTCCGTGGCGCGGCCTGCGCTTGTTCGTCCTTCCACCCCGTTCTCCCAAACTCAACGGCGCGGTCGAACGCGCCAACCGCAATCACGCCGAGGAGTTCTACCAGGTCACGGTTTGCTCTTTGGAGATGAAAAAACTCAACCGCGAACTACGCCAGTGGGAAAAGATGCAACACCGTGCGTCCGCACCAGTCGCTTGGCTACCTAAACCCGCAGCCGGTTCCTGCTGCGGGGCTCATTTCAAAGCAAGGAATGAAAGGTGTCACGCATCTACTGGGACGAGTGCATGTCGTTGACTATCCCCTGGATGTGGGCGAAAATGGTGGAGCACTTCCCTCGATCCGATTGGTCGGGCTTCGGCCTTTCTGCTTCAATCGTGGGCCTGTGGCGCAGCTGGGAGCGCGCTTCCATGGCATGGAAGAGGTCGTCGGTTCGATCCCGACCAGGTCCACCAATTCTCTCAGCAACTTAGGGCGCTGTCCGCTTCGCCTCACTCGCTTGGTCGTTCGACGGAAAAATGTTGGCCTGAGCTACTGCCGGTCGTGGCTTGTAACAGGAATTGCTCGCCAAGGGTTCTTGCGAGAGAGTTTAGAGCACCTGCGAGCGTAAGCCGCCACCGTTCCGCGGATTGCTGCGCCAGTCCTTCCATTCTGTGCTCAAAAGATTGCAGAGTCTCAGCGACCTGGATTTTCAGCGACTCGGAAACCGAGGCTTCGATCTCTTTCTGGATCGTCTGCAAATTGGCACCCGCAGCATCGAGTTGCTTTTGGAGTTCCTGGACATTGCGGGTGCTCAGCTCACCAAGAACAACTTCCAGCGCGCTTTCCAATTGGGCGCGCGCACTGCGTATGGTGTCGCTGGACAACTGCGACAGGCGTTTATCCAGGCCGGACTCGAGACGACGAGCAGATTCATCAAGCTTCGACATGCGGCCGTCAAGATCGGCGATCTGCTCCTGCAAGCGCAACGATTCCGACGCCACTGTTGCTTGAACCTGTTCCAACTCCCGGCGGCGGGTTTCGTGCACCTCACCCAAGCTATACTCCATGCCTTGCAATAGGTCCGCACTCAGCTTTTTGAGGCGGTTGCCTGCGTCGATGAGCTGCTGGTGAAGTTCTCCCATTCCACGATTCAGATGCTCCCGCATACTCTGAGCAACATCGGTGGAGAGGCCCTGAGCCTTTTGCTCGACCACTTGCAAATCCTGTGTGACGCGCCGCAGAAATTCGTCATGGGTTGCCGTTGTCTTCTGGTCGATGGCCGCTTTCGCAGCTTCCAGAACTTGTTCGGACTGCTCTCGAGACTGCTTCAGGACTTGAGGCCCCAACTCCTTCTTCAGGCGAACCTCCAACTGTTGTTCAAGCTCAGGAGGAATTTGCGATAGCGACACTTCAAATCGGCTTCGCTTTGCGCCTTGCCCGAGCTTTTCCCTGAGATCGGACACCTCGGCTTCAAGCGGGCGCACCAGTTCGGCGAGGATCGCCTTGAGATGCTCGTCGGATAGTTGCTTCTTGATTCGATCGAGCACGATCTTCGCGGAGGCCGTGGCCGGGTTAGGCGGAACAATGTTCGCTGACGAAAGCACGGGAGTTGCGTTTCCCTCGACGGTCGCCGGCAATCGCATCCAATCCTTCGGAAAAGTCTGCAAACCCCAGAAATTGTCTGGCCGGTCAAACTGCGCGCCTAGTCGCCAACTTTGCCGGTCGGACTTGATGGGCTGGCAGTAGACAACCTGCGCCGTGGTCTCACGGCCCTCCTGGCTGTGGAAGTGGACGGTAACTCCGGCTTCCAGCTTCATGGGAGCCCGCATGGCACAACCATGGGCGCTCACCACCAGAGTCTCGCAGACTTCAGAGAAGTTGGCTCTCGGATCCAAGCTAGTAACCAGTATTGGAACTGTGATCGGAACTCTAGAGCTGCGGCGTACGGCGGGGACATTTGAATTCTGCATAGCCTGTGCCTCGTTGCGAGGAGTAAAGTACCGCTCGGCCCAGTAGCAGGAGAGCGTCTTGTATCAACTACGTTACCGCCAAGTTCATTAAGGATGGTTAATCCATGGTCTCGCTTCCCCAATGGGCGAAAGTGCAATTGCGACAGCGTCTTTCGTAACCGACAAATGCGGGGTTTGGGGCGTGGTTGAGTTCTGCTGGTCTCTCATGGGATCACGCCATCTTTGAACGTTCAGTTAAGTCTGTGCGAAATCCCCTTACGCACTTTTGCGATGATGCGATGGCAATGCGCAGCGTGCGCAAATCGGCTTCGTCCAAGGCGATGAACCGGAATGGCTGTAATCCTATCCGTGCGACTGAACATGGACTAAGTAGTTCAGCCATGCCGAGCACGGGTCCGGCGTTGGTCGAGAACATCATTTCTACGACCGCTCCAGGACTGAGCGGCTTGAGAACTCGCAGCAAGCCTCCGGTTACGGAGATGGTCTGAAGCCTAGCGGAGGGGTGCTGTCCGTCTTCAAATCGGATGAATGCTTGAGGCATGCCGGGTAGTCGTACACGGAGGGCACGCCGCTTCGGGTGCGGTCGGGGGGAGGAGGTCATGCATCGAAGTATGTTACTGAGGAATGACTAGGGCGAGATTACGAAGGAACCTGTACGGATTTTTGATGTTCGGCGCAACAAAAGCTCGCTCTGATTGCCCTTTTGAGTTCAGCCGGCGCAGGCGTAAGGCGTGGTTTTGTATTTCTTGTAGCCGCGAGCGGTGAGTCGAATCACTCCCCGAAGCTGTTCTTCGACCAACCCTTCATTCCTCAACTCCGAGACTGCCAGACGAGACGAAGAGGAATCAAGAGTTTGCCTGGACAAGGTCACGAATTGGTGTGGATCTTCCTCATAACTGAGGGCGAGGGTGGCAAGAAGCCCGTCGTGGATGTTTTGCCAAGTCATGAATCGATGTTATGCACACCAGTAGAACGCCGGAATGGCCCTTCGGTGCCAGTTTCGGTTACGTATGTTCAGTTTGCGTGTGTCCTCTTGCCAAGCTCGACATGAACCCTAGAGGCACGCCAGCTAGCGCTTTGCTAACTGAGAAGGTGTCGCCCGTTAAATCAGTGCGGCAAAATCATGCAGCCGGAATGTTCGGGCAGCGATATCCACTCGGCTGGGCAAGCTTGATCCGAATCGGGCCGCCAAATCACACCTTGGCGACTGCATCGGCCATCGAGCGAAGGACTGCCTGCTGCGCGGTGGGCGGCTCGGACCAGAAGTGCGCGAGTCGATCGACCAAACCTCGGCGACCACTGAAACCCTTGCTAGGTGTGCCCAATAGGCGAGTTGTCCGTCACCGATACTTGCGACCGCCGCGCGGGGTGTGAATCCGTAGTAGGGAATGGCCTCGGCAATAACCAAGTCGCGGGCAACCGATTCCTTGCGCGGTGATACGACATAGTGAAGCAGACCTGGGATTGTGCTCGCCGGCTTCCGAAGACTTTCGGAGCGAAAACCCTGAATCACCGTCGCGCCCGGGCCCTGCAAAATAAAACAGAATGGCCTTCGCATAATAACCAACCGCCAGGGCCCCAATATCCGTTTACAGCTATGTGCCAGTTGTGGTGGTGGTAGGCGCGGGCAACGTCCAGATATGCAAGGCCGTCAGGTCCGATGGGCAGATTCCGCCCGGCGAGGGCGCAGTAGGCCCCGATCAGCAGAACAATAAGCTGACATATCCTCTCGGAATGAACCAAGCCGAGCCAACGCGGGAGGATGTTCTTTCTTGCAATACGGAACCGGCAGCCATCATTCCCCGCAGACGTAGCGGCACCGTCCGTGGATTTGACAGAGGCCTCGCAGGGTCATTCTAACCCCTGAGACTTTCTACGCCTGTCCGAGACAGTCCCCTGGGTACCGCCGAACGCAGCGCAGGAATGCTAGGCTGTTAAGGTGAACTGGCGGCTGAACTCTAACTCCCAAATTGCACTGCTTTTCCTGGCAGGGATATTTTTCGGCACAGTCCTTCCCGCTTCCGCCGCGACTTGGACAGTGCGTGCGCAGCCGACGCGGCTGGTCAATGGCGGTCCGGTCTTGTTTCAGGTGAAATCTCCAGTCGGGCTGGAATCGCTGAACGGAACCTGGCTCGGACATGAAGTCTCTTTCAGCTTCGATACAGCCAGCAAAACCTGGTTCGTGCTGGCCGGCGTAACCCTGGAGACTGCTCCCGGAAACTACGAGCTTGAGCTGACCGGGGAAACGAAGGCCGGTAAATCTCCCAACACGCGAATTTCGTTCACCAGGAAGCTAACGGTCGCTCGCGCGAAGTATCCCAAGATCAAGGTCAACCTTAGCGTTGAAGGCAAGTTCACGGAACCCAGTCCGGAACAGCAGAAAGAAATTCAGGACGCGCAGGCAGTCAAGAAGGACTATCTAAACCGCGTAACACCAGAGCGGGAGTGGTCGGGACCTTTCACGCCGCCGGCGGATGCTGCCATTTCTGATGTCTTCGGCTCCCAGCGTATTTTTAATGACAAGACCTCGAGTCCCCACCTGGGCCTGGATTTCCGCGTTCCGAACGGCACGCCCGTAGAGGCCATGAATGACGGAACCGTGTTGCTAGCCCGTCCGCTGTATTTCGAAGGCAACTTTGTAGTCTTAGACCACGGCCAGGGACTGCTGACGCTTTATCTGCATCTTTCCGAGTTCAAAGTGAAGGAGGGAGATCAGGTGAAACGCGGACAGATCGTTGGGCTGAGCGGCGGCACGGGGCGGGCCACAGGCCCGCATCTTCACGTGGCCGTGCGATGGCAGGGAACGTATCTAGATCCGGCATTGCTGATGCGCTTGCGGCTTCCATGACTAGCAATTGGCGGTTAGTTCTGGCCTCACCCATTCGTAGTGGCCGAGCCAATTGTCAATTGCTGCATCCCTCACGCGTTACCGCCCGCAATTCCGCTCCTCGCGGAGAAATGTCGCGCAACGTTTCCTTCAGAACGTCTTTCAACTCCAGATTGCGAATCAGGCGGTGCAGGTAATTGGGATGCACGCCCAAGAGACGGGCTGCTTCAGCGTAACTGCCTTGCGTCTGCTCGACCGCATCGCGAATGAGTTGCTTTTTCAGGTCTTTCACGGCGGCGTGATATTTTGCCTCCGTCATCTCCGGAGGAGGAGTGCGCTCCAGCAACGATTCCGGCAAATCTTCGGGCAGAATCATGTCGGAGGATCCCAACACCAGCGCCCGTTCGATGGCATTTTCGAGCTCGCGCACATTGCCCGGCCAGTCGTAGTTGATCATGCAAGACAACGCTTCGCGGGAGATTGGACGCGGCTTCACTTTGCAGTGTTTGGCATGTTTCTGCACGAAGTGGCGCGCGAGCAGAGGGATATCCTCCCGCCTCTCCCGCAAGGCGGGCATGGTGACCTTCAACACGGCCAGACGGTAATAGAGATCACGACGAAACGTCCCCTCACGCACCGCTCGATCAAGATTGCAGTTGGTGGCGGCAATGATCCGGACATCCACCTTGATGGGATGAGTTCCCCCCACGCGTTCGAACTCACGCTCCTGCAGTACGCGCAGCAGTTTGACCTGCAGCACGGGGGCAAGTTCTCCGATTTCGTCGAGGAAGACCACACCCGAGTCGGCAACTTCCAGTCGGCCTTTTTTCAAGCCCGCTGCTCCGGTGAAAGCTCCCCGCTCGTGACCGAATAGATCACTTTCCAACAGCATCTCCGGAATGGCGGCGCAATTGATGGCTATGAACGGCTTGTTGGCACGCGGGCTGTTGCGGTGCAACGCCCGTGCCGCGAGCTCCTTGCCGGTTCCACTCTCACCTTCAATCAATACGGTCGAATCGGTGGGAGCCACACGCTTGACAAACTGGTACACCTCTTTCATACGGAGGCCTTCGCCGACCAAGCTGCGTTCCTGACTGATCTCGACCGTGAGTCGCTCATTTTCTTTTTCGAGCCACTGCAGGCGGCGAGCATTCTCCAGCGCCACCGCCGAGATGCCAGCGATCGCTGTGACTAACTGCAGATGCTGTTCGTGAAGCCGGTTTTCCAGGCTGTTGCTATCGAGGTAAATACAGCCGATCACCCGCTGGAACACGGTTAGAGGCACACATAACAGCGAGCGTACCTGGGACGCCACCAAGCTCTCAACTTTGCGCAAATCACCGCAGCTCGCAACATCCGCACCGAGAATTGCAATTCCCTGCTCCAGCACCTGGCGGGCGACCGTTCGGCTCACCTTCACCAACGGGGCTTGCCCCGACTGGCGCATGCGGGCGAACACGGAGTTGAATTGCTGACTCTCTCGATCGGCCAAAAGGATCGCGCCTCGGCCGGCAGGTACGACTTCGAAAATCAAATCCAGCAATTGTCCCTGCAGTTCATCCAGATCGCGAATGGCGTGTACGATCCGACTAATCTTCAGCAACACATTCAGGTCGCGGGCTACTTTGGAGTTGGCTGGTAACTCGCGCAGCAGCCGGTCCGGTTGCAAGTAAAGGACGTCCTTGGGGTGGATGATCGTGGTTTCTGCGGTTTGCAGAGACTCATCGAATTCGACCCGGCCCGGCGCCGGGGCCAGATCTTCATCCTCCAACAGGAACAGAAATGAAGAATCTCCGGTGGTAATCTCATCGCCGTGTTTCAGCCACTGCTCCTGCACCGTGCGGGCGTTTACCTGGGTGCCGTTACGGCTACCCAGATCGCATACCTGGAACCTTCCTTCTTGCGCTCGCACCACGCAGTGTTTGCGCGAAACGGAAGGATCGATGACTGCGACGGTGTTCGACGCTTCCCGCCCAATGGCGATTTCGGGGTCGGATAGGGGAATTGTCGAGTCCTTCAACGGGCCAGAGAGCACTAGCAGTCTTGGACGCAAGGATGGGCACCCCGTGCCCTTCTTATCACACTTCGGTCGGGGATTTACTTCCTAACTGAAACTATTCCAATATCCGAACAGATAGGGTTGCTATCTGATCGGATAGTGATCCGGGTCGTGGAAAACCTCGGCCTATCTGTTCTGTATCGACTCGCATGGACCATAAGTCTTTTGCCGACAGATAGTTAATGATACGATTGCGCCTCGAAAGACGCCCGCAGAGACTGGCACCTGGCATGCACTATCGTGGATGCGCCACTGCTCGGCAAAAAGCGATGGGGGAAGCGCTTTTGAGATTACTTCTGCTGAGTTGCGCAATCAGGGATCCGAAGGGCCCCCTCATCGGATTCCTGATTCTTTTATGCCTGGTATCAGCCAGCGAGAGATGAAAAGCTAACTGGCAACGGCTTCACTACCGGCAGAGATCGTCGCCGTCAAGACTGACGCCCCATCGCGATAAGTCACGCTGTTACCTGAAATAGCGGGCACACGATCTCCGGTAACCAGAATTCCCACCAAGTTCAGCGGATCGGCCGCCGAGAGTGTAATCGTTTCTTGCGCGGAGTCGAGCGTGCGCATCGCACGCACCGATTCCACCGCGACCGGCAACGCGAATTGCTCGCCCAGGAATCCATCCACAAAGCGTCCACCACGAATCTCGCCTCGGTCTTCAAGGCGACGGAAGGCGATGAGCAATTCACGCCACGGAGGCAGGTTTGCTTCACGCGCGAGCACGTCGCGGATCACTATGCCGTAACGCCGCAGCAGCATCCAGCAGGCGGCCTCGACAGCTCGCGACCGCTCGACAACTTCGTCGGCATGCAGGATCGCCCACCTTCCAGCGTTGTGTCGTGGGCGGGTCGTGCGCCCACTGCCCTGACCGGCTCGCCGCTTAGGATCGATGAGCGATCGCAGATTGTCGAAGCCATCGGCCGTCACCAATCCGGCCGCCACCAGTTCCCAAAGCCCGGTCTCGATCTCCGCCTTCAGTTTTTCCGTGCCGCGAACAATATCGGCGAAGAACGAAGCGCCACGCTGGCGCAGAAAATCGAGAACCAGCTGGGCGCTGTGGCTCAAGCCATTGTTATCGGACCGATCTTCTTCTGTATGCTCCGCGCCGGGATGGCGAGGCAGCATCCAATCGGCGTCTTCGCGAATGAAAAAGGTGATGGGCGCAACACTGGTAGGAATCACGCGGCGCTGCCTAGGGGCAGGGCCTGATTCGGCGTCGGTTCCGCGATTCCTATGGGAATAATCCAGCGTAGCGGGGTGGGGCGAAAGCCTTCCCCAGCCCACGGCGCCGGTGAGACAAAGCTGATCGAGCCACTTCGGGTCGTAGTCGACAATGCGGCGAGCCAACACTTGCCGCTCCCAGGCATTCGCCGGGATTTCAAATCCCTGCAGTTGCCGCAGAACTTCGAGCGTTCCTCGTTCGCCCGACACCTGGGTGCCCGGAGCCAAGTGTTGCCACTGTAATAGCCACCGCATGAATTGAGCCGCAGTCACCGGCTCGATCTGCTTGCGTAAGGTCGCGACCGTCAGCCGGTGGATACGCGCCAGCAGTCGTCGCTCGCACCATTCGATCTCGGGCTCCTGAGTGGGGACCGACACGCCGCTGAAGTTTCCGCGTAGAACAGTGCCGCTGGCTTCCATCCGAAGAAGAGCACCCGATATGTCCGATGCGGGAATGCCTAACATATCGCCGAGTTGCGGCGCGCTGGTCGGTCCCAGATGTGACATCCAGCCCGTAACCAAGGTCAACAAGGCATCGTCGCGGGTGGGAAGGGTCGCTTCGACCTCCGCCGGCTTGGACTCAAAACGTGGCTCGGGAAACAGGACTGAAAAAGTCTTGACGCGCTCTGCAGCCACCCAATAGCTCCGCCCCTCGAACAGAGCTGCTCCGGCGCGCCCTTCATTCACTAGCTTCTCGAAGTAACCAAGCCAGTCGGAAGGTCGAGATTCGCTCGACCGGACAGCCGAGGACGGCTGTCCCCGCCTGGCCGGTGCCAAGTGGTTCGGGATGGCGACCAGAGTGTGCAACACATCGTGCAATTCATCGGCATCGCGGACATCTGGCCAAGCTTCTTCGCGGACTTGCTGAATCGCTGCCGGATCAAGTCCACCCACTTCTTCGAGCACCGATTCCGGCAGCATTCGCCGCATCTGCACGGCGCGCGCCCGCCGCTCTTCGAGCGGCGCGTCGTCCAAGTAAGCGTACGGATTCGCATTCAGAATTTCATGTGAAAACTGCGATGGAACCGGGGTATCGACCGCGAGGCAACGGATACGTCCATCGGCAAGGCCGGTCAACAGAGCTTTCAGTCCGTCGATATCCATCGCTTCGGTGAGCACATCTTTCATCACTTCGCCCACCAAGGGGTGATCCGGAATCTGGCGCTCACCCTGAATGTTTTCGAAGCACGCAGCCGCATCCGGAAACACCGAAGCCAGCAGATCGTCGGAGCGCATTCGTTGAATCTGTGGCGGGACCTTCTTTCCATTTTGAAACCGCAATAGAGCGAGAGCACGGTTCGCATCCCAGCGCCAGCGCGTTGCGAAAATCGGAGAATCCAGGGCAGCCTGCTCGAGAATCGGCTGGACCGTTGCGGCTTGCAGGAAATTAAAAACGTCGCTGAGCGGGAAGCTATGCTGTTCGGCCAACGCGATGTTCAATCCGTTATCGGTAGCGGCAGCTTGTAATTCAAAATTGAATCCTACGCAGAAGCGCTTGCGCAGAGCCAGTCCCCAAGCCTTGTTGATGCGGCCGCCGAAGGGCGCGTGGATGACCAACTGCATGCCGCCACCTTCGTCAAAGAAGCGTTCGGCAATCACGGTCGTCTGTGTCGGGACAGCGCCCAAGATTGCGCGGCCTTGCAACACATATTCAATTGCTTGTTCCGCGCCGGAATCGTCGAGGCCGCATTCTTCCTTGAGCCATGAGACCGCTGCCGCTACCTCGGGCTGAGTCGCCGAAAATCCTACTGGCGAGGTGCGAGGCAGCATCTCGCTGATTTTCTGCCGTAGGGCTCCCACATGCTCTGAAAGTTCCTCCGTGCGCGCGGGAGCCTCGCCTCGCCAGAAAGGCACGCTGGGCGGCGCGCCATGCGCATCCTGGACCAGGACGCGGCCGGCGTTGGTTTCGATGCGACGAATCATCCACGAAGTGTTTCCCAGCAGCATGATGTCGCCGCGATTACTTTCCACTGCGAAATCTTCGTCCACTGTGCCGACGACCATACCATCGGGCTCTGCCACGACGGCGTAAAGTGAATTGTCTGGGATCGCGCCACCGCTGGTAATCGCTGCCAAACGGGCCCCGCGCCGGGCGCGGAGTTTTCCGTTCACTCGGTCGCGATGCAGATACGCGCCATAGCGCCCGCGCCTCGCCGCAATTCCTTCCGCTAGCATTTCCAGAATCGCGTCGAATTTTTCCCGGGTGAGATTGCGATACGGATACGCGCGCCGCACCAGCGCAAACATTTCCTCTTCGCCCCACTCTTGGGCAGAACACGCCGCCACGATCTGCTGCGCCAGCACGTCCAGCGGCGACTCCGGAATCATCAGCCGATCTAGGTCACCTTGCCGAATCGCCCGGACCAAAGCGGCGCACTCCAGCAGATCGTCGCGAGTCGTGGCAAAAAGACGTCCCTTGGGAATCGCGCCCCGCCAGTGTCCCGAACGTCCCACGCGTTGCAAGGTCACCGCAATCGCGCGTGGTGAATTGATCTGCGCCACCAAATCCACCGTGCCCACGTCAATTCCCAACTCAAGCGATGCGGTCGCCACCAAAACCCGGATCTGGCCTTCCTTCAGCTTCTTTTCCGCCGCCAAGCGCAGCTTGCGCGAGAGACTGCCGTGATGCGCCGCCACATTTTCTTCGCCGAGGCGCTCGCCCAGTTGATGCGCTACGCGCTCCGCCATGCGCCGTGTGTTTACAAACACCAGTGTGGATCGGTGCTGCTCCACCAGCGCCACCAGACGGTTGTAGATCTCGTCCCACATTTCGTTCGAAGCCACTGGCCCCAGCGGCATGGGCGGGACGTCGACGGCCATGTCCAGTTTGCGTCTGTGTCCTATGTTGACGATCACCGGATCCGGACGAGCTCCAGTCAAAAAGCGTGCAACCTGCTCGATCGGCTTTTGCGTGGCAGAAAGCCCGATGCGCACCGGCGGTTTGTAAGTCAGGGCCTCCAGCCGTTCCAAGGACAAGGACAAGTGCGCGCCACGTTTGTCGTCAGCAACAGCATGGATTTCATCGACGATGACGGTCTCGATATCGCGCAGAATCGCCCGGCTCTTGTCGGCAGTAAGAAGGATGTAGAGGGACTCCGGAGTAGTCACGAGAATGTGCGGCGGCCGCTTCAGCATGGCGCGACGCTCGGGCATGAGAGTGTCGCCGGTGCGGACCGCGGTACGAATCTCCGGCATGAGCAGCCCGCGCTCGCCCGCCATGGCGAGAATTTCCCCGAGGGGTACTTCGAGATTCTTCTGAATATCGTTGCCGAGAGCCTTCAGGGGAGAGACATAGAGAACTTCAGTGCGATCCGCCAAATCGCCCGTGAGAGCCTTTCGCACCAGCCGGTCTATGCAGGCCAGAAACGCAGCCAAGGTCTTGCCCGACCCGGTTGGCGCGGAAATTAGCGTGGTGCGCCCGGCGAGAATATGTGGCCAACCCTGCTCTTGAGGCTCGGTAGGCGTGGCGAATCGCTGGGCAAACCACTCCGCCACCAGAGGATGAGCCCAGGACAGCGAGGCGGGAGGGCACTGCATCCGAGTATTGTAGCCGGAAGTTGCAGGTTCGTAAATTGTTCGCTTCATGACTTTCCCAGGCGTTAGTACGGGCGCCTGGGCTTTCGGCTAGGAGCGAATGGCTGCAAGAAAAAACCCACCGGATGCTTGCTTGGGGCGTGCTCGGGTCAGCATCCGATGGGCTACCGTTTCTCCTTACTCACCCTGTTGTTTTCAGGAGTATGTGCAATGATTAAACTCCAGAAGTCCACG
>Ga0116121_1000256_pt1 | contig 30042 bp, 29 predicted proteins | sample June2015DPH_13_1_FD_89725 | JGI IMG/M metagenome (GOLD analysis project Ga0116121, IMG submission 89725) | Peatland microbial communities from SPRUCE experiment site at the Marcell Experimental Forest, Minnesota, USA - June2015DPH_13_10 | ecosystem: Environmental > Terrestrial > Soil > Wetlands...
CCACAGTTCCGGCCGTGAAGTGTGGCCGGATGTTCGGGATGGCGCACGCGATACCCTGCACGATCTGCGAGACGGCGTTCGCCGCGCGCTGCACCGAAAATAAGAGACGCGTTGACGCTTATAATTAGGTCGACATGAGCCGCCGTTCGAGGCAACTGCTCATTCTATTTACTTCGGCCGCTGCTACGGTTCTAGGCGGCTGCGCAAAACACATTCAACACGCGGAACCGCCTCCGATTCTCAATCGGAGCTATGTGGACTTGGAGGTCGGATGGCGAATTATGACAGTCACTCCGATCTTGAGGTCAGGCAAGTACAAACCTGAAATCAAAGAGACATCCAGTGCCAACGGCGGCGCGGAACTTTCAGCCGGTGACGACTTCATTGGATACGAGATTTCTTACTACGAGGTGACGCCCGGCAAACAATATGGTGTCGCGATAGAGTTTGTTGCTGCAGAGAACAAAATCAACGGTAAGGCATCACGGCAAGCACAACCCCGCGCCCGTCTATTCGATCTCTCGTCAGACGTTGGCTTCATAAGGCTTGTCTTCCTTACTCGAGCGAGCCGCGCTGACCATAACCAAGCGATTCTCGCAGCCGCAGACCTTGAAGAGTTAAACAGGCTAACGGAGGCCCTGGAAACCGATACCGCCGCAATCTGTGAATCCCAAAGAGAGAGCCACTGCGAATGGATTCCGGAAGGAATCTCGGTTCAGCCAGAGAAACGAGACCCGCAACGGCCTAAGAAGTGGGTGCCTGCTACGTAGCGTCCGCTGGGGCTTGAAATTGCAGAGCGAAGCTCACATCAGCCACACTGCATCTACATCCACGATGATTTGCGTGCGTGGAATTTTTCGCGAAGCAGCTTCCGTCAGCATCGCGCGGAGTAACGTGTTCATCTTCTCGCGGCTCGGCGATTTCAGAATGAAATGGTAGCGATAATCGCGCTTGAGGCGCGTGATTGGCGCTGCGGCGGGGCCGAGCACGCGGATGCCTTCGTGGCGCGTCTTGTCGAACCAGCGTCCGAGTTCTCCAGCCCAGGTCAGCGCTTCGTCTAATTTTTCGCTGCGGATAATTACGTTCGCGATCGCGCTATAAGGGGGGTAGTGCATCCAGCTGCGGAACTGAAGTTCCTTGTCATAGAAGCCTGCGAAATCGTGGTGGGCGGCAAATTGGACTGCGTAGTGATCAGGGAAAAAAGTCTGTAGGACAACCTTGCCGGGTGAGTTGCCGCGTCCGGCACGGCCAGCGACCTGCGTGAGCAACTGAAACGTTCTTTCGGCGGCGCGGAAATCCGGGAGGCCGAGTGCGGTGTCGGCTCCGACCACTCCAACGAGCGTCACTCCGTGGACGTCGTGGCCTTTGGCAATCATCTGCGTGCCGACCAGCATGTCGAGTTCGCCTTCGTTAAGCGCGTTGAGGGCGCGTTCGAAATCTTCACGTCCGCGAACGGTGTCGCGGTCGAGGCGGCCGATGCGCGCCTGCGGAAACATGCCGTGCAGTAACTCTTCCAGCTTTTCCGATCCGGTGCCGACGAAATAGACGTACTCGCTGCCGCATTGCGCGCATTTCTTGGGCACGGGCGCGATGAATCCGCAGTAGTGGCATTCCATTTTGTGCTCGCGCTTGTGGTGGGTCAGGGAAACGGCGCAGTTCTTGCATTGCAGCGTCTGGCCGCAGGTTCGGCAGAGGGCAACAGGTGAGTAGCCTCGGCGGTTGAGCAGAACCATGACCTGCTCTTTCTTCTGGAGGCGCTCGCGGATTTCTTCGGCCAGCTTGCGCGAGATGACCTGCTCCTGGCCGGTTTCCTGGAACTCCTGGCGCATGTCGAGGATTTCGACATCAGGAAGCGGGCGCTGTTCCACGCGGTCGGGAAGTTCGAGTAGTGCGTACTTGTGCTTCTTGGCGTTGTAGTAGGACTCGAGCGAGGGCGTGGCCGAGCCGAGAACGACAACCGCACCGGCCATTTTGGCGCGCATTACGGCGACGTCGCGGGCGTGATAGCGCGGCGTTTCCTCCTGTTTGTACGACGAATCTTGCTCTTCATCGACAATGAGAAGCGCGAGGTCGCTAACGGGCGCGAATACGGCAGAGCGTGTGCCCACTACGACGTGGGCCTCGCCGCGTTTGATGCGATGCCATTGCTCGGCGCGTTCGTCGTCGGAGAGTCCGGAATGCAGGATGGCGACTTCATCGTCGAAGACCTGAATGAGGTCGGCGGCCATCGCGGGCGTGAGGCCGATTTCGGGGACGAGCAGAATCGAGGAGCGTCCCTGGGCAAGCACTTCGCGCATAGCGGAGAGATAGACGGCGGTTTTGCCGGAGCCGGTGACTCCGTGGAGCAGCATGCCGGTGAATTTTCGCGAGGCTACGCTTTCGAGAATTTTCGCGAGAGCTTGCTGTTGGGCGGGGCTGAAGTCGAATTCAAAGGGCGATGGGCGCGGCTTGATCTTCGGGGTGGTACGGTCCTCCGGTTCGTCGACGAGTTCGATCAGGCCGCGGCGCACGAGGGTGGTCAGCGTGGTGCGTGGGACGTCGAGGGCGCGTAGGGTTTCGACTGGGACGCGACCTCCGGCTGCGGTTAGCGCGTCGATCAGGGTGCGTTGATTGGCATTGAGCTTCTCCCCCTGAACGCCGGCGTCGGCGCCCTGCAGTACCGCGACTTTGATCGTGCGCGCGGCGTCGCGTGGGGCGGAAACATCTTCGCGGGCGATCCATTTTTTTCGGACCATGCCGCTGAGCAGAAGTTTGGAAGCTCGCGTCGCTCCGCGCAGGGTTTGCTCACGGACGATTTCCTCGCGCTCTGCCAGATAGTCGAGCACGCGGAATTCGATCAGTTGGTCTTCGGGCGTGCGCTGCGAGCGGGCGGGAGAGCCGGATGTGCCGGCGAGATGTAAAGCCATGTGGCCTTGATCGGTAATGCGGTAGGTGATGGTGCGCTTGAACTCCGCCGAGAGCGGGAGCATGGTGCGGAAAACTTCGCCGATGGGAGCGAGGTAGTAGCCGGCGATCCACTGGCCGAGATGCAGCAGTTGTTCATCGAGGACGGGAGAGGTGTCGAGCGCTTCGATGACTTTCTTTATTTTGACGAGCGGGGTCTTTACCTGCGGCGCGCGATCATGCAGTTCGACAACGATGCCGGACATGCGCTGTTGCCGGAAGGGCACGAGCACGCGCCCGCCGACCACCGGCTCCATGCCGGGAGGAATGGCATAAGTGAACGCCATGTCGAGAGGCACGGCCAGGGCGACGTCGGCGAAGAGGGGCATCTACTGGAAGATTAAACCAGATCAGGAAGTGTGGATTTCGGGCGCAACCTCCCGATCGCCGTGGGAAGGTGGCTGCGAAACGAGGAGGAAGTGGACGTCTTCGCCAGAATTATTCCTCATCTGGTGCGGGATGCCGGGTGGAATCGAAATGCCATGCCCGGCGGCCAGAGTCACGAGCCGTCCATCCACTTCCATCACGGCCTCGCCAGACAGGATGTAGAAAAACTGTTGCGCACGATGGTGAAAATGGCGAACCTCGGTGGTTCGGGGTGGCACGCGCTCCTGAATCACGCTAAGTTCGGAACTCTTCAGCAAGTGCCATCCGTCGCACTGGTCGCCCCAGATGTAGTGCTCGCCGGTTTCTTTGCTGATCGAGTTGATTTCGTCGCGTGTCATTGATGGCTCCTCAAGAGGTCAAAGCCGCCGCGCTGCGCGCGGCTGAACCCTTCGGCTGCGCTCAGGGCAGGCTCCCGAAGGCGTCCGTGCCTACGTAGTTGATTTTGGCGGCTTCAGGCCCAACTCCTTCATCACCATTTGGAGATCCTTCCAAGCCTCGCCTTTTTGACGCGGATCGCGCAGAAGGAAGGCTGGATGATAGGTGACGGCCAGCTTGCATCCTTGCCAGCCTGGATCGTTGCTGCGGATGCCGGTCGGCCTGAAGTCGTAGAAGCGGCCACGAAGTTGGGCCATCGAGGAATTCATGGCGAGCAGCGTTTTGGCAGCCGTAGCGCCGAGGGCGACGATTACCTTCGGCTTGATCACAGCGATCTGCCGCATCAGAAATAGCGAGCAGGTTTCGCACTCTTCGCGCTCGGGAGTGCGGTTTCCGGGCGGACGGCACTTTACGATGTTTGCGATGTAGATCTGCTCGCGCGTGATGCCCATGGCCTTGATCATGTTGTTGAGCAGTTGGCCGGCGCGGCCTACGAAGGGCTCTCCCTGTTCATCTTCATCGGCGCCGGGGCCTTCGCCGACGAACATCAAGTCGGTGGTTGGATTGCCGACGCCGAAGACGATCTGCTTGCGTCCCTGCTCGTGCAGCGGACAGCGCGTGCAGTCGCCGAGGTCCTCGCGGATGATCTTGAGCGCCTTCACTGGATCGCTTACGCGCTGCTCAGGCCTTGGTGCGAGTGCTTCAAAAATGTCTTCTTCAACTTGCGTCGCGACCACCGCGGTCTTGCGTGGACTCATCTCTTCTCCCGATTCTGATTGGATTTCAGCGACCGCGGCTGCCACGGACACGGAGATCGTCGACTCGCTCACCGGTTGACGGTAGAAGTCGTAAATGCCCATTTCGTTGTAGTAACGGATACGCGCGACGAGGGCGCGGCGAAGCTCAGGGTCCAGAGTGCGGGGCATTGGGGTAAGGATAACAAACCGCTGAAGGTCTTGTTTACCACAGAGACACAGAGGCACGGAGGAAAGCATCCCTTCTTTCTTGTGCGCACAGAGCGGACCCGATGCGCGGCGGGTATTGCCAGTGCCAAACTACAGATCCCTCACTTTGTTCGGGATGACAAGGGTTTTGGGGAATATCAGGGATCCAAGGCAAAAAGACTTGAAGAAAGTGCTTTTCTCTGTGGCTCAGTGGCGAAAAGACTCTTGAGGGACTTAGGGCGATGGCACGCCGCTGCGTTTACGCAACTTAATTACCTGGTCGAGGACGCGCTGGGCGACTTCCCACTTCGAAGTTTCGGGAACGTCGATCACTTCTTCTTGCGTGATGATGGTGACGGCGTTGCGGTCGGAATCGAAGCCGACGCCTTCGCGAGAGACGTCATTGGCGACGATGGCGTCCAGTGATTTCGAGGCCAGCTTTCTGCGGGCGTTTTCGAGAACGTTGTCGGTCTCGGCAGCGAATCCTATGATGAGCCGCGAGCGCTCGACCTGTGAATGCGCGCCGCCCGGCGGTTTCTTGTGGCGCGCGATTTCTGCGAGGATGTCTGCCGTTGGCTCGAGGTCGAGCGTCATCGGACCTTTGCGCTTAATTTTCTGGCTGGGGACGGCTTTGGGGCGAAAATCTGCGACGGCTGCGGTCTTGATGACAACCGTGCTTTCGGGCAATAATTTCAAAACTGCTGCGCGCATTTCTTCGGCGGTTTCGACGCGCGTTAACTCGGCGGCCCCGGGTGGGGTGATGGAAGTCGGGCCACTGATCAGCAGAACGCGGGCGCCGCGGCGCAAGGCAGCTTCAGCCATTGCGTAACCCATGCGACCGCTGGAGCGATTTGTCAGATAGCGGACGGGATCGATTTTCTCGCGTGTGGGACCTGCGGTAATCAGAACCGTTTCTCCAGCCAGATCCTGCGAGGCGCCCAGGGTATCCATCACGGCGGCAACAATCGTTTCAAGTTCCGCGAGACGACCGGGTCCGGTCATTCCGCAGGCCAGGTAGCCGCTGCCGGGATCGACGATGCGGACACCGCGCTTGCGAAGAATTTCGAGATTCCCTTGCGTGGCGGGGTGATTCCACATGTTGACGTTCATCGCAGGAGCGACAACAACGGGGGCCGGGGTCGCCAGGTAGAGAGTCGAGAGAAAATCGTTGGCAATGCCCTGCGCGAATTTGGCGAGAACATCGGCAGTTGCTGGAGCTACGAGCAGCGCATCGATGGCCTGGGCAATCGCAATGTGCTCGATGGCAGATTCGACATTGGCCTGAGAATTGTCAGAGCCGAACAGATCGATGATGACTTTTTCTCCGGAGAGAGCGGCGAAAGTGAGGGGACGAACAAATTCCTGGGCGGCGCGGGTCATAACGACCTGCACGCGAATGCCTCGGTCTTGCAGAAGGCGAACGATCTCCGCGGACTTATAAGCGGCGATGCCTCCGGAGATGCCGAGAGCGATTTTCATAGGAGCAGGCGAGCGGCGATTTTGAAATCAAGGCCGCTCCACAATATGGATGCCGCAAGTTGGTCGTGGACGCACGTATATACCAAGAACCGCCGGGGCTAAAGCCCGGCCTAATTAGCGGTGGTTGACGCGGTCCTAGGGCCGCTCTTCCACGGCAACCTTCCACGACCCACGGAGCCCGAATGCCAATGCGCGCAGTTCACAAGACGATGCAACCAGCTCACGCGGCTTCACGAGCATCCCAAAATAGTGCACGCCGCGGTGCAAGGAATTTCAACGTCAACAAAAACAAAATCTGCGGCGATCGAGTCGTCGGCAATCTGTTTCTACGCGTCTTGGCCGAAGGCTTTGCCCAGGGTCTCGCTCGCAGTTTCGACCGCGAGCTTCGGCAATTCCGGGATCAGCCATTTCACTTTGCCTGCTTTGATTTCGTCTTGCGCGATGCGGCAGGGCTTGCGGGAAATCGTTTCGATCACCGGCGGCGCGCCACCCTGCAATTGCCGGGCCCGGCGGGCCGCTACGAGAATGTAGCGGTAGTTGCTGTCAAATCCTTCGATCAGCTTCATAGACTCTCCCCTGGAACTCTCTCTATCTTGACTGCTTTCTCTCTGCCCGTCTACAGGACCTTGGTTACCATCGGCACCGCGCCGAAGGAGGCCAAAATCGGCTGCACTCGCTCGCGCGCCTGTTCGAGCCGACACGCTTTTGCGATTGCCAAGAGCCGGTCATCTTCTGGGGTGGGCTTGTTCCCGCGTCGGCTGATCCGCTCGGCGAGCACGATGGCTTTCAACTCGTCGGCGGATTGCTCGAGCAGGTTGTTTACTAATATATAGTCGTATTTCGTGTAATTCTCAATCTCACGCCGGGCCGTATCCAGGCGGCGACGAATGACGGCCTCGGGATCGGTTCCACGACTCCGCAGGCGCCACTCCAGTTTCTCGCGGTCGGGAGGCAGAATGAAAATGCTCACAGCCTCCGGAAGTTTCTGCTTGACCTGGGCTGCCCCCTGCACGTCGATGTCGAGAAGCAGATCGTGGCCTTGTTTCTTGGCCTCGCGCAGAAAGCGTCGCGCCGTTCCGTAGAAATTGCCCTCGGTCCCGAACACTTTTGCGTACTCAAGAAATTCGTCTTTCGCGATCATCGCCTTGAATTCTGGCTCCGCGACGAAAAAATATTCCTTGCCGTCGTGTTCGCTTCCACGGGGCTCACGCGTGGTATAGGAAATAGAAAAAACGAGGCCGCCGACCATCTTGAGGAGTTCATTGACGAGAGTAGATTTCCCCGAGCCCGACGGCGCCGAAACGATAAAGACGGTGCTCATTCCAGATTCTGTACCTGTTCCCGTGATTTTTCGATTTCTGACTTGATCAGGAGCCCTGCTTCGGTGATCTTGAGCGCGTCGCCGGCCAGCCCCGAAGTTTTGGACAGCAGCGTGTTGGCTTCGCGGTTCATCTCCTGCAAAAGGAAATCCATTTTCTTGCCGACTTCGCCGCCTTGATCGAGGAGCGCAACGAAATGGTCGATGTGAGTATCGAGCCGGACCAGTTCTTCCTGAATATCGCTGCGATCAACCAGAAGTGCGGCTTCCTGCAAGATGCGATCCTTATCGATCTGCGCGCCGAGCATTTCGCGCAGGCGAGACTGCAGGCGCTCCGCGTAGGCGCGGAGAATTGCGCTGCGATGGACTTCGACGCCTCCGGCAGCAGTGTGCAGGTGTTTCATGCGATCGCGTAATTCGCGCTCGATGCCGCGGCCCTCTTCTTCGCGCATCTGGTTGAGGCGGGCGAGCGCTTCTTCGACGCAGGCCATGACCGCAGCTTCCAATTCCTCGCCGAACCGCTCGCTGCCGGAGTCCATCGCGCCCGGCATACGCAGGACAACGTTCAGGTCGGGATTGCCCTCGATTCCAAATTCCTGAGCGGCTGCGCGAAACGTCTGCACGTAACCGGCGACCAGTTGGCGATTGAGGGCGACTCCGCTGGTGCCAGAGTAATCGAGGCTGAGGGTGATCTCGACGTGGCCGCGCGCCATTTTTTCTTTGAGCAGGCGACGCAGCTTCATCTCCAGCGAATCGGTATCAGAAGGAAGGCGGAAGTGAAGATCGAGGAAGCGGTGATTCACCGACTTCAAGGACAAGGCGAAGGCAAGACGGGCATTGGCCTGCCCTCGAACTTGCGCGTAACCCGTCATGGAGCGAAGTGGCATATTTGAATCCAGTGGCTAGTGGTTGGTGATTAGAGATTAGTGTCGGGCGAGGTGGGGCGCTCGCTGATAAGCCCCTGAGCAGGCCCAACACTAATCAAGAATCGCCAGTCTCCAATCACGAATCACCGACCGCAAACTCGAATGACTAATCACTAACCACTAACCACTGATTCTCGACGCGTCGGCTTCGGCGAACTGTAATTCGTAGAGACGGCGATACGTACCCAGTTTCTGGATCAGTTCGTCGTGCGGGCCGATGTCGCTGATGGTGCCATTGTCGAGCACCACAATGCGGTCGGCACGGCGGATGGTCGAGAGCCGGTGCGCGATTACAAACACAGTACGCCCACTCATCAAATTTTGCAGTGCGGCTTGCACCAGGGATTCCGACTCACTATCGAGAGCGGACGTGGCCTCGTCGAGAATCAGAACGGGCGCATTTTTCAGGATCGCGCGCGCAATGGCAATGCGCTGGCGCTCGCCGCCCGAGAGGCGCACGCCGCGCTCGCCAATCATGGTGCGGTAGCCCTCCGGGAGCGCGGAAATAAATTCGTGCGCGTGGGCCATGCGGGCCGCTTCCTCGACCTGCTTTGCGGAAACATGGGGCTGTCCGTAGGCGATGTTGTTGCGCAGCGTGTCGTTGAAGAGAACGGTGTCCTGGGTGACGATGCCGATCTGCGAACGCAGCGAAGCGAGCGTAACTTCGCGGACGTCGAGACCGTCAATCAGTATGCGGCCCGATGAAACATCGAAGAAACGTGGGATCAGGTGAACGAGCGTACTTTTGCCGGCGCCGCTCGATCCGACCACGGCCAGCACTTCGCCGGCTCTCACCTCGAGATTGATGTCATGCAAAACAGAGCGGGAATCGTCAGCGTCGTGGTAGGAGAAGCCGACATCGTCGAATTGGATGTTGCGGAAAAACTTCGGGAGACGGCCAGCGCCGGGTTTCTCGCGGACCTCGTCTTCGATGTCCATGAAGCGGAATATTTCGGAGGAAGCGCCGACGGCCTGCTGAAAATTATTGTTGAAGAGAGCGAATTTACGGACCGGTTCGTAGAGCTTGAAGACCGCGATGATGAAGGCGAGGAAAGTTCCGGCCTTGAAAACGTGGTGGTTGATCTGGCTGCGGCCCAGAAGCAGGAGTAGAGCGATTGCGATTGCGCCGAAAATATCCATCAAGGGGGAACTGACAGCATAGGCCGCGACCAGTCGCAGATTGGCGCGAAATAGTCGTCGCGCTGCTGCGCGAAAGCGCTCCATCTCCCAGTGCTCCATGCCGAACGCTTTCACGATTCGGTTGCCGGTGATGGTTTCGTGGAGGATGTTCTGGATTTCTGCCAGTTTGTCCTGACCGCCGCGGGTTTTGCCGCGCACCTGCCGGCCAATTTTTCGTGACGAGTACAAAATCACGGGGACGAACAGCAACAAGACCCACGCCAGCTTTCCTCCCAGCAGGACCACGACTGCCGCGGTAAAGATGAAAGTAAAAAATTGCTGCAAAAACTCCGCGAGTACGCCTGACATGGCGTACTGCACACGCTCGATGTCATTGATGATGGTCGAGAGCAATGTGCCAGTGGTGTGCTTGGAGAAGAAGGCGGCTGAACTCCGCAGGAAAGCGTTGTAAAGATCGTCGCGTAGGTCGGTGATCATGCCGAAGCCTGTGTAGTTCACCAGGTAGGTTCCGACGTAATCGCAAATCCCCTTCAGTACCGTGGCAGTGACCAGGGCGAAAGCGACCGCGGTCCAAGGGTTCTGAAAATGCTGTGGAATGATCTGCTGGAGATTGAAGAACCGTTCCGTGCCCGGAAGTCTGAACAATGGCAGGCTCTTGCCCTGAGAAGAAGGATTGAGCACGCTATCGAAAATCGGGCCAATGAGCAAGACGCGGAAGGCATCCAGCAGTCCCACCAGCGCCATGAGCAAAACGGAGATGAGAAAGGGCGCGGTGTACGGCAGTAAGTAGTGCAGAAGGCGGGCCAGTTGACGGGGCTTTACCGGAGCGTTTGCGTTCCGCGGGTCCGTCAGTGGAATGGTTGCCATGCGTGTAATGCTTAATTCTATACGGCGGCATTCAGCTTTGGGCTCTCGGCTCTTGGTTTTCGCTGTCGACTCCCGGTTCCCAGCGGTCAACCGTTCCGGCGTATGCCTACGCCCGAACTCCTTATTTAGGGCTGTCCCGATGCACGACCTTCACCTTATAGCCAGCGCTTTGCAAACGTTTTCCCACATCTTCGGCGATCATCACGGAGCGGTGCTGGCCGCCGGTGCAGCCGAAGCCGATCGTCAGGTAGCTCTTACCCTCATGAACGTAGTGGGGCAGAAGGTAAACCAGCAGGTCGGAAATGCGCTTGATGAATTCTCTGGTCTGGGGAAACGACCGTATGTACTTGGCGACCCGCGGGTCGCGTCCGGTGAAGGGCCGAAACTCGGGCACGAAATGGGGATTCGGCAGAAAGCGCACGTCGAACACGAGGTCGGCGTCGTCGGGAACTCCATGTTTGAAGCCGAAGCTGACGCAGGAGACCAGGATGGACTGATGTTTGCCAGATTCCTTTTGGAAGCGGTCAGTCAAGTGTGCGCGCAGTTCGTGCACGTTGAACTTGGAGGTGTCGATGACGAGGTCGGCGAGAGAGCGCATGATGCGCAGGTGACGTCGTTCGGCCGTCAAGGACGCGCGCACGGTGGTGCGGGTTCCGAGGGGATGGGGTCGGCGGGTCTCACTGAAGCGGCGCAACAGGACGGGATCGCTGGCTTCGAGGTAGATGACGCGGGTCGGGATCAACTGCTTGACCGACTTTAAGATTCTGGGCAATTTGTCGAGTTGCGATCCTTCGCGAACGTCAACGACCAGTGCGGTGCGGGGAATCTCTCCGGATTGCAGGGCCAATTCGGCGAAGCGGGGAATCAGATCGACAGGCAGATTATCCACGCAGTAATAGCCGAGGTCTTCGAAGGCCTTTAACGCGGAGGCCTTGCCCGAGCCGCTCATCCCGGTGATGATGACCAACTCGGAGCCGTCGTGAGGCTTACGCTTGCTTGGGCCGCTCAGGCGACGTTGACGAGTGGCTCGGTCGGTGGGTTTGCCGGCGTCCTTCACGTTCTTAGCCTTGGTAGGAGACACCATTGCGGAAATCTTAGCATCTTGCGGGTAACTTACGGTCTTCACAATCTGGAGCCGGATGGAAGTATATAACGGCCGACCAAGCGGCCTGTGCTTCAACGGGCCAAAGGGAGACGATGCATGGCAGCTCCCGCGGGCAATCGCTGGCAGCAAATGGAATCGTTGTTCGATGCGGCGCTCGAACCAGCCCCCGTCCGAGCAGGCGGCATTTCTGTCTGATCGACAAGGCGAAATCCTGAGCAGTGCGAGCGAAAGGATCCACGCGAGGAAATTGGTGGGCGCAGTAGGATTCGAACCTACGACTTCCACCGTGTGAGGATGGCACTCTACCGCTGAGTTATGCGCCCACGGACTGCGGTAAGTTTGTCATTATACAAGTTTCGCGTCAGAATTTGGCCGCGCTAGTCGTGATAGCGCTGTTCTCCCGCCGGGATCGCAACGGTCAGGCGGTTTTGTGGTGGCGGCAGCGGGCAGGTCGCATAGGCCGTGAAGGCGCACGGAGGATTCACCAGGTAATTGAAATCGAGCCAGAGTTCTCCCGGTTGGGACACGCCGTGGTCGGGCAACTCGGTGTAGAGAAAGCGACCCGCTCCGTAGGTGGTTGTCTTGCTGGTTGCGTCGCGCATGATGAAGAAAAGTTCGGTGGACTTCGGGTCTTCGAGCACGGGTTCAAGCCGGACGGTCTGTCCGTCAATCGTGAACTCGGCCGCTCCAGGCGCGGGAAGGTGCGTGGTCGTTCCGAGAACGGTCGGAATGTCGAGGGTTTTGGCCGGAGTGTAGGGAATCCAATGGGCATGTACACGATAGGCGGCGTTGGGCGCATACCAGCGCAAACCATGGAAGCCGACGCGGGTGGGAGCCTGCAAATCCTTAATTCTTAAACCAAAGCGGCCATCGCGATTGATCACGATGATGGTGATTGAGTTGATGGACAACTTGGAAGGCTCCTCGGCATCGTCAGCGGTGAGCACCTGCTCGGCTGCGGGATGACCATCCACGAGAAGTTCTTTCGGAAAACCGCCGGACGGCGGCAACAAGCGCAAAACGCCCTTTTCCACGCGTACGACCCCGATATGGGCCGGGGCTTTCCCGTTGATCTGGACGCGATTATCGTCACTGGACCCGAACGTATTGTCGCCCTCCTGCAGCCAGCCCAGGCCGATCAGCGAGAGCCAGCCCTCGGGCGCCTGAAGAGCGGCGGCGCGGTGCTGTCTCCAGGCTGTGAGTTCGGTCTGCCATGAGGCGTCATCAGTGGCGGCGCGGGCGGAAAGAAGGCAAAAGACCAGGGTGGCAATGACAACGGTGGACGCCGAAAGCAGCGCTCTTTTCATCCTATTGGACCTCACTCGAAGGCAGTCCAGGTATTGTAAGGCGGGTGCCCATAGGTTGGGAGAGAAAACCGGGGTCTGTTCTGGCATTCTCGGTGCCGATGCAGCCTCTTGACCGCGTTTGCCCTACCCGATAGCCTCATCTCTGACGCCTTTCCATGGCCGCTCCCGACACCCCCGGCGCTAGCCCCGTAAGTAATTCACGGGATGACAGTTCCATGCCAAATTCTGGGTCCAGAAATACGCAACTTTCCGGATCGGCCGGGGTTTCCACTGGTGTGAGCAGCGTGGCCATGGATCGCGGTCTGCTGAATTTCGCCGGGACGACGCCATCTTCTGCCTCGGCGACAGCCCCTGATTCTGGGTCCGACGCCGAGGTGATGTTGCGGGTGAAGGACGGCGATGAGTCGGCCTTCTCGTACCTGGTGCAGAAGTATCGCCGGCCGCTGGTCGGCTTTATGTATCGGCTGTGCCATAACCCGGCGACGGCTGAGGAATTGGCGCAGGAAGTTTTTCTCCGCGTTTACCGTTCGCGGACCAGCTACGAAGCGAGCGCCAAATTCACCACCTGGTTGTACCGGATCGCGACCAATCTGGCTGTGAACCACGCACGCGACACTCGTCATGAACGCCCGGAAAATACGGTGCGCCTGGACGAGCCGGATCAGGAGACAGGAAACACTCCCGATCTGGCAGGCGAAACGCTGACTGCCGAAGAGCAGTTACTGAAGCGAGAGAGGCTCGCGGCGATTCGCAGCAAAGTCAACGCCCTGCCCGAGCGGCAGCGCCTGGCTGTAATGATGCACAAGTATCAACAAATGGATTATCGACAGATTGCCGCCGTGATGAAACTGAGCGAGTCGGCAACAAAGTCGTTACTGTTTCGCGCTTACGAAACGCTACGCGAACAGTTAAAGGAATTCGTTTCGGGGAAGTAAGAGGGACGTAGTATGGAATGCAAGGAAATCAAGGAACTGTTGCCGGACCTGGCCGCTGGCCTGCAGGTTTCAACGCCGGAGGTCGAAAAACATATCGCAGCTTGCCGCGATTGTTCCGCCCAACTGCACGATTTTCAGAAAACCATGGCGTTGCTCGACGAGTGGCAAGCTCCCGAGCCGTCATCCTACTTCGATACCCGTCTTCAAGCGCGCCTGCGCGAGGAAATGGCGCGCCCTCCGGCCCGCTGGTATAGCGGAATCATGCCAACGTGGCGGTCGCATGGCTTGCGCCCGGCATGGGTCATGTCGGTGGCCGCTGTCCTGTTCGCGGTTGCGCTCGGGGTCGGCAACCGGTCGTACTTCGTTCAGACCGCGGAGATTGGCATCAAGCCTCCCGCTCTGACTATTCCTGTGCAGCCCGGAACCGCCGTAGGCGATTTGCAGGCGCTCGAGAAGAACGACGAGTTGTACGCCGATTTCGATGTGCTCGACCAGCTGCAGGTACAGGACGACTCGACGGAGAATCCGTAAGCAGAGAAGCAGGATCGAGGGATTGGGAGCATGGTGGGCGGAATGAAAATCGCGGGCTTCGTGGCGGCGCTCTGGCTGCTGCTCGCGTCTTCGTCCGCCCCAACTCATAACGCAACGCCAGAGCAGGGAAGTCAGCAGCAGCCGGCGGCGCATCCACCGCAACAGGGAGTCCCGCAGGCTCCGCGCAGTCAGGCGGCGCCGCAACAGCCGCAGACTCGTCCGCCGGCCAACCGGCCCGGCCACGCGGGCGCGTGGCTGCGCACGTACAAGAACATGACGCCGGCGCAGCAGCGCCGCGCTCTCGAATCCGATCCGCAGTACCGCAAGCTTTCACCGCAGCGGCAGGCTCAATTGCAGAATCGCCTGCAACATTTCGTAACCCTTCCTCCGCAGCAGCAGGAGCGCATGCTGGGACGCATGGAAACCTGGGAGCATCTGACCAATGGCCAGAAACAGCAGGCGCGCCAACTCTTCCAGCAGTTCCGCAAATTACCGCCGGCGCGGCGCGAGGCTGTGAACGGAGCGATTCGCGGGATGCGCGACCTCACCCCTGATCAACGGGACCGGCTTATCGACTCTGACCAGTTCCAGAGAGATTTTTCGCCGCAGGAACGCAGTATGCTCGAGAGCGCAGCCCATCTTCCACTTGCGCCCGGCGGATTGCAGAACAGCCCGCCCGAATAAACCCTTCTTAGATTCATTTTTGGTGACGAAACGGGCAATGCCTACGGCCGCAGCAGATTCTTGGCAATAAAGAGCACGTTCGCCGGGCGCTCCGCCAGGCGGCGCATGAAGTAGGGATACCACTCGGTGCCGAACGGAACATAGACGCGCATCTTCCAGCCATCTTTCACCAGCGACTGCTGCAAGTCGCGCCGGATGCCGTGCAGCATCTGGAACTCGAATGCGTCGCGCGGAATATTCTCATGAATGGCAAAAGCCTTCGCCTCGTTGATGATGTTCTCGTCGTGTGTCGCCAGCCCGTGATAGACGCCGCTCTTCATCAGCACCTTCATGAGCTTCACGTAATTGGCGTCGACCTCGGACTTTTTTTGGAACGCGATGTTCTCCGGCTCTTTATAGGCGCCTTTGCAGAGGCGGATGCGGATGCGGTCGGCGAGCAGCCCCTCGACATCGGCCTCGGCGCTGCGCATGTAAGACTGGATCACCGTCCCGACATAACCCGCGTTTCCCGGCGCACGGTGCAGTTCGTGGACGAAATCGAGCGTGCGCTTTGTGTAGGGCGAACCTTCCATGTCGACGCGGACGAAATTCCTGGGCGTCATGGCGGCAGCTTTGGCGACCAGTCCGCGCACGATGTCGTAAGCCATCTTTTCGTCAACGTCAAAACCCATGTGGGTCAGTTTCAGGCTGATGTTGGCGTTCAGCTTGTCGCGGGCGATCTCATCGAGCAGGTCGTGGTAAAGCTGGGCGCTGGCGCGGGCTTCCTCGGCGTTGGTGACGTTCTCGCCCAGGTTGTCGATTGACACGCCGGCGCCGAATTGGTTGACGGCAGCGGCAGCGCGAACGGCGTCCGGCACCTGCTTGCCAGCGACGAAGCGGGTAGAAATGCGCTGCCCAAGGCTGGATCGCTCGGCGACCCCGCGCAGCCAGCGGCTCTCCGAGAGCGCGATAAAAGTAGCTCTCAGCACGGTGCACCCGGTTGTATCGGACTGGAACTGCCAGAGGCGTTCGTTGGCATTACAGTATTTTTTACCACAAATCCAGGCTTTTCCGCTGTGCGCTGACGCTTCGCAATAAAAATGATCCGTTGCAATCTTATTGACTAGTCATATGACTAGTTAGTACAATGAATCAAAGGGGAGTAAATCGTGGCATCGTGGCAAGTTCAAGACGCGAAAGCGCGTTTTAGCGAATTTCTGGACGCGACCATCAAGAAGGGGCCGCAGGTCGTTACACGTCGCGGAATTGAAACCGCAGTTATGGTTCCAATCGAGGAATGGAATCGCCTGCAAGCAGCGGCGCGCCCAAGCTTGAAAGCACTGTTGCTTGGACCTGGACCGCGCTTCGAGAACTTAGTTCCGGAACGTGGAAAACTCCGCCGTCGCCCGATCGTGGAGTTTGAGTGAACCGATACCTTCTCGATACCAATGTCATTTCCGAAGTTCGCCTTCGACGTCCACACGGGGCTCTTCTCGCATGGTTAGAGCATCAAGATGAAGAACAGTTGTCTCTGTCCGCCGTGACCATCGGTGAACTTCAGGCTGGGGTCGAAAGGACAAGACGTCAGGATCAAGCGAAAGCAACCGAGATTGAGAGTTGGATCGAACAACTCATTGCCTCGTATCGAGTGCTCCCAATGGACGCCGTGTGTTTGCGCGAATGGGGACGGCTCATGCATCGCAAGCCGGGAGACCTCATGGAGGATGCCATGATCGCTGCGACCGCTCGCGTGCATGGGTTGATCGTTGCTACCAGAAACGAGCGTGATTTCGCGCAATTTGATGTGCGGATCGTGAATCCCTTCAAGAACCAGTAGCCTGCAGTCCTTGCCCCATGAGCAAACGGGCGCGTGGCTCGTAACTCGCATTCCATCCCTCGTGTAAAATAGCCTCTTAGCTATGGACCTCTCGGCTATTCAGAACGCTCTGCGCGAGCGCAACATTGACGCCTGGCTTTTCTACGACCATCACCATCGCGATCCGATCTCCTACCGCGTGCTTGGATTGCCAGAAAGCCTGATGGTCACGCGCCGGTGGTATTACCTGATTCCCGCCAAAGGCGAGCCCGTAAAACTCGTCCATAAGATCGAGGCAGGACATCTTGATAGCCTGCCAGGGATCAAAAAGCAATACGCCGGGTGGCAGGAGTTGTTCGACAGCATCAAGCACATGCTGGCCGCGTACCGCGATGTAGCCATGCAGTACTCGCCCAACAACATCGTCTTTACCATTTCGATGGTGGACGCGGGAACGGCCGACATGGTCCGCGGATTGGGCAAAAACATTGTCAGTTCGGCCGACCTGATCGCACAGTTTGAAGCGACTTGGACCGACGAACAGATCAAGACGCACTTCGAAGCCCGTGACGTGATCGACGCTCTCACCGCCGAAGCCTTCCAGGAAATTGGCCGTCGCGTACGCGGTGGCGGAACGTATGAACATGAGATTCAGCAGTTCTTTATGGAAGGTTTTGCCCGCGAGAACATGGTGACTGACGATCCTCCGATCGTCGCCGTGAACGCGAACAGCGGCAATCCGCATTACGAGCCGAGCGCGTCACATCCCGTGCCCATTCGCGAAGGCGATCTTGTTCTCCTTGATGTGTGGGCTAAGAAAAACAAGCCGGGGGCGGTTTATTACGACATCACTTGGGTCGGGTACGTCGGGAAGACTCCATCGGACCGCCATCAGGAAATTTTCAAAATTGTGCGCGAGGCGCGTGATCTCGGCGTGAAGACCGCGCAGGACGCAGTTGCCGCGCATAAACCCATCGCGGGATGGGAAGTCGATCACGCTGTCCGCGGTCACATCAAGAAGGCGAAGTACGGAGAATATTTCATTCACCGCACCGGCCACTCGATTGGCACCGAAGTTCACTCGAACGGCGCCAACATGGATGACCTCGAGATCCACGACGAGCGAAAGATTCTTCCGAATTCCTGCTTCTCGATTGAGCCAGGGATCTATCTGCCAGAATTTGGCGTGCGCCTCGAAGTTGACGTGCTGGTGCGCGGCGCGAAGGCCGAGGTCACTGGTAAAATTCAAAAAGAGATCGTGACCATCTAAATGGCAAAAGCAACTCCAGAAAAAACCGCTGCGGTGAGCACGCCGGAGTATCCACTGACGACGATGGCGGTAGTCGCTCCGATTGTGGGCTGGCTCATTCCCGGTGCCGGACACATTCTGCTGAAGCGCTACGTGCGCGGTCTTCTCCTCTTTATATCGGTGGTCGCGATGTTTGTGATCGGCCTTGGCATGAACGGGCGAATCTATAAGCCGAATGGCGGAGACATTCTCGACATCCTCGGTTTTATTGGCGACGTGGGAACAGGCGCGCTTTATTTTCTCGCCCGCATCATGAATTGGGGCGACGTGATGGCTGCGAATGCGGCCGCCGATTACGGCAAGACTTTTGTGATCGTGGCTGGACTGTTGAACTTCATTGCCGCCGCGGATGCTCACCACATTGCATTGGGGAAGAAATCGTGACGATCGCCCTATCTCACTTCTCAGCCGCGGTTGTGTTTGCCCTGTTCACGTCGATCGTGTTCGGCATCACCCAGAAAAACACGACCACAGAGATGGTGCGTTACGGCCTCTACTGCTTTGCGATGTTTGTCGGCGGAGTGTTTGTAGCGGGCTGGCTGATGTGGCTGATCCGGCGTTAGCCGCGCTTTTCCTTACTTCGGTACCTTGGCGGAACATACCCCACCGACCTATACTGAGCGCGATCCCGAATTCCTGATCGACATTTGCTTAGAAAGGCGCACACACCGTTTTCGTGCCTTGTGCGAACTCGCTATGAAGATTCTGTGTTTACTCGTATTGGCCGCCGCCATTTTGCAGCCCGTCTACGCTCAAGAAACGAATTCCGAGATTGAGTCAAAAATCATTGCCATGGAAAAAGCCTGGAATCAGGCTTTCAAGTATCGCGATGCCAAGGCAGTCGACGCTCTTCTGGATGAAAAAGTTGTTTTGGTCAACGACGACGGCAGCCTGCTTTCCAAGAGCGCTTTTCTCGCGATCATACGCGAGGCCAAGGCGTCCGATGAGGAGCAGGTCACGCCCGAGTCAATCGCGGTGCACGTAGTAAGCGGAGTTGCGATCGCGACCGGAGTGTTTCGCGCCAAGGGCGTCGAAGGCGGAAAGCCCTACGTGCGGCACAATCGCTTTGTCGACACGTGGGTCAACAAGAACGGAACATGGGTTTGTATCTCGGCCTCGGCCACGCCGGTTCTTCACTAGAGCCGTTCAGTACAGCCTGAAGCTGACTTCGACATTAATCTGGACCGCCACCGGTTGGCCATCTTTTTGGGCCGGTTCGAACTTCCATTTCTTCACGGCCTCAATGGCTTTTTCGTCGAGGCCGTGACCGAGAGTGCGCTGCACTCGTATATCACGAGGATTGCCATCAGCACCGACGATCACCCTAAGTACGCAAGTTCCCTGGAACTTCTTCTTGCGCGCCTCTTTTGAGTATTCTGGTTCGGGCGAGTAGATCAGGCGGGGCGGGGATACACCATTGCCGACCTTTAACACCGGATCGGTTGCGCCTGGTTCTTTGGACTTGTCGGCGTCGGCACCTGTCGGCGACGTTTGTGCAAATGCGAAGATGCCTAGCGCGAGAGCGAAGGACGCGATAATAATCCTGGAACACACGGCGAGAGTCTACTATATGGTAGAAAACCCTACTTCGCCAGAGTGACGGAAAGAGCATAGGGTCGTTCGACTAAGCGGAAACCCCACTTCGCGAAGTTTCCGCTCCGCCCAGAGTGACATGACGTATGTGGAATGCTCAGACCGAGGAATTAGTCGATTTCCTGAAGCTATAACCAAGATCTGAAACTGAGAACACAGAGTTAAGAACCGAGAGCTCAGAACTAAGAATAGCTTTTCATCCCTCCCAGACGAACGCGTCAAACACGCGGACCGAATCGAATCCAATTCGCTGGTACAGGGTGATGGCGCGGTCGTTCGCCTGGGTGACCGTGAGCGAGATGGCACGAAAGCCGCGCTCGCGCAGGCTGCGGGTGCTAGCCGAAAGGAGGACGACGCCGAGTCCAGCCGAACGGTGTTCTGGGAGAACGCAAACCTGGGTGATGTGTCCAACGTCGGCGCGAACCAGCGAGCACAGGATGAGTCCGACGAGCGTGCGCGTGCGGCGCTGGAAGACGACGAACGACGCGCGTGGATCAAAGGTGCCGCATCCGGGAAAGCGCACGATGTTGTTCATGAAACGCAGCGAGCCGGTGAGTGTGCGGTACTGGTCGTTGATGTCGGAATCGACGTGTCCGCGATAGGCTGCCGTTATAAGAGCTGCGGCGGATTGGTAATACTCCTCGGACCAGGGACGGATTTCGAATTCCCCCAGCAGCGGCGGTGCGGTCTGAGGATGCTTCGCGATTTCGAAATTCATGAAGACGCGTGGATGCTTACTGAACCCCTGGGCGAGAAAGGGGCGGGCGACTTCTCCGGTATCGTGGGCGAGCAGTTGCGCCTCAACCCGGTGGATGCCGGGCGATTGCTGCAGGGTTTCGATGACGTGAGTAAGAAGGCGCTCTTCGACCTCGCGCCGGTTGGCGGTGCGCGCGCCGCAGCCGTTGCGAACGAAGAGGTCGCCAATGACGCCTTTACTTTGTTCATAGACGAAGAACGAGTAGCCGAAAACATTGCCGCGCTCGATGGCCGCATAGCCGGGAAGAATCTTGGCATCCATGTAGCGGAGAATCATTTCGGCAGATTGGGAGTAGTCCCACGCCAGGAGAACCGACCATTGCGCGATTTCTTCTTCCAGCAGCGGCCGAAGGTCAGCGGCGGAGAAGTGGCGGAGATCGAGAATTTCCATAGAGCAAGGCTTCAACGTTTCAGAGTTTCAAGGTTTCAGGGTAACACCGGCGCGATGCGGAACGTTGAAGCACTGAATATTGATCGTCGCAAGGCAGAGCTTTGTTTTTGAAACGAAACATTGAAACTCTGAAATCTTGGAATTTTGAACCCTGTTCATCTTCCCACCCAGTACAGTTCCAGCTTCTGCGCCGGGATGCTGGTTAAGTGTGACACTTTGCGTCCGGGCAAAAGAGTGGTGAGTGCTGGCTCCGAATTGGACGCCACCACAAGAACGTGAGGTCCGGGCGGGATTTCTCCCGCATCGTAGATTTGCGTCGGACGATTGAGATAGAAGTCGAGGCCGTATTGATGGACTCGGCTGACGTGATAAAGAGCCACAGGTACCTGCTCGTGCGAAAAGGACTGAATGGTCTCGGCGACCGGGCGCGAAGACTGCGTGGCATCGATGACGGGCGCGGCGAGGCGAACAACGGCGGCCACGCTGATGACAACGGCAAACATCGTGGCTGAGCGGAGCAGGCGCGCTCCCGCGCGGGTGACGAGCACCACTGCGATGACGATTGCAAAAACGATGGCGATGGCAGCAGCCACATACGTTCCCTTATCGAAGGTGAGACGCCGCGGCGTGGCCATCAAGATTCTGGCGGCCGAGAGAGCGGCGAAGATCAAGCCTCCGCAAAGAAGTCCGTGGGCGATCGCAAGCGCAAGCGAGATGCGGCTCCCCTGTTCGCGGCGCGCAGCCAGATATTCGATGACCAACAAGGCGGCGGCAGGCACTGCCGGCAGGATGTAACCGGGGAGCTTCGACTGTGACGCGCTGAAAAACAACACGGGGACGAGCATCCAAATCAGAAGAAACAGTGGCCATGCATCGTCGGGACTTGCGAAGGCTTTGCGGCCCTCGCGGACGATGAGGCGCACGCGTTCGACGATGGCCGCAAGCAGCCAGATCGTCCACGGCGCCAGCGCGAGCAAAAAGACCGGCAGGTAGAACCAGAACGGTTGCGGGTGGTGATAGACATTGGTCGAGAACCGTGCCAGATTGTGCTCGAGAATAAAGAAGCGGAAGAATTCCGGATTTCGCAACTGGACAGCGATGTACCAGGGCAGCGCTAAGACGAAGAACAGCGCGATGCCGGGTATCCAGAGAGTTTGAAGGACCGCGCGCCAGTCGCGCTTGGCGGCCAAGAACAGCAAAATGATGACCGCAGCCAGTGCAGGTGCGACCGGACCTTTGGCTAGCGTGCCCAGCGCAAGGGCTATATAGAAAATGGCAAGGTCGAGACGACGCTGCCTTTCATACCAGGCAAACCACGCGAGCAGCGCGATCCCAAAGGTCGCGGTCAGCGGCATGTCGGTCGCTGCCGCGTGGGCGTATCCAATAACGCCGACACAACTGACGGTAATGAGGGCGCCGTCCAGTTCGCTGCCGGGACGGAAACGACGAAGGAAGAAATAGATGGCCGCGATCATCAGCGCGGCGTCGAGCGCTCCTGGAAAACGGGCGGCTTGTTCGCGCATGCCGTCGTTTATGGGCACATCACCACGGGTGCCATCGGCTCCAGTTCCACCTTGATTTGCGGTTTGCGAGGGCAGAGCCTGCCCTGAGCGAGCGGAGCGAGTCGAAGGGAATGCACGCGCCACACGGAACGAGGCCATCGCCTGCCAATAATAAAGGGGAGGTTTTTCCAGCCACGGTTTGCCGTTCAGAGTCGGCGTGATCCAATCGCCGCGATCGAGCATTTCGCGGGCGACTTGCGCGTAGCGAGGCTCGTCAGCTCCCAGCAGGCCGAAGGCACCGAGGCCGTAGAAAAGGAGGAATCCGCAGAAAGCCACGAGCAGCAAGGACTCGGTGCGAGTGCGCGGATTGGGATTAGGTTCCGTCATGCCGGGTGTTTCATCCAATCCGCCTAAGCCGCACGCGGCCGGGCGAGCGCCCACAGGCTGATGATGGTCCAGACGCCTTCGAGAACGATAAAGCCGATTTGAAAAGGATGGAGGGCAATCCAAAAAAGGATCAGCGATCCGGTGGCATTGAGTATGTTGTAGGCCGGGCGGCGCGCGTTGATCCATCCCATCTGATGACCGGCATAAGCGATGAGGATGAGGAGCGCTCCGACAAACGAGATGAGTTGGCGCGTCAGGTCCATAAGTTTTCTGATTTGTGATCCCCGGCCAGCTTATCCTGATATCGAGTTCAACACCACCGGCTCGGTGCGCAGGCGATCCACCACTCGAGCGACGGCGACGGCGAGTGGGCCATCGAGCGAGAAGCCACTGGCGCACTTATGGCCTCCACCCCCGAACTGTTCCGCGACCGACGAGACGTTCACTTCCCCTTTGCTGCGCAGGCTGACGCGGTAGCGCTTGTCAGGTAATTCGCGGAAAAAAATCGCAACCTGCACGTCTCCCATCGAGAGCGCATAATTCGCCAGTCCCTCGCAATCTTCTTCGCGGGCGTTGAACCGTGCCATCTGCTCCTGGGTTACCCAGATCCATGCGAGCGGACCCTCGCGATGGAGGTGCGACAGGGCCGCGCCCAGCAGGCGCATCTTGGCGGTGGAGTGTCCGAAATAAATGTGGCGCGCGCACTGCGCGGGATCGGCTCCGGCGAGCACCAACTCGCGTGCGACGGTGAAGGTGTGTTCGTTGGTGCCTTCGAACATGAATGAGCCGGTGTCGGTCATGAGCGCCGTGTAAAGGCAGGTCGCAATATCGGGATCAATCGGGACACACGCCAGTCGAGCCAACCGGTAGACCAGTTCTGCTGTCGCCATCACGGTCGGATCGATCCAGTTGACGTGTCCGAAATTCCGGCCGCTGACATGGTGGTCGATGTTGATGAGGAAGCACTGGTCGAGCCCTTCGAGCGCGGCGCGCTTTGTGCTATCGCATTCGAGCAGGACTACAGCGTCGTTGGGCGGAACCGTTGTCGACCGAATCGCGCGATCGGCGTAAGGCAGGTTCTGGTAGATACGCGGGATGCCGTCGTAAACGACGACCTCGGCGTCTTTGCCCATCACGCGCAGAATCTGGCCGCAAGCGAGAGCCGAGCCGATGCCATCGCCGTCAGGACGGGCGTGCGAGGTCACGACGAAACGGTGACGCGCGCGGATTGCCTGGAGAACCTTGTCCAGCATAGTGAAGCCGCCAGCCCTCAGCCGTCAGCCCTCAATTAAAACCGTATCTGCCGCATCTTCCACCAGCCAACACAAACTGATTTTCCGAATGCTGCTCTTCCTGACGGCTGATGGCAGATAGCTATTTCTTGCGGCGCTTTTCGGCGCGCGCCAGAAGCTCGTCGACCCGGCTTCCGAGTTGGTCGGAACGATCGATCTGAAAAAACAATTCTGGAGGACGACGCAGTCCCAAACGTTCGACGAGCGCGTGCCGCACGTAATTTTTCGCCGCATCCAATCCCTGGAGCGTGCGTTCGGCCTCGGCGTCGTCGCCCTGCACGTTGACCAGCACGCGCGCGGAGCGGGAATCGTCGGCCATAATGACTGTGTTGACGCTAGCCAGACCGATGCGCGGATCGGCGAGTTCGCCCTCGAGGATGGTTTCAATCTCCTCCCGGATGGCCCCGCTCAACCGCTCCCGATGATGTCTGACTCCACGACGTTCCAAAGGCGTGCCTCGATGAGGGAAAACTGCTTAGAATAGCAGAAAAGCGGGCTGACGGCTGACCGCTCACAGCTGACGGTCCATGCGGATTTGTCATTCCGAGCCAAGCGAGGAACCTGCAGTCGCCAACCGCTACAAATACTCCACAAACGAGTCGGCAATTTCCGCCCCATGATTGTTGGCAATTCGAGTAGCAGCCCGCTCCACGTTTTTCATCAACCCATCGAGGTAATCGCGGGAGTGCGAGATGGCAACCACGCCGATGGTGGCCTGGTTCCAGAGGTTGCTGGGGTCGAGCTCGGCGACGGATATGTTGAACGACGCACGGAGACGGTCTTTGAGGCTGCGGACCACCTGCCGCTTGTCCTTGAGGGAGTGCGCGGCTTCAATGCGAAGTTCGAGGGTGAGAGTGGCGATCATGAGCGATCGGTCGTCAGCGGGCAGTGGGCGGTTGGTCCTGGCCGCTTGAACGACCTGGATAGTGTCAACGTCATGCATTAGGGCCGAGCCGCGTCACTCCCAGTGAGAGGTACGGTCGGCGACGTACTGCCTTTGTATATTGCATTGCCTTTGTAAGTGGCGTCGACCAAATGCTGACCGGAGCCTTGAGGCGAAATACCCGTTGTGGTGGCCGTTGCTGTTTGGGTTTCCTCGGTCAGCAGAACGGTTACCGTGAAATTGGGGTAATTATTCGGCGCCGCCACATCGGGAAGGCCATCGCCATTGAAATCTCCCACCCCGGCGATCTGGGGATTCGTTCCCGCCGATGGGCTCAGAGCCGCCGCGAATGTTCCATCGCCGTTGCCCAGCAGAACAGACAGCGTGTTGCTCCCGGCGTTCGAAGTGACTAGATCCGCCTTACCGTCTCCGTTGAAGTCCGCGACTGCGATGGAGTACGGAATTGACCCGGTCTGCGGACTTACGGCGGTTGGCGCAAAGGTCCCGTCCCCGTGGCCGAGCAGCACCGTCACCGTGCCCAAGTTAGGGTAGCCTTGGTTCATGTTCGTCACAGCGAGATCGAGGAAGCCGTCGCCGTTGAAATCTCCGGCTGCGATCCACAATGGCTCGATGCCTGTCTGCGGGCTTTGCGACAGCGCCGTAAAGGTTCCGTCGCCTTTTCCCAGCAAAATTGTCACCGAACTTGGCGATGTTTCCGATCCGCTATTATTCGGGATGGCAAGGTCGGGAATGCCATCGCCATTAAAATCTCCCACGGCGACGGAATATCCACCGCCAGTAATCGGAATTGTCTGCCCTGCCGTAAATGTTCCATCGCCGTTGCCCAGCAGGATCGTAACCTCATAGCCTGCCACAATGAGGTCGGCCTTACCGTCTCCATTCAAGTCTGCTGTCACGACCCTGGCGACATAGGTGTCCGAGATGGGCGCCATTGGGGTGAAGCTGCCGTCTCCATTTCCTAGTAGCACCTGCACCTGGCCGGCATCAGGAAGCGAAATGGCAAGATCAGGGATTCCGTCGCCATTGAAATCACCTACGGCGGCGTTATTGACATTCTGGTTGGCCAGCGGAAAAGTCGGGCCAGCCTTGAAGGTTCCGTCGCCATTACCGAGGAAGATGTCCACATCGGGCGCCGACGTGGCAATGCTGTAGACGGGAACGGCCAGATCCAACAATCCATCGCCGTTGAAGTCTCCGACCGCGGCGTATTGCGCGTAGGGGTGGGTCGGCGGGCTACTGGAATTGAAAAAGCCTAGACCCAGGGTTCCCGCGCCTAGTGAGGCTTTTCCCAGTACGTGATTGCTGTCGGAAGTATCGATAAACGACGCCTTCCCTGCGGGCGAGGCAAGACTCGTCGCGTTCACGAACCCAGTTACCGTTGCCGTCAGTGTGTAGTCGCCCGCGCCGCCACTCGCCGTGATCGACGTTGCGGTTGGAAATTTTCCAGTCACCGCGAGCGGCACTTTCTTGGAAGCGCTGCCGGCATATGCCGGGCTCCCATTTGGCGTTCCCGCAAAAACCGCCTTGTAGCTATGCTTGCCGATGCCGGGAACGAATCGCAGCACCGCGGTGCCTGCGCTGGTCAACTGCGACAGGCCGAGGAGATGAATGTCGGTGCAATACGCCGATGCAGCGTCACAAAAACGCACCTGGCCTACCGTTACTGCTCCGGCTTTCGACTTTACGGTTGCAGTCAGCGTGACCACGCTACCTGAGGCAACGTCCGCGACCAGGCTATCCGCCGAAGTCACCTTCAAGATCGTGGTTGTCGGAGCCGCTGCGACAGCCGCCTGGGTGGTAAAGAGAAACAATGACAACCAGGAAATCAGGGCGAAAGCACAAATGCGGTGCATGCGGATTCTCATACGATCCTCTCGTTTTGCAGTGACGCCAGCCTTGTGGGGGCTCGTACATACAGCGCTGGCGTCGGTATAGAGTCTGGAACCGGCAGCGCCCGCGATGGTAGTGGCAGGGAATGCAAGCGCTGACCCGGCTAGCATAATCGATTGGGCTGCGTCGCGAAAGGACTCTTCCTGAATGCAATGCTACTTGTGGGGAATCTCACATGCTCCCGCTTCGCTTTACCTGAGAGCTGGCAGCTAAAGTGCTGAGGACTCATTTTCAACTCGGCGTGCTTCCTTTAAACAGCCAGAACAATTCGATGATCAGAATGATGACTACCAGAAATTCCAGCACAAACGCGCGGCTCTGGTGGAATTGGTCGACCATGAAGCGGTAGAGCTCTTCGGCGGTGTGGACTTTCTGGTTGACCAGGTCTTTGTAGTCGGTGACTCCGATTTTTGACGCGGCCACTTTGTACAGGCGCGCGGAGAACATGTCGCTGAGGAACTTGATGGCGTTGTCGGCGCGCTCGGTGAGCTCGTCCACGTCGAGCAGGACGGTGTGCAGGCGGCTGGCGCGTTTGGCGGTGCGCCAACGGGCCCAGATGCCCATCTTGCCCTGATCCATGAATTCGTAAACGCTCTGCAACTCGCGAGTAAGTAACTCGTCATAGTGGCGGAACTCGAGCAGCTGCGAGTTGGCGTATTCGAGCAGGTGGATGGCGGTCTCTGCGCCGGGCTGGTTGTCGTAGACGAACGCGCCGTTCCAGCCGATGACGACCAGGTCGCTCGGATAGTACGAGATATGCTGGCGCAGAATTTCCTGCCGTTCGCCGTCGGAGAGCGGGACGGTTTCCCCGCGGACGATTTGCGCGATGCGGCCTCCTTCGGCAGCCAGCAGGTCAGCCGCCGATGGATTGCCCGCGCATTCGCGCACGTGGAAGACGAAATAGTCTTCGGTCAGCCAGTCTTCATAAGGCTTGACGAGCGCGGGGCGGGCGCGTTCGAGCTTCTGCTTGACGATCTTCTGGGCGAAGCTGGTGAAGTCGGTATCCCAAACCCAGCGTCCGGCCAGACGAACCAGTTTTTCCCAGTCTCCCGAGAAGGGAAGTTCGAAAACCACGCTGAGAACGCCGTAGTCGTAATACTTGATCTGGGCGTCGAGGCGTTCTCCGCTTTCCAGAACGAGCGGCTCAACCGGCTCAACCACCGGCGGGCGCTGATAGCGAACGTATCCGGGAGTGGGATGCTTGAAGCTGGCCTCCTGGCGGCGGGCGCCGAAAATATCGCGCAGGTCGTCAAGCCGGATCTCCTCGGAGACGTCGAACTGAATCAGCACCAGAACGGAGCCCTGCAGTGTTTTGTCTGGCGTTTGCAGCGAGGCCGGGTGTGGGGATGAGCCGGGCGCCGTGAGACCCGGCGTCGTAGTTCCGGGCGTCGTAAGTAAGATGGATGTCTTTTCGATCTCCATGAAAATCAGCTTTCTTGCTGAGAGCAGGACGAGCAGGCCCAGAACTCAGGCCAGAACGGGTCGCAGGGCGCTACCTTGACTTCTATTGTCTCAGAAATCGGGCTGGGAAGCTGCGCTGGAGCGCCCAGCTCGGCCTCCATTAATAAAGCTGCGTTGAAGATTTTCGCGAGGTACCGGCGCATTTTTTCTTTTTAACCCGGTCCATTAGGATCATCGAGTTAGAGGAAATTTCCTTCCAAAATCTTGAGCCCGTGGCAGTTAGAGGCAAAATCTTGAGCGCGTGAGACTTAGCTCATGAAAATGGCTTCTTTGTCGGCGTTTCACTCGCAAAATATTGATTCTAAAGGTGAAATTTTTCAAACTATTGATAACAAAAGAGTTACTGACTTTCCGGTACTCGTCGCCGTTGCGGATGTGCTTTAGAATCAGAGAGTTACGTTCTGCACCTCGCGCAAAATATTGATTTCAAATAGCTCAATTGCAAATACCGCCCGGGCGGTCAGTGGCTTCGCCTGGTTGGCTTTCGTTGCCGCCTCCTTAATTTTAGGATGGTGATTTGCTATGTCAAGGGATTTTCGGGAACCTAGGTTCCCGTGCCCTCTAAATACAGTATGACTACGCTAACGAAGTGCTCTTTCAAAAAGCCTCTGTATCCGGAAACGACCATTACTGTCAGCTCGGTGCCGATTGTGGATTGCGCGGAAGAGGGAGTTGTGCCCTGTTCGGCCTGCAAAAGACTGTTCTGCCTCCCTCACGTGCCGAAGCCGTGCGAGGAGTGTGGGAGTGCCTTTTGTGCTGAATGCGAGTTCGATCACAAGAACGACAATACAGCTCATCTCGGCCCATTGCCGGCCCCAAACTGAGAGACTTTAGGACTGAGGCATGCAAGCGGGCGGGGGCGCCCGCGCCACACAACCGTTACTTCTTCCTCGCCAAGGCCCATAGCAGGGCCGCTCCGGCCGCAATTCCTGCTATTGCTAATCCCGTCCGCTTCATTGATTTTTGGATGGCGGCTTCGTGGGGACGGACCCAGGCGTCTTCGGGATAGTGCCTTGGGGCGGGGTCGAAGAGCGGATAGCCTTCTGGGGTTTCGGTGGCTTCGCGCAGAGCCATCTGCAGGACTTCAGCCAGATGCAGCGCGTGGCGGTCGGTTTCCTGGGCGATCTGCTCGCGGCAACTGAAGCCGTCGGCGACGATGAGCCAGTCGGTTGGCGCCTGGCGAACGGCGGGAAGAAGTTCCAGTTCTCCGATGGCTTTCGAGATGTCGTATTTTTCCTTTTCAAAGCCAAAGGCTCCAGCCATGCCGCAGCATCCGGGAGCGGGCGCGGCGAAATCGACGCCCATGCGGCCGAGGACGGCTTCTTCGGCGGTCATCTTCGCGATTGCTTTGTGGTGGCAATGGCCGTGGATGAGCGCTTTGCGGGCTAGCTTGGGCAATGGGAAATTCTTAGCGTACTGCTCCAGGAATTCGCTCAACAGGAAGACTTGTTTTGAGAGAGCGTGAGCGCGCTGGTCTTTCGGGAACAGGTTCGTGAGTTCGTCGCGGAAGACGCTGGCGCAGCTTGGCTCGAGAACGACGATCGGAGTGCGCGCTTCGATTTCGGGGAGAAGCTCGTCCATGATGCGCAGGAGCAGAGATTTGGCGCGGTCGAGTTGGCCGACGTCGTAGAGAGGGCGTCCGCAGCAGAGATGGGCGCGCGGGACGAGAACGTCAAAGCCGGCGGCTTCGAGAACTTCGGCGGCGGCGCGGGCGGTTGAGGGCAGGAAGTGGTTATTGAAGGTGTCGGCCCAAAGGAGGACGGGAGTCGAGCTGCGCTCGACTGGGCGGGCAAGAGTGCCCGCCCCACACGAACCGTGCTC
>Ga0116121_1000261_pt1 | contig 29705 bp, 33 predicted proteins | sample June2015DPH_13_1_FD_89725 | JGI IMG/M metagenome (GOLD analysis project Ga0116121, IMG submission 89725) | Peatland microbial communities from SPRUCE experiment site at the Marcell Experimental Forest, Minnesota, USA - June2015DPH_13_10 | ecosystem: Environmental > Terrestrial > Soil > Wetlands...
CAATATCTGCGACCTTGCTCGGCAGCACTGTTGCAATTTTTATCTCCCTCGGCAAACTCACAGCGCCACACTTCGCACGCGCAGCGAAAACCCCCCGCCAAGCTCTTGTACCAGTGGTGAAGATGCTTCCGATGCGACATGAGTACCAAGGGCTTCATTGTTTAGGCGGATTTCCTGGTTTGCGTGCAAAACTCGATGACCTTTACACATTGCTGGTGCGAGGCCCCTTTTAAAGGGTCGTGGAAGATCGTAGGTACGTAAAACTCGATCACCTTCGCCATAACCATCTCCTGCATGCTTTGCGAATCTTTGTGGACTGGCTTCAGGAGCCTTCCCACATTCGTCCGGAACTACAGCTTACTCGACTCCCACAACCTGAGTCTGAGCAAAATTGCTCCACAGACAGGGCATACTCTTCGGCCCGCGACAGGCACCACCGTCGCTGCTGAATGGCCAGAAATCGGGACCTTCACATTCCCGTCCCACTCGCTTGCTACACTGTGTCCCGCTGCGTCTGAAGTCCTGCTGCTGATCTGGGAAGGTCAACCCGCCAAGCTCACTGGGGCATGACTCAACGCAGCAGCCTGTCTTCCGAATCGCCGCCTATTGCTCGTCGCATGAATCTGCCAAACCCAAGTGAGATACTATTTCGCTAGACGTCTAAGAAAAAAGGGAATAAAGGGAAATCGCCGTGACTAACTTTCTCCCGTTGACGCTCATTTTCGCAGGGCTGTTAACCGCTGCCTTCACCGCTCCTTCATCTCTATCGAACGGCCTGCTGCTCGTCGCCAATAAAGGCGACCAGACCCTCGGTCTGATTGATCCGACTACTGGACGGCAGATTGCGACGGTCGCCGAGGGAGGCGTGACTGGGCATGAGGTCGCCGCATCTTCCGATGGCAAGCGAGCATTCGTGCCGATCTACGGCAACTCTGGAGTCGGCATGCCCGGCACGGACGGAAGCACACTGGCTGTGATCGACCTCAGTGAACGCAAGGTAATCCACACCATCAACTTTGGGCACGGCGTTCGCCCCCATTGCGCCGTCTTTGGGACGAAAGACGGTCTGCTCTATGTGACTACGGAACTAGACAAATCTGTAACTGTCATCGACCCGCAAACTTTTAAGCTTGTCGGGAGCGTCCCAACCGGGCAGGCTGAATCCCACATGCTGGCGATCACTTCAGACGGGCGCTACGGCTACACTGCCAACGTCGGTCCGGGAACGGTATCGGTGCTCGATCTCGCAGCGCGAAAGACCGTCACGGTGATCCCCGTTGCGGGACACGTGCAACGCGTCTCGATCACGCCCGACAACCGCTGGGTGTTTACCTCGGATGACGAAAAGCCCCGGCTGGCGGTGATCGATACCACAACGAATAAGGTTGATCGCTGGATTGCACTGCCCGGCACAGGATACGGCACCGCATCCACGCCGGATGGAAAATGGCTGCTGGTGGCGTTGCCGGAGGCGAATGCCGTGGCGGTCGTCAATCTCGCGACGTTCCAGGTGGTCAAGACCATCAGTGTGCCTCCGTCTCCTCAAGAGGTCGCGACCCGACCGGACGGTCGGGTCGCTTACGTGTCCTGCGACCAGAGTCATCAGGTGGCGGCGATTCAGATCAACAACTGGGATGTGAAGCTGATCGACGCCGGGAGCGGAGCAGATGGCTTGGCGTGGGCTAAGTGACTGTGTGATTTCATTCCCGTCTGTGCTTGCGGTCGCAGAAAGTCCAATCCTCATCCAGTGACGTCGGGGGAAGTGCCGGGGTGCCAGTGAAAACCTTCACCCAGAACGATCCCCTCACCGACGCCGAACTCGACCGCCTCGGGGACTTCCTCAAGGGTTGCAAGGGTGGCAGGGCGATGAACGTCGAGGCGCTCGACGGAATTCGAGCAGTCGAGTGGAGATTACGGAGGAGCCTTACATGGCCAAGGAAATCGCCTATTTGCTTCTGCGCCTCACTCTGGGCGCGAACATTTTCCTCCATGGTGTTTCTCGCCTGATCGGCAATCATGCTGCCTTTGCCGCCCACGTCGAAAACCAGGGGCAGAATACGCCGTTGCCGCGATTCCTCGTGCATTTCGTCGGCGTCGTCTTGCCGTGTTGGATCGGATAGCTTCTTGGCAACGTTGGCAAAGCTGTTTACGGATTCCGAACAAACCAGCGATTCGTTGAGTGCATCGGGATGATCTGCGCTATCTTGCGGACCGTACGGTTCCTGCAAGGAAGTGTTCAGCTCATGCGCTTCCCCCTCTTCCCTTGCTTTCTTGCAGGAATCGGGACACTCGGCGGAAGCAGCGATGGCTAGACTCAAAGATAAGCTCGTGGAAGAGGACTGCGAGGAATGCAAGGACTGCAACAAGCCGGTACAAAAGGCGGTCAAGACAATTGTGCTTTGTACCCGAAGAATGCCGCTATGTGAGAAGCACCTTAAACCCCTGCTAGCGGATTGTGTCGCATATTCAAGGCAGTTGAACGGACCTTCCGACCCAACAGCCTCCGGCACAACAGGGCATCCTTTACCGGGGACTCGCAACGCTAGGTGAACCGGAGCGGGGTTGGACGCAGATCTATCTAGCCATCCACACCGGTCTTGGGCGGCCCTTCATATCAAATGTGGAGAATGGGCGGAAGGAACCTGCCTGCGGTCGCTTGAAATCCTCGCAATTGCCTTCGACATGTCCCTCGCACAACTGTGTCACGGCTGTGAGCACGGACCGTCATGTGAGGCAGCTACGCCGAAAGACCGGTAGCGAAAAATGTTCTGCTAGGATCATTTCACAGGCTTCTCCATGCGATTTTATTTTTGCGAATTTCGCGGGAAGGAGTTTTTCAAAAGCCACGCATGGTTTCAACCATCGGTGAACAGTAGGCGATGAGGAAGGATTTGTTCAGCTACTGCAACTTCGCGTATTCGGCCTTGGCTTCCTTCAGGATGGGGATGTCGGGGTCGGCGTCCTTCCAAAGAGCAAGAAAATCCTGGTACGCAGTGCGAGACTCGGCTAGGTCGCCACTGGCAGCGGATGCCCGCGCCAACCCGAGGTGTGCGAGCGCCCCAAGGGGAGAATTCTCGACGATGCCAGGATGGTCGATGATTCTCTGAAACTCGCTTGCGGCCTCGTGGCTCTGACCTGCCTGCAGGTATGCGTATCCACGAAAATAGACAGGACTCAGAGGCCCTACTGGCGGTGATGGGTTTCCAAGCTCATACGCCTGGGTAGCCCGAAGGATCTCGAGGGCCTTCGAGGGATTATGCCGATTGACTTCCAGGATTGCGCGGACCGAGGGCAACCAATAGAAATTCATGATCGTATCGTGAGGATAGTTTTTCTCCAAATCGTCCGCAATCTTTGCCGCTTGGGTGGTATCACCGGCTCGCGCTAGAGCCACAGCGGCAATCGCCTGAACATAGCGGCCACGCGGGGCAAGTCGCAGCGCCGAGGCAGCAGCCTGCCGAGCGAAGGCAGAATTTTCGACTTCCGCTTCGAGGAACGCATCACTCACCGCCCAGCCAGCCGCTACTTCTCCAGTTCCATTCCGTTGCGCGGACTCCACCGCCCGCTCCGAATACTCTCGTGCCTTCTTCAACCGGCCATGGTACGCCTCGGTGTCCGATTGCGCCGACAACAACATGTCCTCGTATCCTGGCTTGCCCATGGCCAGGGCGAATTGTTTTCGCATTGCTTCCTCGTCGTTGCGCAAGAACGCGAGGGTGTAATAGTCCCCGGCAAGTGCTTCGGGAACGATCCCGTGTGCCAGCCCTTGGTCGAGAACCGCTTTGACCTCGCCCGGGCGATTCAGAGCGAAATAGGAAGTCGCGAGGTTGTCATAGGTAATAGAGTTGTCTGGACTCAGCCGAAGACCCTGCTGAAAATCCGGAACGCTTCCTTGATAGTCACCCCGAAGATTCTTGTCCGCACCGTCATCGTTATAGACGCCGCCGTCGCGTGGGTAGGTCCGTTTCCAGAGCTCAGCGATCTGTTCGTCCTTTACCAAATCCCCCGTTACATAGGATGATTCAAGAATCGAAATGGCAAGTCGTTCGTGCTCAGTGACCCGGTCGCGTAGTTCGTAGGCGCGATGTGCGTACTCACTGGCTTGGGCAGTTTCCCCAATATTGCCGTTCATAACCGCCAAGATTGAGTAGGCACCGGCAAAATTGGGATCTAATTCGGTAGCACGCACAAAAAATGGTATCCCAGCCCCGCTTCCTTTCTCGCCCACGGCCTTTAGGCCCAAGTTGTATGCCCTCAACGCTTCCAGTGAACTGGTGGTTGCTTGTTGAAGGGGTGCGTCGAATCTTTGAACGGAGGCCAGGGATTCTCCCAATTTTCCACGAAGTTCAGAGGCTGCTTTCCCGAGCGCCGCTAGAACATTCTCTTTAGAAGCGGCGTCGGCCCCGACTCGCACCAGCAAAGCACCTGTGGAGCAGTTCACGGCTTCGAGAGCGACAAGATACTGGCTGCCCAGTTCGGAGATCGTACCCGTCAGCGTGGCTTTGGACTGCGTGCGCTGGCAAACCTCTCGCGCCACGTCCTGGGTTAGCGGCGTGTTCGATGGGCGACCCATGTAACGCAAAGTTTCTTGCACTTGTTCGTCGGATACAAGACTTAGAAAAGGGGACTGCTGCAGCGAAACGGCCAGCGCTGGCTTAAGGGCTTCGTCGAAAACCGGATCTCCGGTTGTGTTCACAAAATCAGACAGGAGAATGGTGTCTCTTTCGGTGAGATGGGGCCCTCTTGTGGACCGCCAGTATAAACCCGCGGCAACGACAGCGACTGCCATTAGGGACACCGCCGCCAGAGATTTCCAATGCCGCATCAAGGGGTTGCTTCTTTCCACAGGCGGCATGGCGGTGGCAACACCCGATTGACTCGTGGGCGTCGCTGGTTGAGCCGCACTAGGTGCAGAGGGATGGGAGCTGACCACATCTGCGCTTGCGTGCATCTGAACGCTGCGTCCGGAGTCTGTGTCGCGCTTCAGCCTTTGCAGTTCAGCTCGCATTTCGGAGGCGTGCTGGTAGCGCAGTTCGCGGTCCTTTTCCAGGGCACGGTTGACGATGCGCTCCAATTCTGCCGACACGTCAGGGTTCAGACGTGTCGGAGATACGGGGGCGCGGTTGAGAACAGCGTCAAAGATTATGCCCGAGGTGTCACCCCGGAACGGAAGTACCCCGGTCGCCATCTCGTACAACACCGCTCCGAACGAGAAGAGATCGGTGCGGGCATCCAGTTCCTTGCCTCGCACCTGTTCGGGAGACATGTAGGCCACAGTGCCCAACGCAGTTCCCGGACTGGTCAGATGGGGTTCGTCGAGGGTGCCCGACAGCGTGTTTGCTCCGGCAATCTGACTCGAAGAACTAATCGGGCTCGTGACCTTGGCCAAGCCGAAGTCGAGGACTTTGGCGTGTCCGCGCTTGGTGACGAAAATGTTCGCAGGCTTGATGTCGCGGTGGATGATGCCTTCGGAGTGAGCCGCATCCAGTGCGTCGGCAATCTCGATTGCGAGAGACAGGATCAACTCGGTTTCCATCGGCCGCCCACCGATGCGATGCTTCAGTGTCAGCCCATCCAGAAACTCCATGGCGATAAAGGCTTCGCCGTGCTGGTCGTCAATTTCGTAGATCGTGCAGATATTGGGATGATTCAACGCAGAGGCCGCCTTGGCTTCACGCTGAAAGCGGCTGAGCGCTTGCGGGTCTTTGGCTACCTCGTCTGGCAGAAACTTGAGCGCCACAAAGCGACTGAGCTTCACATCCTCGGCCTTATAGACCACGCCCATGCCGCCGCCGCCGAGCTTCTCGATGATGCGGTAGTGCGAGATGGTTTGGCCGACGAATCGGGAGGAAGTTGCCATTGGCGAGAATGTTAGGTCGGACAGCAAAGAAAGGTCAATCGCAATGCTGCGTCGCAACTGCTCAAGTTCTAAGCCTCGCGGACCACGAGCTGTCGCGGACACGGTTTCGTGACATTCGCTGATAAACTTGATTAGGTCTTGAATTCGATGGAAACGTTAGCAGAATCAAGCGGACAACCCCAGTTATCCCGCTCCGGCTGGGGCGGAAGGAGACGCGGCGCGGGGCGTCGCCCACGCGATGTGGGGAGGTGGATCGCTGCAAGGGGCCTGAAACCCGCTAGCGCCGCCGAAATTCTTGAGAGAGCCGATGAACGAGCCATTTGGTATCGCTTGCTGCACTCCGAAGATGAGGCAATCGTGCTGAGACCGGCCATGTATTTGACTGATCGCAGGGAAGGCCGTCCGGCTCAACAGATCAACGTTACCAGCCTAGGGGTGACCATCAGTGCGAACGAGATAGCCCAAGCCAAGGCCATAGTGCGAGAGCTAGTCAGTGCCCACCTCGCACCATCGCTGCATGAGCTAGGCGAGGGAAGCCCATTGCCAGAGGCGTCCGATCTAGGTCAATGAGCGCAATAGCGATTTTCGCCAACGACTTCGCGGCATGTCAACTTCTTGCAGCGAAGCTACAAGCGTCTATTCTCTTTCTCTCTTGTTTCAAGAGAAAACCCGGCTGGAGCCGGGCAGTTTGGAAATAACAGTTCGAGAAATCTGTCGCGACAACGTTTCGTGTCCAGCTACGGAGCGATGCGGTCGGTCAGCGTGTCATTGTGATATGTGGAATGCTCGCGCAGTTTCAGCCAACCACCGTCAGGCTTGAGCGTATCCCCCGCGCCATTTTTTTCGGTAGTGGCAAAGTCCTGCCATGAGTTGTAGCGGACGACAGTAAGGTAAGTCCATGGGCCGCCTTCCAGATGTTGCATCAGCACCGTTCCAGAGGAGGTGTCGCCGGTGGGGTTTTGGCTGAGTGACTTTTCCAGTTGATCGCGGTGTCCGGGAGCAGCGCGATAGACGGAGACCACATAGACCGATCCTTCAGTTTTCGCAACCGAGCCCTCGTCAATGCCCAGGGCTTTGCTGAACTCGGACCAGGAAGGGCCGTTGACAAAAGTATCATTGTGCCAGGCGCTCAAATCACGCATGGCGGCAGGCACCGCGATACCGGTGGCTTCCACGGTGGCCTTGGTTCCGAGATGCTGGATGGTAACGTAGTCCCAATCTTCCCCTTCCTGGTGGCGCAGGACGATGCGATGTGCGGACATGGGTACATTGGGGTCGGCAGTCTTCAGATAGTTGCCCTCCTCGATGGCCTTACCAAGAGCGGCCTTGGCAAAGTGCACATGGTAAACGTCGGTGCGCGCAGCAGGCGCGCTCTGCGCCGCAGAAATAGAAACGAACAAGAGCAAAGCAAGCAACAGGGTGCAGGTGCTTTTCAAGGTTTCCTCCAGGTTTTCGATTCGGGATCGATTGGCCGAGTGGTGAGCCAGCGAGACGAGTGGGATTATAAGCGTCGTTGGACTTTTTGTACAAGGCGATACGGGGCAAATCCGGCGCGGAAGAGACAATCTGGCGCGAAGGTCCACACTCAAAGCCGACACTCTCTGCCCCTTGACTGAGCGCGGACACGGGGAGGAGGGTCTCTGTCCGAATCATAACTGACGTTACTAAGGCGTTAGAGCTCATTGAGAATTGCGGGGCTTGCCGTAGGTGCGCGGAAACGCCCGACGCGAAGCCGTGGACAAGCTGTCTAACACGACGGTTCTTGACTCGGAGCGGGCACAAAAGTGGGCACAGTGGCGAGGGGATGATGCTGAGCAGGTTCAGTAAACGTCTGAAAGGAAATGGCTCCTCAGGTAGGAAACGAAACCGCTCAGGTGCCTAGAATACGAACCTGTCGTCGCCCACAGCCTGCACAGCGCGCGATTCTCAGGGTCCGCATATAGATATGCATCCTGCCTGACGTTTCTAGCCTGAAAAACGCTCAAATTGGCTCGAATCCAGGCTCTCCCTCGTCAAAGAATCACCGGGGGTTACGACGGCTATTTGGAAAAGCGTCTACACTCGCAATGATCTTTATCGCGCTGGCGCTATATATGTCGGTGTCGGCGCAAACTGAGTCAGTTCGATTCAACGACTGGAGCCTAACACCCGGAGAAACTCAATCAACCGGGTGCGATGTTGATAAACAACGCGCTGCGGACAAGATTGTCTCGCCTCCCCAATCTCAATAGCAAGACATGGAGACGAGCAATGAAAAAGCAAAAGGATGCGAAAAGGGCCGCTGCGAACGACAAAGAGACGAAGGTCGAGGAGCGGTACTCACTGGGTTCAATCGCCACGGTCAAACGCGGCTTTCTATTGGAGTTCGTGAGTTCGTGGAGAAGAAAGGAACGGTGAGCGCGGAGCAACTGGTGGAATCCTTCAACGGACGGCAGATCGACGGCCACAAAATCGACGCTGCCAGGGTTCACCGGTACATCCGGTACGCCGTCAACAACGGCCAGTTCAAGAAGGCGAAATGAGCGGGGTGAAGTTCTCTCCCGGCTCGGTCGTGGCGACTCCGGGTGTCCTGGAAGCATTCAGGGCATCCGGGGACGACCCGCTCGCCTACCTAATTCGGCATTTGGCAGGCGATTGGGGCGATGTTGACGAGCACGACCGCAACGAAAACGAACTCAGCCTCCAGCACGGCTGGCGTCTGCTATCCGCTTACACGCTCTGCACCCTGAGCGCCATTTTCATTACCGCGGGTGCGGGACGCTAGCCTTTAGTTTTGGCGTTATGTTGCTCACAACCTGCCTCTAGGCGATCTTTTTGCCGGCCGGTTCCGCTAAGGCGCCGCGTATCGAATCCAAGAATCCACGGACAGCAACCGAATCTTCGCCTTTTCTCCAGGCCGCATAGACTTCGATTTTGGCCTCCGGTTCATTCAGACGGACCGAGGCCAAATCCAGACCAGTAATTGAGTGATTCAATATCGCGCCTGGGCCAACGAAGATCGCTTTCCCCGAAGCCAACATGATCGCACCGGCTTCTTCGTGCGCTTCCACGTGAGTCACCACGACATGAGGCGCGAACCCTTGCCGGTTAAACATGCCCATCATCTTGTCCTGAAGTCCCGAAAGCCTCCAGCGGTTGAAACCGATCAGCGGCTCCTCGGCGATATCTTGCAGACGGACAGAGCGGCGCTTTGCCAGGCGGTGACTCTTGGGGAGAATTACGACAAACCACTCCTCGTAAAGAGCTTCACACTCCAGATTCAACTCATCGACGGGAGAGCGTAGAAAACCAACATCAATCTCCCGCCGGCGCAGAGCCTCGTTCTGGAAACTGGAAAAAATGTTGCGGCATTCTACTTCAGCCGCCGGAAATCGCCGGCGATGTTCGAATACGACTCTACTGACAATGCCGCCCAATCCGGAAGATAACCCAACGCGCACAGTACCGACTCCGCCTTTCTGAGTATGGCGGGCAACGTCAGCAGCATGACCCGCCTGCACGATGAGCTTGCGCGCTTCTTCGAGAAAAGCATGGCCGGCGGTGGTCAGTTCGACTTTGCGCTTATCGCGAACAAAGAGCATGACTCCGAGATCGTCTTCCAATTGACGGATCTGACGGCTGAGAGGCGGCTGGGTCAGATGTAACTGTTGCGCCGCCTGACGTAAGTTCAGGCACTCGGCCACCGCGACGAAATACCGGGCGTGACGCAGTTCCATGGAGGCATTTTACACTCCCGGCAACACCCCATACCGTGCTTGGGCCGGCGCAACGCCGATGCAACACGTATTTTCGACTGATACCGCAGAAGTATCACTCCGCGCGCGAAAGATGTATTGGACAGGTTTCCATTTTCACACCACCCTCGTGCGGCAAGGAGCGAGCGGGTGGTGGGGCCGGCAATATGTTATGTGAGCAACTCGCGCTCCGATGGATCGTTCTCCGGCGCCGAGCGCTCTGTTTGGGACGCCGAGGACCATGTTCAACCCGCGACAGCTTCAGATTTCGATGAAGTTCACTTTCTAGGACCGTGACGCGCATCGCGTCTTGCACCTTTGTGCATTGTAACGAACCGACAGTCTCTCAAAACCGTTGATTTAATTCCGGTTTCTGAATTGAATTTGCTTTCTTCATTTCCCAAAGGAGCCTCTATGAATGAGAGCGATGCACGATCTCAAGATGCCCAAGTATGGAAGCATTTATATAGAGCTGCCGTCCTTGAAACCAATATGGAACTTGTCCCTCGACGAATACTGGAAGCGCGGAAAGCTGCTGGGCAACGCGCCATGCACTTGATTCGCGAGGAGGCTGCGATCGACGAACCAGAATTACAAGACTTGGTGTATGCAAGTGTGGTTTTGGACGAGTTGAGCAGAAGGTGTCAATCCGGTAGACATTAGAGAACCAAGCAGTCAATTTCGGAGTGTCAAGTCTGAACTTCTCAAGAACTCTCCGTTTGCGGTCGAGCGTGATAATTTGTGCGAATCCTGTCGTGACCCAGATCAGCACCCTGTTCCTTCAATCGGTAGGCAATTGCATTTATGTAGAAACTGTTCTCAATTACAACGATGGTCGCCTCTGCAGTTCCGCCCTGTACTCGCTCCCACAACTTTTTATTGGATTGAATCTTGTGACGGAGACCGAGATATTTTTGGTACTTGAGTTCTCCACCGCCTAATGCTGCGCGCAAGTCACGCGCCCACTCTAGATTTGACGACTCCGCGAATTGTGCAAGGATGTAGCACCGATCATCTACGTGCGGAGCGTTAAGCTGTGGCTGTCGCAGTAAGAGAGGCGTTCATGCTCCACGCACAACGCATGGCATGAGTCGCACTCCTGAACTCGCTGCTTACAGCGGAGCCATCGTGCGTTGTACGAAACCAAACGCAGCAGGAGTGTGCGCCCAGAAAGAAATGGCTCCTCAGGTAGGATTCGTACAAAGACCGCATTCCGTAAGTCTTGTGCTTTCAGTAACTTGTTGAAAACACTCAGCCGCACTATTCTCAGATTTCGCACCATTCTCCTTCTTCGCAGAAACGTAGTACGAAAAGTAGTACAAACTGGTACGGCATGAGCATTTTGCAGCCTGACGAGATTCGCAGTTTGCGGTCGATGACCGTCAGTTCCTTCATGCTTGGCAACTTGGCAAGCTCTTCAGCCCGTTTCTTGCGTCGAGCTTCAATCTGGTCTCGTTGAGTCTTCCTGCAGGCTTTGCACAGAACCCCCGTAGTTGGGGGAACAGGCGGAACCTTTTGACAGGACGCGCACAGCTTTTCAGGCTCAGGCTCAGGCGGGGTAGGTTCCCATGAATCCAGATCAAGCAGATTCTCAGACTTGACACCTATGTTCTCGACCTTGTGCTCAACCGCTCAACCAGTTGTTGTTTGCGTTCCTCTTTCCAAAGAGGTGTGGTGCTGTCGTATCCGTAGTTCACTGTTGTTCTCCTTGGCCGTACTTACGTTTTAGACGCCGCATGGCAATGAGCCAAGCGACGTAGTTCTGGACAAAATCAATTCCGGACTTTTTGACGATGGCGTCAATCGAGTCCCTTACTCCTTGCCGCTGTTTGTTGTTCACTGTGTTCTCCTGACCTGATCTATGACGCAGGTGGTCATGCTGCGCTGCACAGCGATTAGTTGCTGCGCTTCACTTGAGATTGTTGAGAGTCCTGGCGATATTGCCAGGGTGCTCTTGGTCTAGACAGTGGTCATACTCGAAGAAAGTGTCCGTATTACTCTAGGCAGTGCGGCTGGCAGGGCAAGCATTATCTCACAAGGGTGCTTGACTCCTTGGATAGTGCATTTGCGGACTTCGATACTGAGACCGCGAAGCTGGACCTGCCTAATATGCAGAACCGCAAACCTGAAGCCATCAAACGTTATCTTGAGTTCCGCCTACAGCAATTCAAAATGCTGCTTGATGCGGTTGAGGATTACGTTGAAGAGAAATACCCTGCGACAGGCGGACATTCTTAGCCCCTTCTATCCCGTGGCCGCCCGGATCAGCCGCCTCGCTGAGAAACTGGCTAATGTGATCTTGACTTGAATCCTCCATAGGTCAGGTAGACGCCGAGGGCGAGCGAAATAGCTCCGTACAAGTAAAACAATTGCTGGTAGTGAAGCTGCTGAAGAAAGAGTCTTGTTTCCATCTCAGGGGGCAGGAACAAGAAGAATAGGCTCTTCACGAGCGCCATCCAGCCGACAAGAGTGACCACGACGACGAGCGTACCTCCCGCCCAGATATTGTGAGCAAGAACCATTGCCAGCCCAGCCGCCAGCGTGATTACGCCGAGGATCAACGTCATCGATGGGTTCTGAAGAAGGGCGGTCACCGTCTCCACAGTCGCTTGGCTGTGAGTCATCATGGATAGCCCGACGAGAATGCAGTACAGCCCGATCAACCTGCTGAGAAAAAGTGTACGCGGCGACATGGTGGCCTCCAGCCCTTGTGACCTATCCTAACTTAGCTGTTTCGAGCGAATCGGCCAATCGAATAGCGGAATAGCAGAGGTCCTACTCTATTTCTTTTTCAGACGCCAAACGATAGTGAGCGGGTCTCGACCTTTGCCGGGGCCGATGAGTCCACGCCGTTCCATCGCTTTGATGGTATTGCGATTGGCGGACAGAGGGCGTATTTCTTCATTATTTTTCAACCGCCGCAGAACTGGGTTGCCGCCGAGCGAATCAGTTTCAAGCTGGTATCCGTCTTGGATGTGCGACAGCAGGTCTTGTTCGACCTCAGTGAGTTTTGGAGGGAGATTGGCAGTTTTCTTCTTCACTTTGTTCATGTCTATTCGCAATGAGGTTAGCTGTCCGATTCCCCTAGTCGAAGTACCGGGGGCTCGGTTCGGCAGCAGACCCTATACCGTTGCCAAAGCTGAAACCACGGGCTATGTGCGAGCATTTCATCGTGCCTGCGATTGGCAGCCGAGATGTCGCTCACGCTGAGTGGTCTAATGTCCGGCGCTTCGAACATTTCCTGTAGCTGCTCAATGTCGTCAATAATGCGTTCAACGTCCATTCCGTCTCAATATCCAACATAAGCACTGCAACGGTCAAACGGGACGGTATCAACTCGTCTGCGAGAGCGCCCCGCACGCAGTGAAGAGCCGCCGATCAGTCGCCGGGCTATTGTCGCTGCGTTTGCACACGGGATGGAGGCGTACCATTGCGCATGAGCAGAATACATCCAGAATGCCCCGGCTCTGACCCTTCTGGTTATTCGGTAGCCGCCGAGGTCCGCGTTCGAGAAGCGCCAGACGAGGACGAAGAGGAAGACGAGAACGACCACAAAGAAAAAGAAGATGACGATGACGACGCCGACGACGGCTAGCGTGCATATCTATTCGACTCCAGCTTGTTCTTCGGGTGAGGAGGTCGTTATGCAGTTGGTGGATTTCATGAGAGGCGCTTGCGTACTCTTAGCTTGCGTCGGTGCCGGAACGCCGTTGGCTCTAGCTCCACAATCGGGCACATCGTCTAAGACAACTCCCCTCATCCTCGAAGAAAACGAAGGCGAGCGGCGGGTTATAAGGGGCTGGCCCGGTCACCCAGAGCCGGGAGAAACGTTCATCCTGAAAGTTGACGCGAAGAATGGCGGTTCTTCGCATCTGGTTTTCGTGACAGTCGATCTTGGTCAGGGAGGAGAGATCCCGACTCATCGACACCCGTCTGCCGACGAAATCCTCTTTTTCCAGACTGGAACTGCGAAGGTGCGTTTGGGAGATTCAGTCCGGGTAGTCCACGCGGGTTCCACCGTGTTCATCCCTTCGGGAACATGGATTTCTGTTTCCAACATTGGGAAAGAACACATAAAGGGAGTGGCGGTTTTTTCCTCACCAGGATTCGAGGACTACATGCGAGACGTATCCGTTCGCGAGGGAGAGAAAAACGTGCCGCTGTCGGAAGCCGAAGACGCCGAGATTGCCAAGAGGCATTCCCATGCCGTGATTTACAAAGAACCGTAGTCCGAACTGTTGAAACCCTGCGGTGCTATCCCGTGAGCGCCCGGATCAACGGCGTGGCGAACGACGATCCAGAATGCTCCTCGCCCGCGGAACTCGCCAAGATTCAGGATCGGCGGTTTTAGCGTGACTGCGGGCTAACTAAGTGACTCTATTTAGTGCTACTGGGACCAGTGACGCGGACGGTTCAGTCATAGGTCGAGCAAAGCGAGCCGAAGGGAAACCTTGACGGGTTCCTTGCCCGTCTGCATCATTCGCAGAAAAACGAAGGCAATATCCCCCTCCTCCTAGGGCAGGTGCTGTTGATAATCAGGGACAAAGCTGGGATGAAGTGTCTGCGACGGAGTTAAACAAACGCAACGAAAACGAGGAAACCGTGTTTGATACTACGAGGTCCCAGGGAGGATCAACAATGTCAACGAAACCCTTCGTCTATTCTTTGTTGGCTTACCTCTTGTTCATCCCTCTTACCGCTGGTGCGGATCAAGCACGAAGCGTGGTCGTCGGCGTAAATGTTGTAGGCGTTCAGCAGATGAACGAATCGCAGCAGGATGCTTTGATTGAGCAGCTTGTGCAGAACCACGTGAAGACTGTCCGCACGGGCATCGGCGAAAAGTTCAATCGCTTCATTATTCGTGCGTATGAACGCGGCATTGGTGCCGTCGTGATTGTCTATCCGGGTGAAGGGAACCCTGACGCACGCAAGCGTCCGGCTGACCCATCGGTAGGACTGAACTACGCTCAGTCGGGCTTGACAGATGCCGATCCGGCGAAGTTTAAGACTCTGTTCGCTACCCAGCTTGCTCCATTGGAGGCGGCAGGGGTCCACCTTACGGCGCTTGAACTTGGGAACGAAATCAACGGACCTTTTTTCAACGGCGACTTTCTTCCTGCCCAAGCCTCAGGACGCGTGCTTGGAATAGAAGACCTCAATAATCCCCATGATCCGGAAGGGCGCGCCATCACGGCCAGTTACCTGGGCTATCTGAAGGTTGTCGCCGCGCTCAAGGAGTTGCGCGACCATTCGAAATTGAATCAGGCGACACCCATCATTTCAGCCCAGCTGGCCGATGGCGGACTTCCTGGCAAGAAGCCGGGCCAGAGACTGGATGGGGTGAGCGTTCCGGCCACTCTTGAGTTTCTGCGTCAACACGGCATGGACAATCTGGTGGACGGTTACGGCGTGCATGTGTATCCGACTAGCGAAGCTCGCGGGGGCGTCTTGGCGCTGGTCGACTATCTCAACAAGGATGCTTTTGCTGTGTGCACTTCCGCGAAGCCTTGTTGGCTTACGGAATGGGGGTTCAGTAATTCCGACGAATCCTGTCCTATCAATGATCAGGGGCGCGTGCAACAGGTTGGAACTATGCGGGGTGCATTGAAACATTTTGCTGAACAAGGGCGGTTGGCTGCATCGATCGTCTTCTCCTGGAGCACCGGCCATAAAGGGATTGTCCGATGCGGCGCCGTGACCGACGCGGGTAATCTGGCCCTGAGTGCAATATGATGCCAAATCAATTAAGAAGACCGCCCATGTTACGAACATGGAGAAAACTCGCACAGTCCATCGTTCCTTCCGGATGCCCGCTGCACATGCGTCTGAGACCACTCGCGTTGCCAACCTGTTTGGCCTGATTGAATTCCTCTTCCAGTTGCTTTCGCCTTGCCTGCATACTGCTTGTGCTCAAAGGATTCTTTAGCGAGAAACGGGGTACGAATTTCACACAGGACGAAAAATACATTCTCGGGTGTTGAGGCGTTTCAAAACCTATACCCGTGTGACCACCCCGAACTGAAATTCCTCGATCAATCGAATCATCCACTTGTGGCCGCTGCGGAAACACCCTTTTTGACCACCGGGCCTAAGAGCCGATTTTCGCTTGGGTTCACCACGCTCGCCTGGCCTTATTTGGCGGAGATAGCTGTGGAACGGCGGAAAACTCTAGACGCCGCCAGGGATAAGCTCCTGTTTGCCCGTCACTCGCCCGGAATCCGTGACAAGCCCGGTTTAGCACTTGAAAGAATTGCTTTGACACACGGCGTGGTGGCCCGATCTTGCGCGAACTCGCAAATTCCAACGGGAAACAATAGTCGTGGGCAGATGAAAGTCATCAAAATACATCTTCAGCGGATCCGAGCAACTATTGCGGTCACGTCATCGGACTGCTTTCCAGCACTGAACTGATTTACCTCTTCCAGCAATTTTGTCAGCAAACCTGAAATCTCCAGATTTCTGCCTGCTTCCAGCACTTGTATGAGCCGCGCCTCCCCAAATTCCTCTTCGCGGTCGTTGTAGGCTTCCGTTACACCGTCACTGTATAGGACCAGGAGATCTCCTGGCTGAAATTGCACTTCGTTGGTCGAACATTGCCATTGTTCAAACAGGCCCAACACCGTCGCCGTCGCGGACAGCCTTTCAACGCTTCCATCCTGGCGAAGAACCAGAGGGGGATTATGGCCGCAATTCACGTAACGCAGCCTGCGGGCGGCGTCGTCGTAAGAGCCAGCGAATAAAGTCGTGTATCGGTTGGGCTCCGAGTTCTCATAGAAGAGGCGGTTGACGGACTGTAATATTTGGGGAAGGTTTTCTGATGCCACCGAGTATTGGCTGCGAATACTCGCCTGCAAATTGGCCATCAGCAGAGCGGCTGACATTCCCTTGCCCGCCACGTCGGCGAGCACGAAGCCGACCCGTCCCGCGCCCAATTCCACGAAGTCGTAATAGTCTCCACCTACGGCGCGAGCCTGATTACACCCGCCCGCGTATTCCAGCGTCTTCAAGCGCGGAAGCCTTTGAGGGAACAGCTTCCGCTGCACTTGCCGGGCGATTTCCATTTCCTGCGAAACGGCTCTTTCGGCCTGCAGACGTTCGGCGATGTCTTCCGCCAAATTCAGATTTTCCAGTGTCACACCCGCCTGGCTTGCAACTGATCGCAGAAGCATTTTGTCTTCGCTGGAATAAGGCTCATCGGAGAGCCGGGGGCCGAGGACAAATAGTCCCAGCAGATCGCCGGAGCGGCTTGGGAAAGGAACGATGCACTCCGCCAGAAGCGGAGCGAACATGGAAAATACCGCATAGGCAGTCGGACTCAGCGATGCATCCCAGGGCTCGCCGTCAGCACGTAGGTACTCCAGTCCAGGGGAGTCTTTGCGGATCCTCTTCAATGCTAGCGGCAATATGGCGGCGTCGCTTTCCAGGTAATCAGGTCCGGCCTCCACATACACAGCAGACCAACTAGGGTGAAGCGCCTCGCCGACGCTCGGAACCATCTCCAGAGCCAATTCCTGGCGTGCTTGGACGGTGCGCGCCTTCTGGGCTAAGTCCTGGAGAATTCGGCGTGCATCGTACGCGCCGCGGAAGAACGCCCGGTCAATTCGTCCCGTAACCTGCTTCAGGCCTGGGGTCGAGACCCAGGCGAGCATCACCCCGAAACCCACGCCGACAACCATTGCAGCTGTCGACCCCAACGCAAAGAATCTCGAAAAGGACAGCGTGAACAGCACGGTTATCGAGACCGCTACGAGCAGCACGAACACGATCAGTCCCCGGCTGACCAGAAGATACCGGGCGCTGCGACGGAGCAAGACTGGAATTGCAAGCACACGATGCTTCACAACCGCGTACGCAAATGACGTTGGGAAAATAAAAAGCACGATGATGTCGAAGAAGTCCAACCAAAACGGTACATGAAATTGCAGGAAATCCGTGGTTCCGCGCGCGATCGCTGCCGGTGTGACACCAACCACAGTTCCCCAAAAAATCACCCGGATCTTTCGCCGTGCCTCTCTGGTAGGGAGAACGAACGCGTTCCATGTTAGTGAGAGCAGACCTAAAACAAGGCAGCCATAGATAAAAGCCAAGACGGCACGGTCGGCGACCCGCTGTCCCATGAAGCTGACTAGCGCCGGCCAGGGCTCAGGTCCTCCTTTATCCAATCCAAAAACGCCGAAAGAAACACCGGTGCCGAGCAGCACCCACTTCAGCCACGGAAGATGACGGTCGAGGGGAGATCGTGCCGGAAATACCGCAAAAAAATAGTAGAACAATGGCGTAAGGGCACCCACGAACAAAGCTCGGTAGCCCAACATGAACGGCAGAATCAATCCGTGCAACGCCATGAACGAGCTGGGAAGGTCCGAGACGGCGATAAAACCAGCAAAGAGAAGCGCCAAGAGCCATGCGCTGGGGTCCTCTAACCGCATAAACAACACGGACAAACCGACTATCAGGAAGACGACCGGGTAGGTTCCCATGATCTGGAGGGCTAGGCTTCGGACCAGCGGCAGACTTGGACTAGCGGGGGCCCGGAACGTCGCTCTTATTACAAGGGGTTGTTGCACGCCGGGCCTTTGAATCGTCAGGGTAACCACATCGCCCGGTCGCCCTTTGGACCATGCAGAACTCAACGCGTAAGCGTCGAGTTTTTTCCCATCCACTCCGATAATACGGTCGTTAGTTCGCAGACCCGCCTCGTCCGCCGGACTGCCTTTCTCAACCTTGGTGATCTCGCTTACCTCGGTCGAGGAAAAAAGCGTTGTATCCATCCCTAGTTCTACGTGCGGATGCAGCCGAACGTAATACATCCATACGCAGCTATAGACCACGGTTGCAGCGGCGAAAATGAGCGCTGCCGTCAGCAGCAACGTGTGGAGAGCTGACTTTGGCCCCTGCGGAGTGACGGGAGGCCGTTGCAATTTTGGCGATAGATACGCCTGCGCTGGTTGACCGTTGATCTCCACCGTTGGAGGCGAAGCGGCTGGCAACATATGCGAAGGATTATAGCGCCGGCCCTCACTTGCGAGCCCCATGAACAGCCTTTATGATCTGCTGAAACGATCGTTGAAAGCGAGTTGTCGGCTAAACCTTCCTTTACAAGATTAGATTAAGAGTAGCCCGTCATCCGTCCGAGAACGGACGATGATAAGGACAGTTGGCCTGACGGCGGTCTTTCTGCCATTAGCAGCACGACGTGCATACTGGCCGCAAATCAGCAAGAATCGTCAAGCTGATTCCTTTCATCCGGTCTAGGATGTGGCTGCGCGATGAGAACGGTAACCCTACACGACTACAAGCGGCGAATGCTGCGGGTTCTGGTTCATATCCAGCAGCATCTGGATGAATCGCTGCAGCTAGAGGAACTGGCTGGGCTGGCCTGCTTCTCTCCCTACCACTTTCACAGAGTTTTCAAAGGGATGGTGGGCGAATCGGTGAAGGAATACGTGCGCCGGTTGCGCTTGGAGCGGGCCGCCAGCCAACTCAAACTGGGTTCGGCTTCGGTAGTGGACATCGCGCTCGGAGCCGGCTACGACAGCCACGAGGCATTCACCCGTACGTTCAAGACTGCCTTTGGCACGGCACCTTCGCAGTACCGTTTGGCTCGCCGGGTGGAATTGGCTAGAGCCCCGTCTGGCGTGCATTTCCACGAGCCGATAACGGTGCGCTTTCGGACACTACGTCGAGGAGGAAATATGAAGGTCGAGATCAAGCAGTTGAAACCGATGCGCGTGGCATTCATGCGCCACGTGGGACCGTACGCGGAGGTGGGTAAGACCTGGGAGCAGTTCCTCACCGTCATGGGGAAGGAGGGTTACCTCGGAGGCAATCCAATGATGCTGGGAATTTGCCACGACGACCCGGAGGTAACGCCGCCCGTCAAGGTTCGCTATGACGCCTGCTTGACCGTAGGCGAGGACTTCGGGCCGAGCGGTGATATCGGAGCACAGACCGTGGCCGGCGGCGCATATGCGGTGACTACGCACACCGGCCCGTACAACCAGCTCGGGCGCACATACGCGGAGTTCCTCGGGCAGTGGATGCCACGCAGCGGACGCGAACTGCGCAACGCTCCGTGCTTTGAGGTTTATGTCAATGATCCACACGACACGGATCCGGAGGAATTGCTGACGGACATTTACGCTCCATTACAGGAGGAGGCGAAGGGTGCAAGGGAGTGACCATGGCTACGACAGAAAAAGTCGATCTCTACAAAGACAACAAGAAGGAGTATGCGGCGACTCCGAAGCCCGCGCTGGTTGAGATCGGCCTGGCTGTTTATCTCAGCATCAGCGGGCGAGGTGCGCCCGGCGGGAACGCGTTCAGTGAGGCTATTGGCGCACTGTACGGAGTAGCCTTCACGGTCAAGATGACCCGCAAGTTTGCCGGCAAACGAGACTACGCTGTCTGCAAACTCGAAGCTCTATGGCCGAATCTAAACTGGGATGACACAACGCCTGACAGAGAACAGTGGGTCTGGCAATTGATGATTCGGACGCCGAAGTTCGTAGCGGCGATGGACATCAGCCAGGCGATCGAAACGTTGATGAAGCGCGGGAAAGGAGCTGAAGTCCAGCGGGTCGAATTGCGGGCGCTCAGCGAAGGGCTGTGCGTGCAGGCATTGCACGTGGGACCGTACGAGGACGAAGGCAAGACGATGGCAACGATGCGGGCTTTTACCGAAAGGCAGGAGTTGCGCATCGCTGGCACACATCATGAGATCTACTTGTCAGATCCGCGGCGGGTAGCGGTGTCCAAACTCAAGACCATCTTGCGGGGACCCGTGATGAAGGCGGAGGGATAATCCATTGCGCTCATGTCAGCCACAAACATTCCGTGTCGATCGACTTCCCCTACTTCCAGGCTAGTCGGCAACCCTTACCTTATCGGATTACGGAAGGTTAGCCCGTCACCCGTCCACAAACCCGCAACTTCCCAGAAGCCGACTTCTGGCCCGCGTGACTAAGGTTCGTCCCATGAAGCAGCAGTCCGCCACTTTCCCCATAGCTGAACACAAGCCGACTTCTCGTTACTGATCTGGCGTCGCTTCCCATGAGCCCGTTTCTGGACCGAGAGGATGAGGCGCCGAAGGATCCCCCGATTCACTTCCTGTTTGCCGACCACCTCTATCGGAATCGACAAAACCAGCCCGCTTAGCAGGACGTGCGCTTCGGCCTGTTGTCGTCAGATGACAATTCGCTTACGGTGATGGCTGACGATAACGCGCGCGTTTCCATGCCCCGTAGCCATCACGGAATTCCGATGAGGAGACCGACGCTCATACCGATGGATTGCTGGTGGCCTCCGGCAAAACTGTAGTCGTAAGCCGGTTCGAGGAACCAGCCGAACCGGTGTTTGCCGGTCGGCCAGAACATGAAGTCTCCCGCTATCTCCCCAGAGATGGAGTTGGTCATTTTCCCGTTCTGTCTGACGTGGACCCATTCGGGACCGACGCCCACCATGAACTCTGCCTTCCGTGATATGGTCCACGGCTTCTTGAAAAGTAGGTCGGTATCCCATTCCGTTGACTCGTGAGTGTGGAAGGGCGACACTCCTGCCTCAATCTCCAGCCAGTTTTTTATGGGTGTCAGCTCGGCTGCAAGATTCGGCGCGAACGTTGCGGCGCCTCCGCTGAGGTTCCAATTAGTTGCTGCGCCAAGCTCAACAATGGCTACGGGGTCTTTGCCCTCAGCGGCCTTTTGGAGGTCGCCACAGGGAGCCTTAGAGGAAGTCTGCCCGTGAGCAGTCGGATACAAGAACAGGAACAGGGATGCTCCCGCGAGCGTGAACCCGTATAGACGCATTGATGTCTCCCGAGTGAGCTGTGCCTTTCAGCGTCCACGCTATTCTCAACGAGTGCGTAATCGCCGAGTGAGTCATGGAGTACCTTAGCCCTTCACCGTAGTACCAGTGGTGGTCGCCGGAGGTAGCATGTGAGGAACCCTGGATTGCGCCCTCCAGTTTCCCATGGGGTTAGGTAACGGTGCTCTCCGAATTGATGCTACTGCTCCCGACGGTGAGGTTTAGAAATGAGGGCAGTAGCGTGGAGCCTACTGCCCTCATCGACGGGGGAGAGTCGGCTAAAAGTGAAACCCGATCCCTGCCGTCAGCGCCCGCGGCGTGACATAGTGCGTTCCGCTGAAGGTGGAAAGGAAGTTGTAGAGCGCATAGTTGTTCGCCAGATTGATGACGGTCAATTGTGCGCTCACTTTGTATTTGTCGCCGTGAAAGATGTTGTCATGGCCCACCGACATATCGAAAAGGCTCCGGTGTGCGATGCGCGGAGGCTTATGGTCGTCGTTCTCAGTACCGGGTGGAGGCACGTTTATTAGCGCAGAGCCGAACGCCGATGCGGGGCAGTTGTAAGGCAATGGGACCGTCGGAGTTGCGCGGACACCACTACAAGTGAACCCAGCCTCGGCCTCTTGATCAGCTGAAAGCGGCACTTGGCCCACGTTTGCAGCCATCATGCTCACGTTCGGCACGCCGCCGATGAGGACTGATTGCGGGCAATCGTTGCTTGCACTGACCCCGTAGCACGGAGTTGCGCCTGCCACCAGTCCAGTGTCATACCGCCAGTTGAATCCCATCCAGGGACCGCGTTTCCAGGGTTGGTACTGGAAGTGAGTCGTCTGGTTGAACCTCTCATCGTGGTCAATGCGGAAGGGAGTGCCCGGCGCTCCGACAGTCGCGCCCGCGCCAGCAATCTGCGGCGGGAAGAAACGTGCCGCCACGCTTGAGAAGACCATGAGTGCCGAGAATCCGTGGACTTCAGGCACACTTACGCGCCCCGCATATCCCGGAATCTTCGAGTTGTGCCACTCAATGGGATAAGTGATCGGCGTGTTACCGAGCACGCTGAAGTCGAAGCCGTTGTGCGTGTACTTCGAGATCCACTCACCAGAAAAGACCAGGTACTTGCCGAAAGCCTGCTCCAGGCCAGCGTGGAATTCGTTGCGAAAGCCAACGCTCAAAGGATTTGTGGCCGACGAGGAACAGAGAAGCAGAGGGTTTAGGACAGCGTTGCCGCATCCGATGCTGGAGAGGATGAGGTTCTCGTTGAAGGGAGATTCCAGGGTGCGGGCGTAGGAAACCCGCAGAATCGTGTTGGTCTTCTTGATGTTGTAAGCCGCCCCAACCCGAGGCTCGACTTGGTTCCCGCTGGTGATCCCGTTGTAGAGATCGCCGCGCAGGCCGAGGTTCAAGGACCAGTTACCTACGGTGATGTTATCTCGGACGTACAGGGCAAGCTCCTTGATGTCGGTGTGGCCACTGAAAACGTAGGAGACTCCGCCGCGGGTCAAGTCGTACGGAGCTAGGGTCGTACTGTAATAGGGGTAAAGAGCATTGCCGGGCGCGTTCGGATTGGAAGCGATGTTCGCCTGCAACGTGCCGGTAACGCCGGGGCAGGCCGCCGGAGTGAGTCCGGGAGCTGCGACCCACGGGTAGATGTTCACCGCCGACGTCCCATAAACGTTCGTGATGCAGGGTGCGTTGTAGCTAGGATCGACGATCCCGATGGGCTCATTCTCGTTGAGAAAAGTTTGTTGGTAGGTGGCTCCAGCCTTGATTTGGTGAATGCCTTTGACATAGGACAGATCGGTCCGCAGTCCCGCGTTGGTGAGCGAGCGGTCCTGACCAACCGACTGTCTCTGAAGACTCGGCGGCCCGAGGTCCGCGAACGGATCTTTGCTGCCATAGTAGTTGTAGTCGTCGCGACGCACGAACGCTCCCAACGTGTAGACGGCGTGCGTATTGAGCACGTGCGTCCACGACGGCGCGATGTTGAATGTTCCAATCTTGGAAACCTGGTCCGTTGGTCCCACCGGATTTCCGTCCGGGCCTATGCCAGGTGCGCCGAAGGCTGCTGCCATCTGCGGCTCAATTCCAAACAGTCCACTCCAGGGCGTCGCGTTTTCGGCATCGAGGTTATTCGGCGTCTGAAACCAGCTCCGGCTGTAGCCGAAGTTCAGGTGAATCGAATCGGTGGTGGTGAGTTGATAGTCCACGCGGTCGAATAGATTTTCCTCATTGCCCTTGTCGTGAAACACTGCGAATTCCGGCGGATCGAGAAAGCGGCCAGTGTTCAAACCGCCTGCAGAGATGAAGTTCCCCCAGTTCTTCCCACCGTACGCAAGTTCGGCTTCAACATTCGATGTTCCAAACGTTCCGTAAGAAGTGCTGACACTGCCGTGAGGCGTGGTCACGCCCTGTCCCGAGCGAGTGGTTGCAACAATGACAACGCTGGTCTTACCTCCGTATTCCGCCGGCGGTGCCCCTGAGATGACTTCCAAGGATTCGATCGAATCGACCGGAAGCTGGTTGGAAAAAACCTTGCTCTGCTGGTCAGTAATTGGCTGGCCGTCGATGCTGAACGAATTCGAGGCGTGGTCGCCGATCCCGTGGAAGAGGCCATTGGAATCGGCAGCGATTCCCGGCGTGGAGAGGGTAACCAGAGAACTCAGTCCCGATGTCGTGCTTTCCAAGGGAAGCTTGTCGAAATAGCTTTTGTCGATGTCAGAGTGGAAGGTGGAATCATTCTCCACTAGGTCTCCGCCGGCCTCGACGGTCACTATGGTGGACGAACCCGAAACTTGAAGATTGATCTTCAGGCTGACTGCCACGATGGACCGAATGTCTACATCCTGAGCACTCGGAGCGAATCCGGCTGCGGTCACCGAGAAATGATATGGATTGAACGGGATATTAGGCAGACTGAAATTTCCCGACTTATCCGTGGTGGTTGACCGATCAAAGTGACTCACTGGGTTGTGAATTTCCACCGTGGCATTGGGAACGACGGCGCCTGTGGGGTCAAGCACGGTACCGTTGATTGAACCTGAGTTGCTACCGGACTGCGCGTAAGTGTGAATGCCGAGGGCTAAAAGGAAAACCACCAAAAAGGTCGCACGAAGCGACTTCTTGTAAGAAGCCAGCATGATTCCTCCATAGAATTTAGTCGAAAAGATCAAAGAAACGGTTCGTCGAAACGAACCGGGCCTACACAGGGCTGAAATTTGATCTTTAGACGCTAGGAGGCGGGCGAACAGAGAGGGCAAAGGCTATCAGGCGTTGTTTGGCAGCAGCTGCCTGCGACCGGAATGTAACGACGCGACGGAATACTGGCTTGGGTGTAGGGGCAGTGCTTGTTGGCGACGCTGAATGCGCCGCAATGCAAACCTGGCAAGTAGAAGACTCATCCTGAGTAGAATGGTGATGCACGGAAAACGCCAATGCTGACCACAAGGTCAACAGTAGAGAAAGCCACGCTATCCGCTTCGATATCGAACGCACGAAGGCTACCCCACGGGAGCTTCGCTTGAATCTACACCAAAAAGGGAAACGAACGCAACGACAGAGTACCTAACCAGGTATGTATCAAGCAGTTTTTACAATGTCAACGCTCCAGGACAATTCGAGACTCTCCCGGATGCTCCGCTGATTCCGATAGGCTGTACCAAGGGAACTCTCCAGTACTGTACAGCTCACCAGTGCGTTTTGTATTTACTGTTCGCCAGCTAGTGGTGGTGATAGGCAAGACCCGAGTAAAAACCCAACACGACGACGACCACGGACCACAGAATGATCAATAGTAGGCGAATGATCCCCTCCGTGCGGTTCGCTCTCTTGTTTCGATTCTGACTCTTCTTGAAGATTGATTCCATAAGTTCACTGCGTCGTGCCTCCAACAGGAATGCTCGAATCCACTGAAGCCTTGACCCGCATGGATGTCGCACTGCTGGCTGTGGCGTTTTGAGCGTTAGAGGCACTCTCTTGTTTTGAAAGCTCTTCAACGGTTCCGCCAGGCTCTACGAAGAAAAAGGGCTAATCCTGCATTCACGAAACTCGTGCGGCAGAGCTAATATCCGCCCTGCATCCCGACACCGGACTGCCCACTCAACCAGGGTTCTGTACTGGTCGAACTTAACGATATTCCCCAGCCACTCCGTACCCGATGAGCTTGTAATCACGACCACGTTCGGCACGTCGCATGGTCCAACGCAGCCGCTGATCGTCAGCTGAACTCGCTTAAGGAGTCCCCGTTTCCGCCATTCGCTCTTCAGCCATTCCACAGGAACTTCGGGTAAACCACGTTCGACATTGCCGCAACAGCAGCCTCGACAGATCGTGATCTGTCCGACGACGAGGCGCTTCGTTTTCAATGGACAATCTCGATCGTCGTTCACCGCGTGTGATCCGTTCCCAGTTCTGGAAGCCACTTAATCCAACAAGCCATAGAGGTCGTCCATTTCAATCGGTTTCGGTGATCTGCGAGACTGTAAGAAAATTGCAGCAATTAAAGTCACCAAGATCGCGAGGGTGATTAGGACTACCCACGCTCTGACTTTCCGACTCCGGATCACATGAGCAAAGTGCATACCGAACTCAAGCTTCCCCACAAAATCTTGGATCTCATTGCCCGGCTTTCGAACTTCGGGGCAACAATCTCGTGGAATTGAGGATGAATGCCAACTCTGAGGTGACGTGAATAAAGGCGGCCAGCAGCGGATTCAGGAAGCCAAGGGCCGCCATTCCGACTCCTATGCTGTCCACGACCAGCGTGCCCACAAAATTCTGCATGATGATCCGGCGACAGCGTCGAGCAACACGCAGAGTTTCGACCAATTTCGAGAGATCGCTTCCGATCAAAATCACATCCGCACTCTCGCGAGCGACATCAGTTCCCGATCCCATCGCGATGCCAACATTGGCTTCTACCAGGGCGGGAGCGTCGTTGATCCCGTCACCGACCATCGCGACATTACGCCCTTTGCTGCGCAGTTCTGCCACCTGCTTTGCTTTTTCCTCGGGCAGGAGTCCTCCTACCGCTTCATCTACTCCGAGATCGTGGCCAACCGATGAAGTTACGGCCTGCGTGTCTCCACTCAGCAGGACAGTTCTCAAACCCATCTGTCGCATCGCCGCAACCGCATTCTTGGCTTCTGGTCGCAAAACATCCGCAATTCGGATGCTCCCGAGAACTTGCCCGGCGCGAGCGACGTAGACTTCCGACGCACCGTCCGCACCGTTACTGCTTCCGGGCAGCCCCCTCGTCATACCGTGTTCCACGAGAAGGGCTAGGCTACCCACAACGATCTCTTCGCCCGCATAACTCACCCTGACTCCTCTTCCAGGTTTGTACGAGAATTCATCGGGGTCCACGAGTGGAATGGCGAGTTCTGTTGCCCGCGCCATCACTGCCTTGGCAAGAGGATGTTCGGATTTGCGCTCCGCGATGCTGGCAGCGGCGATGATTTGCTGCTCCCCGAAACCGTTGGCGGAAATGACTTCCCGGATCTGCGGCGTCCCGAAAGTCAGCGTGCCCGTCTTGTCCAAGAGCACTGTGTCGACAGCAGCCAGCGCTTCCAAGTAGAGGCCGCCTTTAATGATGGCTCCCTGATGCGCGGCTCGGCCGATTGCTCCCAGGATTGCAAGAGGGGTCCCGGCAGCAATGCCGCATGCGCCGGCAACAATCACAACCGAAATAGTCGACCTGATATTGTGAGTAACGATGAATGTGAGAACCGCGGCTCCCAGGGCGAAATACACAAGGTAGCCCGCCAGCCGATCCGCGGTTTTCTGAATCGGAGCCCGCGATTTCTCGGCGCGTTCGACGGCTTCAATGATTCTTCCAAAAGTCGTATCCCGTCCGAGTTTCTGGGCGCCGATTTCCAGAGCGCCTGACTGATTAATGGTGCCGGCGTAGACCGCATCTCCGGGTGCTTTCTCAACTGGCATGGCCTCACCCGTGATAGCCGCTTGTTCCACAAACGATCGGCCGCCAAGCACAGTGCCGTCCACTGGGATGAGTCCACCCGGCTTCACGATCACGGTGTCACCAACCTGAACTTGGTCGGACGGAACCTCAATCACCTGATCATTACGGCGGATTGCGACGGTTCTCGGGAGAAAATCGAGCAGACTCTGGATAGCCCGCCGGCCTCGGCCGACTGTGAGACCCTCCAACACTTCGGCCGCGAGGACGAAACCGGTGATAACCAGAGCAGTGAAGAACTCTCCAATAGCCAAAGCCGAGAGGAGAGCGATGGTCATCGAGAGTTCCATCGTCATCTTGCGCTCGACGATGTTCTCGAATGCTTCTTTGAAAATCGGATACCCGCCGATGAGAGCGGCCGCGATCCCGATTACACTGACATGCGGAAATGGCTCCCACAGTCGAAACCAGACCGCCGCCGCGGCTAAGAACACAAAAGCTATGCGGACCAGTTCGGCCCATTCCAGACCGTGTCCGTGTTCTTCGCTCTCGGTGCCAGGGGCAGGCTCATTTAGTTTTGGGGACTTCCGCGTCTCGCTAAGATGCGGAGGGCTGACTGGGGACTTTTCGATGATTGGTGAAGAACTCATAGCGACATTCCCTCCGTGGGACGAAACCGAAATTCCGTGTAAGACTCGACCATTTCGACTACTTCGCGGCCACGCGCACTCTGTGCCTCAAGGAACGGGCACCGCTATAAACGGATCCGAGCAATGAACCGATGTCACTCAGAGATCCGTGCAATGACGACAGGTAACACGGTCAACGCTGCGACAGTGGAAAACACCACACCGCCTAACATGACGGTGGCAAATCGACCTGGTGCCCCCAAGTTTCCCCCCGTGAATGCCAGGGGAAGGACCGTTGCACTTGCACACAGTCCAACGAGGGAAACCGCTCGAAATTTTGCTTGCGCTCCGCGATAACATGCATTTCGCATGTCGCTAGACCGCTTGCGGACCCTGGCGATTTCAGAGGTAACCATCCAGCTCTGCACGATAGCCAGCGTAGAAACAACACAAAAACCCGCTACCGCGCACCGTTCCGCGTGTATGCCACGAACAAAAAGGGCGATGATGCCTCCACTGAACCCCAGAAGCACAACCGTGATGACGAAAGCCAATCGCTGCCACATGATGAACTCGCGTCAAAGAATGGGCTCATCATACATACCCCCATAGGTATAGTGCAAGCTCTGGCATGATATGATTCGTTTGCGAATGAGTCATACAATCAAGAACAAACAGAAGCTGATTTTGCGGAGCAAACGCATCCGCGGGCAATTTGAGGCTCTTGAGCGGGTCCTCGACGAGGGACGCGATTGCTCGGAGGTGCTCCAGATCATCAGCGCAGCAAGAGGTGCAGTCAATAGCCTAATGACTGAACTCTTGGAAGGCCACATCCGGCATCACGTGCTTGACCCAAAGCGGAGACCGAATTCGGAGCAGACGCACGCGGCCGATGAGGTGATCGATATGGTGAAGACCTACCTTAGATAGCTGCGCCCAGCCTGCACGCAGAAGCTTTCGATGAACGGCCAGACGATCTCGCGATCTGAGATTCGCGCCAGCCCACCCACCTCTTAGCGCTTGCAGCCTAGCAGCCGTATTGTGGGCATTCCACACGGATTCAGGGCGGGTAACGGGCAAGACGGAAGTTATCGGTCTTGCCCGTCGGTTTGGTACCGAGAAACGTTAGGGCCCTATCGGGGCTGCCCCGAAAGAAGAAGTGTGGGGGTGCGCGGTCGTGTGGTCGGGGCAGTTTCGATAGGGTCGTTTGAACTGAGCCGCTGGCGTTTGCGGCGGACGCGGTAGGCTATGGGATTTCAATCCGTCCGTGCCGGGTGCAGGGCGTCTCTAAAGCAAGCAACCGAGACGAAGGGAGAGACGGCGTTGTTCTTGAACATCGCATTGGAGTCTTGACCTGTGACAGAAAGGGTGGTGTTGGGGGGACTCCGTCGCTGCGTGAGCAGACGAGGGCATGGCGTGCTGGAACACACCTACAACAGACGTTGATCGAAACAAGTTGCGCCATCGGTATCTCAGGAGGAGTCAAGGCTGCAGCTCTGGGAATCAGGCATGGTCAGGGCCGATTGGAAATAAAGCTGGCTATTGGTCAGCCGTTCAATAGTGAACATGGGACCGGCGCAAGCCGGACAGCGCAGATGGGTTGTTGTGTCAGCCTCGCTTGGGCAGTGCGCGCTGAGCAGATTGCGGCAGCGTGACAGCATATCGCCACGTCTGCGATTAGCGAAAAGTCCGAAGTGGCGGATGCGGACCAACCCTTTCGGGAGAACGTGGATCAAGAATCGTCGCAGAAACTCATCTGCGGAAAC
>Ga0116121_1000266_pt1 | contig 29132 bp, 24 predicted proteins | sample June2015DPH_13_1_FD_89725 | JGI IMG/M metagenome (GOLD analysis project Ga0116121, IMG submission 89725) | Peatland microbial communities from SPRUCE experiment site at the Marcell Experimental Forest, Minnesota, USA - June2015DPH_13_10 | ecosystem: Environmental > Terrestrial > Soil > Wetlands...
ATTCGGTCCGCCTGGCGTTCGGTCACACCCGGCAGGCTAAGCAGATCTTCGCGGGAAGCTTTGTTGAGGTTGATGGTCTTCTGACCGCCCAAGCCTTCCTTCACACCCTCCACCACGGCCTTGGTATCGCGCTTCATGGTAGCGGTCGCCTCCGCGGTACGCTGACGGATCTGATCGGGATTGTCGCTGGTTGTGCAGGCGATGATGACCGCAAACAACAAAGCGATCACAATGAGCCAAGAGCAGCGGAGCGATAGAGAACTCATGGGCTTTTGATGCCGTGGAAGCACTTGCGGTTGCGAAATCTCATCTTGTCCAGCCTACGGGCTTTTGCTCGGGCTTCGTCCTGTACAATTTTGATTCGATGAGCGCTCACGCAAAATGGTGGCTCGGTTTGTTTGGCACGTTGCTGCTGGTTCTGGCAGCGCAGGCCGAACCCGTCGCTCAGCTCAAAGCCACCGACTACGTGAACGATTTTGCCCACGTTCTGGATCAGAGCTCGATCGCGCAGATGGACGATATCTGCCGGCAGATCGACGAGAAGGCGCATGCCCAGATCGCAGTGGTGACCGTCCGGTCGCTCGATGGCTCCGATATTGAAAGTTACGCGGTCGATCTCTTCCATCAGTGGGGAGTGGGGAGTAAGTCCACCGACAGCGGAGTGCTGATCCTGTACGCCATCGAGGACCATCGTGCTCGAATTGAGGTTGGCTACGGGCTGGAGCCGATCCTGACCGACGGGAAGGTGACTGCTTTCCAGCGGGAGGCGATTCCGCTCATGCGGAGTGGAAATTATGGCCAGGCGTTGCTGCTGGTCACGTCCCGCGTTGCCAGCGTTATCGCACAGGATGCAAAAGTTCAACTCACGACTCCGCAACTCCTACCCGCTCCAGTGGAGCGAGAGGAGCAGCCCCGCAAAGGGATGTCGGTAGGCGGAATCGTATTGCTCATTGTCGTCGTACTCATCGTTCTTCTCACTCCCCTTCGCACCATACTCTTCTGGATTCTTTTTTCTGGAATGTTTGGCGGAGGAGGACGCGGTTACGGGGGCGGCTTTGGTGGCGGTGGGTTTGGCGGCGGGGGTGGGTTCGGCGGATTCGGGGGCGGCAGTTCTGGCGGTGGCGGAGGCAGTAGCAGCTGGTAGCGAGCGAGGATGCAGATGATTCCGGAAAAAAAGATTGGCGACTTTGTCGGACGGCTGCGAGCGGCGGCTGGACCGAATCTGGAGAGCGTGATCCTGTTTGGATCGGCGGTTGCGGGAGATTTTCATCCCGAATTCTCGAATGTAAATCTGTTCTGCGTGATTCGCGACAGCTCATTCGCCGCGTTGCAGGCCCTAGCGCCGGCTGTGAAATGGTGGGACGCGCAGAAGCAGCCGCCGCCTTTGTTCATGACTCGTGACGAGATCGCGCGCTCGACCGATGTGTTTACGATTGAATTGCTCGACATGAAACAGCACCACCGCGTGCTCTTCGGCGAAGATGTTCTGCAAGGGCTGTCGATTCCGGCGAATCTGCACCGCGTCCAGGTGGAGTACGAGTTGCGGGAAAAACTCGCGCTGCTGCGACAGCACCTGCTGCTTGCCTCCGGCAACGAGTCACGGCTGTGGGAGTTGCTGCTACGATCGGTGTCCTCGTTCGCCACGCTCTTTCGCCACGCACTTATCGTACTTGGTCACAATGCGCCGGTTGGGAAGCGCGAGGCGGTGCAAGCGTTGTCGAAGCAGATCGGGTTTGATGCCTCGGGCATTTTGCAGGTGTTGGATGTAAGGGAGAAGAAATCAGATCGCAGAAAGCTCGACGTAGCGGACGTTTTCTCGCGATATCTGGCAGCGCTGGAGCAAGTAAGCGCCGCAGTTGATAAAATGCTGGACTCGGGTACCACGGGCTCTTCATAGAGCTTTAACGGCTTTTCAGGAGAATCTCATGAGCAAGGCACTGATCGTGGTCATCGTTATCGTGGCAATTTTATTGTTTGTTGTCCTGTTGGCTTTTGGCCAGTACGTCAGCGTGAAGAATACGCTGGTCAGCAAGAACGAGGCGGTAAAGGCGGCATGGTCGCAGGTCGACATCGTGTTGCAACGCCGCGCCGACCTCATCCCGAACCTGGTGGAGACGGTGAAAGGCTACGCCCAACAGGAAGTAACTGTGTTTGGAGATATCGCGAAGGCGCGCTCTGCCCTGCTTTCGGCGGGCTCGCCGCAAGAGAAGATTGCCGCGAATGGGCAACTGGATGGCGCGATTGGGCGTCTGCTGCTGGTTGTCGAGAACTATCCTCAGTTGAAATCCAACGAGAATTTCTTGCGTTTGCAGGATGAACTTGCGGGCACGGAGAATCGCATTGCGGTCGAGCGCAAACGCTACAACGACACTTTACGCGACTACAACACGTACGTGCAGCAGTTCCCGAACAGCTTTTTTGCGGGCTTTGCGGGATTCAAGCCGAACGAAGCTTACTTCGAGGCTTCCCCGGGATCGCGTGAAGTTCCGAAGGTGAACTTCTCAAGTCCGGGTGCAACGGCTCCGCAAGTGAGTCCTCAACCTGCGCCGGTGCACTGACGATCGGGCGCTCTGATTTGTTGCCCTGGCTAGAACGGGCGGAAGAGAATGAGCACCACCAGGGCCGCGATGCAGAGGCTGATGACCACTATCGACAATTTCTCGGTCTTCTTTACGCCGGTCCAGACGCTCGATTTGGTTTCCATGGTTTAGCTAGTTTGAGGCGGAGAGTGCGCCGCGACAATGGCTCGACCGTGGCTGGCACGGGCGTAACGTGCCTAAAGTTCCGCGGACCTCTGGTGATCCGTGAGGCTCAGCGGTTGAGGCTGGCAGAGGTAGGCGTGGCAAGTACGCTTCTACGACTGGGCGGGCGATTCCCAGCCTTCGTCTTTCATCTTCTTGTTGGTCCAGTGCTGCAGCTGCTCGAAGAGTACGGGATCGATAACGGCGAAGCGAAGGCCGACGCGAGATTCGTCGCCGATCCAGACGATGCGGGCTTTCGCCTGAAAAACGATCTCGCTTTCAGGGAGTGGAAAACTCACATCGAGAAGTCCGGAGAACCGCATCGGCTCCTTCAGGCCGTCCAGTCCCATGCCGCCGGTGCTGAGGTTCACCCCCTGGACGCGAACTTCCTCACCCTGCTGGTTCCTCAAGGTGACGGAAAGCTGAGTGCGGGCGCGGAAGAACTTCTGCTGCTCGAGACTGATGAATCCCAGTGAGTTTGCGCCGTCGCCGGAATTGACGTTGATGTTGTATTCCTTCAGTTTGCGACTAAGAGTGCGGCGGGAGATGCCCAGCTGTTCGGCTGCCTGGCTGCGATGGCCACCACTGCGTTCGAGAGCGCGGATGATCATCTGCTCTTCCATACTGTCAAGATTGCCGACCGGCATGGAAGCGGATTGGCGGAGCGCGATCGGGCTGCCGGACATCGCGCCGGTGATCTGAACCTTTTGTATCTCGCGATGAGTGGACTCGACCGCAACTCTGGCGACGAGGTTCCGCAACTCGCGGACATTGCCTGGCCAAGTGTGCGAGAGCAAAACAGAAACAGCTTCCGGAGTATAGGAACTACCGGGCTTTTTGAGGCTGAGGAAATGCTCGGCCAAGGCAACGATATCCTCGGGGCGCTCGCGCAGGGGGGGCACGCGCAGTTGAAGCTGGCCAAGCCGATGGAAAAGATCCTGGCGAAAGCGGCCGGCGGCAACGGCCGCATCGAGATCCTGATTGGTGGCGGCAACGATACGGACATCGACCTTAATCTTGCGGTGACCGCCGAGCCGGTAGAAAGGATATCCATCCAGGACACGCAAGAGCTTGACCTGAGTTTGCAACTGCAGTTCGCCGATTTCATCGAGGAAGAGCGTACCCTTGTCGGCAAGTTCGAACAGGCCGGGCTTGGACGCATCGGCGCCCGTAAACGCGCCTTTTTCGTAGCCGAATAACTCGCTCTCTACCAGGTTTTCGGGAAGAGCGGCGCAGTTGATGTCGACCCACGGGCGGCTGCGCCGGTGAGAGGACTGGTGAATCGTGCGGGCAATGAGTTCCTTGCCGGTTCCCGTTTCGCCGGTGATGAGTACGCTCTCGGTGTGGGCCGCGACCCGATCCACCATGTGCATGAATTTATGCATGAGCGGGCTGGCCAGAATGAAAGCTCCGCCATCAATCGAGCGAGAGATCGTGGGTGCGGTTTCATCTTCCCCGGCGAGTCGTTCTTGCTCTTCTCTCTTGGCGGGGGCCGATCCCGGATCTGATTTCTCTCCACCCACAGAGAACACAGCCACCATCCCGGTGGGGGCGGGACGTCCGTCCCGAAGCAGGGTAACGGACAACTCTGCGATGAAGTCTCCGGACTTGGACTGACACCGGCGTAGAGATCGATACTCACCGTCCTTCAGAACCGCAGCGAGCATGGCCTGATGCAGTTGAAGCTGTCCCGCTCCAGTCTCAGACAAAACCAAGGCAGCCAGGGTCCGGCCGAGAATTTCCTGAGGTGTTTGGCCGAATACCTCCAGCGCGGCTTGGTTGCAGCCGGTGATGGAGCCGCTCAGATCGGCGGATAAGACAGGAGTTCCAGTCACACCTCGGACATCGGGAACCGCGGCCGGAGACGTGCCGCATCCGGGCCGGGCGGCGTCAGTGGCTGGTGACTGCGGTTGCGAATTGAGGTTTAACGGTGACATTCTCCGCGTTTGGACTCGATCTTGACACAGAGAACAGGTGTTGCAGGAAGTATGCGGCTTTGAATGATAACGAAAGTAATCGGCTGCCGTATGCGCCCGTACAGAATTCCCATCACGTCAATCGCCAAACGGTGTAACCAAGCACCGGCAAGGTTACGTTAGTAAGCTTCTTAAATCTCTTTAACGACAATAGGATTTCACTGAACAGCCTTGGACGCGAGTCTGCGTGAGAGAACTCTCCCGCGCAAGCGACGGGGTCTGTTTCGCAAGCAATACAGAACAACAACGCAATGTCGACTCGTACAAAACTATTTGTCGGGGTTACTGCCTCGCTCGGGATAGTTGTGCTGTCCTCCGCCTGTTGGCATTGGCAGTCCGCGGATGTGATGCGGTTTTTCTGTTATTTGGCAGTGGCCATCCTGGCCTCCGGCTTGAAGGTGCAATTGCCCGGCATTGATGGCACCATGTCGGTGAATTTCCTTTTCATTCTTCTGGGCGTCATGGAGTTGAGCCTGCCGGAGACACTGGTGATTGGGTGTACTGCCACTCTGGTGCAGAGCGTGTGGCATGCGCGCAAAAAGCTGGATCCGATCAAGGTCGTCTTCAACGTATTCGGCATGATGGCAAATGCCAGCGCGCTCTGCTATGTAAGCTACCACTGGCTCGCGGGGAGAATGGGCGACAACAAACCCATTCTGCTGATGCTGGCGGCCCTGGTTTTCTTCCTGGCAAACACATTGCCGATATCGTTCGTCATCGCTCTGACCGAAGGCAAATCAAGCCGGAAAGTGTGGTCGGAATGCTACTTCTGGTCTTTCCCTTACTATCTGGTCGGAGCGGCCGCGGTGGGGCTGGTAGGGATCATCAACCGGCAGGCGGGATGGGAAACGTCGCTGCTGGTGCTGCCGCTGATCTATTGGGTGTACCGCTCTTATCGCCTCTACCTGGGACGGCTGGAGGCGGAAAAAGACCGGGTGGAGATTGAGAAGAAGCATGTCGAAGAGATTGCCTCGCTGAACATGCGCACGATCGAGGCTCTGGCGTTGGCCATCGAGGCCAAGGACCACACCACGCATACGCACCTCCAGCGGGTACGGACTTACGCGGTAGAAATCGCGAAGGAGATCGGACTATTGCCGGACGAAATCGAGGCCTTGCGAGCGGCGGCGCTGTTGCATGACATTGGAAAGCTTGCCGTGCCGGAGCACATCATCAACAAGCCGGGCAAGCTGACTCCGGAAGAGTTCGAAAAGATGAAAGTGCACCCGCTGGTGGGTGCGGAAATTCTTGATCGAGTGGCCTTTCCCTATCCTGTATCTCCCATTGTGCGTTCCCACCACGAGCGATGGGATGGGTCCGGATATCCGGCGGGTCTCGCCGGTGAAGAAATTCCGATTGGAGCACGGATTTTGGCGGTGGTGGATTGCCTGGATGCCCTGGCCTCAGACCGGCAATATCGTCCGGCCATGCCTCTGGATCAGGCCATGGGTAAGGTGAAAGAAAGAGCCGGCACGTGGTTCGACCCAAGGTTGGTGGAGATTCTGGAGCAGCGTTATGTGGCTTTGGAAAGCATCGCGCAAACCCATGAGGCCGGCTTCATACCTTCCCAATTCTCCAAGGGACTGCGCGTGGAACGTGGCTTGGCTCCGGCAACCGGATTCGAGAAAGGGGCGGAGAACTCACAGCCCGAAGCCGACTTCCTGACGTCGATCGCCTCGGCCCGGCAAGAGGCGCAAGCCATGTTCGAGCTGAGCCAAGATTTGGGAAACTCGCTGAGCCTGAGCGAAACCCTGTCAGTACTTTCGATGCGGCTGCGCAAACTGATCCTCTACGATTCCATCGCCGTATTCGTGAACCGAAACGGCTGGCTGCTGCCGGAACTGGTGAGTGGCGAGAACTTCCGCGTGCTTTCGTCGCTGAAAATCCGCGTGGGCGAGGGCTTGTGCGGCTGGGTGGCGGAGAATTGCAAACCCATCATCAACGGCAACCCTCAGGTGGAAGCGGGCTACGTGGCCGATCCGGAAAAATACGTCACACTGTCCTCGGCGCTGGCTGTTCCCCTCGAGGGATTAAACGGGGTGGTGGGGGTGCTGGCCATGTATCACTCATCCCCGGACGCTTTCACGCCGGACCACTTGCGGATTTTGTTGGCGGTGGCCTCGAAGGTGGCGCTCTCCGTGGAAAACGCGCTGAAGTACCAACAGGCTGAGAGTTCGGCAACCACGGACTTCCTCACCGGACTGCCGAATGCGCGCTCGCTATTTGTACACCTGGCGCAGGAAGTAGCGCGCTGCCGCCGCATGAAGACGTCGCTCGCCGTCATGGTCTGCGACATTGACGGGCTAAAGAAGATCAACGACTCGTTCGGACATTTAGAGGGCGACAAACTGCTGCGGGAATTCAGCGCCCGGCTGAAGGAAGCCTGCCGCGGTTACGACTACGTAGCGCGCATGGGCGGCGACGAGTTCGTGATCACCGCACCCGGCCTCACACCGGAAGCTGCGTTGGAAAAAGCGAGCCGATTGAACCAGGCTGCCATCGAGGCGGGACGGCACACTTGTGGACGGGAAGTAATCACGCTGAGCGTGGGAACGGCTTTCTGTCCAGAGAACGGATATGACGTGGAAGCGCTGCTGGCCGAAGCCGACCGGCGGATGTACTCCGTAAAACAAACCCACCACGCGGAAGCGGCTGCTCGCCCAGACCCTCTGGCGCTCGGGGCTGCGGTGAAATAAATGTTGAGAGGGAGAATTGCCGGGCATGCGCTGGCTCTGGTCGCGACGGTCCTGCTGGGGGGATTGCTGTCCGCTACCCTGGTGCGGCTCGCGCCGGGTTTCGAGGCGGACGAGCGAGAACTCGATCCACATTTGAACGCTGCGAGCGTGAACGCGCTGCACGAGGCCAGGCGGCAAGATCGCAACATCTTTCGGTTCTATTTGGCGTATATGAATCGGGCGGCGCACGGTGACCTTGGACGCTCGCTCGCCCTGGGGCAGCCGGTGCGCACCTTGCTGCGCGATCGGGCACCACTCACGCTGCGGTTGCAGACCACGGGACTTGCACTGGCCTGGACGCTGGCTTTGACGCTGGCTTTGAGTGCGGCATGGCTGCGGCTTTCGGTTTACGACACGATGACCACGGTGATTAGCGGAACATTCCTTTGTATTCCCGCTGCGGTGCTGGCGTTGCTTTCGGTGCTGTGGAATGCGCCCGGCTCCCTCGCGATTGCGTTGATCGTCTTCCCGCATAGTTACCGGTATGCGCGAAATCTGCTGGTGAAGGCCTATTCCCTGCCTCACATCATCACCGCGAGAGCAAAAGGGTTGGGAGAGGTTCGCATTCTTTTCTGGCATGTGGTGCCGGTGGTGGCGCCGCAGTTGTTGGCCGTGGCCGGAGTTTCGGTGAGCATGGCGGTAGGGGCGGCAATCCCGGTCGAAGCTTTATGCGGGCTTGCGGGCATCGGACAGCTGGCGTGGCAGGCGGCGCTGGCCCGCGATCTGCCATTGCTGGTCAACATCACAATCCTAGTGACGCTGGTAACCTTGCTGGCCAATTCCGGAGCAGATGTAATCGGTCATATGGTCCGGGGCCAGGAATCATGAATTCGTGGCAGAAGCTGGCGTGTGGGGTTTTGGCGCTGGTGTTGTGCGCATCGCTGGCAGCGAACTGGTTGGCGCCCGCGGGTTATGCCAAGCAGTACCGCGAAGCAACGAATGCACCTCCCTCGCATGCGCACTGGCTCGGCACCGATGAAGTTGGACGGGACCGATTTGCTCGGGTGCTGTATGGGACCAGGATTTCGCTGCTGCTGGCTCCGGCCGCGGCTCTGCTTTCCACGCTGATGGCGGCGGTGATCGGAGGACTGGCTGGATATCTGGGCGGAATCTGGGCGCGGATGGCGATGGCGGTGACCGACCTGTTCTTGTCGTTGCCGTGGTTATTCCTGCTGATCACGGCGCGGGCACTGATGCCGCTGAATGTTTCTCCACTGGTTTCGGTGCTGGTGACTTTTATGTTGCTCGGACTTCTGGGCTGGACTGCCGCGGCGCGAGTGCTGTGCACTACCGCCGGATCGCTGCGCTCGTCGGATTTCGTGCGGCAGGCTCGTGCGGCGGGGCTTCCTGGAAAACGATTGTTCTGGGTGCATGTCCTGCCAAATTTGCGGCCTGTGCTCTATGCGCAATTTTGGATTTCGATTCCCGTCTTCATTTTGAGCGAAGCCAACCTGGGGATTCTCGGGCTCGGCGTGGCCGAACCGATGCCTTCGTGGGGAAGCCTGCTGAAAGAGTTAGAAGGGCTGGTTTCGGTGGGCGAGGAGCCCTGGAAGTTTGTGCCGTTGATCTTATTGGTCGTGGTAGTGACATCGTTTCAGCTTTTGCTTTCCCGGCAAGAGGAAGTGACCGCATGACGCGTCACGGGAGAAGGGTCGGAGAGATGACAAGTGCATGCGGAAGGGCAATCGCAGTTACAGTATTCTGCCTGGGATACCTGCTGGGGCAAGCGGCGGCTCAAGGTGGTGGCGAACTGAGATTTTGCTTGCGCACCGAGCCCAAGACTTTTGATCCTTTGAAAGTGGAGGACGAGTCCTCCGCCGCGGTCCGTTATCTTACGGGAGGAGTGCTGGTGCGAGTGAATCGCCAGACTCAGGAACTAGAGCCGGAGCTGGCGCAGTCGTGGAAAGTCTCAAAGGACGGGCGTCAGATTACATTCCGTTTGCGCAGCGGAATTTCATTTTCCGATGGCACAGGCTTCTCCGCCGGGGACGTCGCATATACCATGCAGCAATTGATGGACCCCGCTCTGCATTCGCCGACCGGCGACGCGTTTCGGTCGGGTGCCGGGAACGTGGAAACCAAGGTGATTTCTCCAACTCAGATTTCGATCACGTTTCCCGCGCCGGTAGCTGGACTGGATCGACTCTTCGATCAGGTTGCGATTCTTTCCGAGCGTTCCTCCAAGAAAGAAATGGCTGTGCTCGGACCGTTCATGGTGGCCGACTACAAACCGGGCGCGACGTTGCTCTTGAATCGGAATCCCAACTACTGGAAGACGGACGAGCAGGGACGGAAACTGCCTTATCTGGATTCGATCCGGCTGGACATACAGCCCAACCGTGACGTGGAGATGTTGAGGTTCAAGCGCGGAGAACTGGACTTGATCAATGCTCTCGACAGCGAGTATTTCGACAAGCTCGCATCCACTTCTCCTCAACTGGTGCATGATGCGGGCCCGTCGCTCGATAGCGAGCAGCTTTGGTTCAATGAGGTCGGAAGAGCTCCGATCCCCGGCTATAAGAAGAACTGGTTTCGCTCGGCGAACTTCCGCCGAGCAATCTCGGAGGCGATCAATCGCGAAGACTTGAGCCGCATCGTCTACCACGGGCATGCCCAGCCGGCGGTAGGACCATTTTCCCCCGCGAATAAGTTCTGGTTCAACAGCAAGCTGAAACCCCAAACGTACAGCCCGGATGCCGCGTTGAAGACGCTGCAGGCCGATGGCTTTCGCATGGAAAACGGAGCTCTAAAAGACAAAGACGGCAACGAGGTTGTGTTCTCGATTATCACGAACGCCGGCAGTAAGACACGGGAACGCATGGCGGTGCTGATCCAAGATGATCTGCAGAAGATCGGCATTCACGTGAATGTGGTTACGCTTGACTTCCCTTCCCTGATCGAACGCATGACTCAGAGCTTCGACTATGAAGCCATTCTGCTGGGCTTGACTAATGTGGATCTGGATCCGAACGGCGAGATGAACGTGTGGCTGAGTTCTTCGGAAAATCACCAGTGGAATCCTCAGCAGAAAACTCCAGAGACTTCCTGGGAAGCTGAGATTGACCGTCTCATGCGAGCGCAGGCTTCTTCCACCGATGCGAACAAGAGGAAAGAGGCGTTCGATCGCGTGCAGGAGATTGTGGTCGAGCAGGAACCGTTCATCTTCCTGATTAACAAAAACGCGCTTTCCGCGGTTTCAACCACCGTGCATGGAGCGGCGCCGGTGATTCTGTCGCCACAAACATTTTGGAATGCGGAGCGGTTCACAGTTGCCGCGAAGTAAGCCAACCTTTTTTGCCACGGATTCACACGGATCTGAAAACCAACGAATTATCTGAGGTAAAGATCGGCATGTTGTCCGCCTCACAAAACCCGAGTCTGCTGTCGGCCCACCTCTCGGTGCGCTATGCGGGAAAACAGCCGGTTCTGCGCGGCGTGCAACTGGAAATCCGGCAAGGGGAGGTACTGGGCCTGGTGGGACAAAGCGGATCGGGCAAGAGCACGCTGGCCATGGCGATTCTCGGACTGCTCGATAAAAAGCGGGCGCAAGCCGAAGGCACGATCCGGTTTCAGGACTTCGAACTCCTGGCACTATCCGAACGGGAACTGCGCGCGCTGCGGGGACGAGCCATCGCACTGGTATTGCAGAGTCCGCTATCTTCTCTAAATCCGGCGCTGAAAATCCGGACTCAGCTCCGGGAAGCATGGCGGGCACATGCATCCGGCACAGGCGCGGACTGTGCAAATGCAATCCGAGCCTCTCTGCAGAGCGTTTCCCTACCTAACGATGATGAGTTCCTGCGAAAATATCCTTCGCAGATGAGCGTGGGACAAGCACAACGAGTGCTGATTGCCATGGCGGTGATGCATCGTCCCGCGCTGCTGATTGCCGACGAAGCGACGAGCGCTCTCGATGTGATCACGCAGTCCGAGATTCTTGCGCTCTTTCGCGAGCTGAACCGATCCACCGGAATGGCTATTCTCTACATCTCTCACGATCTGGCTTCGGTGGCGGGGATTTGCGACCGGATTGCCATTCTTGACCAGGGAGAGATCGTAGAGTGTGGAACGACCGATCAGATCTTCGAGCATCCTCAACATGAATACACGCAGCGGTTGATGGCGGCGCTACCGCGAATCCCGCTGACAAACGTGCGGCTCCAAGCGAAAACCGAAGCAGCCACGGCGAGGTAGCCACGGCCATCGGCAGTCCGGGCTGCAAAACTGACTGCGTGTAATGCGCCCTCAACGCGGATGCAATGCTTTCTATCTTGCTCCTTCCAGTCTGCCAGGTAACCAGTGTCAGCGAAACCGAAGTACTTGAGGCGGCGGGACAATCTGTCTCACGCCCCTAGGCAGGGGACAGAGTGGCTCAACAGGACCCTTCCAAGGCCGCTGAAATCTCCAATAATAACAACAACTTACATGGAACCGATTGGCCCCGCCCGTGCACTAGCTAAGCTGAATCGAAGTACCGTTTTGTGCCACATTCGTTCGTTCCGCTCTAAGAAGGGTGAGACTTATGTCGCAGACACTGAAACCAAAGAGCCCGGGTCGAGGCCAGCGCCATAGCGCAGCTTGGGGAAAACGCTTGAGCATGCTGTTGGTGCTCCTGGTTGCGGAAGCCGCCTTCGCCCAAAACTGGGAAGGCAGCCCCAAGCCGGTTGGCAAGTTCGCCGCCGACCTCGCTCCCATTGCCGCTCGAGCCCATCAAGCTTCGGCCTCGAATGAGACTGTGCAGGTCATCGTGCAGTACAAGCAGGTTCCTCAGTCGGCGCAAGAAGGAAGAGTGCAGCGACTGGGCGCGCGGCTGAACCACAGGCTCGGCATGGTCAAGGGCATTGCTCTCACGATTCCGGTAAGCGCACTTCCTGCGCTGGAAGCCGACCCGGAGATTCTCTCCGTGAGCATCGACCATCCCATGCAGGGATTGGATGACATCACGGATGCAGCTACGGGTGTAGGCGCCGCCTGGAACGACGGCTACGACGGAACAGGGGTTACTGTAGCCGTGATAGACAGCGGCATTAACGACAGTCATCCCGACCTGTGGGACTCGACCCGGTCGCATTCGCGAGTGGTCTATCACCAGGATTTCACGGGCACCGCGACTTCGAACTCGAGCGGAGCAAACTACGACCTCTACGGGCACGGTACCCACGTGGCCGGAATTATTGCCGGCAACGGCTACCTCTCCGGCGGGAACTATACCGGTGTGGCGCCCAATGTTAGCCTTGTCGACCTTCGTGCGCTGGATGCCAACGGCTCCGGCAGCGACAGCACTGTGATCGCGGCCATCCAGCAAGCCATCGCGTTGAAGAGCACCTACAACATCCAGGTGATCAACCTATCGCTGGGTCGCGGTATTTTCGTCAGCTACACTCAGGACCCGCTCTGCCAGGCGGTGGAATCAGCCTGGAAAGCCGGGATTGTGGTGGTAGTGGCGGCGGGTAATTACGGACGTGTCAGCGTCAATGGCAGCAACGGATTTGGAACCATCACGGCTCCTGGCAACGATCCCTTCGTGATCACGGTGGGAGCAATGAAGAGTAACGGATCCACTTCGCCGGCGGCCGAGACCAAAGCAAGCTACAGCTCCAAGGGGCCCACCACGTATGACCACGTGGTCAAGCCCGACCTCATGGCTCCCGGCAATGACATCGTCTCGTTGTCGGCTCCCGGTGCGACTCTCGAAGCCGAGTATCCAGCGGAACTGGTCACCGGCAACGATGGCAACAACGACTACTTCACGCTGAGCGGCACGAGTATGGCAACGCCGGTCGTGGTGGGAGCGGTGGCATTGCTTCTGCAGCAAAACAACGCCCTGACGCCAGACCAGGTGAAGGCGCGGCTGATGAAAACTACCTACAAGAAACTTCCAACCTCCACCAACGCTTTTGTTCCGCACCTGCAGCAGACCTTTACCGACTTCTACGATCTGCTCTCGGTCGGATCCGGGTTGCTCGATATGCAGACCGCGGTGGTCAACACCGATCTCGCTCCCGCTACGGTAGGCGCGGCGCTGTCTCCCTCGGTGGTCTACAACGCGTCCACCGGCGCAGTTTCCATGGTTGACGGAAATGCCAGTGTCTCGGTGAACTCGGTAGTGTGGGGCACGTCGGTGGTGTGGGGCACGTCCGTAGTTTGGGGTACAAACGTAACTGGTAGTTCGGTGGTTTGGGGCACCTCGTTGCCCTGGAATGACAACCTGCTCAGCGCCTTTAGCGTGGTCTGGGGATCGAGCACCGGTAGCGGTGCGCAAGCCGCAAGTGTGGTTTGGGGTACGGCTGTATCGACCACCGACGGCGCGTTCTCCGATGCTGGAGACGATGAGCAGTAACCGTGTGCGATAAATCAAAGAAAGGAGAAGAGTCATGCATCGCAATACACGGCTAACGAAAACATTCATCGGTGGGATGGTTCTGGCAGCGCTGGCAGGCACTCTGTTCGCCGGACTGCGCAGCCACAGCCTGCACCCGTCCTTCGCTCTGGCAGTATTTGCGCTGGCGGCGGCTACCTCGCGCATGAAGATCAAACTGCCGGGCATTGATGGCAACATGTCGGTCAACCTGCCGTTCCTGCTGATCGCGGTGGTGAATCTGAGCGCGCTGGAAGCGGTCCTGATCGCATGCCTGTCCACGGTGGTGCAGTGCTGGCCGAAAGCGGACGGCAAGTTCAAGCCCGAACAAATGCTGTTCAACGTCAGCATGATGGCCTTCGCCACCAGCGTGGCCAACTTGATCTGGAACGCAGGCTGGCTGGGAAAAGCGGCGTGGGCTTCAGAGCCGCTGATGCTGGCCTCGGCCACGGCTGCCTTCTTTCTGGGGCAGACGGCTCCGGTGGCGGGCATCCTCAAAGTGGCCGAGGGCGCGGCCATGCGCCGCGTCTGGCTGAGCATCGTGCAACTGTCATTCCCCTACTACATAGTCAGCGCGGGGATGACCTCGATGGTCAATTTGGTCAGCCATCGCTTCAGCTGGCCGGCGGCGCTGGTGGTCTTCCCGGTGATGTATGGGATTCACCACTCCTACCGCTTGTACTTTGGCCGGGAAGCGCAGGCTCAGACCGCACCACTGGCCAGAGCCGTGCGCGCCGGCGCGTAAGCTCCGGCTAAGAATCCTGGGTGGTGTTCCGGCGAAATCAACCGGAACACCACCTTATTTTCGTGGCTCGAAGAGTTTGCAATAGGCACAGCGTCGGCTTGATCGCGGACGCTAGATTCTCCAATGTTCCCGGCCGATGGGTTCCGGGTCGACCAGGCTTCGATGAAACCCAGACGCCCAACAGCAATTCAATAAATTCCAGCGTGACTATCTCCGATCCGTCATGATCGCCTTGAACTCGGCATTTCTCAAAAGAGGCTCCTAGCCACGTCCTTTAGAGCTTAGTACCTATTAGTACGAGCCCTGGTACCACCTCGAAACTACGTAAGTACTCCGCCCCTGGTTTGCTCCAGTACCACTGATGGGGTTCAGCATAGATCGCTTTTGAACCTTGTGCTTGCGGGCTGGCCGACCTATGCTCTGCGCTGGGGATTGCCTTGTGAAACGAGTCCGTGTACTGGTCGCAAATCATCCGCGCTTGATGCGGGAACTGGTGATGGCAACGATCGCCGACCAGCCCGATATTGAGGTCGTGGGCGAAGTTCAAAACGAGAGCGACTTGGCGGATACCGTCGAACAGGTGGAACCGGATGTTCTGATCATCGCCATGGACCAACCGGAGAAACGACTTGGCCAGTGTGGATTTCTTCTGGGTCGTCATCCCGGGATGAGGATTCTGGCCTTGGCGCCGGAGCAAAACCGGGGAATTTTCTATTGGGCCGTAGTCGACATCCGAACCAAGGCGCTGGAGAGTTCCGAGGCGGGGATTTTGAACGCCGTGCGGGAGCGCCCAATTTTGGTGGGCACGGCGCAGAACTGAAGAATTGAAGAATTAAAGCGAGCGAAAAGCTGCCAAGTGTCGATAGAAGATAAACCGACGGTCGCACGATAAGCAGTTATTAGATTGAAATAACAGGACTTAACTTACTAGGCTCCCGGGAGCTGAGGGGGCGAAGCTGCAACCGAATGGACTTTTCTGGGAACCTGCTAATGAACTCGCAAGAAGCGCAAGAAGCAACGACGAGCGCTGCTGCTGTGAGCTTGCCGCAGGGCGGAACCGATCTGAACTGGTATGCGCTCTACACCTGCTCGCGCCACGAGAAATGCGTAGCGCAGCAGATCGAGCAGCGCTCGATTTCCTGCTTTCTGCCGCTGTACCGTTCCGTGCGCCGCTGGAAAGATCACCGCAAGGAACTGGAGCTCGCGCTATTCCCAGGCTACGTTTTCGTCCGCCTCGCGCTAAAGGACAGGCTTAGAGTTCTGCAACTGCCCGGCGCGGTGCGCCTGGTGAGTTTTAGCGGCCAGCCTGCCGTCCTGCCGGAAGCCGAAATCGAGCTATTGCGTCAGCGGCTCTCGAGCGGCGGCTGCCTGGAACCTCATCCTTACTTGCGCGTAGGCTGCCGGGTGCGCGTATGCGGCGGCCCCATGCAGGGGCTCGAAGGCATCATCGTGCGCCGGAAAGACCGCTGCCGCGTCGTCTTCTCCCTGGACCTCATCATGCGCTCCGTAGCCGTGGAAGTCGATGAAACTGACGTTGAGCCGGTCGCCCACTCTAAGCGTCGCAACTGAAGACTCCCCCGAATCACTCGTGCCGCGACTCCTGGTCAGACTGGATTAACTCCTCATGCGACATCTCAAATACGTTTCGCCGCACATTTTCCGGCGCTGGCAAGCGCCGGCGACTTTCGCCTTCGGCCTTCTGCTCTTGGCGAACTCAGGGCAGCGAATAGTGTTGGCCCAGTCCGATCGCGAGCGGGTACCAGAGCCGAGGAGTTCAGTCCAAGCCGACCCCCACGAGCGCGACCCGGAACCGATGGTCTCGCTGTCCGCCGCCACCATCAGCGAAATTCTGCGCCGTGAACCCGGCCTGCTGCTGGAAGTGAAGAGAGTGCTGGTGCGCAAAGCCTACGAGCAGGGACGCTTGCTCGATCCCGCCGATCTTACCGATGAAGCGCTGTTTCAGTTGTTACGGGAAGACGACAACGTCCGCATTCTGGCGACCCAGGAGATCGAGAAGCGCGAATACGTGCGGCCCAAACCCACGCGGCAGGAAATCGAGAAAAAGCAGATCGAAAAGCTGCCCAGGGCGCCGGCCGTGCAAGGCGGGAGTGAAGAGGAGAAGTACTGGGCCCAACATGAGCAGCCGGCCCCGCCGGATCGGATGATGACGCAGTCAGATTCCATTCCAGACGATGGCTTCTCAAAAGATGGATTCTCCGAGCCCGCGCCGTCCAATGTCTCCCCGGTGCAACCCGCTGCTCCAGCGCCTCCAGACTATCGCCGGCGGCAGAGCCTGGCCGGTCTGCAGAGTCCGGAGCGTGACTCTTACGACGGAGCGCCGCCCGACCCAGGCTCGTTGCCCCGCATCAGCCCGGAAGCCATGCCGGGACTGCTGAGTGCCGGCATGGAAGAATCGGGTGTGTCCGGACCGTCGGGTGTGTCCGCACCATGGTCCGGAGCAAGGATCGGTGCGATGGATGCGCCTTCTTTTTCCCCGTACTCCTCTTCTTTCGCTTCCCGTTCCCGAGCCAATTCGCCGGGCTCGCCCTACCCTTCGGCTACCGATTCCGGATTAGGGGCGTGGAGCTCCCGGCTCGACACCCGGGCACAGCGGCCGCTGCAGGCGCCCGCAGACGATCGTGGCGCCATTCGCCGCCGGGTAAACCCGTATGCCGAGGTGCCTTCCCTTTACGATCTCAACACCCAGTTCTCCCGGCAATCGCCGGTGCTGGTTCGTTTTGGCGAAGACGTGTTCCGCAACGGTACGGGCAACTTCGACGAACTTCCCATGGACCTGCCGGTGGGAACGGACTATGTGCTCGGTCCGGGAGACGCTCTCAGCATCGAATTGTGGGGCGGGATTTCGCAACGTCTGCAGCGCGTGGTCGACCGCGAAGGCCGCGTGGCTTTGCCGGAAGCGGGCGCGGTCGAGGTGAACGGCCGCAGTCTCGGGGATGTGCAGCAGCTGGTGCAGGCTACACTGCGCAGCGAGTTTCGCGATGTGCATGCCGACGTTTCTCTGGCCCGCCTGCGTACGGTCCGGGTTTACGTGGTGGGGGACGTGCTGCGCCCGGGCGCTTATGACGTCAGTTCGCTGTCCACGCCGCTCAATGCGCTCTACCAGGCCGGCGGCCCCACCGCTCGGGGATCGCTGCGGATTTTGCGCCACTACCGCGGCCCGCAACTGGTCGGGGAAATCGACCTCTACGATCTGCTTTTGCACGGAGTTCGTTCGAATCTCGAACGGCTGCAGCCCGGCGATACCATTATGGTTCCGCCGCTCGGCGCCGAGCTGACCGTCGAAGGCATGGTGCGCCGTCCCGCGATCTACGAACTGAACCACGAAGGCGATCTTGCCGAGGCGCTGCAACTCGCCGGCGGCGTGCTCAACACCGGCACCCTCCGCCACATCGAGGTGGAGCGCGTCGTCGCCCACGAAAGCCGCTCCATGCTGCGGCTCGATCTACCGGAAAACAACAATCAGGAGGCGGTAACCAGCGCTCTTGAAGATTTCAAGATCCAGGACGGCGACAAGATCCGCATCTCGCCCATCCTGCCCTACAGCGAGCAAACCGTTTATCTCGACGGCCACGTCGTTCATCCCGGCAAGCGCGCTTACCGCGAAGGCATGCGGGTCACGGATCTGATCCGTTCCTACACCGATCTTCTGCCCGAGCCCGCCGAGCGCCATGCCGAAATCATCCGCCTGGCTCCGCCGGATTACGCGCCCGAAGTGATTGCCTTCAATCTTGCCGATGCCCTGGCGGGCACGGGACCGGGCAATAACACCAGTGAAACCAATGCTCACCCAGCCCAGGATGTGACCCTCAAGGCCTTCGATACGGTGCGCATCTTCAGCCGGTTCGACTTCGAAGATCCTCCCACGATTACGGTGAGCGGCGAAGTGCGCCATCCCGGCGAACACCTCACCAACGGGGAGACTCGCTTGCGCGATGCGGTCTACCTGGTGGGCGGCGTTACCCCGGATGCTCTACTTACGGACGCGCAGGTCTTTCGCCGCACCGCCGACGGAAAGCTGCAGGTACTCGGCGTGAATCTGGCGCACGCGCTGGCGGGGGACGCGGTGGATAATATTCCCCTTGAGCCTAGGGATCGAGTCATCATCCACCGCAATCTGTCCAAAGCCGATCCGGCCACGGTGAAGATCGAAGGCGAAGTGGCCCGGCCGGGAAGGTATCCCTTGGGCGAGGATATGTCCGCTGCGCAGCTGGTGCGCCTGGCGGGAGGCCTGAAGCGGGGAGCCTTCACCGATGCGGCCGACCTGACCCGGAACCGGGCTGGGATCTTCGGCGAGCGTGTGCGTCAATATTCTCAAGACGCTAAGCACCTACCTCGGGCGTCCCCTCTCGAAATACGACCTCGCCGAGCGCGCCTTCTTTGTCGCGCGCCACATTCTCGGAAAGCATGTCGGGAAGCAGGACGAATACGCCGCCGTCTTCGGCGGCCTGAACTACATCTCGTTCCATCCCGAAGGGACCACGCTGGTCGAGCCGGTGGAACTGGAGCCCCCCGTTTTACGCGAATTTCAATCGAATCTCATGTTGTTTTTCACCGGCGCTGCGCATCATTCCTGGACCATTTTGCAGGAGCAGGAAGCATCCACGCTCAGCCGCAACGAGACTACGGTCGACGCATTGCACGAAGTGAAGGCGCTGGGCGGACGGATGCGCACCAGCCTCGAACGAGGAGAATTGCATCAATTTGGAGAACTGTTGCACGAAGGCTGGCAGGCTAAGCGCCGGATCTCTCACAAGATCTCCACCCCTCGCATCGATAAACTGTATTCCCTCGGACTTCAGTGCGGAGCTCTCGGAGGGAAAATCACGGGTGCCGGCGGCGGAGGATTCCTCTTGTTCTATTGTGAGGCGGCGCACCAAGCCGCCGTTCGGGAGGCTATGCACAAGGAGGGCGTTCATGAGATGGCGTTCGGCTTTGACTCGCAGGGAGCGCAGGCGATTGTGAACGATCCCTTCATCGACGGCGACGAGCGGGGTGGATCCCGCTGGGTATTCGTGCCCAAGGCCTCCGCGATAGCTAGCGGCTCGGACTAGCTCCGCATTCCTCCGGAGGTATGCCCATGAAAGCATTTCTGCTGGCGGCCGGACATGGCACTCGGCTGCGCCCCATCACCGATACCATTCCTAAGTGCCTGGTCCCCATCCAGGGTGTCCCGATTCTCGCCCTTTGGCTCCAGTGCTGTAAGCGTCTGGGGATTGACGAGGTCATGATCAACCTCCATGCCCATCCCGCACCGGTGCGAGAGTTCTTGCGGCAGAATGTAGCGGACACGCCCGTACGCATCGTGGAAGAAGCGGAGTTACTGGGCAGCGCAGGAACCTTGCGGGCCAACCGCGGTTGGATCGGCTCGGATGATCTTTTCTGGGTGTTCTATGCGGACGTTCTCAATCGCGCCGATCTCGAAGGCATGTTACGGCTGCACCGCGATCGCCGGCCGGCTGCGACTCTCGGCGTCTACCAGGTTCCGGACCCCCGCCGCTGCGGCATTGTCACCACCAACGCAAATGGCGTGATCGAAACGTTCGTGGAAAAGCCCTTCCACCCCAGCGGCAATTGGGCGTTCTCAGGATTGATGATCGGCACTCCGGAAATGCTGGAGATTATCCCGCCAGACACCCCTGCCGACATCGGCTTCCATGTGCTGCCGCGGCTCACCGGCCGAATGGTCGCCTTTCCGATACGCGACTACCTCATCGACATCGGCACGATGGAGAACTATCGGCGGGCGCAGGCCACCTGGCCCGGATTTCCTGAGGCTTGAACTGACCATGTTGCGCGGTGTTGTCTTCGATATGGACGGAGTGATCATCGACAGCCATCCGGCCCATCGCCTGGCCTGGAAAGCTTTCTTGGAGAGCTTAGGCAGAGAAACCCGCGACGAAGAGCTGGACTTTATCCTCGATGGCTACAAGCGCGCGGAGATCCTCGAACACTTCCTGGGGAAACTGGCTCCGGAGCAGATTGCCGAATATGGAAACCGAAAGGACGAGTTGCTGCAAAAGCGTAACGACGCGGTTCAACCGATGCCCGGTGTCGTTGAATTCCTAGGTCATCTGTCGGAGGCAGGCATCCCTAGTGCCGTGGCGACCTCAGCCAGCCGGCGCCGCGCCCTTGGGACCCTCAAGGAAATTGGATTGGCATGCTGTTTCCATACGATTGTCACAGGCGATGACGTCCCTTCCGGAAAACCTGATCCTGGCATCTACCGGCTGGCCGCGGAGCGATTGCAGGAATCACCCGAGCATCTGCTCGCGGTAGAGGATGCTGCTTCGGGCGTAAAGTCCGCCAGGGCCGCGGGCTTGCGGTGCCTGGGAGTGGCGGACGCGCGGCGAGCCCCTCTACTCCGGGATGCGGGCGCGGATCCCGTCATTCCGGATTTTCGGTCGTTCTCCTTCCGTCAACTGGAAACCTATTTCCGCTGAGAGTTTGCCAGAATGGTGGCTGCACCGAACACGTTCACGGCGAATTTAGGCCGGGGATGCTCCATGAAGAGTGAAAGATGAAGGATGAAGCACGGAAATGCCGAGTGCCGCCGGCGTGGCTAAACGTTGAGACCTTCGTTGCGGCAGACCTCGACGATCGCAAGACGGTCTGGGGCCCCGAGCTTGCGCAGCATGCGGTGCATGTGGTTCTTCACGGTTTGTTCGGAGAGGTTCAGCCGGTTGGCCATTTCCTTATTGGTGAGCCCCTGCTGGATCAGGCCTACTAACTGTTGCTCCCTGCGGCTGAGGCCAAGGCTGCTCTTGAGATGCGAACTCGGAACGACGGGTTGATGCCGCGCCACCCACTGAAAGAGCGTTAGGGAAAACACGGCCGGACACACCGCTTCGCCCGCGGCAACCGCGCGAATGGTGCGTGCGACCTCGATCGCGGAAGCGTCCTTGAGCACAAAGCCTACGGCGCCCGCCTGCACCACGCGAAGAAAAACTGCCTCGTCGGCCTCCATACCTACCATCACAACGTTTATGGCAGGGTTCAGTCGATGCAGTTCGCGCACCATACTGTGTTCCGCCAGAACCGGAGAGACCGAATCGAGCACCACCACGTTGGCGCGCGTCGCGACAATCTGCTCCAATATATCCGGGCCGTACGATCCCGCCCCAACCACCTGGATATCATTCTTCTTCGCCAGGATGCGCAACAAGGCTTCGCGCAGCAGCCGATTCTCTGCCAGCAAGAAAACCGCGGCAACCGGTTCCGAAAATCCTGCAACTAGAGTTCCCATTTAACTAAACAACCTCGCCTCGTCGTCTGCGCCATCCTTCAGTTCCACCCGGTGGCCCCGCCATGCGTTCGGTAAGCTCGAACGGAAGATCTCGAAGTACATAGTCCGCCCCGCCTGAAACACTCCCCGCACCGTTCGCCGTCTTTCATTTCACAACTCACTTTCAAACGCTAACTGCCTCGAAACATGAGGTCAAGGAGAAAGCTTGTCTCGAAGCGCTATGGTTCCCGCTGCGGGAAGGTCCCTTCTGAATTCCGAAAATGGTCTTCGAAACAGCCCCAAAAGGCGAGTCCCGCGAACACAATTAGGCGCGCGATCGTGACCAGCGCTGATCAGATTGTTCGCCGGTAAGGCAATGCCAGCAGCGGAGTCAGATGGGGGCCCCGGGCGGAGTCGAACCGCCGACCAACGGTTTAGGAAACCGCTGCTCTATCCAACTGAGCTACGGGGCCGTCGCAACGTAGCCTCATTATCTCACGCTGGTTTACTGAGGCTGGCACCGCGTGAGAGTCCTGATTTGGTGTTCTGAGGATACCTGAAGCGATGCAAGGGAGACGTTCTTTGAAGTTGCTGTACGTATGTGACATCCGCACCCGGTTTGCCCGACGCGCTGCAAATGATTTACTCTCGCCGCAGTCAATCATGAATCCAACCAACGCCAAGTCCAACCCCGCAACGAATGGTTTTTCGCATGCGATGCGCCGGGAAATCTACGAACAACCCCAGGCCATTGCAAAGACCGTGGAGCAGCACCTGAAGGACGACATCCTTTTCCCCGGCGAACTGCACGCCATTGAGAGCGCTCTACTCACCTTCGAGAAGCTGATCATCGCCGCCAGCGGATCGAGCCGGCACGCGGGACTGGCCGGCGAAATCATGATCGAAGATCTTTCCGGCGTGGCCGTGGACGTGGAGTACGCCAGCGAATACTGCTATCGCTCGACGCACGCCGCGGTGGAACCCATCGTGATGGTGGTCACGCAATCCGGCGAGACTGCGGACACGATTGCTGCGCAACGCGAGGCGCTGACCCGCGGCGTGAAGACCATCGCGGTTTCGAATGTGGCCGAGGCCACCATCCCTCGAGAAGCCAGCGCGGCCTTGATTACGGGAGCCGGCCCGGAACTGGCCGTGCCCGCAACCAAGAGCTTCACCACTCAGGTGACCGTCCTCTATCTGATGGCGTTGTTCCTGGCGCGCAAGCGAGGCCGTATGACCTCGGAGGTTACCCGCTCCTATCTGCAGCGGCTGTTGCAACTCCCCGATGCAATCGAAAAGAATCTTCGCGTTTGGGACGATCTCGCCGAGCAATTCGCCGAGAAACAGTTTCATGCGGAAAAGTTTTTGTATCTGGGGCGGGGCGTGCATTACGCGATCGCGCGCGAAGGCGCTCTCAAGCTCAAGGAAACTTCCTATGCGCACGCCGAAGGCTACCCCGCGGGAGAACTGAAACACGGACCGAACGCGCTGGTCGACGACAAACTTCCGGTTGTGGTGTTGGCGACGTGCGATCACCGCGATCCCGATTCGGTATTGCGTTATCGCCGCACTCTGGATGTTATGAAGGAAGTTCGATCCCGGCATGGCCGCCTGGTGACGGTAGCGACGGAAGGCGATAAGGAGGTAACTGGCATTGCCGACGACGTTTTCTTTGTTCCCACCGCTCCTGAACTGTTGTTGCCCATCGTCGAAGTGATCCCGCTGCAGCTATTTGCCTATCATGTCGCCACGAAGAAAGGATACAACGTGGACCACCCGCGAAATCTGGTGAAGGCGGTGGTCACCGAGTAAATTCAAAAGCTTCTCACCACAGAGGCACAGAGACACAGAGTCACAGAGTCACAGAGAAAAGCTATAGGTTTTCCCGTTCTTGTTTTCTCTGTGACTCTGTGCCTCTGTGGTGAAAGATTTTTATTGACTCTCGTAACGTTGACGGGGAGTTCATGCCCAACGCCAATCCTTCTTCTATCGATCTGCAAGCCACCGCAAGAGAAATCATGCGGCAACACGGATTTGAGCCCGACTTTCCGCCCGCCGTCGAGCAGCAACTGGCAGCCTTGCGAACTCAGCCTCCGGCAATCACTGCCGGACCGACAATCCGCGATCTGCGAAATCTTCTTTGGTCATCCATTGACAACGACACCTCACGCGACCTGGATCAAATCGAAGTTGCGGAGCAGTTGTCCAACGGCGATGTGAGAATTCTGGTCGGCATTGCCGACGTTGACGCTTTCGTCCCCAAACAGAGCGCGATCGATCAACATGCCGCCACGGAAACAACCACCGTGTATGCGGGAATCCGAATCTTCCCCATGCTGCCCGAAGAGCTTTCCACCGGGCTGACTTCCCTGCTGGAAAATCAGGACCGGTTGAGCGTGGTCATCGAATTTGTGGTGGACGGCGGCGGCCATGTGACTACCAGCGACGTCTATCGCGCACTCGTTCGCAACCGGGCGCAACTCCAATACAACTCAGTGGGGGCCTGGCTGGAAGGCACGGCAGCGGCCCCGGCCAAAGTGGACGCTTCGGCCGACCTCCAGGCGCAACTCCGCCTGCAGGACACGGTGGCGCAGAAGCTCAAGAACCATCGGCAGGAAAATGGAGCCCTCAGCCTTCAGACCGACGAGATTCTCCCGCTGCTGCGAAATGATCAGGTGGTCGACGTGGTGCAGCAGCAGAAGAACCACGCCACCGACTTGATTGAAGACTTCATGATTGCGGCCAACGGCGTGGTGGCGCGCCTGCTTGAAAAAGTCTCGTCCTTGCGCCGCATTGTGAAACAGCCGGAGCGCTGGGACCGCATCGTTCAACTTGCGGCGATGCATGGCGGGAAACTTCCCGCAACTCCGGATTCCAAGGCGCTCAACGATTTTCTGGTGAAGCGCAAGGCGGCTGACCCCGATCATTTTGCCGACGTTTCGCTCGCCGTCATCAAATTGATTGGCCCCGGAGAATACGTTCTGGAGCGGCCCGGCGATCCCTCGCCCGGACACTTCGGCCTTGCGGTGCAGGATTACACTCACTCCACCGCTCCCAACCGCCGCTTTCCTGACATCGTGACCCAAAGACTGGTCAAGGCCAAGCTCGCGGGACAGCCCAATCCTTACTCGGATGACGAACTCACGGCGGTCGCCGCCAACTGCACTCAGAAGGAAGATGCGGCGCGAAAGGTCGAGCGGGAAATGTCCAAGCGGCTGGCTGCAGTCGCGATGCAGCACCAGATTGGCGCCATCTTCGATGCAATCGTCACCGGCGTAACTCCTCGGGGAACCTTCGTCCGCGCGCTGCAACCTCACATCGAGGGATTATTGGCACAAGGGTCCCAAGGAACCGATGTGGGAGACAGACTCCGTGTCAAACTGATTCGCACCGACGTGCAACATGGCTACATCGACTTCGCCCGCGCCTAGCCGTTCCAGTGGTCGCCAGTGTCCACCGACTGCGGTCATCACGCAAGCCAATACCCGGCAGGAACCCTGCACGCTATCCTTTGCTTAAGCGGTTTTTGCGGAGAAAAGGCGGGGCTCTGTTTGCTGGAATGGCGCAAACTCGTTTGCGGCGTGATGATCGTCATTGTGCCTGCTTCGCTCGTGGCGCAGGGCACTGACCGCGCCATGCTCCATAGCGATGGGGGAACCTGGCTGAATGGCAGTCCCGCGCCGGAGTCTTCGGCGATTTTCCCGGACGCGCTCATACAGACCCCGAAGGATCACAGCGCCAAAATCGACGCGGAGGGCTCGACCGTCACCGTGCAACCCGACACGATTGTGCAATTCGAGGGCGACGAGCTCGTGCTCGACCATGGCAGCCTGCAACTGAGTACGGCGCGCGGAATGAGGGTACGGGTGAACTGCCTCACCGTGATTCCCATAACGCAAGAGTGGACCCAGTACGATGTGACCGACGTCGATGGCAGAGTGAAGGTGGTCGCTTACAAGAACGACGTCAAGATCCACTACCACGGTACGGTCGCCCGAAAATCAAAACAGGCGGCATCCTCGGACGTCATCGTGCGGGAGGGTGAGCAGGCCACTCGAGACGAACGATGTGCGGCAGCGATCAAGCCGACAGCGGGAATAGGCGCGAACGGGGCAATCTTAGATAGCCCATGGGCCAAGGGCTTGGGAATCGTCGCGGTCGGAGTCCTCACCTGCTGGGCGTTATGCCGCGGGGACAATCCCATTAGCCCGGCGAAACCCTAAACTCATCAAGACCACCGGACTTCCTCTAGCTGTCGCTTCCCGTGCCGGTTTCGGCGTCAACCGGCGGAAGACTTGCCCGCAGACGGCGTCCCGCTCGCAACAGATAGAGCATGTAGAAAACAATTCCGAGATTGCCCAGGAACACCACGATACGAAGCATCGTGATGCCACGCATAAGCCCGCGTATCTCGAATGGGAGAAGCAGGGTTCCGGACACGAACGCAACCCATTCCGCCCACGTACGTTGCTTCCACAAGCCGTATGCCTCGGCAAACCGCAAGACGGAATAAGCAAACGCAAGTTGAGCCGCCGTCCACAGACTGGCATCGGTCAGGCGGTCGGCAAAATCAAGAAAAAGCTGCGCCCAGTGCCGGTCGGTATTGATGTGCAACAGCGCCAGCAGGCTTTCGGCAATCACCCACGCGTCCTTGTGTACAAGCAGAAGGGCGCTAAAGCCGATCAGCAAAACCAAGATACCTTTGGCGAATTCGAGAGTAGCAACCAGCCGTAGCAACCGTCTCCGGGCGGCATCGCTGTCGAGTTTCGTTGCAGACGGGAGCATGCAGCGGCGCGGGAAAACCTCAGAGTACCACGGGTATTGGGATCGCCCACTCGTTTTTCTGCTTTCGTTCCGTCCTTACGTCCGTAACTAGTGAGGATTCCGATCGGATGGCAAGATCATGGAATGGCAAGGAGTGTCACTGTGAAGTACTTCGCAAAACTTCTGGCTTTTTCGGCGCTGGCCGCCGTCGCCGTGTGGGCCTCACCCTCCGACACGCCAACCCCTCCGCAAACCGCCCGCCAGGCACTGATGGAGATGTTCTTCAGCAAGACTCCTGGAACTTTCGTGAAGCACCTACCGGCAGCCACCCTTAGCGCACTGGCCAAGTCAGGCGCAGTGGCAAAGTTGGAGCAATACTCGCTGCTGGCCGGGCAATTGCAGACCAAGGGAACGACCTTCCAAACCTTTGAAACCGGATCCGTCATGCTGGCCGCGGACGATCCTCAATCCAATAAGAAATTTGAGATGACCGTCGAAAGCGACTCCCTGCGGGGGGACGAGGACGATATCGAAGTGTCGTTTCAAACTTACAAAGATAAACAGCTCCAGCGGACTCCGTTCATGCCGCGCCTCACCTTCGCGATGAAAATGGAATCTGGCGTTTGGACACTCAACGAGGTTCGTGTGACGGTTCGCCTGCCGCTGGCTGACCCGGATTTCCTCAAGAGCGTCACGGACGGGATGAAGGCACAAGCCGCTGCCGCAGCGAAATCGACGTCGATATCGACTACGACTACGCCGATGCAGTCTCCGACCTTGATATCGACAGCTACATTCGGCGGCGATGCGCAGGTACTGGCGGCGATGCGATCTATTCTTACTGCCGAAGCCACTTACAGCCACCTCTATCGCACGGTGGGCTATACCTGTACGCTGTCCGATCTCGATGGCTTCGGCGGTGCTGAGGTCAACGAACACCAAGCTATGCTGATCGCCAGCGGTTTGGCCAGCGGGAAGAAGTACGGTTATGTATTCACGCTCTCGGGATGCACAGGAAGTCCCGCAACCGGCTACCACCTCGTGGCCGCGCCCGGAGGGAACAGTTTTGGGCGGCGCGCTTTCTGCTCGGACCAGTCAGCAGCGATCCGCTACTCGGCCGATGGCAACCCTGCCGCCTGTCTCGCCAGCGGCATTCCCGTGCAGTGACACGATTCGCAATTCGGCTTGCGACTCAAATTGCAACACCCGGATCTTAACCTTTTTGCGTGCGCACCGCGGCGCGGAGCTCGTTCACGATTTCACGGGACGCCTTAATCGCCGCCGCGTGCTGATTCACATTGAACGAGATGGCCCCCACGCGCGCATGACCGCCTCCGCCGTAGCGCTCACAAATCTTCGCCAGATTGACCGCGGGCTCCAGCGGAGCCCAGGGATTCGATCCCACCGAAACCTTCACGCGGAAGCTGCTCTTGCTCAGCCCCACGCTGTAGATCGATTCAGGATGCAGGTAGTAGGGAATGAACTTGTTGTAGCCCTCGAGATCTTGATCCGTGATGTCGAAAAAAATCGTACCGTCTTTGCACTCGGACCGCTGCCGCAGGATCTCGATTGAGATTTCGTGGCGCCGCATCAGCGGGGGCAACAGAGGAGCAACAAACGGCTCTTCCAGAATGGCAGCCAGCGGCTTGATGGCCAGCAGTGGAATCAGGTTCGGAACAAATCCTTGATCGGGAGCGGATTCGATGACCATGGTCAACTTCATGGCGGGCTGTTGCATCTCCACCGCCGTCTTCGCATCGGCATACAGAGCGCCGTCAATAATGTCGGTCCAATGCACCAGGTCCGCCACGGGACCAGGGTCGAATCCAAAACGCTGCTGCGCAATCATCGCGATGAAACTGGTGCACGACTTGAAGGCCGGATCATAGAACTTTCGATTGCTCTGGTCCCGTTCAAAGTGCGCGGCGTCGGCAGCGGAAAGAAAAGCGCTCTCATGATGGTCGAACCACCAGGTGATCTTAGGCGAACTGGAGTACTTGAAATCGACGATGGCATTTTCGTCACCATCGAAATGAGATTCGTCAAACAGCGCTCCCGCGCGATGCAGCAGGCCGGAAAAAACAAAGCTGGCGTCTTCGCGGATGCGCTCGCGGTAGAAGCGGGAGAAGAGCGCGGCGGAGGAAGCTCCGTCAAAGCACTTGTCGTGGTAGAAGACTCTGACTTTCAATCGATTCCCCAGTTGTCCAAAATTTCCGCCGACCCGCGAAGGCCACAACCGGGGCATTTCGAAGGACAGGGTAAAAGCTAATAGGATTGACAGCTTAGAGGAAGAAAGTCAAGGGCGACGGCGCCGAATGGGTGCGGCGCCGAACCCATTTCCAACGCTGGCCAGCCTGCCAACAGCAGCGAGCCCTGCTCCCACGGAGCCCGAGCAGTTTCAGTTCCCGCTGACACGCTAGACCTAGCCTGCCTGTTGCATCGCCAGGTCGCCGATCACGGGCAGCTTGAACATTTGGCCCTGGTTCGCCTTCAGCAAAAGAATGATCCAGAGAATGAACGCGCCCAGCGCGACTAGCGCGTGCAAAGGAGCAGTGAGGAAAACCAAGAAC